>Ga0207720_100455_pt1 | contig 27832 bp, 27 predicted proteins | sample A23P2SouthBayCA_2_FD_187751 | JGI IMG/M metagenome (GOLD analysis project Ga0207720, IMG submission 187751) | Aerobic enrichment media microbial communities from Eden Landing Ponds, California, USA - A23 E3 (2) (SPAdes) | ecosystem: Environmental > Aquatic > Marine > Unclassified | place...
ATCCGCCGTGTCATGATCGACAAGGTCCACGCGGCCGCCGAGGAGCGCACCTTCGAGGCGTTCGTCGACGCCATCGTCGAGGGGAACCTCTCGTCGGCGATCTACGGCGAAGCGAAGCTGATCTACCCGCTCCGCCGCGTCGAGGTCCAGAAGCTGACCCTCGAGGCGCGCCCGTCCGAGGTCGCTGCCGAAGAGGAGAGCGCCGTCGACGTCGACGCCGACGAAGTCGCGGTCGACACCGACGAGTAACGCCTCGTCGAGCGCACCCGCAGTTTTCCTGTTTATAAGCCGTGGAGGCCCGTTTATACACTGTAGAGCTCCATTTATAAGCCGTGGAGCGGCAGCGCCGGCCATCCGATCGCCACACCGCCACTTGCGTCCACGTTATTTGAAAATACTATCGCGGCGTGCGCATCGTCCGCATCCGCGGATATCCGGGAGACGAAAGCTTGAAACGCCGCTCGCTCGACCTCACGAACATGGAACTGCGGGTCATCGAGAAGACCGACACGGAACTCCGCATCGAGATCGCCGGCGAGGACCACACGTTCATGAACGTGCTGAAGGGCGTCCTGCTGGAGACGGACGACGTCGCGGCCGCGACCTACGACATGAATCCCGAGCAGTCCGGCGGCCAGACGGAACCGGTGTTGACGGTGAAATCTGAATCCGGCGACCCGCTCGACGTGCTCGCCGACGCCGCGGAATCGATCACCGATCGCACGGACGCGCTGCGCGACGCCGTGAAGGCGGCGGCCTGATCGGTCGCGGATCTCTCGGCTATTCTCCTCTGTTCGCCGACGGCTGTCGTCGGATCGACCGCGCGATCGAGGGCCATACCTAAGTACCGACTCCCGAAACGTGGGAGTATGCCGCCGAGCGTACTCATGTTGGGATGGGGGTATCCGCCGAACATCACCGGCGGACTCGACGTCCACGTCGGTGAACTGTTCTCCGGACTTCGCGACGACCTCGGGGTGGACGCCACCCTCGTGTTGCCCGCGGAGTTCGCGCCGGCCGACGAGCCGGGGATCGAGCCCGTCGAGACCGGAGAGGGGGACGTCGCCGCACGCGTCGACCGCCTCAGCGACCGGTTCGCCGAGCTCGCCCCCGACTACGACGTGATCCACACGCACGACTGGTTCGGGTACGGTCCGGGGCGGCAGGCCGCCCGCGCCTCGGACGCGACGTGGGTCTCGTCGTTCCACTCGCTGGCGAGCGATCGCAACATCGACCCGCCGACCCGCGAGGTCGAGACCGAGCGCCGGCTCGCGAACGCCGCGGACACCAACATCGCGGTCAGCGAGATCGTCCGCGAAGATATCCGGGAGCTGTACGACGCCGACTCCCGAGTCGTGTACAACGGCTTCTCGACGCCGAAATTCTCCGGGAAGGACGTGCGCGAGGATCTCGACATCGACGGAGAGATGATCTTCTTCGTCGGGCGACACACCGACCAGAAGGGGATCTCGCACCTGCTGTACGCGGTGCGGAAACTCCACCGGCCCGGGGTCACCCTCGTCGTCGGCGGGTCGGGCCACCAGACCGATCAGCTGAAGCGATTCGCGGAGTTGCTCGGCATCGACGACCAGGTCGAGTTCGTCGGTTACGTCCCCGAAGACGAGCTCGGCGACTACTACGCCGCCGCCGACGCGTTCGTCTCGCCCTCGTACGCGGAGCCGTTCGGTATCACGATCACCGAGGCGCTCGAAGCCGGGACGCAGGTCGTCGCGACCCGCTCGGGCGTCGCCGAGGTGCTCCCCGACGACTGCCTCGTCGAGGTCGAGGTCGACTCGGAGTCTATCGTCGACGGAATCGTCACCGCGCTCGACCGCGAGGAACCCCCGGCGTACGAGCGCCGCGAGTGGTCCGACGTCACCGAGGACACGCTGGCCGTCTACGAGGACGTGGCGTAGAACGCTCGAACTGCTCTTTCACCGATCGTTTCTGCCGGTCCGTTTCTGCCGCCCTGCCTACTCGTCGGCGCCCAACTACTCGCCGGCGCCCAACTACTCGCCGTCGCCCCGGTACACGTCGAACTCGTCGGCCGTCTCCGGATGGGTGATTCGGAACCCGTCCGCGGTCTCGACCACGCCGCGAGTGCTTCCGGACCCGCCGCCGTACGGACTCTCCTCGCCGTCGATCCCGCTGCCGCCCTGGTACGGCGACGTGTACGGCGAGTCGGAGACGGGCTCGTCGAAGCCGGCCGGCGGGAGGTAGATCCGCTCGCCGCTCGCGGAGCGAACGACGACGGCGACGTCGCGGGTCCCAGTCACTTCGATGACGGTCCGATCCCCGGTGACGCGCGTGTCGATGTCGATATCGTCCATACCCACCGTTGCGGACGGGGGCGGTTTAGCCCTATCGACGATCGCAACAGCCGAGCGCACTGCGGGGAGAGACGGGAGGGTGGTGAACCCTTTTGTGCGGTCGCGTCGAAGCCCGAGCCGATGGACGTCAACAGCCATGCCGAGGAACTCGCCTCCGACCTCGGCGTCGACAAAGAGGAGGTCAAAGACGACCTGCAGAACCTACTGGAGTACAGCGTCCCGATCGACGAGGCCAAACAGAGCGTCCGCCGGAAGCACGGCGGCGGTGGCGGCGGCTCGACGCCGACGCCCGATTCGGTCGACGTGGGCGAGGTCACGACCGACCACGACGGCGTGACGGTCACGGTCAAAGTCCTCACGCAGGGGACGCGAACGATCCGGTACCAGGGCGACGACCTCACGATTCGCGAGGGAGAGATCGCCGACGAGACGGGCGTCATCTCCTACACCGCGTGGCAGGACTTCGGGTTCGAGCCGGGCGACTCGCTGACGATCGGCAACGCCGGCGTCCGCGAGTGGGAGGGCGCGCCGGAACTCAACCTCAACGACTCCACAACCGTCGCCATCGCCGACGAGGAGGTCGAGGTCGAACGGGAAGTGGGCGGCGACCGGAGTCTCGTCGACATCGACGCGGGCGACCGCGGGCGAAACGTCGAGGTCCGCGTGCTGGAAGTCGACGAGAAGACGATCTCCGGCCGCGACGGCGAGACGGAGATTCTCGAGGGCGTCCTCGGTGACGCCACCGCGAAGCTCCCCTTCACCGACTGGCAGCCCCGATCCGAACTGAAGCCGGGCGCCGACCTCCGGATCGAGGACGTGTACGTCCGCGAGTTCCGCGGGGTCCCGTCGATCAACCTCACCGAGTTCTCGACGGTCACGCCCCTCCCGGACCCCGTCGAGGTCGCCGAGGACGCGCCCCGCCTGTCGATCGCCGAGGCGGTCGGCTCCGGCGGGATGTTCGACGTGGAGGTCGTCGGCAACGTCTTAGAGATCCGGGACGGCTCCGGGCTCATCGAGCGCTGCCCGGAGTGCGGCCGCGTGGTCCAGAACGGTCAGTGCCGGAGCCACGGCGAGGTCGACGGCGAGGACGACCTGCGCGTGAAGGCCATCCTGGACGACGGCACCGACACCGTCACCGTCGTGCTCGACGACGAACTCACCGCCGAGGTGTACGGCGGCGGCCTGGCCGACGCCCTCGACGCCGCGAAGGACGCGATGGACAAGGAGGTCGTCGCCGAAGAGATCGCCGACTCGCTGGTCGGGCGCGCGTACCGCGTCCGCGGGAACCTCTCGGTCGACGACTACGGCGCCAACCTCGACGCGAGCGAGTTCGAACTCGCGGCCGACGACCCGGCCGAGCACGCCCGCGCTGCGCTCGCGGAGGTGGGCGAATGAGCGACGACGGGCCGGGTGCCCGCGAGGTCGCCCACCGCGTGTTCGCCGCCGAGTTCGACGACGCCTCCCTCTCGTACTCCGAGAGCGACGAAGAGCGCGCCCCGAACTACGTGGTCACGCCGACCGGCGCGCGCGTGAACCGGCTGTTCGTCGCGGGCGTGCTCACCGAGGTCGAGCGCGTGAACGACGAGACGCGCCGCGGGCGGGTCGTCGACCCCTCGGGCGCGTTCGTCACCTACGCCGGGCAGTACCAGCCCGAGGCGCAGGCCTTCTTAGAGCGCGCCGAACCGCCGGCGTTCGTCGCGCTCACGGGGAAGGCGCGCACCTTCGAGCCGGAGGACTCCGACCGGGTGTTCACCTCGGTGCGTCCCGAGAGCCTCAACGAAGTCGACGCCGACACCCGCGACCGGTGGGTCGTCTCCGCTGCCGAGGCCACCCTCAACCGGCTCGCCGTCTTCGAGGCGGCCCTCGACTCCGATCTCCGCGGTGAGGAACTCCGCGCCGCCCTCGAATCGGGCGGTGCGCCCGCGTCGTTGGCCGCCGGGATCCCGAAGGCGATCGCCCACTACGACACCTCGACCGCCTACGTCGAGGCGCTCCGTCGGCTCGCAGTCGACGCCTTAGAGCTGATCGCCGGCGACCGCGACGAGGTGCGGTCGCTCGAAACGCAGCCCGACGCGGGCGGCGACGTTGCGATCGGCGCGCTCCCGGAGACGGACGTGACGATCGAGGCGCCGGCGGAGCCGGTCGCCGACGCCGGGGCGGTGGAATCGGACGCCGGGGCGGTGGAATCGGGTGCCGAGTCGATCGGCGCCGGCCCGGTCGAGTCTGAGTCGGTCGAGCCCGCCGCCGAGCCGGAATCGGCGGTGGCCGGCGACGAGACGACTGAGACGGCTGAGGCGACCGAGACGGTCGATTCCGGCGCGGTCGATTCCGAAGTCTCCGACGCCGCGACTGTCAACGCTGACCCCTCTGGGACCGAGTCCGAGTCCGCCGACTCCGAGTCTATCGACTCCGAGTCCACCGGCTCCGAGTCCACCGGCTCCGAGACCGAGTCTGTCGGCTCTGACCTCGACGAACTGTCGACTGCGCCCGACGACGAGAGCGACGGGCTCGGCGACTTCGACGCCGGGACGGCCGAGACCGAACCCGACGAACTCGGCGGAGACGACGCCGATCCCGACCTCGACGAGCCGTCGTCCGAGCCCGCGTCCGACGAGATGTACGAACTCGACGACGAGGAGCGCGAGGAGATCGAATCGGAGTTCGGCACCGACTTCTCGACCGGAACCGAAGTCGACGAGCCGGGCGAGGCCGACATCGACGTGCCGGACCCCGAAGAGCTGGAAGAGCCCCCGGTAGAGGGGGACACAGCAGAGCCCACAGCGACCGACGCGGCCGCGACGGAGCCTGGCGCCGACTCGGAGTCAGAGAGCGCGGCGCCGGGGGACGACGATGCGAGCGAGGCGGCGGACGATATCGACCTCGAAGCCGCCGCTATCGACGCGATGGACGCGCTCGACGACGGCGACGGCGCCGACCGCGAGGCGGTCGTCGAGGCGGTCGTCGACGACCACGGCGTCGCCGCCGACGCGGTCGAGGACGCGATCCAGGACGCGCTGATGAGCGGGAAGTGCTACGAGCCCGGCGACGGCGTGCTCAAACCGATCTGATGGCGCCGGGCGCGCGGCCCGCCGTCGAGCCGGTAGTCGGTGAACCGGCCGCGGTGGCCGATCTCGGGACCGAGCGCGCGTTGCTCGTCGCGGACGTCCACGCCGGCATCGAGGTCGGACTCCGCTACGAGCGCGGCGTCGAACTGGACTCCCGGGCGGACGAGCGCCGCGAACGGCTCTGCGCCCTGATCGCCGAGACCGACGCCGACCGACTGGTCGTCCTCGGGGACCTCGCGCATCGGATCGCGGCGCCTGAAGGCGACGAACGCGAGGAGCTCGTCGAGCTGATCCGCGCGGTCACGGACCGCGTCCCGATGACGCTCGTCGAGGGGAACCACGACGCGGGCGTCGCGGAGGCGTTCGCCGCCGACCTCGATGTGATCGGTGCCGGCGGGGGCGTGCTCGGAGAGTCCGTCGGCGCCCTCCACGGTCACACGTGGCCCGATCCCGCGCTGCTCGACGCCGACGTGGTGTGTCTGGGCCACGAGCACCCGCAGGTCAGGTTGGAGGACGCGGTCGGTGGTTCGCGCGTAGAGCGCGCGTGGCTGCGCGGCGCGATCGAGCCTGCGGCGTTCGTCGAGGGAGGGAACGCCGACGTGGCCCGCTCCGGAGATCCGCCGGAACTCGTCGTCTTCCCGGCGTTCAACGAGCGCTCCGGCGGCACGTGGGTCAACGTCGACGGCCAGTCGTTCCTCGCGCCGTTCCTCCCGGAGTCCCTCCCGGCCGGCGACGCGTACCTGCTCGACGGGACGCGGCTCGGGGACTACCGGCGGGTGTGAGGTGCCGGCGTCGACTGTTCCCGAACCGGCTGCGCCGTGGGAAGCAGTGACCGACCGGCATCGAGGTTCTGGGCTCCCACGGGCAACTCACACCACCCGAAACGTAGAGCGAGACGCACGGCGACACCCGGCGATTATCAATATTTGATGGTTGATTCGTCGGGGATGGCTGCCGTGACAGATAGCCCACTATTGCATTATTCTCCCGAAAAACCGCATCTTAAGGACTCAGGATGAGTCCGTATCGATCAGCGATCCCGACTCATTACCACGTCTGAGAACAGGCACACATGTTTATTTATAACGTAGGGTTAGGTTCTGGCATGGCGTTTTCGCCCGGCATCGTCACCTGGATCCTGTTCGCGATCTCCGGGTTGAATCTCGGGATTGTTGCCGTCGCGGTCCGGCGTAGAGAGGTACGCGGTGCCGTGCCGTTCGCGGTCGTCATGGTCTGCGTCTCCCTCTACTCGTTCGGTGCCGGCATTCGGGCGGGGAGTATGACACTCTCCGTCTACCGGATCGGCACGATCATCAAGTTCATCGGTATTCTCGGGCTCGCGCCGACCCAGTTTTGGTTCGGATTGACGTACACCGGTCGGGAGTCAGTGCTCACCCGCCGCCGCTGGGCGCTGTTACTCGCTTGGCCGGTCGCCATCTTTGCACTCGTCGTGACCGCCCCGGCACACGACCTGCTCTGGAGCGTACAAGGGTTCAGCAGGAGCGCTCCGCTGGCAGCGGTTGACCGTGCGAACGGTCCGCTGTTCTGGTTGAATTTCGTGTATATCTATGTTCTGATACTCGCGACGTATGTTTTGATCTTGATCTATGGAGTCAGGCGAGGGGGAAGGTACCGCAGTCAGGTCGTGCTGATGCTCTCCGGGGGGCTGATACCGCTCGTCGGCAGCTTCCTACTCTTATACAACGGCAACCTGTCAACGGCTTTGGATCCGACCGCGTTCGCAAACACGACCACTGGGGTCGTATTCGCTGTCGCACTCTTTCGGTTCGGATTCCTCGACCTGGCTCCCGTTGCGAGGCATACGCTCGTCGACGAGATGGTCGACCCGGTGTACGTCGTTGATTTCGAGGGTCGAATCGCCGACGTGAACGTGGCCGGCATGGAACTCCTCGACAAAGGAGTCGAAGAGCCCGTCGGAGAGCCGGCGGCCGAGATTGTTCCCTTTTATACGTCCGTTGCTGAGAACGACGGTGACTTCGATTCCGACGTGACTGTCGAACGCGACGGATCGTTACGGTTCTTCGACATCAAGCGAACGACGTTGACTGACCGGACCGGCACGGCGATCGGATCGCTGTTGATCTACCGAGATGTCACCGACCGCCACATCGCAGAAGAGCGGTTCAAACGGCTCATCGAACAGTCTTCGGACGTCGTTGGGGTAATTGATGGTAACGGGATCATAACGCACGTCAGCCAGTCGGTCGAGGAAATCCTCGGCTACGCGCCGGCTGAACTGATCGGTGACAGCGTCATCGACGGCGTCCACCCCGAGGATCGAGACAATCTCCTCGCGGAGCTATCCAGCCACGCCGGCGAGTACGGGTACACCAGCACGTACAGGGTGCGGTTCCGTCGCTCCGACGGGGAGTGGCGCGTTCTCGAAGTGCGGGCACGGAATCTACTCGACGACCAGTTCGTCGAGGGTATCGTTCTGAATTCTCGCGACGTCACCGACAAAGAACGACAAAAACGAAAGCTTGAGCGGCAGAACGAGCGGCTCGACCAGTTCGCGAGCATCGTCTCTCACGACCTCCGAAACCCACTGAACGTCGCGACCGGTCACGTCGACATCCTCAAAGCAGATCTCGGAAGCGAGCACGACGACTCCATCGAGACGATCCAGCGTCAACTCGAACGGATGGAGGCCATTATCGGTGACGCGCTCACGCTGGCTCGGTCGGGCGAAGCGATCACCGAGACCACTGAGATCAGCCTCGAATCCGTTTCCCGCAGCGCGTGGCAGAACGTCGACACCGCCGAGGCCGAACTGGTCGTCGAAACGTCACTCCACCTCGACGGCGACAGAGATCGGCTGCTCAACGTGTTCGAGAACCTGTATCGGAACAGCGCGGAACACAACGACACGGCTGGGCTAACCGTTCGAGTCGGCACCCTGTCCGACGCGCACGGGTTCTACGTTGAGGACACCGGTGTTGGCATTCCCGAAGACAAACGCGAACAGGTCCTCGAACAGGGGTACACGACGAACCGAGAGGGAACCGGATTCGGGCTCGCGATCGTCAGAGACATCGTCAGGGCCCACGGCTGGCGGATCACGGTTTCGGAAAGCGACGACGGCGGAGCGAGGTTCGAGATAGCGTGTCACGAGCCGCCGATAGAGCAGTAACCCGCCACTGCATAACTAGCGCTGGTCGGGGGCGGCAGGCGCTTGTTCTCCCGCACAACTAGCGCCGGATTCGCGATCGCAGCCGAATCGAATTCGCTTTTGCCCGCAGACCGCAGTTTCATCCGTCCATTAGGCCCTAACGCTTACTCGACCGGCCGGAACCGGAACCCGTCCCACTCCTGGCTTTCGGGCTCGCGGATCCCGGCGCCCGGCTCGCGCAGTTCGTCGGCGTAGACCGGCTCGACGTGATCACCGATCTCCACGTCGAACGTCTCCCCGGAGCCGTCCTCCCGCTCGGCGATCTGCCCGAGCGCGCGGACCGCCGGGCCGTCGTACTCCTCGCCCATGTCGAACTCGACGATCGCGAGGGTGTTCGGCTCGCGGACGCCCGGCGGCGTCGCCGTCGACGTCGTCCACGTGAGGACGCGGCCCTCGTACGCCCGGAGGTCGACCGTTCCGACGCGTTCGGCGCCGTTCGGGCTCACGGTGTGGGGCGGGTAGGTGATCGTCCCGTCCGCGTACTCGGCGGCCTCGAAGGTCGGTTCGTCGCTTCCTGTCGCCTCGTCGCTTCCGGTCGCGTCGTCGGTCGTCTCGTTGTCGCTCATTGGCTACCCTCCAGGATCGTCGTGGTCACGCAGTTCCCGAACCCGCCGACGTTGCAGGCGAGCCCCGTGTCGGCCTCGACCTGTCTCGGGCCGGCGTTCCCGGTGACCTGCTCGAATATCTCGTACACCTGTGCGACGCCGCTGGCGCCGAGGGGGTGTCCCTTCGACTTGAGCCCGCCGGAGGTGTTGATCGGGAGGTCGCCGTCGCGGTCGGTGACGCCCTCCTCGACCGCCTTCCACCCCTCGCCCTTCTCGAAGAAGCCGAGGTCCTCGCTCTGGAGGAACTCGAGGATGGTGAACATGTCGTGGAGCTCAGCCACGTCGACGTCGTCCGGGCCGATCCCGGCCATCTCGTAGGCGATGTCGGAGGAGTCAGCGACGCCGCCCATCGTCGTCGGGTCCGCGCGCTCGTGGACGACGTGGGTGTCGGTCGCGCCGCCGATACCCGAGACGACCGCGTACTCGCCTTCGGGGACGTACTCCTCGGCGACCGACTCCGGGCAGAACACGAGCGCGGCGGATCCGTCCGTGATCGGACAGAAGTCGTACAGCCGGAGCGGGTCGGCGACGATCGGCGAGTCAAGCACCGTGTCGAGGTCGACCTCCTTCCGGAACTGCGCGTGGGGGTTGTCCACGCCGTTCGCGTGGTTCTTCACCGCGACCTTCCCGAGGCTCTCGCGGGGCGCGTCGTACTCGTCGAGGTAGAGCCGCGCCGTGAGCCCCGCGAACGAGGGGAGCGTCACGCCCTGTTTGTACTCGACCGGGTGCGTGAGCGACGCGATCACGTCGGTCGCCTCCGCCGTCGTCCGGTGGGTCATCTTCTCGCCGCCGACCAGCATAGTGAGGTCGCTCGCGCCCGAGGCGACCGACTGCCACGCGGCGTACACGCCCGCGCCCCCCGAGGAGGAGGTCTGGTCGATCCGGGCGGTGTAAGCGGGCTGTGCCGCCAGATCGTGAGCGAGCGCGTTCGGGACCCCTGTCTGGCCCTCGAACTCGCCGCTGGCCATGTTCGAGACGTACAGGTGGTCGAGGTCGTCGCCGTCGATCCCGGCGTCGTCGAGCGCGGCCGCGCCCGCCTCCGCCAGGAGTTCTCGCACCCACGCGTCGCGTTGCCCGAACGGGGTCATCGACGCGCCGATGATCGCTACGCGTTCCATACCCGTGGGTCCACGGCGCCCGCCTAAAGCGTACCTCTCTGTGGCCGCCGAGCGGCCGACCGACCGTCGACCCCCCGACTCATTCCGCGCGTCGTCCCGCGTGCCCCGGGTAGTCGCGCTCGAACCGCGATCCGATCTCGTCGCGGTCGAGCCGGATCACGACCGGGCGCCCGTGCGGGCAGGCGTACGGGTTCTCGCAGTCGTCGAGCCGGTCGAGCAGGTCGACGACCGACCCCTCCGTCAGCGAGGTGTTCCCGGTCACGGAGGGGTAACACGCCAGGTCCGCGAGCAGTTCGTCGACCACGTCCGTCACCGGCTCGTCGCCCGCGGCCGGGTCGTCGACGAGCGCAGAGAGCACCTCTCGGAGGAGCTCCGGGTCGAGCGCGGCGTCGAACACCGCCGGGACCGACTCGACCACCGCCTCGCGCTCGCCCGCGCGCTCGGCACGGAATCCGACGGCCGCGAGGTCGTCGACGAACTCCTCGAACAGCGCCGCCTCCCGCGCGGTGAGCTCGATCCGGACGGGCTCGGCGAGCGCCTGTGCGGCGGCGCCGTCGGCGAAGGCCGCTTGCAGGCGCTCGTAGTTCACCCGCTCGTCGGCGGCGTGCTGGTCGATCAGCACGAGCCCGTCGGGCGCCTCCGCGACGACGTACGTCTCGTGGAGTTGTCCGAGCACCCGCAGCGGCGGGAGCGAGTCGTAGGTGCGCTCCGCGCTCGTGGACTCGCCGCCGAGTGTCCGCTGGGCGGTTGCGCCCGAGCGCGACCCGGTCACCGGCGCCCGCCGATCATCCGACGTACCGGACGCGGAGTTCGATGTGGTGTCGGTGGGAGGTGGACCGGCGTTGTCGGTCGCCGAGCCGTCGAACCGGTCGAGTTCCCCTGCACTCTCGGTGTTCCTCTCGGCCTCGACCTCGACCTCGGAGCCGGGGGCCGCGTCGGCGTCGCCGTCGTCGCCGTCCCGCGCGCCGACCTCGGCGTCGGCCGAATCCGACTGCCAACTCCGCGGTGAGGGACGGTCGGACGCGGATCCGTCGGAACCGACCGAACCGGCGGATCCGGATGAGTCGGCGGCGGGGTCTGCCGGCGAGCCGCCCGGATCACCGGTGTCGGCCGCCCCCACGTCTCCGACGGCCCACGCCTCCTCGTCCGTGGGGTCCAGTTCGGACGCGTCGGTCGCGGGATCGGTGTTCGGACCGTCACTGCCCCGGTCCTCGTCGTCTGCGTCGCCCCGATTCTCGTCGTCGCCGTCGCCTCCCTCGTTGTCTGCGTCGCCCCAATCCTCGTCGCCTCCCTCGTCGTCCCCCTCGTCGCCTCGACCGCCGAGGGCTGCGCGCTCGTGGTCGGTTCCGGCGCCCCCGACGGCCTCGGTCGACGGGGTCTGCGGGTCGATCTCGGTCTGATCCGGGGCCGACTCTCCCCGTGGCGCGGTCGAGCGGATCAGCCCGTGGTCGAGGAGGGCGCCCTCCACCGCCTCCTCGACCGCGGCGCGCACCGCCGGCTCCTCGTCGAACCTGACCTCCAGCTTTCGCGGGTGGACGTTCACGTCGACGTCGCCGGGCGGGACCTCGACGAAGAGCACCGCGAAGGGGTACCGATCGGGCGCGAGTTGGCCGCCGTAGGCGTCGAGGACGGCGTCGCGGAGGGGGCTCGCGGTGACGTACCGACCGTTGACGTAGGTCGCGAGGTACTCGCGGGTCGATCGGGTCGTCTCCGGGTGCGAGACGAGGCCGGTGACCGCGTTGACCGGCGGGCCGTCGGCGTCGGCATCGGAATCGGCGTCGGTCGAATCGGCGGGAGCGCCGTCCGTCTCGGGTTCCCACGCCACGTCCACCATCGCCTCCGCGACCTCGCGGCCGTAGACGGCCAAGACCGCCGACCGGAGGTCGCCGTTCCCCTCGGTCGCGAACGTCTCCCGACCGTCGTGTTCCAGCGAGACGGCGACTTCGGGGTTCGCGAGCGCGTAGCCGGTGACGACCGTGTTGACCCGGTCGAACTCGGTCGCGGTCCGCTTGAGGAACTTCTTGCGAGCGGGCGTGTTGTAGAAGAGGTCCTCGACCTCGACGGTCGTCCCCTCTGGACAGCCCGCGGGCCGGACGTCGCCGACGTCGCCGCCCTCGACGGTGATCTCCGCGCCTGCCTCGGCGCCCGGCGGGCGCGACCGGACGGTGAGGCGCGAGACCGCGCCGACGGTGTACAGCGCCTCGCCGCGGAAGCCGAGGGTGCCGACGCCGCGGTCGAGGTCCTCGATGTCGCCGATCTTCGAGGTGGCGTGCTCGGCGACCGCGGCCTCCAGTTGGTCGGGTGGGATTCCGACGCCGTCGTCGCGGACGCGGATCCCCTCGGTGCCGCCGGCCTCGACCGACACGGACACGCGCGTCGCGCCCGCGTCGAGGCTGTTCTCGATCAGCTCCTTGACGACGCTGGCCGGGCGCTCGACGACCTCGCCGGCCGCGATGCGCTGGACGGTCCGCTCGTCCAATCGCTCGATGTTCGGCGGCTCCATTGCTTACACCCGGTCGGACGAGCGCGCACTTGAAGCCGTTGTCGCCGACGGCGACGAAGGGACCGACGAGGTGGCTGGCGATCTGCTGTTTATAAGCAGACGGTGTCCAGTGATATGTTGTTTATAAGTCGGACTGCGGTGGATCTCCCTCTGAGTGGCCACCGATGGCGGCCACTCAAAGCGCGTGTGAGGCCCACTGACTCCCTCGCACGCGCCGCCGCATTCTCGGGGTTTCAAAAGTTGGTTTATAAACCGCCCCGTCTGCCGCGTCAGCCGATCAGTCCGCAGCGTCCGGCGTCGGCGCCTCGCCGCCGAGCCGGTCGCGGTCGTGGTCCGCCTCGAACTCTAGGTCGGGGCCGCGCGCGATGATCCCGGAGGGGGTCACGTCCGGGTGCGTCGTGTAGTAGTGCTCCTTGATGTGGCTCATGTTCACCGTCTCAGCGACGCCCGCGGTCTGGTAGAGGTCGCGGAGGTACGGCCAGAGGTGTTCGTACTGGTGAATGAACTGCTTGTTACACATGAAGTGCGTGTGATACACCTGGTCGAACCGGACCAGCGTCGTGAACATGCAGATGTCCGCCTCGGTGAGCGAGTCGCCGACGAGGTAGCGCCGGTCGGCGAGGTGCTCGTCCCAGTGGTCGAGCGCGTCGAACAGGTCGTCGATCGCGTCGTCGTACGCCCCCTGTGACTTCGCGAACCCGGCCCGGTAGACGCCGTTGTTGACGGGTTCGTAGATGTCGGTTATCACCTCGTCGACCTCGGCGACGGTCGCCTCGTCGTCGGGACCGGGGAGCAGCGACGCGTCGTTGCCGAGGTCGTCGAACGCGGTCGAGAGCATGCGGAGGACTTCGCGGGACTCGTTGTTGACGATCGTCTCCTCCTCGGTGTCCCACAGCACGGGGACGGTCACCCGACAGGTGGCGTCGGGGTCGGCCTCGACGTACAGCTCCCGGAGGTAGTCGCTGCCGTGGAGCCTGTCGCGCGTACAGCCCTCCTTCTCGGGGGTGAACTGCCAGCCGTCCTCCCCACGGTACGGGTCGACGACCGAGACGTCGATCGCGTCCTCCAAGCCGAGCAGCGACCGCGCGAGCAGCGTTCGGTGCGCCCACGGACAGGCGTACGAGACGTACAGGTGATACCGGCCCGCCTCGGGTTGGAACCGCTCGTCCGGCTCGGCGTCGACGTGGTCGGGCACGTCGCTGCCCGCGATCCAGTTCCGGAAGGTCGTGTCGCCGCGCTGGAACGACCCCTCATCGTCGGTCGCCTCGTACGCGTCGGTCCGCCACTCGCCGTCGACGAGTTGATTCATACCGGATCCTACGGGCGCGATCCCCATAACGTGGCCGGGGACGCGCGTGTCACCCGGGCTGCGTGCGAGACGGGGTCAGGCGTCGCCCGCGGTCGGATCGGTCTCTGCGTCGGGTTCCGCTTCGTCGTCTTCCTCGGTCACCGCCACGTCCCGGCCGTCGTCATTCTTGGGGATCTCGACCTGGAGGGTGCCGTTCCGCGTGAGCGTCGCGTTCGCGCCCTCCGGAGTCACGTCCGCGTCGCGAGGGAGGTCGGCGCTTCCGGAGAGCGAGACGCCGCGACCGGGGAACAGCATCTCGTAGCCGTCGTAGAAGTCCCGGAAGCGGTCGAGTTCGACCTCGACGGTGTGATCGAGGAACGTCACGTTCAGGTCCTCGCCGCGGACGCCGGGGGCGTCGAAGACGACGAGGTAGGCGTCGTCGCTCTCGAGGAGGTCGTACGAGAGCGGTCGCCGCTCCTGCATCTTGCTCCACCCGCGACCGACGCGTTCGAGGGCGCGACGGACGATCGACCGGCCCGTCTCGACGAGTCCGCTCACGGGCTACACCTCGATCTCGGCGAGGTCGCTCCCGCCGCAGTACGGGCACGACAGGTCCTCGACCGCGTGGTCGTCGGGCACGTCGTACGTGTAGTGGTTCTCGAACATGTCGAGCTCGCAGTCGTCGCTCTCGCACTTGACCTCCATCGTCGATGGCATATACCGACACGTTGTGTCGGCGTGGGCTTAAACGGCGTGGCGGCGGTCCGTCTCCGCCTCAGGCGACCGGCTCGGTACGCACCTCGATCCGCGCGCCGTTGCTCCCCTCGACCGCGTCGACGGCCCACCCGTGCGCCTCGGCGATCCGCGAGACGATACCCAGCCCGAATCCGGTCCCGTCCGCGGCGGTGGTAAAGCCCGCGTCGAACACCTGATCGCGCACGTCGTCCGGGATCCCGGGACCGTCGTCGGCGACGAAGAACCCCGCTCCGCCGTCGAGGTCGCCGACCCGCACGGAGACGGAGCCGCCGCCGTGGTCGATGGCGTTGCGGATGAGGTTCTCGAGCAGTTGGACGAGCCGGTCGCGGTCCGCCTCGACAGTCAGGTCCACGTCGACGTCGAGCGTCGCCCCGTCCGTGGCGATCACCGACCGGCAGCGGTCGACGGCGGCGGCGAGGTCGACCGGCTCGGTGTCGGTCACGCGCTCTCCGTTCCGCGCCAGGGTGAGGAGCTGTTCGATCCGCGCTTCCATCCGGTCGTGCGCGCGGGCCGCGTGATCGAGGTCGTCGTCGTCGTACCGTTCGCGCGCCAGCTCGACCCGCCCTTTGGCCACCGACAGGGGATTTCGGAGGTCGTGTGAGACGACGCTCGTGAACGCCTCAAGCTCCTCGTTTCTCCGTTCGAGTTCCGCCTCATACTCCTTCCGCTCCGTCACGTCCGTGATGAACCCCTCCAACACCGCGGTCCCGTCGACGGTCGACTCGACGAGACAGCCCCGCTCCCACACCCAGCGGATTTCGCCGTCCCGAGTGCGGATCCGGTAGGTGATCTCGAACTCCTCGCCCGTGTCGATCGCCTCCTGAACGATCTCCCAGGCCCGTTCCTTGTCGTCGGGGTGGATAACTTCCTCGCCCCAGACGACCGCGTCGCTCGCGAGCTCCTCCGTGGTGTACCCGGTGATAGACTCGCTCTCGCCCCGGACGAGTTCCATCGGCCACTCCGGCGCGTTCCGACAGCGGTAGACGAATCCCGGGAGGTTGCCGATAAGGGTCTCCAACCGCCGCCGGTCGCGGTCGCGGTCCTCCCGGTCGTCGCGGTCCCGTCCGCGATCCACCGCCGCGCGGACGCGATCGCGGAGGGTCTCGCCGTCAGCGATCGGCTCCGCCTCGCTCTCACCGTCGCCGGCGTCGTCACCGCCCGTCTCCACCGTCGCGAGGGGGACGTAGTCGGTGACGCCCGCCGCGACGGCCTCACTCGCGACGCGCTCGGACCCCGACGCGGTCGCGAGCACGAACGGCATCGCGGGATCGCGGTCGCGGACGTCCCTGAGCAGTTCGATTCCGTCCCTCTCCGGGAGGTCGTACCCGGCGACGACGCAGTCGACGGGATCCCGACGCAGCCGCTCGATCGCTCGATCCGCGGTCGGCTCGATCCCGACATCGAACCCGTCCCAGTCCTCGCCGAAGCGACCGCCGTCGCCTCTCTCCGGAACGACGAGGGCGGTGACGGCCTCTCCGGCGGGATCCGGCATAGCTGATCGTTATTGGTTGCCAATATAATGGTTTGGGCGTGCCGGATCACGCCCCCCGAGAGCGATACCGTTCGGGGAGGACCGTGCGCTCGATGAGCCCCACGACGACGACCCCGAGCGCGGCTCCCGCCCAGACTCCGGGGCCGTACGGGAACAGGGCCGAGGCGAACGCGAGCGCGACGCCGAGCCAGACGGATCCGATGAGGATCGCGGCGCCCGCGACGACGTACGTCAGCGTCTCGCGACGTCCCTGTGGAACTCGATCTCGGGCCAGCCACGCGATCGGTCCGAAGGCGAGGGCGGTGCCGACCGCCCACCCGGCCGCGACTCCCCACGGTCGCGGCTCGGCGGCGTAGAACTGTCCCGCGGCGAAGAGGCAGACGCCGGCGATCACGACGTACTGCACGGCTCGCAGCCGGGTCGAAACCGTCTCGGAGGGCATGGATCCCGATCCCAGGCGGTCAGATATAAGCGATTCCCCGCCGCGTTCCGCGCTGTCCATTCCGTCACCCGCATGCCGCGCTTCCTCTCCCACCCCGCGCTTCCTGTTCCGCCACCCACATTCCGCACGCCCCGTCTCGCCCCCGTGTTCCGCACGCTTTTCCCGTCTCGACCGACTACGGTGGGCTAACATGACCGATTCGCCCGCGTCGGTCCGGGGATCGCTCCCGGCCGACCCGAACGACCTCTCCGTCACCATCGTCGACGGCTACGTCGACGAACCGGCGCACTTCGGCGTGCCGCCCTACATCTCGACGTACCCGCGGTACACGGCCGGCGCGCTCGTCGACGCGGGCGTCCCCGAGTCGCGGATCACCTACCACACCATCGACGAACTCCGCGACGACCGCTCGAAGCGCGCCGACGTCGCCGACGCCGATCTCATGGTGTACGTCGGCGGGATGACGGTCCCCGGCAAGTACGTCGGCGGGACGCCCGCCGAGCCGGACGAGGTGCGCGAGTTGGGCTGGACCGCGGACGGCGTCACCTTACTCGGCGGCCCCGTGCGGTTCGGCGTCGGCGAGGAGAACGCGGGCGCACAGGAGACCGAGCGCGACGACCTCGACTACGACTTCGTCGCCATGGGCGACGTGGAGGCGGCCGCGTACGACCTCGTCCGCGAGGGGTTAGAGGGGTACGGCAACCGAATGCGGACGAACGAGGAGGTCGACCGGTGGGCCGAGAAGGGAGCGTTCGTCGTCGAGCAGCACCCCAACCACCCGGACTACCTCATCTGCGAGATGGAGACCTCCCGCGGGTGCGCCTACCGCTGTTCGTTCTGCACGGAGCCGCTGTACGGCGACCCGGCGTTCCGCGCGGCGCGCTCCGTCGTCGACGAGGTCGACGCGCTCTCGGACCGCGGCGTGAGGCACTTCCGGCTCGGTCGGCAGGCCGACATCCTCGCGTTCGGCGGCGACGGCGAGGCGCCGAACCCCGACGCGCTCCGGGAGCTGTACGGCGGGATCCGCGAGGTCGCGCCCGATCTGCGGACGCTCCACCTCGACAACATGAACCCGGTGACGATCACCGACTACCCCGAGGCGTCCCGCGAGGCGATCCGGGTGATCGCCGAGCACAACACGCCCGGAGACACCGCCGCGTTCGGGTTGGAGTCGGCGGACCCGGTCGTCCAGGAAGAGAACAACCTGCTCGTCACCGCCGAGGAGTGTCTGGAGGCGGTCCGCGTCGTCAACGAGGAGGGCGGCTGGCGGCCGGGCGACACCGCGGAGACGACTCCCGGTGGCGACGACCGGGTGACCGGCCCCTCGACCGGCCCGGACGCCTCGCCGCGGCTGCCGAAGCTGCTCCCCGGGATCAACCTCGTCCACGGGCTCACCGGCGAGCGGCCGGAGACGTACGAACACAACAAGGAGTTCCTCCAGACGGTGTACGACGAGGGGCTCATGCTCCGCCGGATCAACATCCGGCAGGTGATGGCGTTTGCGGGCACGGAGATGGCCGAGACGGGCGCCGACATCGCCCAGGAGCACAAAGACCAGTTCCAGGCGTACAAAAAGGAGGTGCGCGAGACCGTCGACAACCCGATGCTCGACCGCGTCGTCCCGCCCGGGACGGTGCTCCCCGACGTCCACCTGGAGTACCACCAGGACGGGAAGACGTTCGGGCGTCAACTGGGGACGTACGCGCTCCTCGTCGCCGTGCCGGGCGAACGCGAGCTCGGCACCGCCATCGACGTGGCGATCACGGACCACGGCTACCGCTCCGTCACCGGCGTCCCGTACCCCCTCGACGTCAACGCGGCGTCGATGGACGAACTGACCGCGATTCCCGGGATCAACCGGAGCAAGGCGGGCGACATCGTCGTCGGGCGCCCGTACGGCTCGGTCGGAGAAGTCGACTCCGGGGTCGCCGACATCTCGCGGTTCGCCGTCGTCGACGACACGAGCGTCCCGATCCCGGGACGCGAGCGCGCGGGATCCGGTCCCGGCCCGGCCGCGAAGTCGCGACTGGAGCGCCGAGACTCCTCCTCGGTCGGCCGGGGCGACTGAGGAGATGGCTGGCTCCGTTTCCGGCGACCCGCCCCCGATCGAACGCGTCGCGGTCCCCGTCGACACCCGCGCACCCGGCGGGACGACGAACGCCTACCTCGCCGGCGGTCTCCTCGTCGACCCCGCGGCTCGGACGCCCGCGCTCGACGCGGCGGTCGGCATCGACGGGGCGGGCGGGTCCGAACCGGAGACCGGTGCGGTCGACGCGATCGCCGTCACGCACGCCCACCCGGACCACGTCGGCGCGGTCGCCGAGTACGCCGATCTGACCGGCGCATCCGTGTTCGCGCACGCGGGCCACGTCGACCGGTTCGCGTCGGTGACCGGTGTCGAGCCGGACGGGACGTTCCGCGACGGCGCCCGCGTCGGCGACACTCCCGTTCGCGCGGTCGAGACGCCGGGTCACGCGCCGGATCACGTCGCGTTCGCGGTGGCGGGGGGGCGCGGAGACGGACCGTCCTCCCGCGAACCCCGCGAACTCCTCTGTGGCGACCTCGCGGTCGCCGAGGGGAGCGTCGTCGTCGGCGCGCCCGAGGGAGAGATCCGCCAGTACCTGGACAGTCTCGAACGCGTCCGAGACGCCGACTACGATCGGCTCCGTCCCGGTCACGGTCCCGCGGTCGACGACCCGGAGACCGCCTGTCAGCGCCTGATCGACCACCGGCTGGACCGCGAGCACGCGGTGGTCGACGCGGTCGAGGCCGGCGCGACCGACGTGGGAAGCGTGGTCGACGCCGCCTACGAGAAGGACCTGACCGGCGTCGGGGACCTCGCGCTGGCGACGGTCGTCGCGCACCTCGAAAAACTGCTCGCGGAGGGTCGGATCGGGCGGAAGTGGGCGGATCGGATCGACGACGAGGCACTCGGCGAGTAGGTTGACGACGAGGCGCTCGGCGAGTTCGCCGCGGTCAGGGTTCCGCTTCGAGGTGGGCCGCCAGTTCGCCCAGCGGCGTCTCCGTCACGTCGACGAACCGGCCGCCGACGTCTCCCACGCCGCCGTCGGTCTCGGGGTCGTCGCCGACGTGGACCAGCGACGCGGGCGCGACGCCGAGGGACTCCGCCGCCGCCTCGAACGCCTTCGGGTGGGGCTTCCGCCAGCCGCAGCCGATGCTCGTCGTGACCGCGTCGAACTCCCCGCGGAGGCCGGCGCGGATCAGCGTCTTGGAGACCAGTTCCGGCACCGCGCAGTTCGAGAGGAGGCCGACCGGGCCGCGGTCGCTCACGTCGCGGACGGCCGCTCTGGCGCCGTCGCGCCGGGTCACGTCCGGATCGAACGCCGCGACGACGGCGTGCCGGACGACGTTGTCTGCGACCGCGACGCCGCGGGAGTCGAGCGCGTGCGCCACGTGCGGGGGGAGCGGGACCTCGGCGCCCGCCGGGGCGTCCACGTGTCGCTCGCCGTAGGCGACGTGCCAGTCGTCCGGCACTTCGACGCCGCGCGACTCCAGTTCGCGCGCGACGATCTCCGCGGGGTCGGACGGGTACTCGACGTCGACGAGGGTACCGAACAGATCGAAAGTGACTGCCACAGTGCCGGAGCTACGGCGAAAACGGGATTGAACCTGTCGGTCGGCGCGGTCGATGCCGGGTTTCGAAATCGGGCGGGCACTCGGGCTGTCGGGCGGGCGCTCGGGAGCCGATCGGGAACGCCCGTCAGAGCATCGGCGCGACGTGAAGCACGTAGAGCCGGTAGAGCCCGGTCAGCCACGCGCACAGCCAGAGGAGCATGAACCCGGCCACGCCCGCCCGGAGGCGCGCGCGCCAGTGACCCATGTCCTCGTGGATCTCGTCGATGTCGACATCGGGGTCCTCGTAGGCGTCGGCGTTGCGTTTCGCCTGTAAGATCCGGACGATGCCGGTGAGCGCGAACGCCAACAGCGCGTACGCCTGGACCCCCAGGAACGCGTGGATCACGGCGATCCCGGAGAGGTGGAGGAAGAGCCGCGGGATCATCCACCCGACGATCGGGACGGTCGTGAGCACCAGCCCGACGGCGATATACCGAAGGTGACGCATGAGAACGGTCCATGTCACGGTTTCGGTGTCGATCATGATCCACGCCCCGTACAGCAGGAACGGGAGGCTCGCCGTCACCGACAGCCCGGCCGCCGCCGCGATAACCGACTCGTCGACCATTATCCGGGGTTGGGCCTCCGCCGCGTAAAGCCCCGCGATCCGCGGCTCTCCGGTCGCGTTACTCCGCCCGGATCGCCTCGCCCCGCAGCCCCCTGTCGAGAGACGAAAACAGTTAGCGTCCGGAGCACGTACCGTCGGCCGATGGAGGACACCTCGACGGAACCGGATCCGGAGCCGCGGTCGGACCGGGAACCGGCCGAGTCCGACGACGACGGGTCTCCCCGAGACGACGACGGGGCCCCCGGAGGCGACGCGTCTCCCCCAAGCGACCCGTCTCGCGGGAGTGACGGCGACGGTCCCGTCGGCGCGTCCGATCGCCCCGACGACGCGTCCGAACGTCCCAACGACGCACCCGATGGCCCCGACGACGCGCCCGATGGCCCCGACGACGCGGACGACCTCGCCGCGCTCCGGGAGCGGGTCGACGAGGAGTACGACTTCGACGACTTCGGCCCCTCGGATATGGCTCGGATGAGCGCCGAGGAGTGGGACGCCGCGTTCGACCCGGACTCGTGGATCACCGGCGATCGGCTGCTCGCTCGCGCCGAGGCGGAGTTGCAGTCTCGGATCGCGCGCCGAGACGTGTTCGGCGTGCTGGAACGCGTCCGCGAAGACGGCGAAGAGCGGCTCCTCGTGTACTCCGACGAGGGGTACGCGATCGTCCGGCCGACCGGCGAGGTGACCGGACAGGGAACCGTGCTTCGGGACATCGAACCGGTCGTCGCGCTGGCGGCGATGGAGTCACACGACGTGCCGGAGCCGCCGGACGACTGGTCGCTCCCGCACCCGGACACCGTTCCGGAGGGGTCGGGCGAGTTCGGCAACCTGATGGTCCAGGTGATCGCGGTCGTGCAGGTGCTCGCCGGGGCGGCGCTGCTCGTCGCCTCGTTCGTCGCCGACCTGAACACGATCGTCGCGCCGGCGATGGGGATCGTGTTCCTGCTTATCGGCCTGCTGCTCTTCGTCATGGTCGCGAACGCACGACTCTCCGACCGGTTCCGCTCGGAAGAGTACCGCGAGCGGCTGCGGGCCCTCCGACAGGCCAAGGAGCGTCCCGACTTCGTCCCGGTCGAAGGTGGGGTCGTGAACGAGGACGGTCGCGACGAGTGAACCGTCGATATCGAGGGATACAGAGCTTGTAAGGCCTTCCGCGTCGACGGGTTCAGTCGGTGGGTTTAAGCGCACGCCGTCCCGAGTGAACCTGTATGAAAAGGCGGGAATTCGTGCGGACGGCCGGCGGTGCCAGCGCCGCCGTCGCGGCCTCCGCCGGGGCAACCGGAACGGTGGCTGCACAGGAGGTACAGCCGGAATGGCCGAGTGGGGCCGAGGGGAACGTCGGATCGTACCGAGACGCCCGCGGCGAGAGCGAGGTCACCGTCCAGGTCGGCGCCGGCGACGGACTCGCGTTCGATCCGACTCTGCTGTGGGTCGACCCGGGGACGACGATCACCTGGGAGTGGACCGGGAACGGCGGGTCGCATAACGTCCAGACGGTCGAGGGCGGCGGGCCGGCCAGCCTCGACAGCGGCGACCCGGTCGGCGAAGAGGGGTACACCTACGAGTACGAGGTGACCGAGGAGGACGCCGGCATTACCCACTACCACTGCGTGCCACACACGACGACGGGGATGCACGGCGGCCTCGCCGTCGGTGGGGACGTCCCTACCGTCGAGACCGGCGGCTCCAACACCGGGTGGCCGGAGAACATCGCCCACGTCGGCGTCCCGCTACACGCTCACTGGGTCGGTATCGCGGCGATACTCGGTATCGCGCTGACCTTCGTGTTCACCTTCTACCTGCTGAAGTACGGTGAGTCGGCCCACACCGGTCACGGGGGTGCCCAATGAGCTCCGGCGGCTCCTCGTACGGTGATATCCATCGGTACGAGCCCGCACGCGAGAGCACCGCCGCGGCGATCGCGATCGTGCTCCTCACCGTCATCGAGGTCCTGTTCGTCTCGCTGTTCGTGTTCGGTCTCATGTCGGCCTGGGCCTCGACGGAGTTCGGGAACATGTTCACCGGCGCGCTGCTGGCGATGATCTTCATCGATCTCGCCTTCATTCTCCTTCTGTACCGGAAGGAGTTCCTGCCGGACGTGATGATCGTGAAGAAACGCCGCCGCAAGTGGGAGGACCTCTACGTCCGCGAGGAGGACAAAGACGGCGTCGGCGTCGACACCGGAAACCTGACCGAGACGCTCAAGCGGGCCGTCTACCCCTACTACAAGAAGTAACCTGACAATGAGCCTCAAAAAACAAGACGAGATGGACCACAACGCGTGGCTCAAAAACCAGGATCTGACGGTCATCGAGACCGCGTTCCTCACCACGCTCATCTGGCTCGACAAGCGGCTCCGCATCGTCGACTACCTCGAGCTGCTGGAGACGATGTACTACCGCGCGAACCTCCAGATGCCGAAGAGCCACACCGAACAGTACGACCTCGACAACAAGTTCTGGTACTGGTACCCGCTGTACTCGCTCGGGTCCCTGTCGATCGTCGCGTACCTCGTCGCCGCGGTCTCCGGCGCGCTACTGGGCTTCTACTACGCCCCGTCGACAGCCGGCGCCGCCGCGCAGGGCGACCCGACCGCCGCGTACGACTCCCTCGTGATGATCATGAAGGACGTTCAGTTCGGGTACATGCTCCGCTCTATCCACCGCTGGGCCGCCCAGTTCATGGTGGCGGCGGTGTTCCTCCACATGCTTCGCGTGTACTTCACCGGCTCCTACAAGGAGCCTCGCGAGGTCAACTGGATCCTCGGTATCGTCCTCATCGGCCTGACGCTTCTGTTCGGCTTCTCCGGGTACGTGCTCCCGTGGAAGCAGCTCTCGTACTGGGCCGCACAGATCGGCGTCGAGATGGCGCTCGCGACGCCCATCGTGGGCGAGTGGGCGGCACAACTCCTGTTCGGCGGCTTCACGCTCGGACAGGCGACGCTCGTGAGAATGTACATCCTGCACGTGTTCGTGCTGCCGTTCGTGGTGACGGGACTCATCGCCCTCCACGTCGGCATCGTCTGGGTGCAGGGCATCGCGGAGCCGCACTAATCCAATGACCGACGACACCACCCCCATGACGGACGGAGGCACCGACGCGGAAGCGCGCACGGACGGCGGTCCGCCGGCCACCGTGCCGCCGGACGACGAGACGCCCACCTGGACCGAGCGCAAGGAGCGAAAGCAGGGGCTCGCACAGCTCACGTACCAGTACTTCGAGCGCTCGCGCCGCGAGGACGAGGACCTCCGCGCGGAGTCGACGTACGTCGAGCGCGACGTGCTCGGATTCCCGACGTGGCCCCACGAGACGCTCCGGAACCTCGCGATCACGAGCTTCTTCGTGGGGATCATGCTCCTCGTCGCGGCGGTGATGCCGGCCCACTTCGGCGAGCCCGCCAATCCCGGCGCGACGCCGGCGATCATCCTCCCGGACTGGTACCTCTACTGGTCGTTCGGCCTGCTGAAGCTCAACCCGATCAACCCGAGCCTCGCCGTGCTCGACGGGAATATCGTGATGGGGAACGAGCTGCTCGGCATCGTCGCCCACGGGGTCATCTTCGGCGTCATCGGGCTCGTGCCGTTCCTCAACAAGGGGAGCGCACGCCGTCCCGTCGAGCAGCCGTTCTGGGCCGCCGTCGGCGTGACGGGCGTCATCCTGGCGTTCACGCTCGCGGCGCTCGCGATCCAGAACTTCTTCCCGATCTCGCTCGACCTGCTGCTCACGCTCACGTTCATGCTGCCCGTGCTGGGCGGCATCATCACCTACGCGGTGTTGAAGACGATGCGTGAAGGGTACATGTACGACCTGAACCGTCGGTACTACATGCTGCGGCCCCCGAAGTAACGGGCCGAACCACCTCCGGTTTTGCGGTTTTTGCCACCGATGTCACAACCACCTGATCACGACGACACGCAGGCGTTCGACGAGACGGGCGATCCCGTCGCGAAGGACGCCGAGGACGCCGAACGGGATCCACGAGACGAACCGACCGGGCCGCGGGTCGGTCCCGAGGGTCGTGAGATCGTCGTGCCGTTTCGGCTGTACAAGGCTGTCACCGTCTTTTCGACGCTCGCCGCCGTGATCGCGTACCTGATCGGCTTCACGCTGATCGACGCGGCGACGCTGCAGATCAGCTTCGTCCGGACGACGATCGTCTACCTGGTCAACAGTGCGGGCCTCTCCCCCTCCGATGACCTGCTGGTCGCGGTCCTCGCGATCACCGGCATCGGGTTCCTGATCGCGGGAACGGCGGTGTACGTTCTCGGCACGCGGTTCCGCGGGCAAGGGATGGGAAAGCCTCAAGGCGATTCCAGCGAAACCTGAGGTAATGGCAGACGAGTTCATCAAGGGGTTCACCCTCTTCACGCTCGGCGGTCTCGGATGGCTCACCTTCGGTGGCTGGTACCGGACGCCCTCGTACTACGACGTCGTCCAGCTCGTCAATCCGGCCGAGGGGGTCAACACGGCCTACGGCGAGATCGGGCTGGTCGTCGGCGACGCGTCCTTCTGGATAATGGTCCTCGGCGCGCTCACGTTCTGGGTGTTCATCCCGTTGAGTCGCCAGCTCCGCGACATGCTCGACGAAGACGCCGAAGCCGCGAACTGACTGCGACCGCTCGGTTTCGATCGTTTCACCCTCTACCCTCGTTCTGTGGTCGTGCCTCTCCCGTCCTCTCTTGATCGATAGCGGAAGTATGTGTCTTGATCCGGTTGATCGGTTGTTTATAAGTGATCGAGTGATGTTGCTGTCGGCTGTTTATATGTGATCGATGGTGCTGCGGTGAACACCTTCAAAGCCCCAGCCGCCCTGCACCGCACAGCCTCACGCCTCCCCAGCCTCGTCGGTGGCCCTCCGCTTCGCTCCGGACCACCGACTCCCTCGCGCGGTGCCGTGAGCGGCCTTCAGGCCGCTCACGGGCACGCGCCACCGCATCGTCGCATTCATTTATAAGGAATCGTCGCGGTCGCTTATTTCCTTTTAAATGTACCCTACCGCCACCGATCTGCAACACCAACTCCCGGTCTCGGTCGCCGCTGTTCTTATACTGGACACAGTGCGTCAGAAAACGGGACCTGTCGAACAGAACACTGCCTCTCGATCGACGGCGTCGAAGTCGGAATCCGGGTCGTCGGATCGCGCTCGTCTACGCGATGACGAACTGGTTCCAGATCCCCGAGACGAGGAAGAACAGCGAGTAGTAGGCGACGAACACCATCAGCACCACCGAGGCGGCGATCGAGCTCTTCGGGGCCTCGATCGGCATGTCGTTGCGCGCCTCGACGTTACGCGCCTCGAGTTCGAACAGGTCGGCGATCAGCATCGTGATCACGATCGTGGAGAGGATCGTGCCGCTGACGGGTGCATCGAGCACGAACAGGAACGTCAGGAGCATCAGTCCGATGTTCGTGAACGCGTGGGGCGTATACGGGTCGACGCTGTCGCCGTCGGCCCCCTGTTCGACGTGGTGCCGGTGTGCGATGTGTCGGGTCGCGAGGTTCGCGACCGCCATCACGAGTATCGCGTACGGCAGCATCGGTCCGACTTCGGACAGCCAGCCGAGCGGAACGAGGAACTGCAGTGGGTCCATACCGATCATTCCGGTCACGAGTTATTAGAGTGTTTCCGATCGGCGCGCTCGTGAGCCCCACTCGGCACCGCGAACGAGACCCGCTCGACCGTCTCGATCGCGATCGGTCGGTGCGGATCGACGGTGCCGCGTCGCTCCCCGTCGACCACGAGCCCGATCGGTTCGCCTTCCCGTTCGACCGTGAGCTGCACCCGGTCCCCCGCGACCCACGCGTCCGTCCGAGTGCTGAACGGGGCGATCGGCGTGATCGCGAGCCCGCCGCCGGGCTCGACGAGGGGGCCGCCGGCGGCGTTCGCGTACCCGTCGCTCCCCAGCGGCGTCGAGACGACGACGCCGTCGGCGCGAACCGACTCGTCCCGACCGCGAGAGAACTCGACCGCGAACTCCGAGATACGCGCCGGCTCGTCGGTCACGACGGCGACGTCGAACGCGGCCCGGACGGGGACGTCCGTCCCGTCGTCGACCGCGAGGACCGGGTGCGTGACGCGCCTGACGGCACCGTCGCTCGCGGAGTCGTCGCCCTCCGAGCCGTCGAGCAGTCCTCGGAGGGCGTCCGCTGCGCCGCCGCGGTCGAACGCGAGTCGGCGATCGGCGACGGGGATCACCGTCCCGTCCGGCGCCGCGACGACCGCGTCCCGGATCGCCTCGTCGCCGACCGCGACGAGGATCGTCACGTCGGGGACATCGGCGGTCTCGGCGCCGCTCGCCGTCGGCTCCGCGTTCGCACTCGCGAGGCCTGCGAGGCGTTTGACCTCGGCTCCGGCGTCTCGGACGGCGTCTCGGAGTTCCGACGCGCGTTCGCCGTCGCCGACGACGGCGACGCGGCGTTCCGACGCTTCCATGTCCGGAGGTGCGGCCGGCGCGTGTGAAAACCTCCCGGTTCGCGGCGAGCGCGCGGACTAGAACGGCCAGTCGCCGGTGAGCTCCATCCCCGTCGCCTTCCCCTCCCGTTCGAGCGCGCTCGCGATCTCGTCGGTCGGCTTCCGCGCGGTCGACACGTCGTCCCCGGCGAGGTCGACGACCAGTTCCGTCAGGAGGATCGCCTGCTCGCGGAGGTTCCGCGACTCCAGTTTGTCGAGCGTGTCCGCGCCGGTGTGGCCCCAGCCGCGGTCGCGTCCCGCCGTCTCTCCGGAGATCATGTAGCCGGGGATCCCCCGCTCGACGAACGGCCAGTGGTCGCTGTGGGGGACCAGTTCCTCGCCGAGCGCGATCGGGTGGTCGAACCGGTCGCTCACGCGCTCGCCGGCCGCC
>Ga0207720_100456_pt1 | contig 27829 bp, 27 predicted proteins | sample A23P2SouthBayCA_2_FD_187751 | JGI IMG/M metagenome (GOLD analysis project Ga0207720, IMG submission 187751) | Aerobic enrichment media microbial communities from Eden Landing Ponds, California, USA - A23 E3 (2) (SPAdes) | ecosystem: Environmental > Aquatic > Marine > Unclassified | place...
AACTCCGAACTCATCGAGGGCGTCATCGTCGACAAGGAACGCGTCAGCGACAGCATGCCCTACGCCGTCGAGGACGCCGACATCGCGCTGATCGACGGCGCGCTCGAAGTCAAGGAGACCGAGATCGACGCCGAGGTCAACGTCACCGACCCCGACCAGCTCCAGCAGTTCCTCGACCAGGAGGAGAAACAGCTGCGCGAGATGGTCGACCACCTGAAAGAAGTCGGCGCCGACGCCGTCTTCGTGGGTAGCGGCATCGACGACATGGCCCAGCACTACCTGGCCCAGGAGGGCATCCTCGCCGTCCGCCGCGCGAAGGACAGCGACCTCTCGAGTCTCGCCCGGTCGACCGGCGGGACGGTCGTCGGCTCCGTCGACGACCTCACCGAGGACGACCTCGGCTTCGCCGGCTCCGTCGCCCAGAAGGACATCGGCGGCGACGAGCGCATCTTCGTCGAGGACGTGGCCGAGGCCAAGTCCGTGACGCTCGTCCTCCGCGGCGGCACCGAACACGTCGTCGACGAGGTCGAGCGTGCGGTCGATGACTCGCTCGGCGTCGTCCGTACGACCCTCGAGGACGGCAAGGTTCTGCCCGGCGGCGGTGCGCCCGAGGCGGAACTCGCCCTCGGCCTGCGCGACTACGCCGACGACGTCGATGGCCGCGAGGCACTCGCCGTCGAAGCGTTCGCCGAGGCCGTGGACGTGATCCCGCGCACCCTCGCCGAGAACGCCGGACTCGATCCCATCGACTCGCTGGTCGAACTCCGCGCGAGCCACAGCGAAGGCTCCCTCTCCGCCGGTCTCGACGCCTACACGGGCGACGTGGTCGACATGCAGGAAGAGGGCGTCGTCGAACCCCTCCGCGTGAAGACCCAGGCCATCGAGAGCGCCACCGAGGCGGCCGTCATGATCCTCCGCATCGACGACGTCATCGCTGCCGGCGACCTCAAGGGCGGCGGCAGCGACGACGGCGGCGACGAGGGCGGTCCCGGCGCCGGCGGCATGGGCGGCGGCATGGGCGGCATGGGCGGCATGGGTGGCATGGGCGGCGCGATGTGAAGTAGGTCCCAGCCCACTCACCCCACGCCCGCGAGTCGACTCGACGTTCGACCGATCCCGAATTTTTTATGGACGCCGTCGCCGTGAGCGACGGCCCCAGTCGTCGCGAGCGACGCACCGGTGGCTACGTTCGAACGCGACGTCGTCGAACGCTACTACAGCGGGCGTCCGTCGTGCGACCCTCGATTCCGCCCCCGGCCTACGCGAACAGCGCCCGGGCGTCGTCGACCGCCTCGATCAGCGTGTCGATCTCCTCGCGGGTGTTGTAGACGTAGAAGGAGGCCCGCGCGGAGGCGGCGACGCCGAGTTTGTCGTGAAGCGGCTGGGTGCAGTGGTCGCCGGCTCGGATCGCCACGCCGTGGTCGTTGACGATGCTGGAGAGGTCGTGGGCGTGGACGCCGTCGACGTTGAACGCGACGAGACCGCCGCGGTCGTCGCCCGGCGGGCCGTAGATCGTCACGTCGTCGAACTCGGACAGGCGGTCGTGGGCGTACTCGGCGAGCAGTTCCTCGTGGGCCTGGACCGCCTCCATGCCGATCCCCTCCAGATAGTCGACGGCGGCGGCGAAGGCGATGCCCTGGGCGATGGAGGGGGTGCCCGCCTCGAACTTCCAGGGGAGATCCTCCCACGTCGCGTCCTCGTAGGTGACCCGGCGGATCATGTCGCCGCCGTAGAGGTACGGCTCCATCTCCTCCAGGATCGCCTCCTTCCCGTACAGCGCGCCGATGCCGGTCGGCCCGCACATCTTGTGTGCCGAGAACGCGAAGAAGTCGGCGTCCATCGCTTTGACGTCGACGGGGCGGGTCGGCGCGGACTGGGCGCCGTCGACGAAGATCAGGGCGTCGTGGTCGTGGGCCACGTCGGCCAGTTCGGCCACCGGGTTCACCGTCCCCAGCGTGTTCGAGACGTGGACGACCGACACCATCTTCGTCGAGTCGTCGATCAGGTCGGCGGCGTGGTCCACGTCGAGGTAGCCCTCGTCGTCGACCCGGATGTAGCGCACCTCGGCGCCCGTCTTCTTCGCGATCTGTTGCCACGTCACCAGCGACGCGTGGTGTTCCATCTCCGAGAGGACGACCGAGTCACCGGGACCGAGTTCGTTCAACCCCCACGCGTAAGCGACGAGGTTCTCGCTCTCGGTGGTGTTCTTGGTGAAGACGATCTCCGCTCTCCCGCTCGCGCCGACGAAGTCGGCCACCGTATCGTGGGCCTCCTCGTAGGCCACCGACGCTTCCTGACTCAACTGGTGGATGCCACGGTGGACGTTCGCGTTGTACCCGCGGTAGTAGTCACAGATCGTGTCGACCACCTGCTCCGGCGTGTGACTCGTCGCGGCGTTGTCCAGATAGTACAGCGGCGTATCGTCGTCCGGTCCTTCGCCGGGCGTCTCCACGTCGCCGCCGACCTTCCGGTCGAGAATCGGGAAATCGTCCCGGATAGCCTCCACGTCGATCGGATACGATTCCTGCACTCCCATTGAAACCGGGTACGATCCGGAGGGATAACACCCCTTCGGTGTCTCGACCGCCCCTGAACCGATTTCGGTTACTCGCCCGCCTTCGGTCGTTCCCCCGATACTTTCATTGTCGATACGTCTTAGAACGTGACGTATGGAACGTCGAAGGGTTTTGACGCTGTGTGGGACTGTCACGACAGGCCTGTTCGCCGGCTGCAGTGGTGGTGGCGGTGGCGGTTCGAATCCGACGGAGACGGAGACGGAGACGGCGACGCCGACGGCGACGGCGACACCGACTGAGACGGCGACGGCGACGCCGACTGAGACGGCGACGGCGACGCCGACGGAGACGCCAGGTCCCGGCGGGCCGACCCACGAACTCGACGAGACGTTCACCGTGGGGAGCGGTGACGACGCACTCGGCTACCGCATCATCGACTTCTACCGGACCGATTACATCGGGAACAGCGTCAACAGAGAGACCGCGAACGGCACGTTCCTGCTGGTCATCATGGAACTCAGCAATCCCCAGGACGCCGCCGTCTCGTTCCCGCGGAACAACGTCGCGGTCGTCGGCGGCCAGACGCGCCGGTATCTCGACCAGTCGGGGACACGACGACTCAGCGACGACGACCGACTCGACGCCCCCGCACTCGGCTCGTCGACGGTCCCGACCGGGGAGTCGCAGGCGGGCGTGGTGCCGTTCGACATCCCCGCGGAGGGATCGTACCGGCTCGAGATCAGCCCCCTCGAGTCGGGCGAGACACACTACGTCTCGGTGGGGACCCTCTCCGAGATTCAGACTCTGGAGGGGTCGATAGTCGAGTAGTTACAGCCAGAGCAGTTGGGCGTGGAGCGCGCCGTCGAGATCGAGGACGCGCTCCTCGTCGACGAGTCCCGCCTCGATGGCGACGGTCACGCAACGCTCGCCGACGAGGTTGGCGACCGACGCCCGTGTCAGCGAGTCCACGACCTCGTCGGCGTCGGCTTCGTCGCCGCCGTAGAACTCCTCGGTCACCGTCAGCGACACGTCGCCGTCGCCGTAGGTCTCGCCGAGACACTCCTCGTCACAGACGGCGACGAGGAGTCCCTCGGGAGTGTCGCGCTCGCGTATCAGCATCTACCGGTCCTCGACGAGTTCGCGCTCGGCCTCCTCGCGCAGCTCCTCTGCCTGTTGCTGGACGCGCTCGGCCTCTTCGGTCTGGCCGGCCTCCTCCAGCGCGATGGCCTTCTCCTCGAGTACCGCGGCGGTGCGCATGCCAAGCCGGATGGCGTTGTCGAAACAGTCGATGGCGTTCTCGTGGAGTCCCCGCTCCGCGAGGAAGAAGCCGCGATTGTACCACGCCTGCGCGAACCGAGGGTCGACCTCCACCGCTCGCTCGGCGTGTTCCAGTGCCTGCTCGGTGCGGCCCCACTCCCAGAGCGCGTACGCGAGGTTCGTGTGCGCCGAGGCGGCGTGTTCGGAGTCCTCGTCGATAGCCAGCGCCTCCTCGTAGGCGCCCACGGCCTCGTCGTACTCCTCCAGCTGGGCGTGGGCCGCGCCCTTGTTCACCCACGCCTCCTGTTCGACGAGTTCGTCCTCGGCGAAACTCGCCGCCCGCTCGAACGCCTCGGTCGCCTCCTCGAAACGGTTGATCCCCATGTACGAGAGACCGACGTCGACGAGGCGCTCGGCGTCCACCTGGTCGCTGGCGACGTTTCGCTCGTCGAGCATGTCGGTCAACACTCGCGAGTCGACGGGGTCGACCTGCGTCGGGTCGACCGAAAGCTCGGGCGGGTCGAGCGAGAACTCCTCGTACTCCTCGTCGAACCCCTGCCCTTCCGAGAATCGGTGTGGGCGGTCGTCGTCCATGCCCGTCGTTTCGGCGCCACATCGGTTAAGACCTGCGTCACCGCCTCGGCGCAGGGCTTACGACCGCGCGACCCCCACCACGTCCCATGCGACTGTTCGTCAGCGTCGACCTCGACGGCTTGGCCGACGGGATCGCCGACGCGCAGGCCCGCCTGCCGGACGTGGGGAGTCTCCGCCTCGTCGACCCGGCGGATGCCCACGTCACGCTCAAGTTCCTCGGCGAGGTCGATCCGGCTCGCGTCGGTGCCGTCGAAGCCGCCCTCGCGACCGCCGTCGCCGACGCCGGCGTCGATCCCTTCGAACTGGTCGTCGGCGACTTCGGCGTCTTCCCCTCGGTCGATTACATCAGCGTCGTCTGGGCCGGCGTCCGGGAGGGCGGCCCGGAACTCGCTCGCCTCCACGAGGCGGTCGAACGCGAACTGACGGCCATCGGCTTCGACCCCGCCGACCACGAGTTCACGCCCCACGTCACGCTCGCACGGATGGACGACGCCCGCGGCAAGGCGGAAGTCCAGCGCGTGGTTCGGGAGACCGATCCGACCGTCGGCCGCCTCGACGTCTCCACCGTACGACTCACCGAGAGCCGACTCGCCGACGGGCCGACGTACGAGACGGTCGCCAGATTCCCGCTGTCGTCACCCCCGGCATGATCGACGATGGCGACACGTCCCCAGTCGTAAACTCTATTTCACGATATCGAATGCGGTCCTCCGGACGTTGAGCCTACAACGGATTTAGTGGGTCTGTGATGTCTCCTTCTCCAGCAGCGTCAGTACGCTGGGATCGGCGGCGAACCGGTCTCGTGGATCTCACGGCCCTCGCCACGATCCAACGAGCGGAAAAACGACTTCGACCCCGGCATTCCGCGCTTCGATGAGTATCGTCAGGATGGCTGTCTCTACTGTCCCGCGAACCTCTGCAGTGAACCCTTTGTTCCAACTCCGCCACAGCGTCGACTGATCTGGAACCGTCTCACCTCCAACTGATCGCAGAGCGAAGGATGGCGGTTGAGGAACTCAACGAGCGCTGTTTCGTGGTCCCCTCCGTGGCATTCGTTCGGTACGAACAGCCGAAGGAGAATATCCCTCCCGTAGCTGGTCGACCCTGCGTAGTGGTCGTGTGCGCCGAATGTACAATACGCCAGCGGGAGTGAACAGACGAACTGCTCGACAGCGGTGTGATCGTCGTGTCTGAACCACGTTTGTGCGAGGTCCGAACGAGCCTAACTGCGGCATCGCTTCCGTACAACAGCGAACCCACGGTCCAAGACGAGGCCAACTGGGCGAGCACTGTTTTTACTGTTCGGCCGCTGTAGGGTTCGGTATGAGACGGCCAGCGAGTCTCGGGTTGGCGGGTCAGATTCTCGTGGTCAAGAGCGAGCCGTTGAGACCCCCGAACGAAAATAGGAGTCAGCTGTGGTAGCGTTTCCAGAGGAGTTCTACTGGATTGCAGCGTTTGCCATTGTCGCGGCGCTGGTGAACAGTGCCGGAATCGTCGCTATATTTCGACACCGGGGGTGGGCGGAACGCTCGCTGCCGTATCTCATGTGCTTTGCTGCGGGGATTCTCGTCACGACGCCGTTGATTCATGCCCTCCCGAACGCGGTCGCGAACAACGCTGATGCAGGCTTCACCGCTCTAGCTGGCTTCCTCTTTATGTATCTCTCCAACCAAATAATCAAACGTCGCACTGGAGAGGAGACGCTCGCGTTCGGGGTGACGGCAGCGGAGGGCATCGGGATTCACTCGCTGGTTGACGGCGTCGTCTACACCGTCACGTTCAACGTCTCACTGCTGACCGGCGTTCTGGCCGGAACCGGACTGGTCGTCCACGAATTCGCCGAGGGGGTCATCACGTATCTCGTCTTGTTGAAAGGCGACGTGACGGAACGAACGGCGGCAGCGTACGCGTTTTTCATCGCCGCGTTGACGACTCCGATCGGCGCCTTCGTCGCCTATCCACTGGTGAGCAGGTTGGGACAAAGCGATCTGGGCCTCCTGCTCGGATTCGTCTCGGGCGTGCTAATCTACGTCTCCGCAGCCCACCTGCTCCCCGAAGCACAGTCCTACGAGAAGGAACATTCGGTGCTCGCCCTCCTAGCCGGTGTCGGCCTGGCGTTGTTCATCGTATTCGCGAGGACGATGTAACACGAATCTGCGAGTACACTCCGGGGTCGGCACCGAGACCGAGAACCGAGTTGGAGAACTATTCGTCTCGGTAACAACCGAAGACGTTGGTGGCTCGGTAAACGAGGAAACGGTCGTCGAGTGGTACCGTGAAAAATCGTAAACCGGTTGGAAACATTTCACCAACGAATAGCTGGCGCGCCTTCTGTCGGTTGATTTAATTACGGTTCTCAGGAGAGAACTCACACTGTATGCATCGAGACGACCGACCTCAACTACTGCGCCCCTCATTCTGTATAGCGGAATGTGATTTATGATCTATCCATCGCGCGCCGGACGGGGCGAGGGCGTCGGTTGCACGCACCGTCGGGCGAGTACACTCGCCGAGTTGCGTCTGGCGACCGGCCAGTCGCGTACTCGGCCCGTCGGCGTTAGCCCGACTCGGCTCCGTCGAGTCGCCAGGTAAGGATCGCGCTCAGAACCACGACGAGGCTGTTCGTCTCCCCCTCCCCCCAGATGGCGGTCTCGAATCGGGGATCGGACGCGCCCGTCTCCGGCCCGTCGACGAGCGCGCTCACGAGCGTCTTCCGTCCGTCGACCATCATCAGCCGGCCCGCCGACGAATCCGACCAGATCCACAGCGATTCGAACGTGGTCGCGTCGGGAATCTCGGCCTGAATGCGCTCCTGTACGGGCGCCGAGATCCCCGCGAGTTCGATAGAGACGCCGCGTTCCGCGGCCTCGCGTAACCCCCCGATCAGCGCGTCGGTGAGGAGGTCTTCGACGGTCAGGTAGACGATCTCCATCTCCGCGCTGGCGAAGAAATCGAGCACGCGGTCCGTCACCGCCCGCTGTCCGTCGACCGTCCAGACGCCTCGCTGTTCGACCCGCCGCTCGGCGGGTTCGAGATCGTCCAGCGCCGTCCGGAGGCGGTTCGTGCGGTGGGATAGCTCGTGTTCGAACCTCCGGCTCGCGGTTTCGGCGGAGATGGCCCAGAACTGCTTGGGCGAGGACTGGAGCACGTCGACCAGCCCCCGCTCGTGCAACTCCTCGGCCGCGTCGTACACCCGGGTCCGGGGGACCGACGACATCTGACTGACGTCCTCGGCCGTCCCCATCCCGAGGCTGGCGAGCGCGACGAACGTCCGTGCGGCGTCGGTACTCAATCCGAACCGCTCCAGTTGCTCGACTGCGACGGCCCGTGGGTCGTCGGTTGGATCGTCGTCAATATCTCTGGTGGGGAGTACGAATCCGGCCACGCGAGGTGGCCGGCCGGCACGCAGCAGTAACGTGGTTGGGACACAGAACTGGATTGCGTGCCGACCGAAGGGTTAATTTCACTCCTGTATAGCTCTTTTGTGATTAAACGAGTCACACTGCCAAACCGCAGCAAAAGCCTCACGTGCACCGAATTTCCCGTTGTAACCGAAATAGTCACAACTAATCTGCGAGACCATCGAGACGCCGATAGCTCGTTCGACTCGCGACCGACGGGAACCGGTCGTCACGGCGATAGTGACAATACCTATCCGTCTCGCCGGCGAACCACGACACAGTACCCGGGGTGCTCTCGGGAGGTTGGGACACATGGAGACAACAAACAACTTGGAGGAAGCGATAGAACTCCTCCAGCAACTCGGATTGAAGGAGTACGAGGCGCGCTGTTTCGTCGGCCTGATCCGTCTCGATTCGGGCACCGCAAAGCGGCTCAGCGAGTTGACCGAAGTCCCTCGGACACGGGTGTACGACGCGATCCGGGTTCTGGAGGCACGGGGACTGGTCCAGATCCAGCATTCGAGCCCGCAACAGTTTCGCGCCGTCTCGCTCGACGAGGCGACCGAGACGCTCCGCGACCAGTACGAGGACCGCGTCGAGCGGCTCTACGACGCCCTCGACACGGTCGACATCGTCGAGCAGGACGACGAGACGCCCATCCAGCAGGTGTGGGCGATGTCGGGTCGCGACGTAATCGAGAACCGGACGAACCAGCTCGTCGAGGAGTCGGCGGAGGAGATCGTGCTGGTGGTCGGCGACGAGTCGCTACTGACCGAGGATCTCGTCACCGCCCTCAACGACGTCGGTCCGGAGGCCGATCTGCTCATCGGCGCGTTGACGGAGTCCGTTCAAGACCGGATCGAACGGGCCGTCCCGAACGCCAAGACGTTCCGCTCCGGGCTGGAGTGGCTTCACGGCGCGAACGCGACCGAAGACGCGACGGCAATCGGTCGGCTTCTTCTGATAGATCGGTCGACGATCCTCGTGAGCACGATCATACCCGACACGAGAGAGGAACGAGCGATCTTCGGCGAGGGGTTCGGCAACGGTCTCGTCGTGATCGCCCGGCGACTCATGGCGCAGGGGTTGCTGACCGCTCGCGACCCCGCGCGGTGATGGCCGCGGGCCGTCCCCTCACCGGACGCGGTCGTCGGCGGGTCCGGGAATACCGTCGCCGAGACGGTCGTCGAGGAGGTCGAGACAGAGATATTCGCCGTTGTCGATCCCGACGCGACACTCGCTGTAGACGAACGAGAGGCGGCCGCCCGTCCGCGGCGTGCCGTCGTCCCGCGAGACGAACAGCGCGTCCAACGCGTCCGGGTCGAGGACGTCCGCCAGCGGTGGCATGGATCGCAACGGTCGGCCTTCGACGGCGCTCACTGCGCGTACGACGGCCGTGCTGACTCGTTCGTCGGACCCGATCTCGTACTCCACAGCGTGCCTTCGCGCCGGACGACCAAAACTCCGATCTTTTTCACCCATTTCGTCACAACGAGTTCGGTCTCCGGCCCGCAGCGGCGTCGAGGAGCCGTTCGGCGGCGTCCGCCTCGGCGGTCGGCCGAGCGGCGCGTGACTGCCACCGTCGAAAGAACAAGATTTTATGCGGCCGCTGGGTAGTGGTGCCCACTATGGGTAAGAAATCGAAGGCGAAGAAGAAGCGTCTCGCCAAGCTGGAGAACCAGAACAGCCGCGTCCCCGCGTGGGTCATGCTCAAGACGGACCGACAGGTGACGCGCAACCCCAAGCGGCGCAACTGGCGCCGGAACGACACGGACGAATAGATGAGCGCGAACGATTTCGAGGAGCGAGTCGTCACTGTCCCGCTCCGCGACGCCCGTGCGGCGCCGTCGAACCAGCGCGCCGACAAGGCGATGTCGCTCGTCCGCGAGCACCTCGCGAAACACTTCAAGGTCGAGGAGAGCGAGGTGCGACTGGACACCGATATCAACGAGGCAGTGTGGGATCAGGGGCGGAACAACCCGCCGAGCAAGCTTCGCGTTCGTGCCGCCCGGTTCGTCGAGGACGGGGAACCGACCGTCGAAGCCGAGATCGCAGACTAACGTGTTACGCGCCTCCTTCACCGGATCGTCCTACGTCGGGGTGTTCGCCCGCGCGACGAACGACTGTCTGCTCGTTCGATCCGACGCCGACGCCGACACCGTCGCCGACATGGCGGCGGAACTCGACGTCGACCCGGTGCCGACCACGGTCGGCGGCTCCGGGACCGTCGGCGCCCTCGCCGTCGGCAACGAGTCCGGACTGCTCGTCTCCGGTCGGGCGACCGACCGCGAGATCGACGCCATCGAGGAGGCGACCGACCTGCCGGTGACCGAACTCCCCGGCCGTATCAACGCCGCCGGAAACGTCGTCCTCGCGAACGACTACGGCGCGTACGTCCACCCGGATCTGAACCGGGAGGCCGTCCAGGCCGTCAAGTCGGCGCTCGACGTCCCCGTCGAGCGGGGCGACCTCGCCGACGTCCGCACCGTCGGCACCGCGGCCGTCGCGACCAACGAGGGCGTCCTCTGTCACCCCAAGTCCCGGGAGCCGGAGCTGGAAGCAATCGAAGACGTACTCGACGTGCGAGCCGACATCGGCACCGTCAACTACGGCGCGCCGCTCGTCGGCTCCGGTCTCGTCGCCAACGACGCGGGCTACGTCGTCGGGACCGACACCACCGGCCCGGAGCTGGGACGCATCGAGGAGACGCTCGGCTACATCGAGCCGCAGTAGGAAGATACTTCCCGCTTCCTCACGACCGTTCGGTACATGAGTCAATTCGTCGTCAGCGGGCGCTTTCAGGATCGAATCGGTCACCGGGACTTCGAGAAGACCGTCGACGCACCCAACGAGAACGTCGCGCGCGAACACACCCTCTCCCAGCTCGGGAGCGAGCACGGTCTCAAGCGGATGCAGGTCGAGATCAGCGAGGTGAGCGCGGCATGATGGGTGGTGGCGGTCAGCAGCAACTGCAGCAACTCTCCCAGGAGCTGGAGGCTATCGACGAGGAAATTCAGGAACTCGAAGCCGAGATCGAGAACCTCCGCACCCGGCAGACCGAGATCGACGAGGCCATCGAGGCCATCGAGACGCTCGACAGCGGTTCGACGGTCCAGGTCCCCCTCGGCGGTGGTGCGTACCTCCGCGCCGAAGTGCAGGACATCGACGAAGTGATCGTCGACCTCGGCGGCGGCTACGCGGCCGAGCAGGACCAGAACGACGCCGTCGACGCGCTCGAACGCAAGCGGGACGTGCTCGACGACCGCGTCGACGACGTCGAGACCGAGATCTCCGAGCTCGAATCCGAGAGCGCCGAGATCGAACAGCAGGCCCAGCAGATGCAACAGCAGATGCAGCAACAACAGATGCAGCAGATGCAGCAGCAACAACAGCAGGGCGACGACGAGTAGGGGCGATGTTCGACGGACTGAAAGAGAAACTGGACCGCTTCCGGAGCGACGTCGAGGAGAGTGCCGACGCCGATGCCGACGCGGAGGTCGAGGCCGCCGCCGAGGAGAGTGCCGAAACCGACGCGGAGGTCGCGGACGAGACCGCGGCGGACGCGGACGCCGCCGACGGCTCCGACGATCCCGGACGCCTCCAGCGGGCCAAAGCCTTCGCCACCGGGAAGGTCGTCCTCGAGGAAGCGGATCTCGAGGACCCCCTCTGGAACCTGGAGATGGCGTTGCTGGAGAGCGACGTGGAGATGGGGGTGGCGGAGGCCATCCTCGACGACCTGCGGGACAGCTTGATCGGCGAGACCAAATCGCAGATGGCGAGTACGGGCGATCTCGTCGAGGACGCCCTCGGCGACGCCCTGCTGGAAGTCATCAGCGTCGGCCAGTTCGACTTCGAGGAACGCATCGCGTCGACCGAGAAGCCCGTCACCATCGTCTTCACCGGCGTCAACGGCGTCGGCAAGACGACGACCATCGCGAAGATGGCGCGTTACCTGGAGGAACGGGGCTACTCCTCGGTGCTCGCCAACGGTGACACCTACCGCGCGGGCGCGAACGAGCAGATCCGGGAACACGCGGACGCTCTCGGCAAACGCCTGATCGCCCACGAAAAGGGCGGCGACCCCGCGGCCGTCATCTACGACGGCGTGGAGTACGCCGAGGCCAACGACGTGGACGTCGTCCTCGGCGACACCGCCGGTCGCCTCCACACCTCCAGCGACCTGATGGCCCAGCTGGAGAAGATCGACCGCGTCGTCGATCCCGATCTCACCCTCTTCGTCGACGAAGCCGTGGCGGGACAGGACGCCGTCGAACGCGCCAAGCAGTTCGACGACGCGGCCGAGATCGACGGCACGGTGTTGACGAAGGCGGACGCCGACTCGCAGGGCGGCGCGGCCATCTCCGTCGCCTACGTGACCGGCAAGCCCGTCCTCTTTCTCGGCACCGGCCAGGGGTACGACGACCTCGACCCGTTCGACCCGGAGGCGCTGGTCGACGATCTCGTCGGGTAGGCGACAGGGCTACCACTCCTCCCGCTCAACACTCCGGCATGAGCACCGTCCTCGGCGTCGCGTGTTCCGGCGGCGTCGTCCTCGCAGGCGACCGGCTGGCCGTGACCGACGGCCACGTCCGCGGTCGCGCCCGCCGGCACGTGTTCGACTTCGGGAGCGTCGGCGCCGCCGTCGTCGCTGCGGACGTCGACGGCTTCGCCGACCGTCTCGACCGCGAGATCCGAACCTACCGTACCGAGCGCGGCGACGTGCGGATCGACCCTCTCGCCCGGATGGCGAGCGACCTCGCGGCCGCGTTCGACGCCTCGGTCGTCGTCGCCGCTCGCGACGAGGCGTCCCGCCCCGCCCTCCGGTCGATCACGGCCGACGGCGGCGTCACCGCCGATCCACTGGCGGCGTTCGGGAGCGGCGCGTCGCTCGTGCTGGGCGCGCTCGAATCGGGGTACGACCCAGACGCATCGCTCGACGCGGCAGTGACGCTCGCCCGCGACGCCCTCTCGTCGGCGGCCGAACGGGACGCCGGTACCGGTTCCGAGATCGAGATCTATCGGCTTTCGGCGTGATCCTCGTCCCCGTCCAGTGACGCCAGATATCGGTCGACGATGTCGCTTTTGTGGTGGTGTTCGTGGAGGTGCTCGCGCAGGTGGTTCCGAGTCTTGCACGCGTCCTCGCAGATCGGGCAGACGAACGAGTTCATACCGTTCGTTGTCGTGACACGACGAAAAGCCTCTCGACGGGGCCATCAGAGCTATCGGCGTCGGCGGCCGACTTCCCCCCATGGAGTCGGGAGACGATGAGTCGTCGGGGGCGGCCGCCGGGAGCGACGCCCCGGCGACGTCGTCTTCCGGTGAGACGCCGTTGAGCCGTGGCGAGGCCGTCCTGATCGGCAGCATCGTCGTCGTGCTTCTCGGGGCCGTCGTCCTCGGCATGGGGGGTGCGGGTGGGCCTGCCGGATCGGTCGGGACCGGGACCGGTAGCACGTCGACGCCGGTCGAGACGGGGACGCCCGCCGAACGGGCACCCGCGGTCACCATGCAGGTTCGCTCCATCGAGACCTGTGGCACTCGCTGCCGGTCGGTCACCGTCGCGTTGACGAACGAGGGCGAGGCGCCGGCTCGCGACGTGCGCGTCGAGACGCGGATCACCGCCGACGGCAGCCTCGTCTGGGATGGGCGGTCCGACGTCGGTCGCCTCGACGCGGGCGAAACCGTCACGCGGACGCGGACGGTCGAGGTCGGCTACGTCGACGCCGCACGCATCGAGGCCAACGACGGCGTCGTTCGGACCGAGACGACGGTCCGCACGGCCAACGGGACGCGCGTCTTCACCGAACGCCGCGACGTGTCCTGATCCCCTGCCGTGTTTCGAAATCCTTTTGCCTTCGATTCACCTCGTCGAAACTGCGCCGCCTTAGCTCAGACTGGGAGAGCACTCGACTGAAGATCGAGCTGTCCCCCGTTCAAATCGGGGAGGCGGCATTCCACTTTTTGCTGCGTCGGGTTTCCTCGCTCGCTTCGCTCGCTGCGGGAACCGCTCCTTGCAAAAACTTGGGGAAAAACGTCCCGGACGCTCGCTTCGCTCGCGTCCGGTGAAACCGCGCCTCGCTTCACTCGGCGCGGTACATGGATCGATTCGAAGATCGAGCTGTCCCCCGTCCCCGCGAGTGGAGCGAGCGGGGAACAGTGAGACGACCAACGGGAGTCTCACGCGTTTCAAATCGGGGAGGCGGCATTCCACTTTTTGCTGCGTCGGGGTTCCTCGCTCGCTTCGCTCGCTGCGGGACCCACTCCTTGCAAAAACGTGGGGAAAACCCCTGCTGGCTCACTCCGTTCGCCAGCAATGAAACCGCGCCTCGCGTCGCTCGGCGCGGTACACGGATTCGACGCGGGTCGATTCACGGATAGAGCTGTCCCCCTCCCCGCGAGCGGTGCGAGTGCGAGACGCGAACGGCGTGAGCGTCTCGGAATGTCGAACGGCGGAGCCGTGAGCCAACGAACACCCCGGACCGTCTGACGTGGTCAAATCGGGGAGGCGGCACACTCTTTGCTGCGTCGGGGTTCCACGCTCGCGTCGCTCGCTACGGGACCCACTCCTTGCAAAAACGCGGGAAACACCCGTGGACGCGGCCGCGTCGACGGGGAACGGAGGAATCGAGTCCAGCGGGCCGTCACCGCTTCCCACTCGACGGTCTCAACCGTGACTGAAATCCACGTCTGAGCCTCTGATGGATTTATCTGCCCGTCCGTCGTAGCACGGTCCGCCGACGCCTTCCGGACGTCCCCGTGCCGGTGGCGTCGGTCCCCGCGACGTCTCCCCGATATCGGCGTTCCATCCGACCCACACCCCGGCCTCCCCGACCGGGTGCGGGTCGGCTGCTGCCACTTTTCGGTCTCCGTCACCGCTCGCGAGTCTCGCGGATCTCCTCGACGTCCCGGCGCGATCCGACGACGGTGTCTCCGACGATCGTCCGCTTGAGCGCCGCTGTCGCCGCGCCGTCGAGCAACGCGCCCTTCGTATCCGCACCGCGGTGTCGGCCGGCCAGAAAGCCGCCGACGAACGCGTCGTGGACGCCGGCGGGGTCGCGCGTCGTCGCCTCGAACGGCGGCACCTCGTAGATGGACTCGCCCTCCAGCCCGACGACCGGGTGGGTGGGATCGATGCGAGTGACGACCACCGTCTCGCAGTCGTACCGCGTCCGGAGGCTGTGGCCCGCGGGGACCACGTCGCCGTCGAGGTCGAACACCGCCTCGGCGTCCCCCTCGTCGACGATCAGCACGTCGACGTCGTCCAGCAGGTGATCGTACAGTTCCCGGGCCGTCTCGGGATCGAGACCCGTCTCGGCGAATCGCGTATCGAACGCCCGCGTCGTGCCCGCGTCGCCCGCGACCTCCAGGAGTGTCGCCGTCGTCTCCAGTAACGTCTCCGACCGGGCGGGCGTCGCCCCGCTGACGAACAGCGTCTCCGCGTCGCGGATCACGCCCATCGGCACGTCGTCCGTCGTCGTCGTGGCGACCGCGGCGTCGTCGTGGTCCGTCAGGACCGTCCCGCCGGCGGTCTCGCCGCGCTCGACGAACGCCGTCGATGCCCGTCCGTCGTCGGTCCAGACGACGCCGGTGCGGACGCCGTGGCGCCGCAGGTCGCCCACGATCCGCCGACCGAGCGCGGTATCCGGGAGCTTCGACAGCCAGACGGCGTCCAGCCCCATCGTCGCCGCCGCGGCGGCGACGTTGCTCTCCGGGCCGCCGACGTGGGCTGCGAACTCTCCAGCCGTCTCGATGCGTTCGCCGCGGGGCGGCGAGAACCGGAGGGTAGCTTCGCCGACGGTTACCAGATCGGTCACGGTCGACGTTCGGCCGACCGCCGCAAAAAGGTGCGCCCGTCTACTCCGCGCGCCGACCACCGTGTCCGGGGTAGTCCCGTTCGAACCGATCCGCGATCTCGTCGCGGTCGAACGCGACGACGACGGGCCGGCCGTGCGGACAGGCGAAAGGATTCTCGCAGTCGTCGAGGGCGTCGAGCAGGTCGACGACCGATCCCTCCGTCAGCGACGTGTTGCCCGTGATCGACGGGTAACACGCCAGATCCGCCAGCAGGCTGTCGGCCACCGCGTCGACCGTCTCGCCCGCGTCGCCCGCCGCGAACCCCGTCAGCGCGTCGCGGAGGAGCGACGGATCGAGTGCCGCGTCGAACACCGTCGGGACCGTCCGCACCTCGACGGTTCGGTCGTCGATCCGGTCGGCGTGAAAGCCCAACTCCGCCAGCGCGTCCCGGAACCGGCCGAACAGCTCACCCTCGCGCGCCGTGAGTTCGAGTTCGACCGGCTCGGCCAGCGCCTGTGTCGGCGTCTCGCCGCTCATCTCGGCGCGCAGTCGCTCGTAGTTGATCCGCTCGTCCGCCGCGTGCTGGTCGACCAACACCAGCCCGTCCGGCGTCTCCGCGACGACGTACGTCTCGTCGTACTGTCCGAGCACCCGCATCGCGGGCAGGCGGTCGAACGTCTCGTCCGGCGTCGCCGTCTCCCCGTCGAGGGTCCGCTGGTCGGTCGGGGCGGCGACGCCGCCGGCGGTCCAGTCGCGGTCGCCGTCCGGGTCCGGTTTCGCGCCCCCGACCGTCCCCGCGGTCTCGGCGTCGCCGTCCGCTGGCGACGGCTCGGTCCCGTCCGTCCCCGCCGCCGACGACTCGGTCACCTCGTTCAGCGTCCAGGTTCGTGTCCGCGTCGGCGTTCCCGTGCCGGTCGCGTCTCCGCCCTCCACGTCGCGCTCGCCGGTCATCTCCTCCGACCCGACCGTCGCGCCGTCGGTCGTCGCCGTGTCGGCGTCGGCCGCGGACGTCTCGGCGGCCTCCCCGCCAGCCGCCTCTCGCTCCGGCGACTCGGGCGAGATTTCGGTCTCCGCGGGCGCGGATCGTCCCCGCGGCGCCGACGAGCGGACGAGACCGTGATCCAGCAGCGCCTCGCGCACGGCCTCGGTGACGGCGTCGGCCACCGCGGACTCCTCGTCGAACCTGACTTCCATCTTCCGGGGGTGGACGTTCACGTCCACGGCGTCCGGCGGCACCTCGACGAAGAGGACGGCGAAGGGGTAGCGATCCGCCGCGAGCTGACCGCCGTAGGCGTCGAGCACCGCCTCGCGGAGCGGTCCCGCGGTGACGTAGCGGCCGTTGACGAACGTCGAGAGGTACTCCCGGCCGGCCCGCGTCGTCTCGGGGTGGCTCACCAGTCCCGACACCGCGTCGACGGGCGACGGTTCGGGCGTGGCGTCGACGTCCACCATCGCCGACGCCACCTCTCGGCCGTAGACGGCGAGGATCGTCGACTCCAAGTCGCCGTTCCCCTCCGTCGAAAACACCTCGCGGCCGTCGTGTTCCAGCGTCGTCGCCACGTCGGGGTTGGCGAGGGCGTACTGCGTGACCACGCGGTTGACGTGGTCGAACTCCGTCGTTTCGGTCTTCAGGAACTTCTTCCGTGCCGGCGTGTTGTAGAACAGGTCCTCGACCTCGACGACGGTCCCCGGCGGACAGCCCGAGGGCGTCACGTCGCCGGCGTCGCCGCCCTCGACGACGAGTTCGTGCCCCCGACCGCCGACGCGGGGACGCGACCGGATCGTCAGTCGCGACACTGCGCCGATAGTGTGGAGGGCCTCACCCCGGAAGCCGAGCGTCCCGACGGCTTCGAGGTCGTCGCCGCCGCTGATCTTGCTCGTCGTGTGTTCCTCGACCGCGCGCTCGAGATCCGCGTCGGTCATGCCGACGCCGTCGTCGCGGACTCGAATCCCCTCGACGCCGCCGCCCTCGACGGCGACGGTCACGCGCGACGCGTCGGCGTCGAGGCTGTTTTCGAGCAGTTCCTTCACGACGCTGGCGGGGCGCTCGACCACCTCGCCGGCGGCGATACGGCGCACCGTCGCGTCGTCGAGTGCGTGGATGGTCGGCGTCTCGCTCACGGTCCTCACCGAGGACGGGGAGGATCATCAACGCCACGGTCGGCCCTTACTCGACCGACAGCACGTCGATTTCGAACGTCAGCGTCTCGCCCGCCAGCGGGTGTTCGAAGTCGACCTCGACCGTGTCGTCGTCGACGCTGGTGACCGTGCCGGTCGCGCCACCCTGTGCCTGCACCTGCATTCCCTCGACTGGTTCCTGGCCGACCATTCCCTCGAAGTCGTCGCGGTCGAACTCTCGGCTCTGGTCGCCCGACGCCTCGCCGTACGCCTCCTCCGGGGGAATCGTGATGGTCTCCGAGTCGCCCGCTTCGAGACCCAGCAGCCCCTCCTCCATCCCCTCGATGAGGTTGCCCTCGCCCACCTCGATGGTGAGCGGATCGAAATCCCGTTCGGGCTGTTCCTCGAGGAGACCGGTCTCCTCGGCGACCGACTGTTCCGTCGTGTCGAACACTGTGCCGTCGTCGAGTCGCCCGGTGTACGTGATCGTAACCGTATCGCCAGCAGTGATTGCCATACGCGGAAAACGGGAGTCGCCCGGATAAGGACTGGGATCGGCTACGCCGCCGGCTCGTACCCCTCGTAGATGCGGTCCATCCGCGCCGCCATCACGAAGTCCGTCTTGTGGAGACCGTCGATCTTGTGGGTCCACATCTCCACCTCGACTTCGCCCCACGCGAGCGCGATGTCGGGGTGGTGCCACTCCTCCTCCGCGAGTTCGCCGATCTCGTAGGTGAACTCCAGCGCGTCGCGGAAGTCGTTGAACTCGTAGTGGCCGCTGAGGTGGTGGTCGTCGACGACGTCCCAGACGTCCGACCGGACGCCCTCCAGGTACCCCTCGTACTCCTCGGGTGTGAGTGGTTCGTCGTCGCTCGTGCAGGCTTCACACGGTTCGTCGGCGAGGGATGACATGGTTCCGATAGGGTCGCGGACGGCTTGTACGTTTGGCCCTCCCTCGTCGCCGACCATCGCACCGGCGTTCGCGAGCCATCCGATCCGGCGATACGCTCACCCACCTCACTCGGCGTCGTCGACCATCGCACCGAACGTCTCGGACGCGTCCGCGGGCACGTCGAAGTCGTGGTAGTGTTCCCCCTTCTCCTTGCTCAGGATGTTGAGCGCCGCCGCGGCGCCGTCGCCCGCCGCGATGACGGCCTGCCACTCCTCGGCGCGAACCATCGCGCCCGTGGCGTAGGCGTCCGCGACGCTCGTCTCCATCTCGACGCCCACGTCGACGACGCCCCCGTCGGTCGTCTCACAGCCCAGATCCTCGGCGAGGCTCCGGTCGGCGCCCGTCGCCAGCACCACGTAGTCCGCCTCGTGGTCGCCGGCGTCGGTCGCGACGGTGAAGCCGTCGCCGTCGGCCGAGACGCCCGTCACCGCCTCGCCCTGCCGGCGGTCGACGCCGAAGTCGTCGACCTGCTGGCGCGTCACTGCCATGAACTCGCTCCCGCCGACGGAGCCGATGCCCGGGTAGTTGAACAGGTGGGCCTTGTGCATCCACGTCTCGTCCGTGTCGAACACCGTCGTTTCGAGTCCGTTCTTGGCCGCGAACAGCGCTGCGCTCAGTCCCGCGGGACCGCCGCCGACGATGGCTACGTGCGTCATACTCGCATCCATCGAGACGCAGGGAAATAGTCCTGTTGTCCACCGAACCGGTCGCTTCCCTCCCGCCGATTCGGCGACCGTCCGAAATATTACACCAACCAACAAGTGTATAAGATTATGTAGTCGGGGGCTGTCACGGATTTATGGATGTCACTGAAGCGATTGCGGATGTCTTGGTCGAGGAAGGGGTGGAGTACGTCTTCGGATTCCCCTCGAATCCGCTTTTCGACACGGGTATTCTGCAGGAAGTCGGGATTCAGAAGATAATCGTCCGCCAGGAGCGGACGGGCGCACACATGGCCGACGCGCTCAGTCGCGTCACGTCGGGCAACACCGTCGGCGTGTTCGCCTGTCAGCACGGTCCCGGCACGGAGAACGCGTTCGGGGGGATCGCCCAGGCGTACGGCGAGTCGGTCCCGCTCGTCGCCTTCCCCGCGGGCTACGACCAGTCGAACAACGACACCGATCCCAAGTTCAGCTCGCTCGTCAACTACCAGCAGATCACCAAGTCCTGCGAGCAGCTGACCGATCCCGACGCCGTCGCCGACACCGTCCGTCGCGCGTTCAGCGCCGCCCGCAACGGCCGCCCACGCCCCGCCGTCGTCGAGGTGCCGAAAGACGTCTTCTACGAGGAGGTCGAACCCTTCGACTACACGCCGGGCACCACCTCGCGTCCCGGTGCCGACCCGGCCGCCGTCTCGACGGCGGTCGATCACCTGCTCGACGCCGAGCGGCCGGTCATCTTCGCCGGTCAGGGCGTCCACTACGCCGAGGGCTGGGACGCGCTGAAGGAACTCGCGGAACTCGTCGAGGCGCCCGTCGCCACCAGCCTCAACGGCAAGAGCGCCTTCCCCGAGGACCACCGACTCTCGCTCGGCGCCGGCTCGAAGAGCGAACCCGGGCAGCTCGCCCACTTCCTCGACGAGTGTGATCTCCTCTTTGGCGTCGGCTGCAGCTTCACCGACACGGCCTACGGCATCACCGTCCCGACGGACAACACCATCGTCCACTCGACGCTCGACGCGACGGACGTGAACAAGGACGTGGAGGCGGACCACGCCGTCCTCGGCGACGCCAAGCTCGTCCTGGAGGCGATGGTCGACGCGGTCGACGAACGCCTCGACGGGCCACGTGGCCGCGCCGACGACGTCGCCGCCGAGATCGCGGAGGTCAAGGCGGCCTGGCTCGACGAGTGGCGCCCCAAACTCGAATCCGACGAGGCACCGATCAACCCCTACCGCGTCATCAACGAACTGACGACCGTCGTCGACGCGTCCGAGGCGATCATCACCCACGACGCGGGCAACGCCCGCGACTTCGTCGCGCCGTTCTGGGAGTCGCCGGAGCCGCTCGGCTACATCGGCTGGGGGAAGACCACCCAGCTCGGCTACGGTCTCGGTCTCGCCATGGGCGCGAAGCTCGCCCACCCCGAGAAGCTCTGCATCAACGTCTGGGGCGACGGCGCAATCGGCATGACCGGTCTCGACTTCGAGACGGCCGTCCGGTACGACCTCCCGATCCTCTCGATCCTGCTGAACAACTTCGAGATGGCGGGGTACGACACGCCGTTCGGTGGCGACTTCGCCACCGTCGCTGAGGGTCTCGGCGGCTACGGCGAACGCGTCGAGGACCCCGGCGAGGTCGCCGACGCCATCGAGCGCGGCATCCGGAAGACCGAGGAGGGGACGCCCGTCATGCTGGAGTTCATCACGAGCCACGAGACGGAGCTGTCCCGGCCGGATCTGGACTGATCCGGACTCACTCCGGCTCGTCCAACCGCCGCTGCCACGACTGCACCTTCGACAGCAGTTCGATAGGCGGCGTCGACTCGACGTCTACGTCTTCGAGTTCGTCGAGCACCGCCTCGGCGTCGGGGGAGACGTCGAGGCGTTCCGTCGACGCGCCGTCGCCACTCTCCGTCGACGCGCCGTCGCCACTCTCCGTCGACGCGCCGTCGCCACTCTCCGTCGACGCGTCGGCGTCCCCGGCCGTTCGGGTCCGCATCGTTCCGGCGTCCAGATCGAAGACGGCCTGCGTCGTCCCGCCGTCGTCTCCGCCGCCAGTCTCCGCCCCTCTCGCCTCGATGGCCCGCTCCTCCCGGAGGCGGTCGAGCACGTCCCGCGACCGGTCGACGACCGGCGAGGGAACGCCCGCGAGGTCGGCGACGTGGACGCCGTAGCTCCGGTCGGTCGGTCCCTCCTCGATGGTACGGAGGAAAGTGATGTCCTCGTCGTCCGCGTCCTCGCCCGCGACGGCGACGTGGACGTTCTCGACGCGCGGCAGGTGATCGGCAAGCGCCGTGAGTTCGTGGTAGTGGGTGGCGAACAGACACTTGCAGCCGATCTCGTTGTGGATGTACTCCGTCGTCGCCCACGCGATGGAGATGCCGTCGTAGGTCGCGGTGCCCCGGCCGACTTCGTCCAAGACGACCAGCGACTCCTCGGTCGCGGAGTGGAGGATGTTACTCAGCTCCTGCATCTCGACCATGAACGTCGACCGCCCGCCGGCGAGTTCGTCGAGCGCGCCGACGCGCGTGTAGATGCCGTCGACGACGCCAACCGTCGCCGACCGCGCGGGGACGAAACTCCCCGCCTGCGCCAGCAGGACGATCAGCGCCGCCTGGCGCATGTACGTCGACTTCCCGCTCATGTTCGGGCCGGTGACGAGCAGGAAGCCGCGGTCCGCGCGCAGGTCCACGTCGTTGGGCACGAAGTCGGTCGTCGTCTCGACCACCGGGTGTCGGCCGGCCTCGACGACCAGCGGTCCCGGTTCGACGACGGCGGGGCGACACCAGTCCTGGCTCGTGGCGTGGGTCGCCAGCGAGGCCAGCGCGTCCACCGTCGCCAGCGTCCGCCCGACCGTCTGCAGGAGTTCGGCGCGCTCGGCCACCCGTCCGCGTAGCTCGCGAAAGAGGTCGTACTCGAGTTCGCCGCGGGCCTCCTCCAGTCGGAGCACCTCCCGCTCGCGCTCCTCCAGTTCGTCGGTCGTGTACCGCCGGGAGTTCTTCAGCGTCTTGATCTCGCGGTACTCCTCGGGGACGGCGTCGGTCTCCGACTTCCCGACCTGCACGTAGTAGCCGTCGGTCTTGTTGCGGTCGACCTGGAGGTGAGTGATGCCCGTCCGCTCTTTCTCGCGGGCGGCGAGACCGTCGAGCCACTCGCGGGCCTCCTCGTACCGGTCGAGCAGGTCGTCGAGTTCGTCGTCGTAGCCGCGGCGAAAGAGACCGCCCTCGGTGACCGTCTTCGGCGGGTCCGCCGCGAGCGCGGCGTCGAGTTCGGCGCGAAGCGCCGCCGCCGTCTCCCGGTCGGGCCGGTCGACGATCCCCGGGAGGGGCGAATCGGCCAACCGGGAGTCCGACACCGCCTCCGCGAGCGCCGGGAGGACGCCGAGCGTCTCCCGGACCGCCAGCAGGTCCGTCGCGTCCGCGCTCCCGCTCGTCGCCCGCGCCGCGAGGCGTTCGAGGTCGTAGGCGTCGCCCAGCACCTCTCGCACTCGGTCGCGGGCCAGCGCCGCCGCCGCGAGCGCGCCGACGCTGTCGAGGCGGCGGTCGATGACCGTCCGGTCGCGCCGGGGGCGAGTGAGCCACTCGCGGAGACGGCGGCGGCCGGCGCTGGTGACGGTGTGGTCGACCGTCCCCAGCAGCGATCCGTCGCGGTCGCCGTGCATCGTCTCCGTGAGTTCGAGGTTGCGCTGGGTCGTCGCGTCGAGATCGAGGTGGTCGCCGGAGTCGTACGTCTGCAGGCGCGTCAACGCCTCCAGAACGCCGGTGCCCGTCTCTTCGACGTACGCGAGGATCGCGCCAGCGGCGGCGATCCCCGCCCGCTCGTCGAGAGCTACGCTGTCGAGCGCGGCGTCGCCGAACTGCTCTCGCAGGGCACGCTCGGCCCGTCCGGGCGCGAAGGCCGCCTCGTCGTGGTCGGTCACCGAGGCGTCGGTTCGGTCCCGGACGCGGGCCAAGACGTCGTTCGCTCCCTCACGGACGGTCGGTCCCGGCAACACCTCCACGGGGTCGAATCGGTGGAGTTCCGCGATCACCTCCGCCGCCGAGTCGGTCGTCGTGACGAGGAACTTCCCCGTCGTCACGTCGGCGAGCGCGAGCCCGTAGCGGCCGTCGACGGCGACCACAGCGGCGAGAAACTGCGCCGCCGGATCGGTCGTCTCCAGCAGGGTGCCCGGCGTGACGACGCGCGTTATCTCGCGGGCGTGGCCGTCCGCCGTCTCGTACTGGTCGGCCACCGCGACGCGGTAGCCGCGCTCGACCAGCGCCTTCAGGTAGGGCGTCAGGTCGTCGACCGGGACGCCGGCCATCGGATACGTCGACCCGTGGGAGGACTTCTCCGAGACCTTCAGGTCGAGTTCGTCGCCGACGAACTCGGCGTCCTCCGCGAAGAACTCGTAGAAGTCGCCACACTGCATCGCCAGCAGATCCGCGTCCGTCTCCGACTTCAGGGCGAGGAACTCCCCGACGATCCCATCGGCAGTCATACTCACATCCGAGCCGTGATGGGGTAAAACGCTGTGGGTCTCTTACGATTCCACCGACTCCGTCCGGTCGCTCGCCGAGCCGCGCTCGACGGCGTCGAGCAGGGTAAACACCCGCTCTCCCAGCTCCTCCGGCGTCTCGGCGACGACCTTGATTATCGCCTCCTTGCCCACGGCGCCGCTGTCGAGCACGGCGGCGGGCGTCGGGTCGTCCGCTTCGACCTCGCCGAACGCCTTCCGGGCGCCCCACCCCATCGTCCCGCTCGCGTCCTCTGGCTCGGCGTCGCGGTCGTACTCCGTGACGGGACCGTCTAATTCGTCGGTCGCCGCCGCCGTCTCGTCGTCGAACCGGCAGTTGACCGCGAAGCGAAGGTCGGGGTCGAACTCCCGCGCCGCGAGCAGGAAGCGGGCGACGTGTGAGGAGGCGCCGAGTCGGACGCCGCGGTTCGGTGCGACGCCCGAGAGCGTACGCGTGATCCGCCCCTCGATGGCCGCCGTCTCGCCCACCGCCTCGGCGTACGCGGTGGCGCCGACGACGTTCATCCCCACCTCGGGGACGAGTCGCGACACGTCGCGGTCGACGAACGCCTCGACGACCGTCGCCACGTCGGTCATCGTTCGGTGACGGTCGGCAGCCTCGCGGAGCGCGGCGAGGTGGTGGACCGAACCCGGTCCCTCGCCGACGTCGAGACCGTAGCGGACCGCCCGCTCCATGAACGCCGTCCCCGCTTCGACCGCGAAGTCGAGCGTCTCGCCGTGAGCGAGGTGCGAGGCGGCGGCGCTCGACAGCGTACAGCCCGAGCCGTGGGTGGCGTCGGTGTCGATCCGGGGATGTTCGAACGTGCGGACCGTCGGATCGTCGTCGGCCAGCACCAGCGTATCCGTCACCCGGTCGCCGCCGTCCACGTGCCCGCCCTTGACGAGGGCGGCCTCGGCCCCCATCGCCACCAGTGCCTCCCCGGCCTCGCGAGCGGTCTCGCGGTCGGTCGGATCGATCCCGGTCAACACCGCCGCTTCGTCGGCGTTCGGCGTGACGAGCGTCGCCTCGGCGATCAGATCCTCGTAGGCGGCTTCGGCGTCCGGATCGAGCAGTCGGTCACCGCTCGCCGCGACCATCACCGGATCGACGACGACCGGCGCGTCGACGTCGGCGAGGCGGTCGGCGACGAGACCGATCACCGGCTCGGTCGCGAGCATCCCCGTCTTCACCGCGCCGAGGTCGAAATCGGATCTGACGGCCCGGTACTGCGCTTTCACCTCCGCGACCGGCAGGACGTGCGAGCGCTCCACGCCGAGGGTGTTCTGTGCGGTGACCGCGGTGATGACCGACGTGCCGAAGACGCCGTGTGCCTCCATCGTCTTCAAATCCGCCTGTATCCCCGCGCCGCCGCCGGAATCACTCCCCGCGATGGTGAGCGCGACGGGCGGTGAGACGGGTGCGCGACGCCGGGTCACGGCGCCGCCCCCCCAGAACGGATCGGTCCCGGTCGCTCCTCTCTGTCCAGTGTTGCCATGTGCACGCGTATTACGAGCTAATATTTAGCGGTGATGGACCCTCCGCCGCGTGTCCAAGCGGCAAGACCTATCTACGACCGGACGGAATCCACGGCCACGCAGATGTGGAAGCGCTCGTCGGACCGGGTCGTCGCAATCGTAGTCGTACCGCTGCTCCTGTCGCTGGCCGTCGGTCCGGCGTTCGCCGCCGTCGCGTCGACCCCGACGCCCTCGACGGCTCAGTTCGACGGTGGTCCCGTCTCCCAACAGGGGGTCGACACCGACTCCGTCCGGCTGATCGTCTCCGTCCACGACAACGGCTCCGCGACCTGGACCGTCCAGTACTGGACGCGTCTCGACGACGAGAACACGACCGACGCGTTCGAGTCCCTGCAGCGTGACATCGAGGCGAACCCGTCGAACTTCTCCGACCGGTTCGCCACGCGGATGCGTTCGACGGTCCGGACGGCCGAGAACTCGACCGGCCGAGAGATGAACGCCTCCGACTTCGACGTGCGGGCGGAGACGCGTACGCCGCCCGAGTACGGCGTCATCATCTACTCGTTCCACTGGGACGGGTTCGCCGCCGTCGACGGTGACACGATCCGCGTCGGCGACGCCATCGAGGGTCTCTTCCTCGACGACCGGACGCGCCTCGTCGTCCAGTGGCCCGCGGCGTACACGACGACAGAGGTCACACCCGATCCCGACGAGCGACGGGCCGACGCGGCCGTCTGGCGCGGCGCCGAGACGAGTTTCGTCGCCGGCGAGCCGAGCATCGTCCTCCGACCCGAGTCGACGGTGACCACGTCGGCCGCCGGGGAGGCTGACGGCGGCCCGGGGACCGCCTCGCCAGCGTCGGACGGTGGCGGAGCGACGCTCCCCATCCTCGGCGTCGGGGTCCTCTTCGTCGTCGTCGCGGCCGCGTGGCGCTACCGCGACCGTCTGGGCGGCGGCGGAACGGCCGCCGAGGCGGCGAGCGACGACGCGGACGCTACCGAAGCCGCTCCGGCTCCGGACGCGGACGCCGAAGGCCTCCTGAGCAACGAGGAGCGCATCCTCCAGTTCGTTCGCGAGCAGGGCGGTCGGGTCAAACAGCAAGAGATCGTCGAGGCGTTCGACTGGACGGAGGCCCGCACGAGCCAGATCGTTCGCGACCTGCGCGACGAGGGCGACCTCGAAGGATTCCGGCTCGGCCGAGAGAACGTACTAAAACTCCCGGACGACGAATGAAAAATCGGAAACACGTCAACCAAGCGCCACCAGAATCCGGTTCAGGCCGCCCCTACGCTCGGCTTAATCCGGATTAAGCGTCCTTGAGGTTCGTTGCGGTTTATTGGGAGGTCCCCCTTAGTAGTAGACGTAATGAGTCGAGACGTTCCGGACGTCGTCGTGTTCGCACTCGTCGTCGTCGTCACCGTCGGGACGGTGGCCGTTCCGGTGTCGGCGGTGGGTGGATCGTCGACGGCGACCGCGATGACGGGGACCGATCACACGGTCCAGCAGACGACGGCACCCGGAACTGCGGCGGGAGAGACGAACGAGTCGGAGACGAACGACTCGCTCGCTCCCGGCCAGCAACTGGCAGGCGTCGTCGGGATGCAGGGTGCCGAGATCGACGGTGAACTCGAAGAGCGGACGCTGGTGACGCGGGTCTCCCGCTCCGAGTCGAACGCGTCGAAGGCGGCGGTCGTGGCGACGGAGGTCAATACGGTTCGCGACCGACTCGGCGAACTCCGTGATCGGCAGTCCGAACTCCGAGAGTCACGACAGTCGGGGGAGATATCCACCGGCGAGTACCGGGCCAGGATGGCGGTCACGGCCGCCCAGATCCGGGCGGTGAAGACGCGGATCGAATCGAGCGAGCAAGTGTCCCGTGACCTCCCCGACGACGCGCTCGAATCCAACGGCGTGAACCGCGAGGAACTGGACCGACTGCGCGAGGACGCCGACGAACTCAGCGGCCCCGAAGTCGCCGAAATCGCGAGAGAAGTCGGCGGCGACGACGAACGCGAGTTCGACCCCGGACGCGGGCCGGACGAACTACCGGAGCCTGCACGGGACGACGAGGACGACGAGGACGACGAGGACGACGAGGACGACGAGGACGACGAAGACAGTGAGGACGACAGCCCGGGTAACTCGGGTGACGCAGGCCAGCCGGCAGAGCCGGGCACCGGCAACGGTTCGCCGGACGACGCGGGTCGGTCCGCCAACGACTCGGCGGAGGGTCCGGGAAATTCGGATGACGCCGGAAACGGTGGTTCGGAGGACAGTCCGGGAAACTCGGGTGACGCCGGCAACGGCGATTCGGACGGCGACGCGGGAAATTCGGATGACGCTGGCAACGGTGATTCGGAGGACAGTCCGGGAAACTCGGGTGACGCCGGCAACGGTGGGTCGGACGGCGACGCGGGAAACTCGGGTGACGCCGGCAACGGTGGTTCGGAGGACAGTCCAGGAAATTCGGGTGACGCCGGCAACGGTGGTTCGGATGGCGACGCGGGAAATTCGGGTGACGCCGGCAACGGTGGTTCGGATGGCGACGCGGGAAATTCGGATGACGCC
>Ga0207720_100457_pt1 | contig 27812 bp, 23 predicted proteins | sample A23P2SouthBayCA_2_FD_187751 | JGI IMG/M metagenome (GOLD analysis project Ga0207720, IMG submission 187751) | Aerobic enrichment media microbial communities from Eden Landing Ponds, California, USA - A23 E3 (2) (SPAdes) | ecosystem: Environmental > Aquatic > Marine > Unclassified | place...
CGCCGCCCCGGTCGAACCGTCGCCGCCCCGGTCGAACCGTCGCCGCCCCGGTCGAACCGTCGCCGCCCCGGTCGAACCGTCGCCGCCCCGGTCGAACCGCCACTGCATTAGTCGGGTCGCCCCCGCACTGCCGGACGCTGACCGGCGCTCTCAGTTTTCTCCCGGGTCCGGACCCGTCGTCGAGTCGTCGCCCTCCACATTCTGACCGCCGCGGTGAGCGTCGCGGATCGAGGCTTCGACCGCCGCGACCGACGACGGGAGATACGAGGGGTCGATCCCGGCCGGCTGATCGGGACGCCGGTCGACCAGTCGCGGCAGGACGATGACCGCGAAGTGCGTGACGAAGACGAGGAGCATCGGGGCGAGGAAGAGCCCGTACCAGCCAAAGAGGAGCGGGCCGAGGATATACGCGAACATCAGGCTCCCGGTGTGGAGCGAGCCACCGGTGACGTACGGACGAACGAAGAAATCGGGGATGACGTCGACGACGAGAAAGGAGACGACGACGAACAGCCCGACGAATCCCCAGCCGGTCCCCTCGGTGTAGGCGAGCGTCGCGAGGTACACTGACACGGGCACGTAGACGAGTTTCATGCCGACGACGGGGATGAGGCTGGCGAACCCGGCCAGGAAGCCGACGAGCGCGGCGTAGGGGATCGCGACCCCGGCGGGCGCGACGAGGTTCAACAGGCTGTAGCTGATCGCGCCGACAGTCCCCGTGACGACGGCATTGAGGATGTTCCCGGCGAATATCTTTTCGAGACTGGCGTCGACGGCGCGGGCGTACGCCTCGAGAGTACCGCCACCGGCGTCGAGGCTGTCGAACCACGCGACCAGTCGATGGTCGTCCCGGAGCAGGTAGAAGGCGACGGCGAACATCACGAACAGGTGGAGGAGGCCGGTTCCGATCAGCCCGAGATACGCGGTCAGTTCCGAGAGGAGTGTCCCGAGCACGTCGGCGCCGCCGGCCTCCTCGAGGAGCCGGGCCGGGTCCTCGACGGCCCGCGAGACGTCGAGATACGGGCCGAGAAGCTCCGAGTACTGCCCCAATTCCGAGTTCCGGGCGAACGCCTCGAACTCCTGGAGGGCGATGGCCGCGGCGTAAAACAGCAGGAGGACGCCGGGGAGCGCGAGCACCAGGAGCGCGAGCGCGGCCGACAGCGACGGCTGTCGGAGTCGTTTGCGAATGTGTCCGTGGACGCGACGGGTCGAGTAGTAGATGAAAAGCGCGAACACGAAGGTGCCGACAAAGGAGTACAGCACCCACAGGACCGCCAGCGCGAGCACTGCACCGCTCCCGATCCACGCCGTCCGTCCCCAGTCGATGTCCAACTCGAAGGCCACCATACCTGCCGGGTTGTGGAGGCGGTGACAAAAATCGACCCCCTGTCGGGCTTCCGGAAACCGCCGGGACAGCGAGGGTGGTCGATAACACGATCGTTCGGTGGCGGGGTGGTCCGGCCCGCTCGCCGCGAGCGCCGATCCGGACGACGATTTATACGGTTTCCCGAACAACGTGGAAAGGTGGTACCCGTCGCACAATTCGACGCCGTGGTCCTCGACGCGGACGTGACGCGTCTCGCCCTGGCCGGTGCGCTCGGTCTGTTCCTCGGACTGGAGCGCGAGTGGTCCCACAAGTCAGCCGGGATCCGGACGTTCTCGCTCATCAGTCTCCTCGGCGCGGTGTTTACCGTTCTCGGGACGGAGTCGCTCGTGGTGATCGGCGGCGTGCTGGTCATCGTTCAGGGAGTGCTCATCGCCGTGCAGGGGATGCTCGACTCGGAGGTCGACGGGCTCTCGCTGACGACGTCGGTATCGATGCTGGTCGCCTACGGCGTCGGCGCGCTGGTCGCCGCCGGGTTCGTCCTCGAGGCGGTGACCGTCACCGTCCTGTCGTCGCTGTTGCTCGTGCTCAAGCGCGAACTCCACAGTTTCGCCTGGGGGCTGACCCGGGAGGAACTCCGCTCTGCGACCGAGTTCGCGATCATCGCCTTCGTCGTCTACCCGCTCTTGCCCGCTCGCAGTTTCGAGGTTGGAACGGCCGCGCTGTCGGTGACGGTCGAACCCAGGGTCATCTGGCTGATGGTCGTGACCGTAGCGGGCATCGGCATCGTCAACTACGCCGTCGTCCAGACCTACGGCGGCCACGGCATCGCAGTCACGGGGTTTTTCGGCGGACTGGCGTCCTCGACGGCGGTCGTCGGCGCGATGCTGGACCACGTGCGACAGACCCCACGCGCCCGCTCGTACGCCGTCGCTGCCATCCTGCTCGCCGACGCCGCGATGGCCGCACGCAACCTCATTATCGCCGTCCTGTTCACGTTCGAGTCGGGCCTGCTGGTCGGCGCACTCGTCCCGCTCGGGACCGTCATCGTCGGGGGTTTCGTCATTGCCGCCCTGACCGCCGACTGGTCCGAGAGCCTCGAGATGGACCTCGACAGTCCGTTTTCGCTCCGGAACGTGCTCGGGTTCGGCGGACTGTTCTTGGTAGTCGTCGTCGCCGGCGGCCTCGCGGCCGCCGTCTTCGGCGAGACGGGGTTTTACCTGACCGCCGCGCTCACGGGACTGGTCTCCAGCGCGGGCGCGACCACCTCCGCGGTCATCCTCTACCGTGGCGGCGGCCTCTCGGCCGAGGGGGCCGTCGTCGCCATCCTGCTCGCGACGGCCGCCAGCATCCTCGTCAAGGCCGGACTCACGTTCGCCAGCCCGGACCGCGAGTTCGCCCGGCGCGTCGCCGTCACCAGTACCGTCCTGCTCGCGGTGTCGGCGGCGGTGACCGTCGCGGTGACCGTCTGAACGGGGTAGTCGGCCGATGGGGGGAACCGATCCCATCGCGCGATACCTCGACCGCCCGGAATCGCCTGCGTCCGGCGGGATACCCGTCGGATCGCTTTTATCGCGAGCGGGCCTGATACGCGTATGGACAGGGACACTGCGGAGCCGTCGGTGTCGTCGATGCCGGGTCGACGGGCCCAGGAGTGGGTCGAGTACCACCACGAGCGGGCAGCGCCGAGCACCTACGTCGCCGAGTTCGTCTGGGACCACACCGCGCCCGCCGAGGGCTCCTTCTGCACGGACGTCGATGGCAACGTCTTGCTCGACATGACCGGCCACGTCGCCGCCGCACCCCTGGGGTACAACAACCCGAAACTGACCGAGCGGATGGCCGAGTTCGACCTGCCCGACCCCGCGAAAATCGCCGGACAGGACTTCTACGTCGCCAGCGGTCCCCTCGACGACCACGACTTTCCGGCCCCCGCCGACCTGATGGCCCGGCTGACCGACCGGAGTTCCCACTACGGCATGGACACCGTCTTTCTCTCGAACAGCGGCGCCGAGGCCGTCGAGAACGCCATCAAGATCTGTTACGACCACACCGAAGGCCAGTACGGCGTCACCTTCGAAGGTGCGTTCCACGGCCGCACCCTCGGCGCGCTCTCTCTCAACCGCTCGAAGTCCGTCTACCGGCGCGATTTCCCGGAGATCCCCGGCGTCCACGAGGTGCCCTTCTGCGACGACCGGACCTGTGACGCAGCGAGCTGTTCCTGCGGGTTTTTCGCCGGCGAGAGCTCGCAACTCCGTCGGATGCTCCGCCCCGGCCGGGGCTACGTCGACCCGGACAACCTCGCGTACGTGATCCTCGAACCGGTCCAGGGCGAGGGTGGCTATCGCTTCCCGAGCGACCTCTTTATGGACGAAATCGCGGCGCTGTGCGAGGAACACGACCTGACGCTCGTCGTCGACGAGATTCAGACCGGCATCGGGCGGACGGGGAAGTTCTGGGCGTCGGACCACTACTCCATCGAACCGGACGTCATCGCGAGCGCGAAGGGGCTCCGGGTCGGCGCCACAATCGGCCGCTCGGAGGTGTTCCCCGACGAGCGGAGTCGGCTCTCCTCGACGTGGGGGGCGGGGGACATCGTCGCGACGATCCAGGGGGCGCTGACTATCGACGTCATCGACGACGACGACCTGATGGACAACGCTGTGGTCCGGGGTCGGCAGTTCCTGGAGTCGATGCGCGACGCCGCCCCCGAACCTGTCGTCGACGTGCGCGGGACGGGGCTGTTGCTCGCCGTCGAGTTCGACACCGTCGAGCGGCGCGACGACGTGATGGCCGCGGCGTTCCAGCGGGGCCTGCTCCTGCTTGGCTGTGGCGAGAAGACCATCCGGGTCCTGCCGCCGCTGGACGTGACCGAACGGGAGATTTCGCTGGTCGTCGACGTGCTGACCGACGCTATCGCCGACGCGACGTGAGGACAGCGCGAGGACGGCGGTGTGAGGATGGCGACGCGGCGTGAGGACGGCGACGTACGTGTGTGCTGTGGGATTGATCCGTCGGAGGTGTGCGCGTCACGCGCCGGTGTCCATCGGAAGCGTGGGCCGTGAGGTACTTTCGGGTGGAACGTGAGAATCCGGTGGATTTAGGGCGTCTGCGGGTCGACGCCCCTGTACGACCCGCCCTCCACGCATGCCCCCCACGATAGCCCTCGTTGCGAGCGCCGTCCTGCTCGCGATCGCGGCCGCCAAGGGGTACCGTACGCTCACCGCTTTGCTCGTTCGCCGGGCACTCCCGTCGACCGACACCGAGTCGCCGCCGGTCGTCGACGGCGAACAGACCGCACTCACCGGCGAACTGGTCGTCGAGAAACCGGTCGCGACGGGCGAGGCGGCCGTCGAAACCCCCGACCGACCCGTCGGCGCGTACCTCTGGCGCGCCCGGTTCCCCGACAACACGAACGGTGATCTCACGATATCGGAGTGGGGCTGGGAGCGCCAGCACTGGCACACGTTCGCCTCCGGTCTCGAGACGGGACGGGTCGCCGTCGCGACCGACGGGCGGACGGTCCGTCTCGATCCGTCGTGGCTCCGGGAGGCGACCGACGCCGACCCTCTCGAGGGGCTCGAGATCGGTGGCATCACGAAACGCGACCGTCTCTCGGTCTATCTCTGGGATTCCTGGTACACCTACCTCCGGGACCGGACGACACATCGGTCGCTCCGTCGATTCGCCGGCACCGTGCGACGGCACAACGCCGACGTGGACCTGGACCGGTACCTGCTGGAGGCTCGCCCGCTGCTGGAGGGAACGACGGTGAGCGTCAGCGGCGAACTCCAGGTCGACCAGGGCGAACCGGTCCTCCGTGGAACGGACGAATCGCCGTTACTGCTCACCGACCAGGGGTTCGACGGGCACCGGAGATGGCTCCGACGGCAGATCCTGCTGAGAGGAGGGCTCGCAGCCGGACTCCTCGCGGTCGCCGTCAGCCTGTGGTTCGAGTTCTACGTGCCGCTAGCGGTGCTGATCGTCTGCTGGATCGGCTACGTCGGCTATCACTTCGTCCAGGACGTCGGCGACTTCCTCGACTTTCTCAAGCGACGCTGGCGGTGAACCCGGACAGGGACCCGGAACTGAACCCGGTCAGGATCGGCTTTCGTATCGTGTGAAAGCCTTTGTACGGACGATCGAGCCTTTGCACGACCGGTCGCACGGTGACGTGCGATCAGCCGAGCGATGTCATTCGAACGTGACGGTCGTTAAAATTGATACCGGCGGTCGTCGGGGTCGCCCGACTGGGGGAACTGGTCGGCGCCGGTCATCTCGTCGAAGGTCATCCCCGACAGATACTCGTCGTATGTCACGTCGTACTCCGTGCGGAGGTGGAAATCGAGCGTGCCGCTCTCGACGGTCGTCTGGAAGAGCAGGTGGACGGCACGGCGGACGAGTTCGTCAGTGTCCTCGGGGTCGAAGGCGGCTTCGAGCATCGCCAGTTCGTTTCGAGTCTCCCGGTCGAGGGACACCGTCGTCTCCTCGTCGATGTCGCCGTAGGCCGCCTGGACGTCGTCGGTGAGGTCGTCGAGGCTCATATCCGAAGGAGACGCGGCGCTCGCAAACACCTTACGCTCCGGATTCGCGCCGCAAATCGCGGGGGCGTAACACAGGTGTCGACGCGACTCGGCAGTCCGGCGCTCACTCGGAGGGGTAGACTTCGACGGCCTGCGGCGTGGCGACGAACGCCAACTCCCACAGCGACAGCCTGACGATCAGGTCGCTGTCGCGGGAGCGTGATCTCGCGATCGAGAGCAGGCGGTTGAGCGCGTCGACGTCGATGTAATCGTAGAGGAGCGGTTTTCCGCGATCACACTCGACACCGGCGTCGGTGGCGGCGCGGAGCACCGCGTCGCTCGGCAACTCGTCGTCCGCGATCGTCGTCCGGACCAGCGGCGACCCCCTGGGTATCCCGTGCGTGTCGGACATGGACACCCGAACGGATGGACTCGTACACCCTAAATGGAGTCACTAATTACGCCAAATTAAGCCGAGTTGCCCTCGATTGGGCCCACGAAACCACCACCTACCACGTGCGTCACCGGCGGGGTAGGGGAACGGCGTTCCGCGGGCGGCGGGCTTTTCCCGGTCGTAGCCGTCCGTGGGCTATGGACGTCTGCATTATCGGCGGCACGGGACTGATAAGCACGGGCATCGCGCGACAGGCGGTCGACGCCGGCCACGACGTGACCGCGTTCCATCGCGGCGAGACGGACGCCGACCTCCCGGACGCGGTGTCCCACGTCCACGGCGACCGCAACGACGCCGCCGACCTCGAACGGGTCGCCGAGGCGGTCGACCCCGACGTCGTCGTCGACATGGTCTGTTTCGACCCCGAACAGGCCGAGAGCGCGGTCGCGGCCTTCGACGGCGTCGACCAGTACGTCTTCTGCTCGACGGTCGACGTGTATCACCGCCCGCTCGACGCCAATCCGGCGACCGAAGACGCCGCGCGGGAGCCACCGGTCAGCGACTACGGCGAGAACAAAGCCGAGTGCGAGGACATCTTCATGGCCGCCCACGGCGACGCGTTCCAGACGACCGTCATCCGGCCCTGGAGCACCTACGGCGAGGGCGGGCCCGTCATCCACACGATGGGCTGGGGCACCTACTATCTCGACCGGATCCGCCGGGGCGAACCGGTCATTGTCCACGGCGACGGCGCGACGCTGTGGGGCCCCTGTCACCGCGACGACGTGGCCGGCGCGTTCGTCGGTGCGCTCGGCAACGAGGACGCCTACGGCGAGGCCTACCACGTCACCACGGAGGAGGTCATCTCCTGGAACCAGTACCACGAGTACGTCGCCGACGCGATGGACGCCCCGGACCCGGAACTCGTCGCCATCCCGACCGACCAACTCGTCGCCGTCGCGCCCGACCGGACGGACCCGCTGCTCGATCACTTCCAGTTCTCGACGGTGTTCGACAACTCGAAGGCCAAACGGGACCTGGGCTTCGAGTACACCGTCTCCTTCCGCGAGGGCGTCGAGCGGACCATCGACTGGCTCGAGGAGCACGACGAGATAGACGATTGGGACGCTGAGAACGACGACGCGATCATCGCGGCCTGGCGCGACGCGACCGACTCGTTCGTCGAGACCCTCGCGGAGTAGGGACTCGCGCCGTCGCAGGCCGACGAAGGAGGGGCGGGTCGGCCGTGACTACTCCTCGGCTGCGACGACTCGCCAGGTCGTCGCGCTGGAGTAGCCCCACTTCTCGACGGTGAGGCGCTCGCTCGTCTCGTCGACCTCGGGGAGGAGTGCGCCGATTTCGCTGGGTGACATCCCCAGGTCGTCGGCGATGAACTTGCTCTTGAAATACTGTTCGCCGTCGGCGGCCCGGCGACGGAGATACCGCTCGAGACGTTCGCAGCGACTCTCGTGGGCGTCGTCGGTTCCGTCGCCGTCGTCAGCGACGCTGTTCTCGTCCGTCGGCCCCTCTTCATCCGGCGGGCTACCCTCGTCCGCGACTCCACCGCTCGCGGCACGCGTCTCGCTCATTCGGCTACCTCCTCGTCGGGCGATCGGCGGGCGCTCGGGGCCGCGGCGTTGGTTTCGGTGTCGGGTGCGTACCCGTGGCCGACGACCAGCACGAGCACGTTGGCGGCGACGACGGCGGTGAGTGCCGTCGGGCCAATCTCGGAGAGGGCGACGGCCGCCAGCAGCGGCGGGTACGCGACGGGAAGGGCGATCGAGGCCCAGAAGGCCGCGCCTTCGACGGCACCGGCGGTCTTCCTGCACACGCGATCCAGCGACCGGGAGGGCGATCGTGTCCGCACGCTCATCCTGTTTCGACGTACAGCCGTCTCTATCAAAAGGGTACGTAACGGTCAAAAGCGCGTTTGACCCACTCCCGTGGGGCTATTTCGACGGATCGTCCGGATCGACGGCCTCGTCTTCCGTCCCGCTCTCGGCACTCTCCGTGTCGTCGGTTTCGTCAGCATCGGCGTCAGTGTCTCCGTCGTCGGCATCGTCAGCATCGGCGTCAGTGTCTCCGTCATCGGCATCGTCGACATCGGCGTCAGTGTCTCCGTCGTCGGCTTCGTCAGCATCGGCTTCGTCAGCATCGGCTTCGTCAGCATCGGCTTCGTCAGCATCGGCGTCGTCATCCTCGTCGCTCTCGGGCTTGCGGATCAGAAGCTGATCGTGCCCACAGTCGGGGCAGTCCTCGCGGTCGGTGTAGACCAGCGTGTCACACTCGGGGCATTTGGCTCGGGCCCGCCCCTGGGAGACGGACTCGGCCTGCTGTTTGAACGTCTCGACTTTCCGGCCGATGTCCTCGAACAGCCCCACGTCAGCGTCCCCCCTGGGTGTTCGACGGTCGGAACCGCGGTCGCACTGTCCGAACCATACCGAGGGGTGGGCCGCGCGAGGGGAAAAACGCTCGGGTCGTTGGCGATCAGGCGTTCGTCTCGTAGAGGTCGCCGTCCTCGTCGTAGCGGGCCTCGAAGATCCGGTCGAACTGCTCGTCGGACAGCGAAATGTCGACGGCGTCGAGATTCTCGTCGAGTTGGGCGACGGTGCGCGCGCCGACAATGGGCACGCAGGTAAACTCGGACTGGTCGATCAGCCAGCGCAGGGCCACCTGCGCGGGCGAGGCGCCCGTCTCGTCCGCGACCTCGCGGACCGCGTCGAGGACGTGCCAGCCCCGCTCGGACACGTAGTAGTCCTCGAACAGTTCGTCGAGGTCCGCGCGGGTCCCCTCGGGGGCGTCGAGGTCGTAGGTGCCGTCGCCAACGCGCTCGTACTTGCCGGTGAGGAAGCCGCCCGCGAGCGGCGAGTACGGACAGACCGCGATGTCCTGGTCGGCACAGACGGCCAGGTACTCCGAGACGTCCTCGTAGTAGGCGGGGTGAAAGAGCGGCTGGGTGACCGAAAACGCCTCGTAGTTGTGCACGTCGGCTTTCCAGAGCCCCTTCGTGAGTTTCCAGGCGTCGGCCGTCGAGAGACCGATGTGGTGGACCGTCCCCTCGCTGACGAGGTCGTCGAGGGTGCGCAGGGTGTGCTCGATGGGCGTCCCGTCGTCGAAGCGGTGCAGGTAGAGGATATCGAGGTGGTCCGTGCCGAGGCGGTCGAGCGACCCCTCGACCTCGGCGCGGACGTTCTTGCGCGAGAGGTTCTCCTGGAAGCGCGATTCCTGTGACCAGAAACACTTCGAAGCGACGACGAACTCCTCGCGGTCGCGGTCGGCGAGCCACTCGCCGATCCACCGCTCACTTTGCCCCCCGCCGTAGCCGTTTGCGGTGTCGATGAAGTTCCCACCGCGCTCGGCGAAGGCGTCGAGCAGTTCGTGAGCGTCCTCGCGGGTGGTCTCGACCGTGCCGTCCGATTCCTTGCCGAAGCGCCAGGTGCCCAGACAGAGCGACGATACTTCCAGTCCGGTCGCGCCGAGTCGCCGATACTCCATACCGACGCGTGGAACCGAACCCGGATAGTGGTTTGCGCTGCGGAACCGCGCGCCGGGCCCCGGTCACGCCGGGTGACCGGTCGCTGGCCGGGCCGCCCGACAGTTGATAGTCGTGGCGCGCCAAGTGAGAGTATGACCAACCAGGGCGACGAACTCCCGGCGACCGAGACGGAGTGGCGGAAGCGGCTCACGGACGAACAGTACCGGATCCTCCGCGACGCGGGCACCGAACAGCGGTACACCTCGGCGTTACTCGACATCGAGGAGCTGGGAACGTTCCGGTGTGCGGGGTGTGACGCGGCGCTGTTCGCGACGGGCGAGAAGTTCGACTCCGGAACCGGATGGCCGAGTTTCTGGGCGCCGGTCGACGACGACGCGGTCGCGACCCGTCCCGACGACGGCCTGCTCGGGACCCGCACGGAGGTCCTGTGTGCGACCTGCGACGGCCACCTCGGCCACGTTTTCGACGACGGGCCGAAGCCGACCGGCAAGCGCTACTGTATCAACGGCGTCGCGCTCGCGTTCGACCCGGAAGATGCCTGAGATGGTGGACGCGAGCCAGATCAGGGCCTACGACGAGCGGGCGCCGGATCCGACCGAGACCCGGACCGCGACGTTCGCGCTCGGTTGTTTCTGGGGGCCCGACGCGAAATTCGGCGCACGCAACGGCGTCGTCCGGACCCGCGTCGGCTACGCCGGCGGGACGATGGACGCGCCAACGTATCACGACCTGGGCGGCCACAGCGAGGCCGTCCAGGTCGACTACGACCCCGAGCGGACGACGTTCGGCGACCTGGTCGACCTGGCCGTCGAGAACCACAGTGTGCGGACCCAACCGCGCTCGCGCCAGTACCAGCACGTCCTGTTCCACGAGTCGGCCGACCAGCGAGCGGTCGTCGAGGACCGCCTGAACGCGCTCGCGGTCGACGCGGTGCAGACACGCGTCGAACCGCTCGACGCGTTCTATCCGGCGGAGACATATCACCAGAAGTACCACCTGCGGAGCAAGCGCGCGATACTCGCGGGGTTCGAGGACGCGGGCTACGGCGCGACCGACATTCGCGAGTCGCCGGCCGCGGCGAAACTCAACGCCCGGGCGGGCGGGGCCGACCGGTCGAGCGGCGACCCGCTCGCCCGGCCGTCGAGTCACGCGGCTCAGAGCGAGTAAGCGATGTCCTCGCCGGTGTCCAGCCCGTTCCGAAGCGCCGCGTGGAGGCGCGCCTCGCCGGCCACCCAGTCGCCCAGCGGGTACAGGTCCAGGTCGGCGACGGCCTCGACAGCGCCGGCCCGGACCCCCTCGTCCGGGAGCGCGTAGCGCCAGCCCTGGTGGTCCGTCCAGTCGGGGTCGGTCAGTCGCTCGTCGCCGAGCACGTCCGCGGTCAGTTCCGCGAGTGCGGCGACGTTCTCGTCGGCCGGGTCGTCGTAGTGTTCGACCGCCCAGTCGTGGCTGGACTGGACCACCAGCAGCGACTCGCCATCCGGCACGTGGCCGGCCTTGCACTCCTCGCGGGCGATCCAGCCGACCTCGTGGTCCTTGCTGGGGTTGACCAGCGCGTAGTACGGGCGGTCGAGTTCGAACGGGTAGTGGAGCACTGCCGTCCAGATGGTCCGGTAAGACACGTCCCGTGTGGCCGCTTCGAGGTCGGCGACCGCGTCCGTCTCGGCGGCCGCGTCGCTCTCGCCGACCGTCGCCAGCAAGTCCGCGCTCTGGGGCGCGGGCGGATTCAGGAGGAGGGCGTCGAAGGGGCCCCACTCCTCGCCCTCGGTGTCGGTACAGCGCCAGCGGCCGTCTTCGCGGGCGAGCGACTCGACGCTGGTGCGCCGGTAGACGGTCGCGTCGGTCTCGCCGAACAGCCGTTTCGCGACCTGCGTGAGGCCCGCGTGGTAGGTCCACTTGTGGTCGTCGGCGTCGCGGCCCTCCGACACGTCGCCGTCGGTGTCGAAGGTGTAGATCGGTTCCGTGACGTCGACCAGACCGTCGTTGTCAAGTGTTTCGGTGAGCAACTCGACGACGCGCTCGTCGTCGGATTTCACGTAGTTCGCGCCGTAGTCGTAGGTCACGTTGCCGTTGCGCCGGGTGGCCGCGCGGCCGCAGACGCCGCCCGACTTCTCCAAGACCGTCACGTCCGCCTCCGGAACTGTGCTGTCGAGGACGTACGTCGCCGCCGCGGCCGCCGCGCCCGCGCCGACGACGCCAATCCGGGTCATAGCGGGCGTTCGGACTCGACCGGCAAAACGGGTCGCATCTCCTGGCGCCGACAGGGGCGGACGTGTGGCGCCAGCAGGGGCGCCCCTCCGGTTTCGCGGTGGATGGGGCGGGCCAGTGCAAGCCAGTCGAGCGTCGTTCAGTCGATGTGGATGGCGGGCTTGGACGGTTCGGCCTTCGCTGCGAGGGCGTCGTCGGGGGCGGCCCGGCGGACGGTCACGGTGGCGCCGAACTCGTCCTCGAACAGCCAGGCGGCCTCCTCGAGGACGGCGAGTTCGCGCTCGGCGTCGAGCGTCGGTTCGAGCGCCCCCGCCCGGCCGGCCAGGTCGCCGAGATACTCGGCCGCGCGCTCGTCGTGTTCGGCCACCGCGTCGATGTCGAGGCCGGACGCGACGACGGCGTCGCCGGGGTCGGCGGTCCGGACGTGTTCGTAGGCACGATATTTCCAGGCCTCGGCGACGACGATATCGATGCTGTCGGGGTCATCGATATCGACGACTTCGGTGATGTCACGCACGTCGTCGAGCGTCGTCTCGACGAGGGCGCGCTCGAGCTGGTAGTCCGCGACCGGGCGGGCCGGCTCGGGCCACGTCGACTCGACGACCAGGCCGTCGGTGTCGAGCAGGTTCCACAGTTCCTCGCCGAGATACGGCGCGAGCGGCGCCACGAACTGCGTCAGCGCGCGCAGGCCGCGACGGTATGTCTCCTCGTGTGGCGGCGCGTACGACCGATACCGGCGCAGGAGGCGGGCGAACCCCTGAATCTCGCTGACGACGCGGTGGAATCGGAAGCGGTCGTACTCTGCGGCGACGGCCGTGATCGTCCGGTCGATCTCGCGGTCGAGGTAGGCGTCGTGGGTCCGGCGCTCGGTTCGGGTCTCCAGGCCGTCGAGTTCGGTGACCATCCGGTAGAGGCGCTGCTGGAAGTCGTAGACGTCGCCGACGTCCTTGACCGTCCACTCGAAGTCCTGCGAGGGGTGGGCGGCCGAGAGGAGAAAGAGGCGCGTCGTCTCGGCGCCGTACTCGTGGGGCGCGATGGCGTTGCCCTTCGAGGCGGACATCTTCTCGCCGTCGTACAGCACCGTGCCCTGGTTGATAAGGCGCTCGACGGGTTCGCGAACGTCGAGCAGGCCGAGGTCAGCAAGCGCCCGGGTGAAAAAGCGGATGTACAGCAGGTGGAGGATGGCGTGTTCCTCGCCGCCGACGTAGACGTCGACGGGCATCCACTCGTCGGCCATCTCGGAATCGAAGGGCGCGGTGTCGAGGTCCGGCGAGAGATAGCGCAGGAAGTACCACGAGGAGTCGACGAAGGTGTCCATCGTGTCCGTCTCGCGCTCGGCGGGGCCGCCACAGTCGGGGCAGGTCGTCGCCTTCCACTCCTCGCTCTCCTCGAGGGGGTTGCCCGCGGTCCGGACGTACGGCGGCAACTCGACCGGCAGGTCCTCCTCGGGGACGAGGACGTGCCCGCAGTCGTCGCAGTGGACGACGGGGATGGGCGTCCCCCAGTAGCGCTGGCGGGAGATGAGCCAGTCGCGCAGTCGGTACTCGGTGGCCGACTCGACGGCCGACTCGGCCAGGATCCGCTCGCGGGCCGCGGAACTCGCGAGGCCGTCGTACTCACCGCTGTCGGTCAGCATTCCGTCATCGGTGTAGGCGCTTCCCGGGAGGTCAGTGTTCGAGCCGTCGACCGGTTCGACGACCTGCTCGACGGGGAGGTCGTGGGCCCGCGCGAAGGCGTGGTCGCGCTCGTTGTGCGCGGGGACGCCCATCACGGCGCCCGTTCCCACGTCATCGAGGACGTACGAGGCGACGTACACCGGGAGTTCCTCGCCGGTCACCGGGTGGACCGCGCGCAGGCCGGTCTCGACGCCGTCGTAGTCCGCGCCGTCGTCCGCGTCATCGGCACCGTCACTCCCGGCGCCGGCACCGTCACTCCCGGCGTCGGTCGCGCGCTCGACGTACTCTGCGACGGCATCGTCCGTCTCGGCCGCGGCCTCGGCGAGGGTGTGGCCGGGCGAGACGGCGAGGTAGGTCGCCCCGTAGACGGTGTCGAGGCGGGTCGTGAACACGTCGACTTCGGCGGGCGCGTCCGCCGTCGAACCGGACGCCGTCCCGGTCGAGTCGTCGCCGCCCGCGACTTCGAAGGTAACGCGGGCGCCCTCCTGTCGGCCGATCCAGTTGCGCTGGATGTCGCGGACGCTGTCGGGCCAGCCGTCGAGGTCGTCCAGCGCCGCGTCGAGTTCGTCGGCGTAGTCGGTGATCGTGAAAAACCACTGGTCGAGTTCCCGGCGCTCGACCGGCGTCTCGCATCGCCAGCAGACCCCGCCCGCGGCGTGGGCGGCGGGGCCGCGCTCGGTGCCGTGCGGGCCGGGCGTGTCGCCTCCCTCCCGCGCGGGTTCGTCGACTGGGTCGGGGTGTTCGACCTGCGCGTCGGCCAGGACCGTCTCGCAGTCCGGACACCAGTTGACCGTCGCGCCCGCGAACTCGACGAGGCCGGCGTCGTAGAACTCCCGGAACAGCCACTGGTTCCAGCGGTAGTACTCGGGGTCGCAGGTCGTTATCTCGCGGGACCAGTCGTAGCCAAAGCCCATCGTCTCGAGTTCGTCGCGCATCTGTTCGATACAGGTGCGGGTCCAGGACTCGGGGTCGGTCCCGCGCTCGTAGGCGGCGTTCTCGGCGGGGAGGCCGAACGCGTCCCACCCCATCGGCTGGAACACGTCGTCGCCGGCCATCCAGCGGTAGCGCGCGTAGGCGTCGGTGATGGCGTAGTTGCGAACGTGACCCATGTGGAGCGTCCCGGAGGTGTAGGGGAACATCCCGAGGACGTAGGTCGGGTCGGCCGCGTCGTCGGGACACTCGAAGACGTCCTCGGCGTCCCAGACGTACTGCCAGTAGTTACTCACTTCCTGAGAGGAGTAGCGGTCGCGGTAGGACATACCGCTAGGTTGCCCCACCCGGAGCAAAAACGTAGGGGTCGCTGTCCGGTCCAGGCCACTCGGTCGATTCGAAACCCGATCCCGATAGACGCCCGATAGATCTCGAATAAGTGCCTGATACTGACCACTCTAGACAGTTTGGGTGTACAGTTATTATCGATAGGCGTCCAGTCGATTGACGTGCAACGTACGCTACTTACGATCGTGTTGTTCGGTGCATTGCTCGCGACCGCTGGCTGTATGGCCGTCACGGTCGACTCGTCGGTCAACGCCGACGGGACCATCGAAACCTACAACGTCGAGATGGCGATCAACAACAGTGTCTACCCGCAGATGGAGTCACGAGCGCAAGCGGCCGGCTACGACAGTTTCGGGGAGTTCTTCCTCGCCGAAAACGCCACCGTGGACAGGGCCAACGCGGGGTCCGTCGACATAAGCGAGGAGAGCGGGGCACAGAACACCACGGTCCACATCGAACTGCAGGACTACGACCCGGGACCGGAAAGCAACATCAGCGTCACCGAGGAGGACGGAATGCTGGTCTACGAGGACCGCACGTTCGGGCCCCAGTCCGAGGGCACGCCGACGCCCACGCAAACGGGATCGATGGACTTCGGCCAGGAGATGTCCGGCTCTATCGAGTATCAGTTAGAGATGCCCGGACAAGTACAGAGCGCGTCTGACGGTGGCGACATCGACGGCAACGTCGTGACCTGGGAAGCGGGAGGACAGGGTCAACTCTACGTCTCCGCCGAGAGCGAAATTCCCGAAAACTCCGGCGGTTCCGGTAACGACGGGGACGGCGGGGACGACGGCGGCTCCGCCGGGTTCGGACCGGGTGTCGGACCGATCGGTGTCGTGTTGGCGCTCGCGCTCACTGTCTTGCTGATCCGTCGTCGGACCGAGTGAGGGGCGCCGGTGGTCGGTTCCTCGCCCGACTCGGACGGGCGGAAGACTCGAACAGCGTTGTGCGTGTCTTTTTGGTCGTGGCCGTGCTACGGTGGATATCACCAAATGTCCCGGAATCAGGGCGGCCAGGTCCAGCGGGACGACCTGGATTACTGCTACGAAGCCGTCGGAGACGTCTCACGAACGTTCGCGCTGACCGTCGCCGAACTGGACGAACCGATGTCGAGCGACATCTGCGTGGGGTACCTCCTCTGTCGCGTCGCCGACACCATCGAGGACGCCTCACATATCCCGCCGGCCGACCAGTCCGCACTCCTCGCGACGTTCAGCGACGTGCTCGACCCCGACGACGAGACGACTGCCGCCGAGTTCAGGGCGGATGTCGACGAGTGGATCCCCGAAAACCCGGACGCCGACTGGGACGTGGTCGCGTCGACCCCCCGCGTCGTCAGCGCGTTCGACGGCCTCGATCCCTCCTCACAGGCCGCGATCCGGCCACCGGTCCGCGAACTCGTCGACGGGATGGCGATGTTCGTCGACCGCTACGCCGACGCGGGCGGGCTCAGGCTCGAAACCTTCGACGAACTCGAGGAGTACTGCTGGTACGCCGCCGGCACCGTCGGGACGCTCGTGACCGGCCTGCTCTCGCGCAACGTCGACGACTCGGTACGCGAGACCCTCCAGAACAACGCCCGCTCCTTTGCGATGTTGCTCCAGTTAGTCAACGTGACCAAGGACGTCGTCACGGACTACGAGGAGGAGGACAACGTCTACCTCCCGCAGGAACTTCTCGAGGCCGAGGACCTGGAGCCGTCGGATATCCCGGACGAGCGCAACAGCGAGGCGTTCGTCCCGGTCGTCGGTCGCGTCCGCGAGCGCGCGGAGTCCTACCTCAACGGCGCACAGGCGTGGCTGGATGCGATGCCCGAAATCCGCGGGAACACCCTCTCGGCGTGGGCGATCCCCTTCTTACTCGCCGTCGCGACCCTCCGGGAACTCGAAGACCGCCCCGAGGACGTCATCCGCGAGGGCGACGTCAAGGTGTCCCGCTCGGAGGTCCACGCCCTCCTCGAGACGTTTTCCGGCGGCAACGAGCCGAACGTGGCCGACCTCCGCGCGAAGATCCGCAAGCAGCCGATCGACGAGTTCTGAGTTCCGAGATGGAGTCGGTCGGACGTGTCGCTATTTCCCTGGACCACACGCCACTCGGGGCACACAGCCACTCGGAGCACTCGCCGCACACGGCGATCCGATACACAACCCATGTGCCGTGGTACCGCGATTCTCGCGGGGTTTAACCGTTGTGGGAATTTACGATACGTATGAGCGAGAACAGCGGGCGCCGGAATCTCCGGATGCCCAACAGCGACGAACTGTTCGCCGTTGTCACGCGACACGACGGCGGGAACCACGTTCGGGTGCAGTGCGAGGACGGCAAGGACCGGATGGGCCGGATCCCCGGCCGGATGAAATACCGGACCTGGATCGAGGAGGGCGACGTCGTCCTCGTCGAGCCGTGGGACTGGGAGGACGAGAAGGCCAACATCGAGTGGCGCTACACCAACCAGGACGCCGAGCAACTCCGCCAGGAAGGCCACATCGACTAGCACCCGTTTCTGTTCTGTCTCGAGGGGAAACGCTTTCCGAACCGACCGCGAGAACCGTCTCCGCTTGACCCTCGGCTAGCCCCGAGAATTGAACCGAAATATAAGAACTCTATCTATACTTTTTAGGTGATAGAAATGGGTTCGAACACGGAATCCGGTGTCCGTGAACTGCGACGTGGCTCACGCCTCTTCGACGGTATCTGTGCGATCGTGGCGGACTCTCCCCGCAAAGTCGGCGAGCCGACCGTGGTTCGGAGCTGTCCGATGTCGTCGACGAATGGATATCGTCACCGTGTACCGCTGATATCCGTCATTTTTAGCGCTTCTGGTGTGAGAACGCTACGGGAACGAGAGCGTCAGTCGATCCGGAGTCGATAAATACAGTTATTCTGTGTCTATCTCGTTTATCTCAAATATAGTATCTTCTGTAGGGTCGTCGCAGTCCAACTCGGTTCGGAGGTGTCGCGCGGCGTCGGGGCCACGCCGCCGGAGTCGGATGGTGCGTGGCCGGGTCCGGGATAGTCCGTCCCGCAAGCGTTATCTGCGTCCTCGGGGATATCCGACCGATGACCGAGAGCGACTCGACGTTCGACGTGAGAGACTTCGGTGCCGTCGGCGACGGCGAGACACGTGACACGGACGCGCTTCAGCAGGCGCTCGACGAGTGTGCCGCCCGGAGCGGGCGCCTCGTCGTTCCGCCCGGCGAGTACCTGACCGGACCGCTGACCATCGGGAGCGACACGACTCTGGAGCTACAGACCGGCGCGACCCTGCAGTTCGTCCAGGACCACGAGGCCTTCCCGGCCTACGAGGGGCGCTGGGAGGGGTGGGACCAGACCGGGTTTCACCCGTGCCTGCTCGTCAGGGACGCCGAGAACGTGAAGATCACCGGTCGCGGGACCGTCGACGGTCAGGGCGACTACTGGTGGGCCTTCTACGAGGCCGAAAAGCCCGACTCCCTCGTCGAGCGCCTCGAGGACTTCGCCGAGGCAAACGACAAGGCCGACGACGTGAGCAGTTTCACGCTCCGACCGCCGCTGTTCCAGGTCTACGGCTCAGAGAACGTCACCGTCGATGGGATCAACCTGGTGAACTCGCCGTTCTGGAACACCCACGTCGTCTACTCGCAGAACGTCACGTTCCACGACGTCAACATCACGAACCCCCCGGATGCCCCGAACGGCGACGGGATGGACATCGACTCCTCCGAGTTCGTCCGCGTCAGCGACTCCTACTTCAACGCCGGCGACGACGCCATCTGCATCAAGTCCGGCAAGAACGCGGAGGGCCGCGAGGTGGGCCGTCCCGCCGCACAGATCACCGTCAGCAACTGCACCGTCGAGGCGGGCCACGGCGGCGTCGTCATCGGGTCGGAGATGTCCGGCGACGTGCGCGACGTCACAGTGACGGGCTGTACCTTCACCGACACCGACCGCGGTATCCGCATCAAGACGGCGCGGGACCGCGGCGGCGTCGTCGAGGACCTGCGCTTCGACACCATCGTCATGCGCCGCATCGCCTCCCCCTTTACCATCAACGGCTACTACTTCATGGACATCGACAGCGACCCGATCCCAGTCGACGAGGGGACGCCACTGGTCCGCAACGTCCACTTCTCCGACATCACCGCACGCGACGTCGAGAGCGCCGGCTTCTTCGCCGGCCTCCCCGAACAGCGCTTCGAGAACATCACCTTCTCGAACGTCGACATCGACGCGACCCGCCCGCTCGACGCGACCGACCTCTCGCCCGCGATGGCCGACAACTACGACCAGCAACACGGCCTCTTTTGCAAATCGATTTCGGACATCACCTTCGACGACGTCACCATCCGGACGCCCGATACGCCCGCGATGGTGTTCGAGGACACCGGCACGGTCAGTATCGACGGCCTCCGGACGCCCGACGACCAGGAGACGCCGCTCATCGAAGCCGAGGACGTCGACGACGTGCTCATCCGTGGCTGTGACGCCCCCGCGGAGGGAACCTTCCTGCGCGTCCGCGGCGACGACCCGGGCCGCGTCTCGCTGACCGGGAATCACGGCAACCTCGCCGACCACGTCGACGTCGAGGCCGACGAGACGCTGGACCTCTGACTGGGCATCTCGACTCTCGACGCAGCAATCTCGAAAAAACGACCGACCGCGTTTTTGAACCGACCGACTGCGTGCTACGGTTATCGGCCGCGTTTCACGGCTCGACGGCTCGCGCGTGTTCGCGGAGCCAGGCGCGCAGGCCCGTGTCGGGCACGGCCAGTTCGCGCTCGTTGACCGCGAGGTCGGGGTAGCCGCCGACTTCCTCCTGACTGTCGACGAACGCGTAGTCGCCCGAGCGCGCCTTCTCGACGACGCGCCGGTCGTGGGGTGTCCGGGCGGCCGGCCGGGCGCCGGCGTGACGGAAGTCGTGGTCCAGCGTCTCGTCCGACGGGATCGTTTCGAGGCCGTCGGGCCAGAGCGGGCGTTCGTCGAGTTCGGTGATCCCCGGACCGACGAACGGTCCCGGGGCGTCGGCCTCGCGGTCGTTGTCGGCGACGTGGGCTGCGCCCTCGCCGAACACGGTGGGCTTGTCCGATATCTTGCCGCGGTAGACGTTGCCCTCGACCGACGAGCGGGTGTCCGGGTCCATCCAGACGCCGTCCCCGAAGTGGAAAACGGCGTTGTTGACGACGACGCTGTCGGTGCCTTCCTTCAGCCGGGGGTTCCGGTCGACACCGTCAACGAACAGGTTGCCCGCGACGGTGACTCGCTTCGCGTTGTTCCCGACCAGCATGTTGTAGTTGTGCTGGCCCTTGTGGTGGGTGGCCGCCCGGAGCGGTTCCGCGATCAGGCAGTTCGTGTACGTCGTCCGGTCGCTCTCGTAGCCGGGCGAGGTGTTTTCGTCGACCGACCACGTCGCCGTACAGTGGTCGACGACGGCGTTGTCGGTGCCGTCGCCGGTGCGGATGGAATCGGGTTCCCATCCGGACTCCTTGCCCGCGTCGCCGGGGCGAACCCGGAGGTGCTGGATGACGCAGTTGTCGCCGTAGACTGCCACGTCGCCGTGGGTCAGGGTGATCCCCGGGTCCGGCGCGGTCTGACCCGCGATCCAGCAGTCGCCGTCGAATATCTCGAGGCGCTCGCCCTCCAGGTCGATGGTGCCCGACGTTTCGAAGACGACCACGCGGGGCATCGGCTGGTTGACCGCCCTGATCAGCGACGCCCGCGTCGGTTCGCTGACCGTCAGGACGGCGGTGTCGTCGTCGAGCCACGGCGCCATCTCGGCGAACCCGTCCGCGGGGTCGAAGGTGGAACTGCTCCGGCGTGGCTCGTCCGGCACGTCGACGTGCCGGGTGGGCGTCGGCGTCGCGGTATCGGTCGGCGTCGCAGTCTCGGTCGCCGTGTCGGTCGACGTGGCCGTCGCTTCGGACGGGGGTGTCGCGGTCCCCGCGTCAGCGTTCCCGCCGTCGGTCGCGCTGGGCGTCCCGTCGGCCGACCCCTCCGGCGTCGAGTCGCCCGATCCCGAGAGAGAGGAACAACCGGCGACGAAAGCGCCGGCCGACCCGGCGGCGAGCGTTCGCAGGAAGCGCCGTCGGCTCCCCGCCCGCGAGCGGCAACTGTCCGCACGCGAGCCACGCCCTCGCGTCCCGTTGTCGCTGTCTCCTGCCATCACTCGGACGGTTCGACGGCGAGTGCCTGCTCGCGGAGCCAGGCGCGCAGTCCGGTGTCCGGAACGGAGATTTCCTCGGTGTTCTCCTCGAGCGTGGGGTAGCCACCGACCTCGGTCTGGCTGTCGATGACGCCGCCCTCACCGTTGCGGACGTGCGAGATGATGCGCTCGTCGACCGCGGTCCGGTCGGCCGGCCGGGCGCCGGCGTGTGCGAGGTTGTGATCTTTCACTTCGGCCGAGGAGACCGGCGAGAGATCGTCGGGGAACAGCGGCTGTGAGGACACGGTGTTGACTTCGGAGTCGACCATCTCCACGTCCGCGTCGTCGATCTGCGTGTTGTCCGCGACGAACGCCGTCCCGCCACCGGAGATATTTGACTCGGCGGTCTGGGGGTCCTCGAAGGCGTTGCCGACGATACTGTGTGCGGTGTCGGCGTCCATCGCCGGCCCGTTCCCGTGGTGATGCATCAGGTTGTTGACCACCGCCGTCTCGGTTCCGGTTTTGAGACGGGGGTTGCGGTTGGTCACCAGCGCCCAGACGTTGCCCGCCATGGCGACGTTTTTGGCGTTGTTGCCGATGAGGGAGTTGTAGCCGTGGGGTCCCTTGGGGTGCAGCGAGTCGTCGAGCGGTTCGGCCACGAGACAGTTCGTCATCGTCGTGTTGTTCGTGTCGTAGCCGACCGAGAGGTTCTCGTCGATGGACCACGTCGCGGTGACGTGGTCGATGACGTTGTTCTGCGAGCCGTCCGCGGTCCGCAGCGGATCGTTTTGCCAGTCCTCGGAGCGGCCGGCGTCGCCCGGTCGCGCGCGGATGTGCTGGACGACGCAGTCGTCAGCGTTGACCTGGAGTCCGCCGCGGATGAACGTGATACCCGGCGACGGCGCGGTCTGGCCCGCGACCCAGCACTTGTCGTACGGGATCGCGAGGTGTGACTCGTCGAGGTCGACAGTGCCCGAGGTTTCGAAGACGACCACGCGGGGCGCGTTGACGTTGAACGCCGTCTTGATCTTCGGGACCGATGGCTCGTCGACGACGATCAGCGGCGTGTCGTCGTCGAGCCACGGCGCCATCTCGGCGAACCCGTCGGCGGGGTCGAACTGCGAGGCCGACCGCGGCCCACCGTCGTCGCTCCCGCTTCCGGGGCTGGGCGTCGAGAAGAAGCCGGGCGGGCTCGTGGAACTGATCTCGCCGTTGTCGATGGTGACGCGGAACTCGTAGTACCGGCGGGCGGTCAGTCCCGAGACGTCCATGGAAACCTCGCCGGTCTCGGAGACGCTCGTCGTGCCGGCCTCGGTCCACTCCTGGGCCGGCACCTCGCGGTACTCGAAGGTCGCGTCGGCGGAGTCGACGCCGCCGAGGTTCGACACGTTGCCGACAAGCGACGCCGTCTCGGCCGACGGGTCGGACACCTCACCGGTCTCGACGACGGGGACGTTCTGCGTGACCGAGACGCCCCCGCTGACCAGCGGACCACCGATGTCGCCGTTCTGGTCGGGCGAGATGCCCGCAAGGTTGCGAAAGCGCGCCTCACACGCGGCGGCTCTGTCGTGACTCGTGACCGCGAGTCCGACGAGCACCTCGTCGGGAAGCGTGATCGAGTCCGGGCCGAGTTCGACTAGGAGCGTCCAGTCCTCGCCGTTCGCGGAGCCGTAACACCGGACCGTGTCGCCGGAGCGCTCGATGCGTTGCCAGGTGCCGTCGAAGGTGCCGCCGTTGCGAGCCAGGTCGCTCCCGGCGTCGGAGGTGACGCTGCCGGCACTGCTGCCGGCGGTCGAGCGCCACTGCGGTGAGACCGGCAGGTCGCCGGGCCGCTTGCGCATGAAGACGTGGGCCGCACCGCCCTCGAGACTCGGGCGCACCATCAACCCGGCCTTTGCGTAGGTGTCGGTGTTCTGGACGGACATGACCTCGGTGGCCACGTCGAAATCGCCCGTAAGCGTCTCGTAGAACATGTGACCGTAGTCGGCGGTGTTCCAGATGTCCTGTCCGGCGCCGGTGACCGTGATGATGGTCGGACCGTCGTCCACCTCGGCCGGCGGCGTCGCCGTGCCCGTGTCGGTCGTCCCACCGGAGGGTGTCGCTGTCCCGCCGTCCGCGTCAGTCGGCGTGTCGCCCGGTTCGTCCGTATCTGTGCCGCCGTCGTTCGAGGAGGAACAGCCGGCGACTGCACCGACCGCGCCGACTGCGACCGCTTTGATAAACCTGCGTCTATCCTTACTCATGATCGTTGATCGTCCACTATCGCTCAGCGGATCCAGCTATTTTAAACCTTTGTTCATTTTCAGACAGTACGGACTCAGCGAACACCCAATCGGTGTCTTTGAACCGGTGATCACGGATCGGTGTCTCTGGACCGATGTCTCCGTCAGTCGATCCACGCTCGAAATCGAGTCTCTCCGGGTGTACCGAACGAAAGCGGAAGAATACACGTTCCGCGGACCGTGAGAAAACGAACGTCGAAAACCGCAGACAGTAGGTGAGCTACGTTACTCTTCGACGGCGAGGGCCTGCTCGCGGATCCACGCGCGGAGGCCGCTCGTCGGCGGCTCGACCGCTTCGGTGTTCTCCGCGAGGTCGGGGTAACCGCCAACGTCGTCCTGGCTGTCGATGACGCCGCCCTCGCCGTTGCGGATGGCGTCGACGATCCGCTGGTCGTTCTCGGTGCGGTCGGCCGGTCGGGCGCCGGCGTTGGCGAGGTTGTGCTCGCGGACGTCCGACGAGGAGACCGCCGAGAGGTCCTCGGGGAAGTGCGGGCGCCCGTCGAGTTCGCTGATCTCGGGGCCGATCATCGGTACGTCGGCGGTGTCACGCTGGACGTTGTCCTCGCTGTAGACGCTGCCCTCGCCGAAGATATTGGGCTGGCCGGTCTGGGGGTCCTCGAAGACGTTGCCGACGATGCTGTGTTCGGTTTCTGGGTCCGCCCACATACCGTCGTGGTAGTGGTGGATGAAGTTGTTCACGACGGCGACCTCGGTCCCCTGCTTGAGGCGGGGGTTCCGGTCGGTGCCGAGTCCGGAGACGTTCCCCATCCAGGTGACGTTCTTCGCGCGGTCACCGATGATGGAGTTGTAGCCGTGTGCGCCCTTCTGGTGTGTGGCCTCGTTGAGCGGTTCGGCCATGATGCAGTTCGAGAGCGTGCTGTTGTTGGTGTCGTAGCCGACGTTGATGTTCTCGTCGACGCCCCACGTGCCGGTACAGTGGTCGATGATGTTGCCTTCGGTGTCGTCGGCGATCTCGATGGCGTCGGGCTGCCAGCCGGTGTCCTGACCGGCCGTGCCGGGCCGCACGCGGAGGTGCTGGATGACACACTCGTTGCCGTAAACCCAGAGGCCGCCGCGGATGAGCGTCACGCCCGGCGACGGTGCGGTCTGACCGGCGACCCAGCACCGGTCGTTCCGGACGTTGAGGTCCTCGGCGCCGAGGTCGATGGTCCCGCTGGTCTCGAAGACGACGATGCGGGGGCCGGGAACGTTGGTCGCGGCCTGGAGCGATTCGCGGGACGGTTCGTCGACGACGACGAGCGGCGTGTCGTCGGTGACCCACGGCGCGAGGTCGGCGTAGCCGTCAGACGGGTCGAAGTTCGACGCGCTGTCGGGGCCGGATTCGGAGCTGCCGTCGGACCCGCTCGGGGTCGACAGGAGCTGTGCGACGGTCGTGAACTCCGTGTCGCCGGCCGTCGTCTGTGCGCGGACCTCGTAGTAGCGCCGGGGCGTGAGGCCCGTGATCTCGACCTCGAAGGTGCCCGTTTCGGAGCGGGACACCGCATCGGTGGACTGCCACTCGCTTTCGGTCGCTTCGCGGTACTCGTAGACGACGTCGACCGAGTCGGCGCCACCCATGTTGGCGAGGTTGCCCTGGACGGTCAGTGACTCGGGCGAACTGCTGGACGCCTGCACGTTCGAGACGACGGCCGGCTGGGTGATCGAGACGCTACCGGAGATGATCGGACTGCCGAGGTCCTGATTCTCGGACGGCTCGAGACCGTCGAGGTTGCGGAACGTGGCGGTCGTCGCCTCCGCGTTGTTGTGGCTGGTCGCAGCCAGGCCGAGGAACACCGAATCCGGCATCTCGATCTGCTGGGGTGTCAGCTCGACCATCAGCGTCCAGTCCTCGCCGTTCGCGGAGCCGTACACGCGGAAGGTGTCGCCCGAGCGCTCGAGGCGCTGCCACGGGGCGCCCTCCATGTAGCCGCCCTCGACGCGGCTCAGGTCCTCACCGGCCTCGGAGGTGGTACTCGTCGTCGACGCGCCGTTGGTCGGGCGCCACTGCGGGGAGGTCCCGAACCCGGCCCGGTTGCGGACCATGATGTTGCGTGAGTTCGGCTCCATACTCGCGCGGGCCATGATACCGGCTTTCGCGTGGGGGTTGGTGTTCGCGAGCGACGACAGCTCGACGGTGACGTCGAAGTCACCGCTCACTTCCGCGTAGTAGAAGTGACCGAGGTCGGTCTGGTTCCAGATGTCGGCCCCGGCGGCTTCGAGACTGATGATCGTCGGAACGTCGGAGTTCGGCGGCGGCGTCGATACGGGTTCGTCCGTCCCCGTCGGCGTCGCCGTTGGTGTGTCCGTGTCCCCGTCTGTCTCTCCCGGTGTGTCACCAGGTGTGTCCGTATCGCTCCCACCGCCGCCTGAACAACCGGCAATGCCGGCGAGAGAGGCCGCTCCAACTGTTCGGATAAACGTCCGTCTATCGGGACTCATGGCGTGTACCCTACGGTAGGAATTAATCGTATTAATGCTTTTGGAACGAGCGGGACCGGAAACCGCCGAATTCGATCGTGGCCCGTCCCTGAAACGCCACTGTCCGTTCGCATAGGCCAAACAGTTAGTCACTGGGGCGTACACCTGTCTCGGGCAGTGAAGCCGTGTCTTCCCCGGTCACTGTCGAAACTTCCGCCGGGGATCGCGGGCTCTTTCGGAGTCACGATCCCCTATGTGTTCCCCCTAAGCAAACAGAGGTAGGTCCGGCCCGAACGTTCCGTTATCGCCTGAATTCGAACGACTCGCCGCGTATCGTTCGAAATACTTCACGGGAAGCAGACGGGAGCCGCCGTCGACGGATCGGTATTCGAAACCGGAACATTACAGTCATAAACGTGTAATGAATTGGGGAGGGCTTCGGGGATCTGCGCCGGTATATCGGGACAGAGAGCGGTCGTCGTGGCTGATACCGTACCATCGACTCAGTCCGAATCACGTTCTCTATCGCGGAACACGTGTCTTTCAGCGTCGAAGGTAGTAAACTGGGATGTACCCAGCACGATTCGATCGCAACGGCGGAATATCTGTTCTCCTCAGGGGAACCCAATCCGATCCATGTCGTGTTGAACAGCGCCAGTGGAGCGCTTGACGCGACGACCTCGGCGATGGGCGTGGCGGTAGCCGAAGGAAACAGTTAATGGCAGTTTCGGTGTATCGATCGGTGTCATGGACACACCGATTACGGTCGGCCTCGTCGGACTCGGGAGCCTCGGCATTCGCCTGGGCGAGCAGTTCGACGAGCTTTCGGACTCGGAACTGGTCGCGATCGCGGACGTCAGCGAGGAGATCCTCGAGAGCGCCGGGGAGGACCTGGACGTTCCCGCCGAGTCGCGGTACCGCGACTACGAGGCGATGCTCGACGAGGAATCGCTCGACGCCGTCGCTATCGCGACGCCGAACGGACTGCATTACGACCAGACGATGGCGGCGCTCGACCGCGACCTCCACGTCCTCTGTGAGAAGCCCCTCGCCACCAGCGTCGAGGACGCCTACGAGGTGACCGTCCGCGCCGAGGAGAGCGACCGGACCGTGATGGTCGGCTATCAGCGCCACTTCAACCCCGCCTACGACCTCGCGCGCGAGCGCTGGGCCGAGGGCGACCGCACCCCCCGCTTTATCACCGGCGAGATCACCCACGACTGGCAGTCCTACTACGAGGAGATGGACGACTGGCGGATGGACCCCGAACTCAGCGGCGGCGGCCACCTCCTCAACGTCGGCACGCACGTCATCGACGCCATCCTCTGGACGACCGACCTCACGCCCACCCACGTCAACGCCTACGTCGACTTCCACGACGAGGATCAGGTCTTCGACAAGCAGTCCTCGACCATCGTCGAGTTCGAGGAGGGTGCGGTCGCCAACGTCTCCGACACCGGTATCGTCGCGCGGACCCGCGAACACGTCCACATCTGGGACGACGAGGGCGCGGTCTATCTCGAAGGCCGCGAGTGGGACGACCGCACCGGCTACACCATCGACGCCGACGGCACCGAACACGACCCCTACTTCGGCTACGACCGCCGCCTCAGCAAGGGCCGCGCGTTCCTCGACTCCATCCTCTCGGGTACCGAACCGCCCGCGACGGTCCGGGACGGCCTCCGCGCCGTCGTCGTCACCAAGGCCGCCTACGAGTCCGGCCGCCGCAACGAACGCCTCGCGCTCGCCGACCTGTACCCCTTCCTCGACGGCGAGTACCTGTAACGGGCTGATATCGCTTTCGTGAATCAGCTTGCTAAGTGAGCCACGCTGGCGCGCGCCGGCGAGTGTGCCCGAGCGATGCGAGGGCCACGAGGCGGCGCCGCGCGAGGTCTTCGTGAGCGAAGCGAACGAAGGCTTGTCAGAGCTTGCTCTGACAGTGGATGAGTAACGCAGGGAGCGAAGCGACCGAGTAACGCAATCGGTTGGGGAGGTGTGTGGCCTGCGGTCGCGGTGCAGTCCTGGTGTCTGCGCGAACGGGGCGTGGTTCGAGCACCGCGAGAACCACGGAAGTGAACGGCGAAGCCGTGAGCGG
>Ga0207720_100458_pt1 | contig 27765 bp, 28 predicted proteins | sample A23P2SouthBayCA_2_FD_187751 | JGI IMG/M metagenome (GOLD analysis project Ga0207720, IMG submission 187751) | Aerobic enrichment media microbial communities from Eden Landing Ponds, California, USA - A23 E3 (2) (SPAdes) | ecosystem: Environmental > Aquatic > Marine > Unclassified | place...
AGGAGTAGTCGTGGAAGCGACACTGGACGTCGAGCCACTCCTGGAACTCTTCGCTGGCTTGCGCGTCGTCGAGGCCGGCGACGAGTTCGTCGATCCACTGTTCGATAGTGCTGTTCATCTCGTCGGATCGCGTGTCGGTCTGGTCGAAGGAGACCGACGAGTCTCTGGTCGTGGACATCGTGTTCACCGAATCGAATTCACGGCGACTGCGTCTGTTCAGACCGCGCCGCACCCCTCAGGGGCGTCCAAAAAACCGCGCTGTCGGTCAGCGGAGCTCGTGGCATTCGTCCGCAAAGCCGACTGTGACGAGGTACTCGAGGAACTCGTCGAACCGCTCGACGTCGCTGGGCATGTCTGTCGCAAGGTGACGGCCCCACTCGATAGCCCACTGGAAGGCGGGATCCGTGCCGCCCTTGCCATGAATGTACCACCACCGGGCCGCTTTGAGAACCCGCTGTGCGTTGGATCGCCAACTGCTCTCCTGCGCCGTGATCCTGTCCATGCTCCGATCGGTTACCACAATGACCGAACGTAGACTCGCGGACATCGCTTCGACACGCCGAGGACTGCTGGGTGCGGTTGGTGTCGGTCTGGGCAGCGTTCTTGCCGGGTGCGGATCCGTCCGCCAAATAGAACGAGAACAGACCCGTGATACTCGGACGGTCGATCCGTCCAGAGTCGCGGCCCTCAGCGTGACTGAGGCTACGGGCGATATCGCCTTCATCGGTGAGCCTCGTGACGACATCAAAATCGTTTCGCAGAAACACGCCACCGGCGGCGTCTCCCTCAACGAGCTCGACACCAGTGTACAGATCGTCGAGAATCGGTTGGAGATCACAACTGACGAACCGCAGCTACTCGGTCTAGGCGGTGGCCGCGTCGCCTTGGAGCTCCGAGTGCCACCCAGCGTCGCGGTTCATCGGCTTCACACCAATCATGGGGACGTGACGAGCGTCAGAGTCACCGACGGGGTGACACTGGAGGCTCCCGAGGGTGACGTTTCCGTCAATCGCGCGCGCGGTGAGGTCGCCGCTCGGTCAACGAAAGGAGACATCACTGTCGATGGGACCGGAGGCGACCTCTCCGCAACGACTTTGGAGGGAACGATTCAGGTGCGTGACCCAATGTGCGTGGCAGCGTTGACGACACAGACAGGGGATATCACCGCTGATGTCCCGGCTGTGGCCGACGACGCTCTCGTTGAGTCGTCTGCCGGCGATCTGTTGCTCCGGCTCAGTGAGGGGCTCAGCGCGACCCTCTCTGCTCACACTAGCACTGGTGAGTTCTCTGTGCCGAAGCAAGCCCCACAGTTCCGCGTTCACCGACGAACGGAGACACAGCTACACGCCGCCGTCGAACGCGGTACCAGCCGACTGACCGCGAGAACGGACGACGGTGATATCACAATCCGCGCCTGAGCGCTCCCACAGGTGACGAGGGGAAACCACCTCGCCTCCGCCCCGCCCCCCGGTCGGTGACACGTAGCCAGTGGAAGGTCATCTCTTCGGGATGGGGAGAAACCAAGCAGACTGTCGTTCGGCGTGTACACCCACTAGAAACTGTCTCAGAAGCCGGGTTATTAAATGCTGTAGTGAGTACTAACACCACGTGACGGCCGATATGTATGTTGACAGGCCGCGGGTGCTGCTCGTTGATGATGAGAAGGAGGTCGCCGACGCGTACGCCCTCCGGCTGGACGCAGTGGCTGATGTCACGGTCACTTACAGCGGTCCCGAGGCGTTGTCTGCGGTCGACGAGTCTGACCCGCCGGATGTAATTCTCCTTGATCGGCACATGCCGGATCGATCTGGTGACGACATCCTCCGTGAGCTACGAGAGTACGACATTCACACCCGGGTTATCATGGTGACCGCCATCGACCCGGGACTAGAACTTCTCGAACTTCCGTTCGACGACTACCTCTGTAAACCAGTCGACCGTGAAGATATCAGGGCCGCCGTCGACCAGCAGTGTCAGGTCCTCGCATACGAACTCCTCGGTCAGTACTTCGGAGTCGAATCGAAGCGAGCGGTTATCGCCGCTGAGTTGCCACAGGACCGTCTCGAGGACCACGACCAGTTCTCGTCGCTTGACGAGCAGGCCAACAGTTTGCGGGACCGCATCTGTCGGCTTCTTCCCGACGCAGACGAGTTGTTAGATCAGTTCACCGGTATTGAGCGCGAAGGGTACTGATCTCCGGCAAGAGGCGCGACCCGGGCTGACCGTTGACCCGACTCGTCTCCCGACTACACCAGTCAAGGAGGCCTCTGGTGCCTCCCCCGCTAACTAAAAGGTAATTTCAAACCGCGCACCGCCGTCATCCGCTGCTGTGAGCGTCAGATCCCAGCCGTGTGCTTCGACAATTCGGTCGACGATCGCCAGGCCGAGGCCGGTCCCACCACTCCGGGTGGAGTACCCGGGGGTGAAGACGACATCACGCTTCGCGGATGGGATTCCCGGTCCGTCGTCTGCGATATAAAACCCCCCTTCGAATGGTTGAACAACTATAGTCGTACTCTTGCCTGTCTGCTCGCTCTGGGCGTCCGGATGGTCTTTTGTCGGTGGCTCTGTGGTTTGTCCGCCAGCCGTTTCATCGGCTGAGACACCGTGTTCAACGCTATTTCGGAACAGATTTTCAAACAACCGCTGGAGCCGATCGGGATCTGCGGTGACCGTCGGAAGCGACTCCGAAACCGTCAGTTCGACCTGCTCGGTATCGATTGACTCCCAAGCGTCTCTCGCAGCGGCCTCGATTTCGACCTCCTCTGTGGGTTGAACAACAGCATCGTCGCGCGTCAGCGTTAGGACATCACGGATGATCCGTTCCATCCGATCGTGTGCGTCTGCGACCGACTCGAAGTGTTCGGGGTCACCAGTCTCCTCTGCTGCCCGGAGATGGGCCTTCGCGACGTCAAGCGGGTTCCGAAGGTCGTGGCTGATAACGCTGCTAACTTGATTAACACCCGGTGAATAACCTTCGTCGGGACACTCACGGAGGTCTGAAAACACGAGGTATCCGGTGTCGTCATCTGACGGGATTACGCGAGCGAAGAACGGGCCTCGGTTGTCGTATCCGTCCAGACGGATGCCGATCCGATCGCCGCGGACTAGATGCGAGACTGGTTCCTGGTCACCAGTCGTATTACAGCTGTTGAACCGGTCGAATATCGTCGACACGCGTCCACCCACCAGCTCTTGTTCGAACTGTCGCTCGAAGGCGTCGTTCGTGGCGGTCACGCGAGCATCGTCATCGTTGACGGTGTATGCGAGCGCGGGGTCCGGTAATTCACATAACGGAATCGTTCTGTGACGATCATCACTCATCGGTTGCTCACATCTCTATTTGCTATTGTTACCGCGCCCGTTTCTCCGTGTGAGTGCGCATGGTAACTGGTTGGACCACCACCCGATACAACACCTATCATCACTTTGGCCCGGCAACCTGTTTAACATTATTTCTTGCTTCTAGGTCAGAAACGCTCTTTTTGTGTTACCTTCTATAATAAATAATTCTATCCCTGTTAAAAACCGGTTATGCGCTTCGAGCAGCGCGTTTCAGTATCTGTGGCGTGACAAGGAAGTCAGCGACGGCAACCCCCAACATCGCTAGTCTAAGTGTCTGGTCTTCAATAACGAGGAACGCGATAGCTACTATAATTGTGGCCGTCACAGCGGGCATCCCCCAACGGACGACCGGACTGCGGAATACATTCGCTGATTGCGACATACCAGATCATCAGTATACGATTATATATGGATACTGGCGTGTTTCTGGACTAGAATGATACCCGGTAGAATAATTATATTGCCCAGACAACCGCTAATTAACTGGTATGATCTCGCACGAAAATGAGATGATGATTTTGCTTGGGGTAGCTACAGTTATTCTTCTCGTGTCAATAAGTAGCTTCACCGACTTGCCGACATGGATAACTATCGCTGTTGTGATTGTCGTTGGTGTGCTTATTCCACAGTTTATCAGTCGGGGCGGAGAGTAATATGTGTAGCCACTCACATCATCTCGCGAGATCAACATCTTCTAACCGCTGATCACGAACTCGTCGCAATCACACTCTGCGAACCTGTTCATGTCGGGCGCGTTCGACCCAGCACCCGGTTCGGTCACTCGTTTGATTCCGTGTTTCAGACTGCGAGACACGCCCCCGACACTTATTCTATGTCGTCGGTTTATGATTGTCCGTGCGAGACGTGTATACGTTAGCGTCCTTCCCCCTTGGCTTGCTGTACAGTACTGCTACACCATTTTATGCCCCCGTCGCTGGTGTGGAAATCCCCTCCACCGACGACATGTTCATCGGGGCGCGTTCGAGTAACGATACTGCTGGTCATTTGTTCGTTCGACCAATATCGCGCATTACGCCCGACTCACACGTCACCCACCAAAGCGGATCCGTACGCGACTTCAACCGTCCTGGATCATTACATCCATGCGTCTGATCGGGGATCGCAGGATATTTTTTGGGTCGGTTTGCGTCGAGACTGTCGCTGTAATACTCGTTCTCCTGTACGGACACCTCTCGCTGCTTGCCGTCGCCGTCTTGTACTGGATTGATCTTCTCTTTGTGACCCTCCGGGCAACGGTACAACAGTTGCTCTCGCGGCCCGAAACGGACCATCAATCGACTCTTTTTCAACGTCCGTTCCGGCTTCTAGCCCACAAGCGCGGGTCGATCACCGTTACCGACCGGATCCCGGGAATTTACCTCCGAAACGCTCCAGCGGTCTGGGGAGCGGCGTTTGTACTTGTCTTTTCGGCGAGTACAACGGCATACGTCGCGGCCGTCAATGTACCCGGAGATCTGTGGCGTTCGTCGGCTACACCGCTTTTACTTGGTGGGGGTCTGATCGCGGCAGCGACGAAATCGTGGCTGGTGCTGCGGGCATACGTGGCCTCGGGAGGCTACGAGGTCACTTCCGCCTCCGCGGTCGTCCCCCGGAAGCGGATTCTCATATTCGCTGTCTACGGTGGGTTGTTATGGCTTGCCTCGCGGTGGACGCTTGCGACCCTCTCTGGGGAGGGCTTGAGGATAACACGCGCCGGGATGACGGTTTCCGCGTCCGTGCTAATCGTGTCTCGGCTCGCGTACGGTTGGTACGCGGCGCGTGCCCGACCCGACCGCTGGCAGTCGGACTCAACGTCCGACCGCAACAATGAAGCGATATCCCAAGGGTGGTCAGACTCCGAAGCAAAAGAGAACGTATCCGCTTCGTCTCAGCCATCGATTCCGGACAGAGAACCCCGCGAGACGATGTCGCCGGTTCGCGCGTCTATCCTCGCCGCAGGGGTGGTGAACGCGATGACGACTGGTGGTGTCGTCGACAACCGCTTCGGCCACTGGAGACAGCTCATGGTCCGCGTGGGTATAGCGGGGGTGATGGTTGTCGCCGTTTTTGCCCTGTTGGACGGTGCTATCGTCGTGTCCGCGAGCTTGGCTGCGATTTTCTTCGGTCTCGTTGGAGGCCTCTCGACAATAAGTGCGGTACATTTGCTGTTGGCGCTCGGTGGCGTCGAATACGAATTTTACGAGTCCAAAGTGGTGGCGTACGACCGATACCTCGGACGACCACAGTGGTCGGCATCATACGACGGTATCCGGGATGTCTCCGTCGAGCGTGGGCTGTTCGGAAGCCCACTCTGGTTCGATACTGGAACGGTGTTTTTCGATCGAATTTACAACTCTAAAGACGACGGGTCCGCCCAAGAACCAAGGTCTTCGATCGCATTCATTCCGGATCCTGAGCGTGCCGGTGAACTGCTCAGGTCCTGTTCATGACGAGCCGTAACGGCTTCACTGTTGTCGCCGCTGCTCGGAGTGTACACCCGGCCGCTAATTTTGAACTGTCGTAGCCGGGTAGTGGTATCGTGTGAGTACGGACGTCGTCGTCAACAAGGAGGCCTCGAATATTGCGCGACAGCGTCGGATGGTGTGGAACATCATCGGGACCGAACCTGGTTTTAGCTGCGAGTCGGGATATGTCGGCGAGCAGAGTGGCGGATTCCTTGCCTACTCAGTCGTGGATGAGCAGCGATCCCGGCAGTTTGACGGTGACAGTCGTCCCGCTGTCGGTATCGAACGAGACCTCCCCGCCGAGCCGGTCAACGCCCCACCAGACGAGCCAGAGTCCGAGGCCTTTGCCGTGTTGTAGTGGTTGTTCTTCGGCGTCTTCGAACACCTCTACCTCGTGGTCACTGATCCCAGTGCCGCTGTCAGCGACATCGATCCACCAACGATCCACTCCCTTGGAGTCGCTGGACCCCTTCAATCGCACGCTGACACGCGGCTCCGGAGCAGACCCCCCGTGTTCGACTGCGTTCGACACCAGCTCACGAATGACTGGTATCAGAATCTCCCCGTTGGCGCGTGTCTCCACCGGTGGTGTGTCTATCACGACAGGCACGGGCGAGACGTCACCAGCACACTCGTGGCCACCGTCGACGACCTGTGCGTGCTGGACCTCCTCGATGGCGTGACGGATGAGTTCCTCGACGGACCGATTACCTGTACGCTTGTCGGCCTGTAGCACTGACTCTATCTCGCGGGCAGTACCTCCAAGATCACGTAACGCCGACAGTTCCTCCTCGACCGTCGTCGCTATCTTGTCCGCCGTGTCGGGACCGGGATTGTCGGTCAACTGTCGAAGGTACGCTGTTGCCACGTCAGCCCTGTTTCGTATGTTGTGCCGAAGCACGCGACTGAGAACCTCCGCGCGACGTGCATTTTGCCGGCTGTCTGTTATATCGCGGAAAATAATCGTGTGGCCTAGTGTGCGGTCGTCGCCGTCGGTGATCCGACTTGATGAGGCTTCTAGCACGCGATCGCTGTCTGGCAACCGACAAGTTGTCTGTTCCTCCGCGAGTAACTCCTCGATGTCGAATGTATCTGGTAGTATAGTGGCGAGGTGCTCACCAACTACTGTGCTAAACTCCCGCTCAAACAGATCTGTTGCAGCAGCATTCCAGTCAAGAATTGAATGTCCATCCGTGACGGTGATGGCCGCATCTGGCATCCCGGCGACGATGTCTTGTCGAGCGACAGCCAAGGCCGCCGGTAGCTCCTCAAACAGCCCGAATCGGGTGACTGCTAGCCACGCTGCACCCGTCGACAGGATCACAAACGGGACCGGAATGGCTGCTCTCGCTAGCGGAGTCTCTGCTAAGGCGATGAAGAACCTCTCTGCGAACCACACTGGCGGCACAATTACTGCCAGAGCCAGTGTCAATCGCGTTGAGACGTGCTGATATCGGTGTAGCGTTCGCCACAACTGTCCAAGGCTGAGCAGCACGATAGATCCAGTTACAAACAGGGAGATTGATATAGCGAACTGTAGGAGGGGAAGTAGTGTCTCGCTAAGCCCAGCCGGGAGGTTATCGAGTACTAGTGAGACCAGTGTAGCGGACATGGTTCCACCAGTGTACAGTAGTCCGAATGGAACAAGCACGAACAACAATAGCTGCTCGCGGCGGTCCGTTCGAGTCGTATACGCGAGAATAAACAGAGCATACAACACTGGAACTACTGTTTGAAGTACCCAGTCGACGATTCTGGACCCTTGGAGCCCGAACGCGGCAATCGACGACGGTGGCTCCACCCCCGACGACATACCGCCTCCGCTGGGCGACCCCAATTCGTAGACACTAATAATATCGTTGACGCCACCAGCGGCTGCCCACACGCCCAGCCCAACTATACAAGCAACAAAACTCCGTGTGCCTACCCCCGAATACTGTCGGCTGGTGTGAACTGCGATGAGTAGCAGCACTATTCCCAAAATAACATTCACACCCCCGACCGCGGTAAGCATGGTACGATTAGTTCACACGCTTGATGAAATTATTCTGTCGAAACCTTGTTCGGTTAGCATACGGCGTGCTATCTGTAGCACGGACCAACTACTATGCTCGGGAATTTATATCAAAAGCGATGTTCTCCATACCTGAACCCCCCAGTATTTCACTACGGAATTCCACTTATCTAAGCAGTAATCGTCGCGGTGATTAGGTTCTCCGTGCTCTGTTGGATCCGATGACGGCAGTCGGATAACGATCTCTGAAAAGTGGTTCTCTCGCTCTTTGCCGTCGATAGCTGGGATCGATCCATCCCGTAAGTTCGATTCTCTCGCTCCCTGGAAAGAGTCCGTCTCCGAATTCTCTTGGTAGCGCTCATAAACCGAGGATAGAATACACAGATCCCGACGCCTTCTGCGGATTCAACAGAGCAGACTTGCGCGTTGTTGTCTGCGGCCTGATGAGTGCTATCTGCTTACAGTCTGCTGAATAGCGGCGAAATAAAAGCATACGCACAGATACAGAGCGTGAGAACAAACATCGGAAATCCTAATCCGTCTTCACCGGCAATGACGAGTCCCGCCGTGAGAACTGAGATTGCCACAGCGAGGAGTGCTGTACGAACTGAACGGAGGTGTGACCGAAGTGCGGCTTGCTCGTCCGTCATACAGACCGTCTGTTCGAAATCGATATCAATGTTCTCCGACCGTCTGGAGTGACGCTTCTGGAATTTCCCCTCGCGTTGCTCGAACCCACAAAACAACCGCCGCGACGAGTACGGCCGTCGGAAAAAGTAAGACGACGGGGAGGTCGGCACTGAGATCGAACGGGCGGGTGAGTCGAAACGCCGCTGGATACCCGCTCTCTGGTTGCCCGAAACGATCGTCGTCCAGAAGTTCGTTGAGAAGTGGATGCCGACTGGAAGCGCGAGGCTGTCAGTGAGCACGTACGCGAGACCGAAGTACAGTCCTCCGATTACCGCCTGTACAACGACGACCGACGCGGAAAGTCCCGCCGCGCCAGCGTTCAAATGGGGCGCCCCGAACACGAGAGCCGATACGACGACCGCGCTCCCCGTGGCAGCCGGGCTCGAAACCTTGTGGGATGTGAACCCGACAACGAGTTCACGGATCAATACACCTCGAAAGAGAAAGTCCTCCCACAGCCCGACGATAACGAACGCAGCGGCGGTCGCTCCGATCGCGGGGTGACTGTCACAGGGTCGTTGAACACTCCCATTGACCACGAACTGACGATCCCCCCGCTCCCGGTAGCGAGAATCACGGCCGTCGAAACAGCCTGAAACAGCACGCCGATTGCGGCACCGTCAGCGAAGTCACCGAGCCAGCGCCGCCCCAGAGAGAGCCCGTACGCGGTGGGGTCAGTCTCGAACAGATAGCATAAAACGAGTATGACCGCTGCTATCCCACAGAGCATGGGAAGTTGATTCGGGAGGTTAGTCAGCACGTTCGGCGGTGAGTATTGAGCGGGTACCAGCCCCACAGCAACAAGTGAGGCGACGAACGTCACCGCTGTTGCGACCACTCGCACCGCCGCCCCACTGACCGAGACCTCGGACCCGATACGACTGACTGGTCGAAAGCGTGTACTCATGTGGCTAGACCAACTGTTTCCTTCGGTCCTAACAGCTCAGACTGATCGTCGCGTCGATGTCACCACCGTCGAGTGACACGGAAAGGTGTTGCGCGGAGGCGCTGAACTGCTCTCGGTGGTGCCCGTCGGGTGCGACGTAACACTCGCTCGTGACCAGGCCCGCATCTTGGAGCTCATTGAGACGCCGGTAAGCCGTCGGCCGAGAGACGTCGGCGACCTGCGCGACGGCGCGCCCGCCACGAGGTTGCTCGGAAACCGCCTCGAACACTCGCCGGGTGTACTCGTCGCCGAAGAGGTCGAGTAGCTCTTCCGTCGATAGCTCGTCGATCGGTTCCTCAGTCTGGTCGCCGCGCGACTTGTGTCGCACTGCCATGTGGCTACGATGTTTCGGAACACCCTTGGTGGAATATGCTCAGTATTCAGAGTCTCCTCAGCGAGGATGTCTAACTATACAGACTTCCCCTCGTGTGAGAGCAAACGGCCGCATATCGATTGGACGCGGCACGGCGAATCGTGAACGCTATCCGCTACTGTCGTCGTGTTCGCCGTAGAACGCGTCCAGCAGCTTTCGCTGGCTCGCCCGAAGATGGTGGAGCAGCGTCGATCCGGTGATTCCGAGCGATGTTGCAACCTCCTCGGCCGTACTTCCACGCGGGGACGTGAAGTAGTCCGCGAGATAGGCAGTCCGCAAGACAGTCGCCTGCCGGTCAGTAAGCCGGTCGTTCAGGTCGTTTCGAAATTCCCGCGTCGTCGTCGGGGAGCGAGTCTTGTCCTGCCGCGCGAGGATGGGGGCGGCTTCGTTAGCGCCGAGCACGTTTGCCAGCCGACGCACGTTAGCGTCCGGAGACAGTTCGACGATCAGCCGGCTGTCATCGCCGTTAAACACGGCCGTCTGTATCGTCGCACCACGGTTGACCGCCGCAACGAGGGGGACTGTCTCAGCCAGCGTCACCTGGATTCGGCCACGGTCACCGTCCGACTGTCGGATCAGTCGCCCGTCCTGAGCACTCGGCAACGCCTCAACGGTCTTGACGACGGTGTCCGGATCGGAACCCGTGACCGTGAGGAAACATGTGAGGCCGGAGTCGCTGGGTGTTACGGTTCCATCCAGCGTGATTTCCGCGTCGCAGGTGTCGCTCACACGTACCAGTGGAGAGTTCTCTGTGAGCCTGAACGTAACCTCCGTGATGGTGTCGGCAAACAATAGTTTCCGGTTCTGTGTCGCGTTGATCGCATACCCGGCCAGTTCGCCGAGCGTCTCGAAGCTGGCCTGTACGTGATCGCTGAATGCGGTTTCGGTCCCCGCGTAGACACCGACGACGCCGTACACGCTGGAGCCGTAGACCAGCGGGAGCACGAATACTGACTGGACTCCGTCTGCGAATCCAGCGGCACGAACCGCGTCTGGGACTGACGGATTCTCGCTTAACGACTGTACCAGCTTGGGACGTTGTTGTTCGACCGCTCGTCGCTCTGGGGTAGCGTGTCCCTGTTTCACCGCTTCGCGAACGGCTGGAAATAGCTCTCCTTGGTCACCCGCAACGCCGGTGATGACTAGTTCGTCAGTATCGACGGCGTACTCACCGGTCCACACGAACCGATACTGGTCGGATGTCCCCAACTGGTCCCGGATTGTCTCCATTATTGCATCTTTAGACGTAGCTCCGACGAGCCCCTCGAGCACGTCGGCGATCAGCGTGTCAACCATTTCGGCCCGCTTAGACTCCGAACGAAGCCGTTCAATCGTTTTTTTGTCGGTGCGTTTTTCAGTGATATCGGTGACGTAGACAGTAGTCGTATCGTCGTCAGGAACAACTGACACCGACAGCCAGCGGTCAACCTCTGGATAGTACTCTTCGAACACTACATCAGATACCGATGTCCCTTCGAACGCCTTCGTGAGCGAACGTTCGACCGACTGTGGAAACACCTCAGTAATTGGCTCACCGTCAGGTGAGTCGTTTGTAAGAATAGCGACAGCGCGATCATTCAACGCGCACACCGTCCCATCTCGAACGGTGATAACTCCGATCGGTGCTTCTGCGAGACGATGTTCCATCTCCATTCGCGCAGGGACCTCGTTGTTCTATCGACGTTTTCCCGTGAACCAGTATATACGTGTCGTCCGGCTAACTCCTAATTCACACTTCGGAAACGGGTCACTGACACCGGTGTCGCCCTATTACTGTTTCAGAGCCAGTAACTCAAAGAGTGGACTATACGTACAGCTGTGTAATGTAGCGTATGTCATCGAATACCCAAGGTCGTCGAATTTCCCAAGCCTGGTACGTTGCGATTCTCGGTACAATAGCTGCGCTACCCGCAACTGCCGTGATAAACTGGCTGCCGAACTCTGAGGCGACTGCCAGTGGCGGGGTGATGATAGTTGGATCAATAATCGCCGGCGCCATCGCAGCTAAGCGTTCGGTAGAGCCGAGTGCTGCTGGGCTCCGTGCTGGCTTTCTAGCCGGTGTGGTTGCGGTATCTGGATTCATCATTACAGAAGCCGCGGCAGTAGCGTGGTCACTCAACACGATCGTGTTCTTCCTTGTCGCCGTCGTGATGCTTCTGTGTCTCTCACCGGTGTTCGGCCTGATTTTTGCTCGGATTGGTGGCTGGGCAGCAAACACTGTCGGTGGTTTCGGAGTCGACCAAGCATCTTGATCAAGTGATATTGAGTTGTTCGCTTGCTTTGCTCCCGGCGTTGTTGGTTTAAAAAGGGACTTCGCTTCTAACTCCAATTAAATAGGAATAAACATGAGCCAGTAGCCTGCGTGCGCCATAATCGGCACAATCAAATTTTTCGTCCGCTCGTAGGCACTGGCCGCAAGGACACCTAAGATACCTGTGAGCAGAATTGACACAATCTCGCCTGAAAAGAACAGGTGTATTCCACCGAACAGAAGGCCACCGATAAGCACCCGACCGGGCGATCCGATCGCCGGTTCCAGCGCATCGTGGACTACTCCTCTGTACAGGATCTCTTCCATAGGTGCCATAACTGCGAACATGATCACCAGGCCCGGCACAATGATTTCCGGGTGGTCGAGGAATACCCGCCACTTCGCTGTGCCACCGTGCGTGCTGTGGCTCAACCCGACCATTTGTAATACCGGAGTCACCGCTCGCACTGTCATCTCGTACCCGATCGGTATGAAGCCAATCCACGCGATCCCTTCAACAGAGGGCATCTGAACCCGGTCCAGCGGGTTATAATCGTCATGCCACCAAATATAAGAGGCGGCGACGAGGCCAAATCCTGGCTGAACAATATAACTATCTAATAGCTCTCCGAGCAGTGCCCATTCCGCTCTGATGATGCCAAATAGTGGATCGACGACAATGATTGACACAAATGCGGCAATAACACCTAATGCTGTAAGTGCCACCGCACTACCCACACTCAGAGACACCTCTCTCGCTCCCGTATCTGGCCCAGTAACGTCATTCTGTGTTTCCATATACGTGCTTAACGACGTTAGCTAATGACAGCGAAGGCCGAGTTTCTGGCCGTGAAGATCTGTTCTGCTCCGAAGACTAGTTCATTCAGAGTGGTATGAAAACAACAAATAACCGACTGCTGAGTTCACCCTGCTTCTTACTGGCTCAGATTTACTGCCACGGAGGCGGCTCTCTGCCTCGTCACGCTCGCCGGGTGTTCAAAACCCGCCGGCTCACTCTCGATGGACGCAGTAAACGACACGGAACTAGTCGTTTACGTCAGTACCACTCTCTGGGGAAGAGTTAGTGCTGGACACTTTGAGCGTCGCAGTCGAAGCGAATGAATACAGATAGCGGTCCTCCGCCAAGCCGTCCAAAACGAGTCGACAACCGTTACTGCGCCGGAGCCACCACACGTCGCTAATGAGACGGTGTGTCGGATCGATGACCTGTTCTACACCCTCCCGCAACCCCTCGCGACACCGCCACCGGGCAACAGGTAACCTACCAACACGATGGGGATATGACTACGGCAGCACCCGACGAGAATGGGTGGACTGTTGCCAATTACGACGACCAGCCGTCGGTCGACAGGGGGGCACTTCACTTTCCTGTGTCAAACCTTTTAGGAGATAGTTATGAGGAAGACAAGGTTCCGTCTGAAGAGATCGAGGCAGGGCGGGTATACTTTCCCCCCAAATTGAATCGGTCGGCGACTGTTAACGGCCAGTATGATGCGACCAAATATGACGGAATACTGATCACTTGATGTCTTATCGAGCGGGTCACAACTGCTGACGATGTACCGGTACCGGCCACGGCTCGTCGCAAGCAGCGTCAATTCGTACGCCCCGTGTCTCCGTGACGCGTCGCATTCGAACTGAGCAAGCTCTACTCGGAGACGCATGCCGTCGTGACCGAGGCAATAGACGGAACTACCGCCGGTGAATACCAGCGACACGGTGATTCGGTCAGTTCTCGACCGCTTCCACGACCAGACGGCAGTTTCGACGACCGCCCGATCCGGATCGGGGCTGGTCCGGTACGATGGGCGACTCTACTGGACTGTTCTTCGATATTCGTTTCGACGAGTACCACCAGACTATGACGGCCGACCCGCTGGCGACAGTCTGCTCGTAGTGTTCTTTCCGAAGCCGAGATTGTCTGATAGTCGCCACCTAGCGGCGGCGGTTGCTGAAATCGATACCACCGGTCATGGGAACGTCTGCGCTTGTCTCTGGTCCCGAAACACCTCATTAGCTATCATTAACCTGATTATCGTACAGGAACACATAATGTCGGAACATTGTCAGTCATCGTCTCTTCACAGAATCGTCTGTTACTTGACGACAGACACGGGTTGCTGTGGTGTTAATCAAATCAACCACACGTGTAATCACCCAAGGATCACATGCTCTCAGCATGGACAGACGGTCGCTAACGGAAGTGTAGTGCTGTGGGTCTGTACCATCCATGAGCTCTGAGCAACTACTAGATTTCAACGGAGACAGCCGCTGGGTAGTCGCGTTCGTGGCGTTACTCTTTGTACATAACGAAATCCATGAGATCGCGCACACGGGGGTCGGTCGGATCATCTGTGGTGCGTGGGGACCGCGAAATTTCAACAGTTGGCAGCTTGCTTGTTCGAAAACGCCGGAGATTGTTTTGGCACCACTCGCAGGACTTCTCTGGAGCTACGGGCTGATGTGGGTCGGGTATCGGTTATTGAATCCGGCCGAGTCACCGGTCAAACGGTCCGCAGGATTTTGTCTTGTTTTCGCGACGATGCCCTTCGGTCGGCTGTATACCGTGGCGCAGTCTGGGGGTGACGAAATGGTGATTTTGCGTGGAGCCTTCCCGACTGTTGATCCAACTGTGCGCCTTGCTGTCGGCCTCAGCATCGTTCTGCTGCTTATTGGTCCCCCACTCTACCGGGCCGCTAGTGTACTGTCAGAGCGACGGCGGTGGATTATTTCTACCGGGATGCTTCTCCTTCCGTTTATTCTATTCTTAATTGTCGTACTGCGAGTCGCAAACCCACTGCTCGTATCCGGGGTATTGGCTGGTGAGGGGCTACTCGGCTCACCGCTCCTTGTGAACATCTGGACCGTGTTCTGGATGACGGTCTTATTTTTCTCTTGGCGGCGATTGTCTACGACACTTGTTCCGCAAGGGGAATCGACCAAGTGAGATCTCTGTACTTGCGAGCAGATTTCCACAGGTTGCATTTCTCGACCCCATATTCGTCATAATATGCGGAGTGCGCCCTCCACAGTACCGCACCGAACGGCCTCCGACTTCGTTGTTATCGCAGCAAACACGATTCCCTTGGCCGGCGTACTCATTGGGGGCTGGAATATCTGGACCCTGCTAGCGCTCTACTGGATTGAGGCTTTCACTACGGTCTTTCTCGGTGCGTTGAAATCGCTGTTTGCGAAGCAAGGTTCGCCTGATGTCGTTGGACAGCGGGAACCGCTCCATGAGTTACGACACAAACGAGGTGGGTGGTGTTTACTCTCGGCGCTTCCACCGGTGTATCCACGAAACGTGCCGTTTGCGTTGTCTATCCTCGGTCTTTGGGTATCTACTATCATCCCAATCACGCTACTGTCATGGCTTACGATCGACACGCCGGTAACAGTCTCATGGCAGGTCGGTGTGAGTATTGGTGCGCTACTGATTGCGCAGGTGATCGAGTTTCGTATCGAGTATCTTGGGACCGGAGAGTACGAGACGGTGTCTGCCCGCGAGATTCTTCAGCGACCAACCCAGCTCACTATGGCGCTGATGCTACTCGGGATCGTCGGACTGACAGCGAGCCAACCGGCAGGTGTCGCTGTGCTTAGTGGATTTGTGTTCGTGAAGACCATCCTTTCGGTGTCGGGAGAATCTACTGGACCGATCGCATCTGGCTTGCGAGCACTTTTTGATCGGTTTGGTGACGACGATGAACTCTGCCGTCCACAACCGGAACCTGACCTCCCTAACGAGGATATCCGGGCACGTGTGACGGTCAGCCCGAAAGCAGTACTTCTCGGCAGTACCACCACAATACTGCTAACCGTTTTTAATCGTGGTGTAGCGCTTTTGATCTTCGGAATTATCGCCGCGATCTTCTCCGGGAACATTTTTTGGGGCAGTATCGGTCTCAGTATACTCCTTTGTATTATTGCGGTCCGGGTCGGCAGCTACTACCTCCGATACGGTACCATCGAATACCAGCGACGCGGTAATTCACTAGTTGCGTATGATACAGTTCTTGAGGCACCACAATGGGTGGTCCCCGCTCACTCACGAGCCCGGTTTGAAATTGCGAATGCGATTCCTGACCGACTGTTCGATACCGGAACACTAACGATCTCCAACGTCGATGCGACACCGACGAACACAGTCCAATTTGGCCCCGTCCCCAACCTTGATCAAGCGATTGAAACCCTTAACCTGCCAGTTAGGCACGAGGGACGACCTGACCAAGACCCCGCAGTTGTGGGTGCCGCGCTCGTGTTAGCACTAGCTTTTCTCGGAGTGCCAGGGATGCTTCTTCTGTCTTCGCAGGTGAGTGGAGGGGAGGCGGTTGTAATTTTGTTGTTACTCGCTCCGTTTTTCGCGATTTTGATCGGTGCTCTCCTATATGCGATGTTTGCGCGGATTTAATTGATTAGGACTCTGTTGAAATCATTAAGCGCTGATAGGATCGGTGTGCGAGATACAGAGGATGTAGTCAGCACTGAGTGGTTTTTTTTTTCGAAGATACCTTTCTGATTCACTGGCACAGTGTAAGTACCTCTGAGCGTGAAATTCGACGCAGTGATTATTACTAGCAAGGAGAATACTTGCGGCTTTAGCCGCAGGATGAATCCGACAATATTTCTCACGACCACCGTTCGATAGTACTACCGAGTTTCCAATCCGTATCTTGAAGTGCCAACAATTACTATACGGTAGTAGGGTCAGGTTGGAACGGAGCGATTCCGAACGACCTTCGGAGGCGGCCCTGCCGCCACCAATGAGATAGTATCTGGAACGCCAACTCGGTGAACGCGAATGCTAGGAGCGTTCGTCTGTGCTGGTTGGTCTGAGCAAGCCTCAAAGGTAACTCTGAGTCCGTTGACGCGGCGTTGGCTCCCTGCTGGCACAAACAACAGATGAGAGCCACCGACGCCGAGGATAGGAGTAACGGCGGTTTGGCACCGCCAGTCAGCCACCGTTTCGTGATGGGTTGAACGAGTTCCCGAAGAAGAAACCGGAATCCCTGGTTGCGAACCTGAAACTCCCAACGCTCGGGATTCCTCCGTCTTTAGGCAGAGGAGGATGTCAACCGTCTACCAACCCAAGCAACCGCTAGCACGGGCGTAGCGTTATTATTCTATAAACCTCAATTTGTAAAGAGAATGCCCCAGATCTTTGGGTCGCGTTAAGTTAGAGGATGAGGCGCTCGACTTCAGAGTGTCTATGGCCGAAACCGAGCGCCTCAGCGAACGTATCGCGTGGATTGACTTGTTGTTTGTGGAGCGAGATCGGACGCCGCGATGGGCGATTGAAGTAGGGATCCGCTGTCATTTGGCCGGTATGTCACTACGTGAGGTAAGTAAACATCTCGAAAGGTTTGGGATCGATCGGAGTCACGTCGCTATCCATAACTGGGTTCATAAAGCCGATCTACAGCCGATCTCGACCGTCTCAGAGGATCAACTTGCGGTTGACGAAAAGATGATCCGCCTCCACGGCCAGAAGTTCTGGCTGTACGGCGCGATTGATCCGTTTACGAACGAGATCCTTCACATGAGTCTCTATCCGACCGCAAATAAACAGACGACGAGATGGTTTCTAACCGAGTTACACCGGCGCTATCAGCTCGACAACGTGGAATTTCTCGTCGATGACGCAGACTATCTCGGATCAGTTCTCGCTGAAGACGGCTATCGATTTCAAGTCATTCAACATGGAAGTCGGAATGCTATCGAACGTGTCTTTTGAGAAATAGAACGACGAACATCATCGTTTGCGGATAGTTTCAGCAATGTCGCGCTCGAGACAGCTCAAGATTGGCTCGAAGCCCTCGCCGTCTACCACAATTCACGCCAAACTTAACGCGACCGACGGAGGCGGTGTTGAGGTAAGGAAGTGATGGTCGGTAGTTCTTTTGTTCTATGTCTGAATCCAACCGGTTCGACGTTTTGGGAAAATAGGGAATAATGGCTCTGTTGAAATCCTATTCTTCGGATACTTTCTCGTCTGAAACAGCCGGTCGATGAGAGTTACTTACTGTTCAGTCCAAATGTACTGAGATCCAAGGATATGCACGGCGATTGACGCAGAAATTAGGAGAACAAACGACTGGAGAAGAAACACGGGGAAGGAGGATGAAACACCGACGAAATACGTGATAATGGCGAAAGCAAGAACCCCGCCAATGGCTGCTATACCGAAATGTCTGCTTTCGGCATCTATATTGGGTCTTCAACAGGCTCTCGTGGTAAATGTGGTGTCTATACTGACCACAGCCAGTCAGAACGTGTCACTTTTTGAGGATTTCAATAGAGCCGTCTGAGTTGGAACGCGCGGAAATACCGTATGAGGCGATCTTTTGAGATACCTCGGTGCGGCGAGAGCCACGCGTCGCTAGCGCGACGGTGGCTCTCGCACGTGTTCACGTGGACCGTGTCATCGGCGTATTCACCGTCTCCGTGAACGACGTATTCACGGTCGAATTTCTCATCTTCCTCAAGTGGATCATACGCACGAAACCAGCCGGTATAGACAGTAAGAGGCTCTTGCTGGCGGTCAGCCAGCAAGAGCCGAATCGTCGACTCATCTGTAGATTTTGCTGACACGAGATATCGTCGCTCGGTGCCACGATCTACGAGAACGAAAACGGGAGGTTTGTCTTGTTCATATGTCTCGCGCCCACGTCCGGAGAGGCCGCGAGAGCGCGATCGCTGGTAGCGCTCGCGGCTTTTTACCCCGACAGAGACGTACCGTTCGTCAATTTCGACCGGGGCAATGAGGATCGAGTGGCGGCGCGTCAAGCGCTTCGGCAAAGCGCTTGACACGCCTGTGAATCGTTTTGTAGGTGACTCCGATTTCGCACTGGAACTGCCTGAGACTCGTATTAAACCGGAGAAACGCGTAGGTCGAAAAACAGCACTTGCGGAGCGAAATCTTCGAATGAGCGAAGATTGTGCCGGTCTTATCGTTGAACGTGCGGCCGCAATCCTTACAGAGATACCGTTGAAACTGCCCGTAGCTGCCGTTTCTGCCCGTTGGTCAGAACGGTAGCGGGGACAAGTCACACCGTCACGCCATCGAACCTGTTAGAGCAGGTCCGCTGCGACCGATTCCGACCCAAACACATCTAGCGGAATCGTCCGTGTCGGGCACCGCTGACGCGGTGCCCTTGTCCTCTTCGACTTCACAGCTACAGCTCAGCACCATTAACAATCTCCTACACAAGAGCGACAAAGTTAGTTGTAAAACACTTATTTACTGGTAGGAGTCACTTCACCCCGTGATTCATTCAGATTGTTATTCTCAATCGGTGAGTTGCTCTAATCCCCCGTCGATCCGCGTTAGTAAGTTCGCAACTCCGCAGGTACAAGTTTCACAGTCATAATCTCACGGCTTAGATAAATGTCAACACGCCCTCCATCAGACGGATCAGACGAACAGCCATCCGACAACGAACTCACCGACTGGCCACCAGATGACTCGGATCAGCATGAGTCGTCCCCACCGTGGATTCCGCTGGGTATTGTTGGAATCGCTGTTGTAGCCATAGGGTGGTTCTTCCGTCCGTGGCTCCACGGACTTATCTACACGGTGTACACGACACCGTTACTGTTGCTCAGTATTGTTGCCGGTAGTATCGTTGCGTGGTTCACCGCACGGTCGGGAGACCGCGTTGAGACTGTCGTTAACACACTCTCTAGCAACGATCACACGATTACCCCACTTCGTGTTGGGGTGGTCGTCCTCGTGATTGCTGCGTTTGCGCTGATGCCTGTCGCCAACGCAGTTGCTGGCGTCACATTGAGTGACCAGACAATGAGCCAGACGACTACCGTCGATCGACTTGACGATGTTGATGCCAATCACCCGCGCATTGTCACGCGAGCGGTCGCCGATCGGTACGCATCGAATACACTCAATCGGCCACAGTACCGCGTCGGTGACACAGATATTAGCGTGGTGAACGGGACGCCCTACTGGGCGGCACCGCTCGCTCCGGATGGTCTATTTAATACCATTACGAAACGACAGGCCGGAACCGTCCTCGTCGATATGACGACTCAACAGGCGAATGTTCGTGCCGTTGATGGCGAACTTGAGACTGGCGTCGGAACGATTTTCCATCGGAACTACCGGTGGGAGCTGCTCAAATCGCAGGCGTATCTCGTAGACTACGGTGACCCAAAGATGGTCATTCACAACGATACTCAGTATATCGCCGTCCCATACACGGAGCCAACATTCCACCTGACGCCGCTTCCCCACTCCACACCACAGTGGGGAGGCGTCGCTGTTATCGATCCAAGCGGTTCGATCGAAACGCTCTCGCCTACTGAGGCTGCGGCCAGCCCGATTCTCGATACCCAGCAGCTCTACCCTGAGAAACTGGCCCTCCAATCAGTCGCGGCGACGAAGTACCGCAACGGAATCATCAACACGTATACGAGCCACGAAGATGAGATTGAGATCGCACCACTCCCTGGCGACGGGAACGATCAGCCGTTCTTCATTCTCTCCGAGTCGGGTCCGCAGTACGTTGTTGCCGTTGAACCGTACGGCGACGCACAGGGGCTTCAAGAGTTATGGACGATCGACGGTCAAAGCGGAACCTTCGAACGGTACGTCCCAACTGATTCGCTGTTCGGCCCACAGCGAGCGGCGGACCTCGTGAGGCAATCAGCGCCACAGACAGATTGGGAGCGTTTTTCGCCAGCCGAGCCGATCCTCACAGTTATAGACAACCGAGAGTACTGGCAAGTACGTGTCGTCCCAGATGACAACAGTGGGATCGCATACGTTGCGTTTGTCGACGCACGGTCTGGTAATGTCGATTCGTTTGAAGAGACAGAGACAATTACTCAGTTCCTCGCAGGCGAGACGCCGGCTGAGACACCCACTGGGACAGATTCAAGCGACACGACTGGAGGGGTGCCGACAGTCATCGTCCAACGCGTTGCCGAGAACGGTACTGTGATCGAGACCATGAGGGTATACGACGACGAATCAGTCGAGATCCGGACACCACCAAATGGCACCGCTGGCACGGAGAACACGACTGCCAGCGCGCTACGAGGTAGACACAACTGACCTCACGGGCACACCAACACCAGTTTGTGGGCGATCTGCTTTTCGACTACGACAGACCGGTTCAAATACTGTGCGACGCGTTTTGCTGAGTCAATCAAACGAGATATTCGGGGCCGCTTCAGCTGGCAATGTGTCGTGTTCGCTCGATTCGCACCGTCGACCCAGATCGCCGGGCCGTCACCTCCGAGGACGTGATCAATGAGCAGCGCTTGGACCGGTATGACGCCGAGGTTGTCGGATCGTCACAATCTCGGAGGATGTTTTTGATGTGTGCCTTCTACTCTCTGATCCAAGTCGAGAAATAATGTTACTCCGCGTCGTTTGAGCGGGGTTCCTCAACCGGCAGCACGGTCGTGAGTCGATCGGTCACGCTCGGGTCAATCACCCCAGCCAGCTCCATCGCTTCCGATTCGTGTGTCTCTAGTTCGAGCACACTCCGGAAGAACCACGAGAGCGTCACGTAGGACTGGTGTAGTTCTGTCGCCCGATTGCGGCCCGCTTCCGTGAGCATCGCCCCTTCGTACGACTCGTAGAGTACAAGTCCTTGCTTGTCAAGTCGTTGCAACATCTCCGTCACCGACGGCGGGGATTTGTTCAGCCGGTCAGCAAGGGCTCCAGACGATACTGGAGTCCCATTACGCTGTGATTCGATGTACACAGCCAGCAGGGACAGGTCTGCCCCGCTCATTTCGTTTTGGTCTCGTCCAATGGCTCCTGTGCTGACCCACCGGCCTGGTCAGTCGATTCCGTCTCGGTGTCTGTCCCCTCATCACCGGACCCGAAAAGCGCGAGATACACCCACGCCCACGCCTTTGCTCGTCGCTGACGAGGCCCATCGCCCATCGGTCAGACCCTCCGCACCAGATGGTCTCGTACGGTTCGTTGGCAGTCTCGACACGTTTCATCGAGCTTTGCGATCGTCGCTAGGGCCGGGTGGTCGACCGGGAACTCTTGATACAGATACGGTATGAGACTCCGGTGGCGGACGCCGGCGTCAAGGCCGTTGTTCGTCGTCTTTTTGAGAAACGCCTGCCTATCACGAGCCATCTCCTCACAACAGTTGCGATGGGTTGCCAGCGTTTCATGTCGCTGTTGCAGCGCGTCGAAGCCGAGATCAGTCAGCGGCGTGTCGTTCGCGTCGATGATCCACGCGATGATATCATCGACTGTGTCTGCCGCCTCGTCGAGGTGTGTGTCTTCACGACCGAGCGCCTTCTGTAACGCCGCAGCCTCCGCCTGTCGGAACCGTGCTTCGGTGACCACCATATGTTTGAGCTCGGGGGTGAATGAGGCGTCCGTCGTCGGCGTGAGTGCTACCGCAATCGCGCCGGTGAATTCCTCCCGAATCGTATCGAGCAATGATTCGGGTTTATCGGTGTCTGCGACGCTGTGTGGTCGAATCGTCTCGCCGAAGGCCGTTCGCACCCTCCGACAGCGATCGGGACCGGATGCGTCTGTCGCGATATGAGTGACGCCGCCAGCTGTTGTGAGGCCAGCAGCCGATGACGGTGTCTGCTCGGTCTCCAGCTCCGTCACCCGACGGATGAACGTCTCGTACGCGTCGATCTTCTCGCCGATTGCCTCCTGTTCGGCTCGAACGCGAGATTGCGCTTGCTCGATGTAGGTGTCGACGCTCATCTCAGGTCTCCCCATCGATCGGTGCGCTCACGACCCCGTGCTGCTCGCCCGTATCTGAGAGGACGAACGTAAGTTGCCAGCCCCCGTCGGTTGCAGCCACGTGGATGGCCTGTGGCGGGCACTCCGGGTGGTGTCGACAGAGTTCGAGGGTCACCGGCAGCACGGGAAGGCAGCCATCGCGTGCTGAGAGGGCGTACCCGGAGATCTGAACCACGATAGACCCTGCACCGCCATCGAGGTCGACCGAGTACGGCGAGCGCGTGTAGCTCTCGATGACTCCCCGATCCCCAAGTGCGGTAAGCGTCGCGTCGAGTGGATTCTCATCATCGGCGGGTCGCTCCAGTCGAGCCGCGGCGCCGGTGAGTACCTCGGACTGGTCGCCAAGAGACAGGCGTTCGTCAAGTTCACTGGCCATACTCTCGAGGAGACACAGACACAGTTCGTCGGGGTTGTCGACGGTCTCTGCGTGCTCGAAGTACGCGTCCATAACGGCGGTTTCGACGCGGTCGTAGCCTGCCTCGGAGAGCGTCTCGAAGACGGCTCCTGCCACGCGGTGACAGAACTCGACGAGATCGCGACGTTCGGGCGTGCTGCTGTCGGTTATGACGGGTTCAGAGAGACAGGTCTTCGGTGTTTCGGTCGTCGACTCCCGTTGGTGTGCTGCAGTCGCGTCGCCCCTCGTCTCCTCACAGACGATCAAGTCGTAGTAGGGGACTTGTGGGTCGTAGCGTCGCAGCGCCGAGCGATACTGCTCGGTGGCGCGAGCGGCGGCCCGTGCAGTCGCCCGGTCCGGGAATTGGTTGCCGGTCGCGGGCACTGGCCGGTCGCCCGTGCGGCCACAGACGATATAATATTGGCCGTCTGTGGTTGCAAGCCCTTCGATGTGCTCTCTGATGTCGATGAGTGTCGGGCCGACCATACTCACCCGGACCCTCCGTTCGATGGCCTTTTTGAACCGAAATTAGGCCTATTCAAAGATCCGACAGCCAACTCGTAACCTGCCTCGTAGCATTGTTTGTCGGCTGTTATGCTGCGCAGATCGGATGTCGTTCTCAAGACTGTCCAATACGCAAACTGCTCGGGAACGCATCGATGCTCTGATGGCTCTCGGAGAGGCGTCAGTCGGTCACCCCTCGCAGGTGGTCCCTCATCGGTACCCACTGACATACGTGCTTGCTCGCGACAATACCACTTGGAGGATGGCAGTGCCATTCCTTATTCAACAGTTACGGATCCAACCATCCCTGCGGCTTCGTGGGGCACACAAAAGTACTCGTGTGTACCAGTCGTTTCGAAGGTGTGGACGTACGATTGGCCGGATTGAACGGCACCCTGGCCCTCTTCCCAGCCCTCGCGGGCGGCCTCCTCGCTTTCGAATCCGCCGGTGGCCCAGTACTCCGCATCCTCTGGGAGTTCGTCCTCGTATGCAACGACGTTGTGCGGTTCCCCGGCGATGTGCTCCCACGCGACCGTATCGCCCTGTTGGATCGTCAGTTCCTCCGGCTCGAAGGCGACGGCCTGCAGATCGACGACGTGGTCGGCGTCGTCCGGCACCCCCTCCTGGATGTTGGGACCGCCCTGGAGCTCTGGTTCCTCACTCTCGTCGCCCGACTCGCCGCCGCTACCCTCGCCGACGGGGGCTTCGTCGATAGCCCCGACGACGGCGAACTGTGCGCGAATCGAAGCGTCGGCGTACGCCGTCGCTGCGCTCCTGACGCCTGACCCAGCATCGAGCGCACCGATGTAGTCGTTTAGCGCGGATTCGTAGCCCTCGTAGGCGCTCTCGTCGGCCTCTTCGAGCATCTCGTGGACTCTCGCCTCCTCGAAGGCGGCGAACGTGTCCTGCACGACCGTCGTCGCCGCCCCGCCGAACGACCCCCCACCGGATTCCACGACCGCGTACATCGCCCCGATCGCCTCGTCGTTGAACACCCGGGACTGTTCACCGACGTCTCCGCCTTCTTGCGCAGCCCTCGACGCGTCGTCGAGGGCGGCCTCGAAGGACTCGTAGCGGTCGTGATCGGCCTCCTCCAGCGCCTCGTGGAACCCGCCCGCGCCCGCCTCGAAGTGCTGGAAGGCCGCCTGTACCAGCGAACCGGCACGGTCGGTCTCTCCGAGGACGGCGAGGACGCCGGCGTCGAAGACCCGGGCGGCCATGTAACCGCTCTCGACGGCGCTCACTTGCGCGACAGACCCAGCGGCCGTCTCGAAGGACAAGAGCGTCTCCCGGATGCCGGTCAGGTGCTCGTTGACGGCCCCATCGTCGCCCTCCTCGAATGCCGTGATGAGCCCGTTGAGGTGTTCTTCTTCAAAGGTCTCGTACAGTGATTCGTCGATCTCTTCCAGCGTCTCGTGGAAGTCGGCCTCGTTGGCCTCGAACATCTCGAACAGGCCGCGGGCCGTCTCGGCAGCTATCGCCCCTTCGCTAAGGCGGTACCGTTCATAGGCGTCCTCGATTCGAGCCTTGAAGTAGCCCGCCTCAAGCAACGCCGGCTCGGCGCCACTTCCCAGCGCCTCGATGCCCTCGACTAGCGCGCCGTTGATCGTCTCGACTGCTGACGCGACGCCTTCGGCGTCGTCGTTCTCGATGGCCGTCGAGAGCGCGCTCAACCCGTCGTCCTCGAACCGGGTGTACGCGTCCTCGTTGGCCCCTTCAAGAGCCTCGTGAGCGCGGGCGCCCTCGAAGTGAGCGAAGACGTTCTCAACGCGCTGTCGCGCCGTGTCTGCCTGTCCGCGCTCGTAGAGCCAGGCCGCGTCGTGGACTCGCGCCCGGTAGACCGTCAGGGCCGCGGCGTGGGCAAACTCCGTCGAGGGGCCGCCAATTGAAGCTAGCGCCGCGGCGTCCCAGCCCTGCCCCTGATAAGATGCGATCTGCCCCGCGCCCGCGAGTTCTTCGCTAGTAGCGACGGCGTAGGCCCCGGTGGCCGACGCGTTCAACGCCGTGCTCGTTGCACTGCGGAGCAACTCCATATCGTCGGCTTGGGCAGCCGAGATCGCGTCCTCCATCGCGCCTTCCAGCGTCTCGTAGGCCTCACTGTCGGCGCTTTCGACCGCATCATGGGCGGGCGAGGTTTCCCACCATCCCAGCACTTCCTGACCAACCGCGGCCGCACCCTCGGTGTCGCCGGCGGCAGCGAGCTGTTCGACGTTGTTGACCGCCGCGCCGAACCGGAGAATCTCTAACGCGTTCGCACCAGTTTCACCGACGCGCGCGACTGTCGCCTCACGGAGGTTCGTGTGTGCCGCCTCCCAGCCGTCGCGGACGGCCTCGACGTCACCCGCGCTCAGTTCCTCGTTCATCACGACCAGTCCGTCCTCCTCGAAGCCCTCGTAGTTCTCCTCGCTCGTCGTTTCGAGGAACTCGTGAGCGCCGTACTCGCCGTTTGCGCCTTCGAAGCGGGCGAACACGTTCTGACCAACCCTCGCCCCCGCCTCGGCGTGACCCGCGATACCGAGGGTAAACGCGTCATCGAGGCGCATCCGCATCGCGTTCCATTCTGCGGCGACTGCGGCGTGCGTTGGATCCGATAGGACAGCCTCCTCATCATCCGAAGCGTCGTCGGTGTCGGTCGTATCGTCCGTTGACTGTTCTTCATCAGCGTCAGGCGTCGATTCCTCACTGCCAAAGATTCCGCTACAACCCGCGAGGGCAACGCCGACTATTGCTGCGCTTGTTCCTTTTAACCAGGTACGTCGTGTCTCTCCCACACATTTTAGGCCAGCCTAAAAGTATGTAAAACTGTCGGTTTTTGGCCAGCCTAAAATCTAAAATGCCCCTGTTTTTCACAGAGGGACCCTCGTTGATTGTTCAGAGAATTGACCTTCGTCATACGTGAATCAGTCTCTGTCTCCACTAATCGTGGCGCCTGTCGGGTCGAACTCGCCGCGCTGGATACCTTCTCGGACTGGATCGTGGTCGGCGTCGCTCGGTGGCGGAGCCGTCACGAGCAACACTTTGAGCCGTTTGTCCTCGTCAGCGCGAATCCCACGGGCGGTTCCGGCCTCGATCACCACGATGTCCCCGGGCGAAACCCGATGCGTCTCCTCGCCTTCGCGGACAATGCCGGTTCCCGCTCGGACGCTGATAACGACATCACTCGCCGGTGCGTGAACCGGGATGAACTGCCCGGGCTCGAAGTAGCCACAGACGACTTTCGAGCGGTCGGTTCGAAACACGTCCTGTGCGGCGAATCGCTCGTCGTCGTAGGTACGTTCCGCGTCGAAATCTATGGTCGGCATCAAGAGTCACCCCGATCGACAAAGGTCACATCCGATTGACCAGACGCCGATCAGAACGATCACGACAGGGACATGGGCGATTGCGAGCAACGGGAGCGTCAGCCAGCCCAGATTCAATGTAGCACCGAGTGTTCGGACCCCCGTCCCTAACAGCGGAAGTGCCAGCAGTGCTCCGAGGGTGATTCCGAGGCGGACCGGGAGTGATTGATTGTCGATTGTGTGCCTGAGATGGCCGATGTGTTCTTGTATCATCGAACTCATACGATGGCAAGTTCTTGTGTCACTCGCACTCTTGTTTCACTATTCGTCTGGCAATCTAATTTTTTAGGTCCACCTAAATCCATACAGGTGCTACTGACGATGGCTATTGAATCAGTATTCCCCCGAATATATTCGACTCGGCGAAGCGTGGAAACCCGACAGTTCTCTGCAAGACGACCGGGGGTATTTCACAGATTTTGAGCGTTTCCTGCGGAGAGTCAATTCAGTGAATAATAGACAGCACAGACCAGATCCGGAGTGACTTCCGTCAAGACTGATCAAACGAGAATTCATGGCAGAGAGTTTGGACCGGTCTCGGACCGTGCCTGCCGGATGACCTACGCCTACAAGACTGGAATCGAACTCAGGGGGGCGCTGCGAGATGGAGCCTGTCTTCGGGCTGCGGTGAGTGAGGTCACCATCTACTGGGAGCATCTCGAGGACGGCTA
>Ga0207720_100463_pt1 | contig 27498 bp, 30 predicted proteins | sample A23P2SouthBayCA_2_FD_187751 | JGI IMG/M metagenome (GOLD analysis project Ga0207720, IMG submission 187751) | Aerobic enrichment media microbial communities from Eden Landing Ponds, California, USA - A23 E3 (2) (SPAdes) | ecosystem: Environmental > Aquatic > Marine > Unclassified | place...
GAGAGCCTCTGGAAACGCCGGTTCGCCGCCCACCACTCATACACAATTCACGCCCACCAGCACCGCGCTGGTGGGCGTTTTTCATTTATACACCCGTCCCACCAGTGGCAACGCCGACCGCCGAATGTCTCCACGACGCTTGGATCCGCTACACTTAACCGCCTCACACGACTCCGAACAGTTGCGCCAAGGTGGCAGAGTCCGGCCATACGCATCTCCCTGCAGAGGAGAACTACGCCGGTTCAAATCCGGCCCTTGGCTTACTCCCAAAACCTCAAAATCCAAGATTCTGAGGGACACCCACGTCCCTCGGACCCCCTCGCTTCGCGTGGAGCCGCCACGCGCCAGCGGGGGTGTTCTGCGTGAGCTCCGACCTCTCCGACTGGGGAGGCGGCGCTCCCCTCGACGAACCTGACGACGAAGACGACGAGCAGCACGACCGCTCCAAGAGTGACAACACTGCGCAGTGCGACGACTGCGACGAACACCGTGTCGGCGTCCACGAGCGTGACGCGGTCGCGCCCGGGCTGGAGCTGTGTCCGGGCTGCGCGCTCAAGCGCCTGGAGGGTGAGCGATGACGGACCTCCTCGTCGACGATCCCGACGCGACGCGCGAGGTCCGCATCCTCCAGGACGTCGGTGAGGTCCTCGGCGTCGACGGCGAGGACTACCACCTCGAGGAGGGCGACGTTGTTGACCTCCCCGCGATCAACGCCCAGCCGCTCGTCGAGCACGGCGCCGCGGCCGTCGTCGGCAGTCCGAACGACCCCGGACCCGATGACGAAGCCGAGCCCGCCAGTACCGAGGACCTGCTCATGGCGGCGATGGGCGACAGCGACGCGATGGACACGGTCGGCACGAAGGACGTCGACGACGACCAGTCGCGCTCAAGCACGGGTTCGGGTGTCGCGATGCCGCAGTCTGCGCTCCCCCTCGCGCAGCTGGACGCGCTTGACCACAACGATCGTCGACGCGCCGCGAAACAGCGCGGGCTGGAGTGGCCCTCGACACGCGAGGCGCGCGACCGCCTGTTCGCTACCATCACCGAGGTGATGCGCAACCAGGACACGGCTGTTGTCGACGCCCCAACGGCCCTCGGGAAGTCCCACTCGATTGCGGCGACTTCCTGGTCGGAAGCGCAGCTGGAGTCCGCGACCGGAGGGAAGCCGGTCGTTCACCTGCAGGCCACGCGTGACGCTCGCGACGAGGCGATCGAAACGGCACGCGAGGCCGGCGTCGATCACTTCGTCCTCCGCGCGCGCCACGAGGCGTGCCCCGTCGCCGCCGGCGACCACGACCCCGTTGCGACTGACGAGGACGTCGACGATGTCGACAGCGAGACGGACCGAGAGGTCATCACGATGGATGGAGAGCCCGCTTCGGAGTGGATCTCCGCGATGTGTGACGGGCGCGGGCTACCGTTTTCGTACGTCCACCAGCGCCTCGAGCAGCACAACGACCAGGGGACCACGCTTCCGTGTTGCCGCGGGTCGGACACAAGCTTCGACGAGGACGCCGGCGATTTCGAGGAGGGGGAGAGCTCCGAGTGTCCGGCGATCCGGCAGTGGGACCGCCTTCGCTCGAAGAAGGAGAGCGGCAACCTCGACCTCGTGTTTGCTACCCACAACTTCGCGCACGTGCCGGGACTCCGGATGCAGACCAACATCGTCGTCGACGAGGAGCCCGACTTCACGCAGGACCTCACTACCGACCGCGTCCGGAAGGCGATCACGGGATACCTCCAGGCCGTCGACGCGCCGGTCTCGACGTGGGAGTCGTTCATCGCGACCGCGCGCCACGAGGGCTGGGGTGACGACGCGGCCGCCGTGCGTGAGGCGCTCCAGGACGCGCTCAACACCGACCCGAATTCGGAGTGGTTCTTCGAGGATGACCGCGCGCACACCCTGGCCCCGGCGCTCGCCCGTGCGATCTTCAACGCTGAGGAACGCACGAACGGCCGGCGCGTTGGGAAGACTCCCTACGAGCCGCCGCGCCTCGACGGCCACGCCGTCGACGACGATGCCTGGAACAAGAGCTGGGTCACCGTCGTCCTCGACGAGGACAACGAGGTCCGCACCGTCCGGAACTCCCCCGACTTCTCGCTCACGCGCAGCGTCGTCGGCCTCGACGCCCACCCCGCCCGACCCCGCTGGATGGTTGCCGTCCACCCGTCGATACACACCAAGGCTGTGCTTGACCCAGAGGAGCGCCGACTGTGGCGCCGGTACGAGCGCGGCCTGCGGGTCGTTCAAGTCGGCGAGGCCACGCGGCCGCTCGCGAGCGGTGAGTACTTCCAACGCGATCAGGTCCGCACCTTCGTCGATCACCTCCAGGACGAGTACGGGCACCGGTTCCGGACGGCGATCACGGCCAACTCTATCGAGGATCGACTGCACGACATCATGGAGGCGGCCGGCTGCACCGAGCCCTCGACGATGCACTTCGGCGAAGAGAAGAGCCGGAACGACTTCGCTCCCGAGCGCGTTGGACTTGTCAACGGCTGCATCGACCCCGGTGACGACTTCGTCGTCGACCTGCTCGCCGAGCTCGACCTGGACGCCGAGCCTGAGACCGTCGTCGACGACGCCGGCGAGGAACAGCGGGCACACGGCCGCGGCTTCGTCGGTGAAGACGCCGACACGGCCGCCGAGATCCTCGCGAGCGTCCGCGAGAACCACACGGCACAGGCCGCCGGTCGGTACGCACGTGACGCCGGCGACCCCGAGAGTCACGCGACAGTGTACGTCCGGACCGACGCGATGCCGACCGGCTTCGCCGACGTCCAGGTTCCCGGAGTACTGTGGACGTTCACCTCCACCCAGCGGCAGATCGTCGAGACGCTCCGCGAGTCGCCACGGTCGCTCACGGCTCGGGAGATCTCGACCCGCGTCGGCTGCACGAAGCGCCACGTCCAGAAGACACTCGCGAAGCTCATCCCAGATGAGGACGACGGCCGACACGGTCCCGTCCAGGCGATCGACAACGCCGGCCCGAACGGGGCGACGCTGTACTCTTCCTCGGGTCTCCCGAACAGCGGTGTCGCGGACATCCACGGCGTAACCGCGAACGACCCCGTATGGGGAACCTATACGTGGGCGTTCGCGATCCGCGACCCAACGATCCCTGTGGAGAGCTTCGACGGGGGTGACGACACGGCCTCGACACCGTCGACCACGTCAACGGAGGCGTGGGACTGGCGAGGGGCCGCTGATGACGGCGGGGGGTAGCCCGAGATGACCGGGTCGCAGCCCGGTCCGGCCAGCGACAGCTGTCGCGTCGACGACCCCCGCGTCGAGGACCTCCCGCCGTCGACGAAGGTTGTCTACCTCGTCCTTCGCGACGCCGGCGAGTTGACTCGGTCGGCGCTCCAGGTACGGACGGCGCTCCCGGCCGACACACTCGACGATGCGCTCGCCGCGCTGCGGGACGCCGGCGTCGTCAGACGGCACCCTACAACTGAGGACGCACGCCACACGCGCTATACACTCCATTAAGGCCGATGTCCGTGGATACCACGGCGACCGCTGCCGCTTTAGTATCAACCCGCCCTGTGATAAGCTAACCAGCCGGGGGCGCCCGACCCACGCACGGGGATGACGGGGCTCCGGATAGCCCCCGCGCTGCGCTTTCTGACCATGCGAGGACTCCACCGACACAGCCCCAGGACCGGCCACAGTCTCAGCCGCGAGAAGGAGTACCCGGGCACGATCGCTCCGAAGCGGACCGACCGCGCGGGCAACGGTGAGCTCACCAACGGCGAGGAGGTCTCCTCGAGGCAGGCGCTGCTTCGGCGCTTCCGTGATCGGGCCCAGGCCCATCGCGACGACGTCGACGGCAATCTCGTTCGCCGGGCCGCGCTCGGACTCCAGCGTCTCAAGCAGCACGACCCGAAGGACTGGGCGGCGTGGTTCGCCCTCGCCGAGTGGCTCGGCGGCGCCGAGTCCGTCTGGATGCGCTCGGAGGCGCCCATCCGGGATCCGGTCACAGGCCGCGAGCTTCAGGCGCGGAGCAGCGTCTCGGGGCCGCAGTACATCGACCGCGTCGACGGTGCCGTCGACAAGACTGACGCTGTTCGCGAACGCGTCGCCGAGCTCTACGTGGTCGCGTTCGAACCCGACGAGTTCGGCCCGGAGGACCTCACCGTCCTATGAGTCAGCGTCTCCCCGACCGAGTCGCGTTCCCGTTCGGTGACGCCCGCCTCGAGGGCGACGTCGTCGACGCCGAACCGATCGGAGACGTCCGACTGCCCGATGTCGTCCTCTCTGTCGACGTCGACGGCGCGCGATACCGGACGCTCCTCTCGAACGCGGCGCCGGCGTGAGCGGCACCCCCGTTTGTACTGCCCTCGCCACGAGGCAGGAGGGGATGTACCGCTCGTCAACCGGCTGGCCCGCGTCCGCGACGCGAGAGCCCGACCTCGATCGACTCCATATCGGCCAGCCGCCCTGACCGCGCGACGGTCACGCTCTCCAGAGCGCCGGGTGTTCGACTCCCCGACGCGGTCCTTGACGAACACAGATGCCCCATGAGCGCACCCACCGACACTCCGACCTGGTACTGCCGGCTTGCACCGCGCGGTCTGACCGACGACTACGTCCACTCCCTCTCGACCGGCGGTGACCTTCGGATGCTCAAACTGGTCAAGGCGCTGCGCGTCATCATCGTCAACGTCTGCGTCGCGGTGATCGCCGGCTACTCGCTGTACCTCGGCGCCGACCCGACGGTCATCGGTGGGTTCGCGCTCGCAGTCTTCGGCGGGTACAACGGGATCGAGCTCGCCGACCTCGCGGCGCTGCTGCAGGCGTACGCCGAGACCACTGGGGGGCTCCCGACTGACGAGGAGTAACCATGTCCACCGTCACGCTCACGCTGTTCGAACTTGCGGGCGTGGTGTTCATCGCCGTGGGTCTCGCCGCGACTGACGCGGCCGCAATCTCGAGGCTCGCCGTCGCCTACGCGGCCCAGAAGCTCGGGATCGAACCTCAGCAGATCACCGCCTACCAGCGTGCCACGGGAGACGAGTGACGCTGTAAAAATTACTTAAGAGGGCACCCACATGCCAGACAGACCAGTCGGGACGAAGTCCTATCGTGTGACGAAGGCCATCCACTGGCACTACGTCACCGAGAAGACGCACGAGGAGATCGCCGACGAGCTTGGCGTCTCCGCGGAGACAGTCAAGGACTACCTCGACGAGCCGCCATCCGAAGAGGTCGAGTCGCAGCTGGCTGACCAGCAGCGGGAGGTCCGTCTGGTCGCCTACGAGGAACTCAAGTATCAGCTCCAGGCGGCTGGTGAGGCGTCGCGAACGGCAGAGACACCGGTGAAGGTCTGGCAGGACGAGGACGGGAACGTTCGCGTCAACGACATTCACGACGATGAGGGCGAGCTCGTCTCGAAGAAGCCTGTCCCGGTCGATATCGAGATGGGGCCGGACGACACGGCCCGGTACTTCCGCCGAGAGGAGGTCCGCGAGATCCTCGATCGCCTGGTCGACCTCGTCGGTGCTGCCGAACCCGAGCAGCACAAAGTCGAACACTCCGGTGAGGTCGACGGCGATTTCTCGATCAACATCACCCACCACCGGGTGACGGAGGACGAGACCGATGAGTAGCGCACTTACGAGCGACGGCGTCGACATCGACATCCGCGACGACGGCCTCGATCTCGACTGGGCGTTCTGGGATGCACAACTTGACGCGTTGGACGCCCTCCGATCTGGTGAGCACGACCTCATCGTCTTCCGGGCTGGCTACGGATCGGGCAAGTCCATCCTCGGTAGCCGGTGGATCCATCAGACCGCACTCGAGGTGCCCAAGAGCGACAATCTCGTGATGGCGCAGGACACCGCGAAGGGTGGGCCGACCACCTACAAGGTGTTCTTCGAGGAGTTGCCTGGACGCGACACTGTCCCCGACGAGGGCGGCGATCCCGAGAATTCGCCCATCGTTGAGGACTACAACCGCAACGAGCGCCGACTCACGTACATCAACGGCGCTGTCGCCCGGCTCGGGTCGGCGGACAAGTGGAACCGCTACGCGGGGGCAGAGTTCAACGCGATCTGGTGTGACGAGGTGGCGCACTACTCGAACACCGACCTGTACAAGCTCAACAGGATGCTCCTTTCCCGGCAGCGCACGGCCCAAGGACCGAACGTCGCCCTGTGGACGTCGACTGGGAACGGCTTCAACCAATTCTACGACTTCGTCGAGCGGCAGGTCGACCCAGATGGCGAGCCACTCACGACGCGCGTGCACAACGTCGTGGCGGACTCGCGCGACAACCCGTTCCTCCCCGAGAAAGACAAGCTCCGACGGCAGTTCGAGGGCACGGCCGCCGAGGAACAGGGCCTCGCTGGTGGCTTCGCAGCTGCGGAGGGGCGCGTCTACGATCGCTTCTCACGCGAGCGCCACGTCGTCACCGCGGACGCGATCGCCGACCGCATTGTCGACGACTGGCGGATGTACGCCTACGACGCTGGGTGGGACGACCCGCGTGTCCTCCTGGAGATCGGAAAGACCCACCGAGACCAGTACATCGTTCTGGCGGAGTACTATCACTCGGGGGCGCACGTCGGCGACCCTGACAAGGTACGGGACCCAGAGAGAGATCCGGATCCCGGAACAGCTCTGGCGTGGCTGACCAGCCGCCCGAAGGGCGAGATGTTCTGCGAACACGCGCCGGCGGACATCGACAAGTTCCGCCGAGCGGGCTGGGAAGCTCGGAAAGCGGAGAAAGACATCGACGGTGGGATCGACGCCGTCCGCGAGCGTCTCGAGCTCGACGAGGACGGCCGTCCCGGTGTCCTGGTCGTCGACGAGTGCATCAACACGATCCAAGAGTTCCTCGGCTACCAGGAAGACGAAGTCGGGAAGAACGGCGCCGAGGATCACGCGATGGACGCGCTCCGCTACGCGGTCTTCACGAACACCGTGCGGAGTGACGACGGCGCTGGTAGTGGCTCGTTCGCGAGGTCGTTCTGATCATGAATCACGACAGCACCAACTGCGACGTGTGCGGCGGTGACCTGATGTCGCCGCTCGCGAAGCGTCGCGGTCGACACCGCAACTGTGGCAACGGAGGGATCGAGAAGTGAGCGACGAAACGGACGACACTGAGGAGGAAACTGTCGCCCGGACGTTCGGCGGGTCGGCCGACGGTCGCGGGCAGGAGGACGCATGGCAGGCGCTCGAGAGTCCGGACTTCACCGACCGCGGCAGTGAATCTACTGAGAAGGCGACCACAAGCCAGCAGCACGACACGGACGACCCGCACGGTCACCTGGAGTGGTACGATCCACCGTATCCGCCGACGAACCTGTCGCTGCTGCTCGAACGCTCGGAGACGCACGCCACCTGCGTGTTCGCGAAGTCGCAAGGCGTCGCTGGCCACGGTTTCGGGCTCGTTCCCCATCCAGAGGCAGAGGCGGACGACCCACCGGGCCAGGAGACCGTCCGTGATTTCTGGTTCGGCTCCGATTCGACGTGGCAACTCGGCCCCGACAAGCAGCCGGCGACACCGTCGGAGGTCCTCGAGCAGGCATGGACCGACTACGAGGCGATCGGCTGGCTGTCGGTTGAGGTCCTGCTCAACGACAACAACGCCGAGCCGACGGGCATGGCGCACGTCCCGGCGCATACGATCCGAGCGCGAAAGGACGGGCCCGGGTACGTCCAGATCGACCCGGACACGACACGGGTTAAGGGCTACTTCGCGCCGGCGGGCGCTCGCTTCGGCGACGATCAGACGTTCATCGACGCGGATGACGGCACGGTGGCCGACTCGATCGCAGGTGTCGACACGCCGGCGAACGAGCTCTTCGTCCACCGCAACTACTCGGCGCTGGCGCCGCACTACGGGATTCCGGATATCGTCCCGTCGATGCAAACGCTGTTCGCTGATCTCTCTGCCCGGAAGTTCAACGCGAAATTCTTCGAGAACGACGCGGTCCCCCGCTTCGCCGTCATTGTCGAAGGCGGCGAGCTGACCGATGCGGCGTGGACGGAGCTGGAAGAGAAGTTCGCCGAGCTCAAGCTCGACGAGAACGCGCACCGCGGCGTCATCCTGGAGGCAGTCTCGGGCGTGACCTCGTCGTTCGAGGACGCGCACAACGTGAGTCTCCGCATCGAGCCGCTCACGGTCGGGATCGAAGAGGACGCCAGCTTCATCGAGTTCCGGAAGGAGAACGAACACGACATCGGGAAGGCGCACGACTGCCCGCCGATCATCTACTACCGGTCGGACCAGATCAACTACGCGAACGCGCAGGCGCAGCGGCGCTCGTTCGCGACGGAGACGATCCGGCCCAAGCAACTGACGCTGGCCGACCGGCTGTACCGACTCATCCACCAGACGATGCTCGGCGTCGACGGCTGGACGCTGGAGTTCGAACTCCACGGCGCCGAGAACGAAGAGCGACAGGCGAACATCGCGAAGACGCGGATCGCAGCCGGCGTGCAGGGCGGCATGAGGGTCAACGAAGCAAGGGAAGAGCTTGGTCTCGAGGCACTCGACGGCCCCGAGGGCGAGATGCTGCTGTCCGAACTCGGCGGCTCCAGCAGCACAGCCGCCTCGATCGAGTCGATGCTCGATGCCGAGCGTGAAGCTGCTCGTGATGACCAGCGAGCAGCGGATCTCGGCTACAGCGTCGTCGACCGTGCCGGCGCAGAGGGTGACGACTGATGTGCTTGGCGTGCGCCTCGACGACCCCGAACCGGCACCTCCTCGCGAAAGAGTCGGACTCTGAACGGTCGGCTCGGCGCTCGTTCATCGAGGAGTTCGTGCGGCTGCTTCGAGAGTGGCACGGCGACGTCGTCGACGCCCTCTCGGATAACGAAATCAACGTGATGGCTGCCGAGGCCGCACGGAAGACCATCGACCAGACACTGGACCCCTACCGTGAGCCCATCCGCGAGACGTTCGACACGCTGTGGGCGGATGGAGGGCGAGCTGGTCGGGCGACGACCGCGCGCCGGTATGACCTTGACGTCGACGTCGACGTCAGCGACCAAGTCGCCCGCGAACTCCGGCAGTACGCTGGCGATGCGTGGGGTGAAACGTCGGAAACGATGGTCCGCGAGATCGCGGCGGCGCTGCGCGAGGCCCACGATGCTGGGCTCGGCGTCCCCGAGATGGAACGGATCCTCTCTGAAGAGGTGTTCCCTGAGATGCGCGGCTACGAGGCCGAACGGGCGGCGCGGACATCGGCGACGGGCGCGGCCGCCCGCGGCGCTGTCTCGGGGATCCGCGACGCTGGCGCACCTGGAAAGAAGTGGCTGGCTGAGGACGACCGTCGAACCCGCGCCGCCCACGACGACGCTGACGGCCAGGTCGTCCCCGTCGGTGCGAAGTTCACAGTCGGCGGCGAGCAGCTCTGGTGGCCGGGCGACCCGCGCGGGTCGCTCTCGAACATCATCAACTGCCGCTGTGGCGTCGCGCCAGCGTGGGAGCTCCCCTGAGCGGTTCTGACCGAGGTACCAACATGAGCACGACACCAGCATCCGGAGACGCATCGCCCGACAGCCAGTTCGAGAAGCGAGTAGAACTGCTCGAAAAGAACGACGATGAACAGGTCGTGACGGCGGCGGCGCTCGTGCCGCTGCGGCTCGACCACCAGGGAGACTTCCTCCGCGCGGACACGATCCGCGACCTCGCCGAGAGCTATGAAGCCCGCTTCGAGGACGGAGAGGTCTACCCGGGCGTCATGCACGCGGTGTTCCCTGACGACGGGATCGAGCTCACTAACAGCCGCGTGCTGGATGAGGCGACGACGATCGGCGGGAAAGACCTGCCCGCCGGCTCGTGGGTCCAGACCTACAAGATCGAGGACAGCGAGCTCTGGGAGCTCGTCGCCGACGGCGTCCTCGGCGGCGTCTCGATCGGCGGGACGGCGAAGGGCGTCATCTACGAGCCGGGCGCGATGCCGGATGAGGTCGAGATCCCTGAGCCAGTGCAGGCCGAACTCGAGGAGGCTGACCTCACGCGTGACGACATTCGCGTCCGTGAGATCACCGACGGTCGCATCATCGAGACGTCGCAGGTCGACATGCCGGCTGTCCCGGATGCCGTCCACGCCGAGCGAAAGGCGCTCGCGAAGGCCGCGCCGGCGCTGACGGAGAACGTTGTCGCGGCCCGCCTCTACCTCGAGGCGCGCGGCCACGACGCAGATGACGCCCGGCGACTCGCCGAATACCTGAGCGACAACAAGTCGCGAGACGGTGGGATCATCGGCCGCGCGAAGTCCTTCTTCGGGCTCGGCGGCAGAGGCGACGAGGTGCAGGCCTCTGCCGCAGCCGAGTCCGGGAGCGATGTGGATGGAGAGACATCTGACGAGCGGGCGGAACCCCGCACGGGATCTGACTCCTCTGGCGAGCAGACGCAGAGCTCCCAGGAGGACACCGATATGACTGAGGACAACATCAACGAGAAGCTGGAGGCGCTCGACGAGCGCCTCGACGAGATCGACGAGAAGCTCTCCGAGGCCGACGGCGACGGTGCCGACGGTGAGGAGAAGAACACTGACGACAACGACGAGCCAAGCATCGACGAGAAGGTCGATCGCATCGCCGAGCAGACGCTCGAACTCTCCGAAACGGTCGAGCAGATGGCAGACGCGCAGGGTGTCAGCCAGCAGGCCGATACCGGCACTGGGGCCGGCGAGGAGAAGAGCGTCTGGGGCGACAACTCGCCGTTCGGAGGTGGTAACTGATGTCGGCTGACGGCACGCGCGCAGCCAACCGGACGGCGATGGAGAAGGTCTCCTCGACGGACTTCTCGACCGGCGCACAGCTGACCCCCGAGCAGTTCGAGGACTTCATGAGTGAGGTCCGCGAGCGCTCGACAGTCCTGCAGCAGGCGCGGATGGTTCCGGTGACGGCGGAGTCCGGTCAGATCCCGCGCGTGAGCGTGGGGTCGCGGCTTCTCCGGAGTGTCAGCGAGGGCGGGTCGACGGGGAAGAACTCGATCAGTTCTGGCGACATCCCGTACGCGACCTCAAAGGTGTCGCTCCCGTGGGAGCAGACCTGGGAGGCGACCAACGAGATCATCGACTCGCCCGAGGCGACCGTCCGACAGCTGTTCATCCAGCGGTTCGGCGCCGACCTCGAGATCCTGGCGTCTGTCGGCGACACCGGCTCGGCAAACGCATTCGAGCAGATCGAGGACGGCTGGCTCGTCCGAGCCGACGCGCGGCTGTCCTCGAGCAACGAGGTCGACCACCAGTCGGCAGCGGTCAACAAGACGCTGTTCAGCGACATGCGGACGGCGATGCCGCAGCGCTTCCGTGAGCGGCAGACGCCGGTCTACGTGATGAGCGACGCCCAGAAGCAGGCGTACAAAGACTACCTCACCGACCGGTCGACGGCGGCCGGCGACGCCATGCTGATGACCGGCGACGAGCCCACGCCGTTCGGCGCGGAGATCGTCACGCCGCTCGGATGGCCTGACGACCGTGCCCTCTTCACGAGTATGGAGAATCTCCTGTACATCGTCCAGGACGACATGCGGGTGAAGTCCACTGAGGACTCCGAGCGCAACGTCATGAACGACGTCGAGCGCATCTACAACATGCTCGCCAAGATCGACTTCGAGATCGGGCAGGAGGAGGGCGTCGTCTCCGCGTCCAACATCGCGGCTCCCTAAGGTGAGCTGAGATGGCTACTCCAAGTGTGGTGCGTGACGGCTGGCTCGGCAACCAGCGCCGAGCGATCGTCGACGTCACCATGTCCAACAGCTACAGCGCGGGCGGTGAGTCGATCGCCGCATCGGATCTCGACCTCGACGAGATCGAGGAGGCGATCGTCATGGAGGGCGCGACCACGGGCGGCTACGTCCCGCGGTACGACTCCGCGAGCGACTCGATCCTGCTGTTCGAAGCCGGTGCTGACGGCGCCGCGCTCGACGAAGTCGCGGGTTCGACCGACGTGTCGTCTGAGACCGTGCGGCTGGATGTCCGGGGGCGGTCGTGATGTCGGAGGACGTCTCCGGCGCTGTCGTCCGCCTCCGCGAAGACGCCAGCGGCTGGCGACAGGTGGACGGCCCGGAACTCACCGCAGAAGAGCCGTTCCTGGCAGGGCTCGAGGATCAAGAAGCAGAAGACCTCGTCCAGTCCAACTGGGCGCTCCGTCGCTCCAGCGTCGACGAGTTCCGGGAGTACCATGGCAACGCCCCCTCTGGAGATGGGGAGGCAGATGAAGGCCCTGACTCCGAAGACGACTCTCACGACGCCGACGCCAAACCGGCTGTTCTCGACCCGTCGGAGTACACCGTCGCTGAGCTGGAAGACGCGCTCGCGACCGGTGACTACGACGGAGGACTCGGCACGATCGAGGCTGCCGAGCGGGAGGGGAAGGATCGAGACACCGCCCTCGAGGCGATCGACGACCGTCGCGACGAGCTCTCCGAGGCCGAGGAGTAACTGCCCATGCCGACGACGAGTGACGGAGAGACAGTCTACGCCGACCCGGCGGACGTAGAGGAGTATGTGCAGACGGAGCCGAACCAGTTCTCCCTGTCGGACAGCGGGTCGGATCCAACGGAGTGGCGGAAGTTCCTCGAGAAGATTCAGGTCCGGATGAAGAGTCGGATCGACGAATACGTCGACCGCGAGGACTTCGAGGACCACCCCAGCGACACGGTCACGCTGAACGGCGGCCCGAGCCCGTCGCTGATCCTGCACCTTCCCGAGCCGGTCCGGTCCGTCTCAGAAGTCCGCGTCGACGGAGAGGTCCTCGACGCGAGCAAGTACGTCGTCGACGATAACCAACTCATCCGGCTCGATCCGGATGGCGATGCTGTCGAGGAGCTCGCCGACACGGAGGTAGAAGACGCTCACTGGGAGACAGGGTACGGCAACATCGCGGTCGACCTCGACTGGGGGTACCAGACCCCGCCAGCGGACATCGTCGAGGCGGAGTTGAAGCTCGTCGCCCACACGGTGACCGGGCTCGCACAGATGCGTGAAGGGATGGTCGTTCAGCAGGATGACATCGACCTTCAGGTCGCACTTCCGGAGGCGATGACGACCGAGGTCAAGAACATTCTCCGCCACCACCGCTCGGGCGGTCGTTCCATGGGGGTGATCTGACGTGCCCAGCGGTGTTGAAGCGGGGTTCGAGTGGGAAGACACCGACTTAGACGCCTACTTCTCGAGCATCGTCGACGGCTGGCCGTCACATCGTCGTGCGATCCTCCGTGCACTGGGCGAAGACCTCGCGGGCAACATCCGTGAGGAAATCCCGACGTCCAGCGGTACCGCGAAGGCCACCGTTCGCGTCGTCGGGACCGAAGGCAACGGCCCAGCGCGAGTGATGGCCGGTGGGAAACGCGGTGTCGACTACATCGAACCGCTGCTTGAGGGCTCTGAGCCGCACGCTCCGGGTCCGCCCCGTGCCGCCGACAACCCCTCGCTGGCGCGGTGGGCGCGTCGCAACGGCTACCCCGGTGGTTTCGACTCGATCTACTGGTCGATCTACCACTACGGGACCGAGGCGCACGACTTCCTCTCCGGCCCACTCGAAGACTCGCAGGCGAAGGCCGGCCGGATCGGGGAGCGCGTCCTCAAGCAGCGTGGGGTGTTCGAATGACGATCGACTGGGGTGCGTGGTACACCGAGGTCCTCGACGGTCTCGTTGCTTCGATCACAGCGGCGAACGTGACCTGGGCAACGGACGGCGACGGGAACCCTTGGATCGTGGAAGGGCAGCGACGGTCGTCGGGTATCGGCTACCCGCACGCGATGCTGCTGGAGTTCACGAAGCGCCGTGACGAGGCCGAGTCGAAGCGTCGTCACGAGCTCGCCCGGATCGATGCAAGCGTCGCCGTGTTCCGCGAGGGTGACCCGCAGCGGCCGGAGCAGAACCTCCGGCAGGCACTTATCGACATGGCGAACGTGGAGTCGGCGCTGTACGAAGACCGGTCACTCGGTGGAGTGTGCGACTACCTGACGATCGACGAATCGAACGCGTTCTCGCTGGAGAACGCCTCTGGAACGACCGAGACGGTCGGCGATATCCAGATGACGATTACGAAGCAGGCGGACCTGTAACCGCGTTTTTCAGACACACGAGAGACAACAATGCCAGGAGACAGCATCGTCGGCGGTATCATCGAGATCGAACACACTGACGACTACACGGCGAGCACACCGACGTGGACGCTCGTCGGGAAGACGACTGACACGGTCGAAGTCAGTCCCAACACCAGCGTCTCAGATCAGCGCATCCACGGCTCTGAGCAGCGAGAGAAGGCTGCGACAGATGAGGCCTGGGAGATCTCCTTCACCGCCGACATCGTCACCGGAACAGCACAGCTCGAGTCACTCGGTGCGATCGATTCATCGACCTACGAGCTGAAGGGGAGCGTCGACAGCCGGAATACCGGCAACACTGGCGATGCCCTGCAGATCACGGTCTACGAGGATCAGGCGGCGAAGGATGCAGGGACTGTGAAGTGGCAGGTCGCTACGTCCGACTACCTCCTCGTCGTCGGGAGCGGAACCGTCGACGTCGAGGACTTCTCGACGCGCGACTTCACCATCCACAGCCGTGAGGCGCCGATCCGAATCGACGCCGGAGGGTCGCTCTAACGCATGACCACCGACGCTGACACGGGCGCCGAGTCGGCGCCTGATCCGATGGAAGACGCCGAAACGTGGGAGGAACTGAGCCGTGAGGAGCAGTCTGACCGGCTCGACGAAGGACTCGCCGACATGCGCGGCGAGTCGGGCGACGGGGCGTGGCGTCACCTCGACGAGGGCGAGCAGACCCGGACCATCTCGGCGATCGAGAGAGGTGATGGCGGCCAGCCTCGGGCTCAGGAAGACCTCTCCGAGACCGAGAAGGCCATGCAGGCCGCACTCGAGGAGACGTGGACCGCCGAGGTGTTCGCTGACCTCGACGACGTCCCGACGGTACCATTCGAGTGCCGAGAGCTCGACGCTGCCGAGCAGCAGACTATCCAAGAAGCGTTCCGCGTCATGAGCGACTTGGAGGCACAGGGAGAGCAACTCCAGGACGGTCGCGACGTGGACGCTGCAGACCTCGAGGCGGAGCTCGACATCGACTCCGACACGTTCGACTCGCCGTCCGACCTCGAAGAGTGGGTGACGTGGCTCCTCGCGGACATTACCGTCGACGACGCGTTCGACGAAAAGCGGTTCCGGAGTGGTCGCGGCCTGCGGACGAACACGCGAAAGCTGCTGTTCATGGAGATTGCCCTGCGCTACCACGAGGAGAGTGAGCGGGCGATGAAGTTTCGCACGGAGCGCTGAGGGTCACTCTTACGGCGAGTTCTGTCGGTTCTGGGGCGTGCTTCCACACGAGCTCCCGCCGAAGGGGACTCCCGAGCGAGTGTACATGGAGGCCGAGTTTGCAGAGCGGGCCAAAGAGGCACGAGAGCAGAATCGCCCGGTGAACCCGAACAAAAGACTTTGATACACAACTGAAAATGGCAAAAGGTTCCATACTGGCAGAGATATCGCTCTCAGGGGATCGGACGTTTCGCCGGGCTGTCGAATCGAGCGGTGAGAAGATGGATGATGCAGCCCGGAACGCTGGTACCCTTTCGGGAGCACTCTCGTATGCTGGCAACGCTCTCGAAGAGACCAGCCGAAACGCGCTCGGTCTGACGGGATCGCTGTTCGGGCTGCAGTCCGCAGCTGGCGAAGCGGAAGATGAAATCGACAGCGTCGGCCGGAGTGCGCGCTCGTCGTCGGGGTGGTTCTCGACGTTGGCCTTCTCAACCGACGGCGCTGCGCTCTCGTTCGGTACGCTCTCGGCAGTCACGGCGGGGACACTCATCCCGGCGCTCGCGACACTCGGGACTATTCTCGTTCCGATCGCCGCTGCACTCGGCGGACTCGGGTTCGTCCTTGGTTCGATCGCGGGTATCGGAGCAGTCGGGCTCTTCGGTGCGATCGCGACTCGTGGGAAAGAGCTCAAGACCGCCTTCGACGCGCTCGTCAGCACAGCGAAGCAGGAACTGGCGCCGATCTTCAACATCGCTGCTGAAGTCCTCTTTTCACTGATGGGGGCACTTAGCGGCGTCCTCGACGAGATCGTCCCGACAGACGCCGTCCTTTCGCGCCTCGCTGGGAACTTCGCGCAGTTCGGGCACACGCTGATCGGCCTTCTTCCAGAGTTCACCTCACTGGCGACGACGCTCGCGCTGGAGTTCCTGCCGCCGCTCGTAACACTCGCTCAGGACCTCCTGCCGAAGCTCCCGGGACTCATCCGGCGGTTCGTCGGTGTGATGCGGCAACTCGTGCCGATGGCGCGATCCGTCAGCACCGAACTCGCCGAGCTCGCACCGACGGCACTGAAGTTTGGCATGAACGTGATTTCGATCGTCGCCCCGGCGCTCGTCGACATGCTCGACATCTTGGGGCAGGCCATGACGGCCGTCAACGGGATGGACGCTGGCCTCCAGGAGCTCGTCATCGCTGGGACACTGCTCGCACCGGTCCTGACCTCAATCGGAGGGACGCTCCTCGGACTTTCGGCTCCGATTCTTGCGGTCGTCGGAGCGGTCGGTGTCCTCGCGGCGGCGTGGCAGCAAGACGTGGGGAACATCCGCGATATCGTTGCGAACGTCGGCACGAGGATCCAGCGAATCCTCGGAGAGCGCATCCCCGAGATCATCGAGTCAGCTGCCGAGGCGTGGACGGCGTGGAAGCCCATCCTCACGCCGATTTTCAACTTCGTGACGGCAGCCCTCGGTCTCATCGTGACACAGGGGCTTGATTCGATCCTGACAACACTCGACATCGTCCTCGACGTCCTCTCGGGCGACTTCGGTGAGGCATGGAAAACGTTCGTCGGGCTGGCGGAGCGGAGTATCTCTCGGGTCGCCGAGTTCATCAACCGCTTCTCGAGTGGCGCGCTCGAGGACCTCCTGAACACACTGATCGAGGTCTACAACACCGTCGGGAAGGTCGCCGAGAAAACCGACGTGTTCGGGGAGGAGTTCACGTTCAATCCGATGGACGAGGTCGACATCGGAACGACACCGTTCTCTCCAGGCTCCGATTCGAAACAGCGCCGACCGCCTGGGACGAGTGGCGCACGAACGGGCGGAGGTCGCGAGCGCGTCGACGTCAACGTCGATGTCGGCGTCAACGACGACGGTGAGATCCAGACGTACGTCGACAAGCGAATCGAATCGAAGGACAGCATGAAGGCGAAGGAAGCGAGGTTCCAGTAGATGTCCGTCACCTGGGATTTCGCGTTCAAGACGGAGTCCGCGAGCGCGTCTGGGCTCGTCGGGCTTGCCGACCGTGCTACGTTTCGGCGAGCGGCGGCTGTCGAGCCGACACCCGTGTTCAGGTTCGACACCGAAGCGGACTATCTCACTGTCCGCGACTACGTCTTCGAGGCGACGTCGGCGACGGTCACAACCGGCGGACTGTCGGAGAACGAGCCGTACTATCGCGAGCGGCCTCCGTCAGACGTGGATTCGTACGTAGTGAAGGTGACGCCCGGCGCTGGAATCGATGCGACGAGTGCCCTTTGGGCAGTCATTCAAGGCGGGAGTGACGCCTCGGCGGCGTCGGGATCGCCCTATCGGCTCGAGGTCGACCTGTTCGTGCTCGCCGACGCGAGCTCCTACGCCGACCATGCAGCGGTCGAGACAGCGTTTGGTACGGAGGTTGTCTAATATGCACTATCTGAAGAACATCTACATCGGGGAGGTGCGTCGCTGATGGTGTCGTGGAGCACAGCGACGGATTGGGACGCGGCGACCGCCGAGTCCGGCGTCGTACACGAGTCTGTCTCCAGCACGGACCACAATGACGCGAGCGTGCTCAAGCAGGGATATTCCGCGGCGTCGCCGTACAAATCGGCCGACCTTCTCCGCTACTATCCGCTTAATGATTCGTCCGGCCCGGTCGCGGACTTTTCATCAACCCCCGTCGACGGCACGGTCTCCGGGGCGAGTTTCGACTCGACAGGCATCTCAGGGACAACGTCGATGACGTTCGCCGGCGGTGCTGACCGAATTGATATCGGCACGGTTCCACAACTCTCGCAGTTCACCCTGCACGTCTGGGGGCGTGTCACAGGCGGGCCTGGAGACCGGCGCGTTGCGCTCCGCTTGGCGAGTAACAACGAGATCGGTATGCGAATGGACTCTAACGACGACTTCCGGGGCTGGATCTACAACGGCTCGTCCGAGGACAACGTCATCCATCCAACGCCGACCGTAGGAGACTGGTATCTCTGGACGTGGCGATGGGACGGGTCAACCGCCGAGCTGTTCCAGAACGCTACGTCTGAGGGAACGACATCAGCGTCGATGTCGCCCGGCGCGGCAGAAGACTACATCGGCAACGACACAAACGAGGCAGCGGGTTGGGTGGGCGACCTCACGCAGGTTGTGGTCTCCGACACCTACTGGACCGATGCCGAAATACAGGCGTTCTACGACGTGGTAGCGACCGCTGGGACGCTAACGACTGCGTGGAAGGTGGCCTGAGATGGCGGACATCCTCATCCAGACGGACGCGATCGTCCCGTCTGCAGGCACGCTCCAACTCCGCGTTGAGGAGAGCATCAACGACACCGGTGCGGTCGATAACTCTGCGACGGTCTCTATCGCCGATGGGAGTACCGAGTCAACCGTCTCAGGGTTCGACGCACAGTCAGGGAACGCGTACCGCATCATCCCCGACCTTAGCACGTCCGACGAGACAGTCACAGCAGAACTCACAGACGCACGCGTTGTCGAACTGTTTCCAGTTCGGAACGTAGCGCAGTCGGTCAACGGAGACGACGATATCACGATCACATGGACGGACGAATCTGACGATGCCGACCTCCAGCGTATTCAGGTCCGCGAGGACGGCGGGACGTGGACCGACGTAACAACCGTATCGCCGGGCGTGGAGTCGGTGAGCTACGCAGCTGATCCGGCGGTCAACGAACACACGTTCCGAGTCCGTGCAGAGTTAACCGACGGGACGGCGACGGCGTGGACAGCCACGGCGACGGTCGCGACCGACCCCACATCGCTCACGGAGACGACGGCGTCGGGATCGCAGGTTGACCTCTCGTGGACCGGCGCCCGCGATGCCAACGACTACGTGGTGTACCGGGCAGAGGCGAGCGGGTCGACCACCGCCGACTACACGCAGGTCGCAACGGTTGGAGCGACATCCTACTCGGACACCGGTCGCGAGAACGGCGAGCGCTACTACTACCGGGTCCAGGCGGTCTACGGGGGGACCGACTCGCAGCTGAGCAACGAGGCGGACACGACGACCGCGCTCTCTGCGCCGACGATCGACTCGCTCGACGATTCCGTCGAGGACGCGATTACAGTCGCCTACTCGCTTGCCGACAACAGCACCGACGGTGACGTGCTCGTCGAGCGCTCGACCGACGGCGGCTCGACGTGGGCGACGGTCGCGACCGTCACTGACCTCCAGCAGACGAGCGTCACCGACACCGGGCGCGACGACGGTACGCAGTACACCTACCGTGTCACGCGGCGGACAGACCACGTCGAGAGCGCGAGTGGGACGGCCACAGCAACGACGGTCGCGCCGGCGCCAACACTGGACGGGATCACGGTCTCCGGCGACGTCCTCACCGTCGACGGAACCGACACTGGCGACGCCGAACTCCGGCACGAGATCGAGGTCCAGCGCACCAACACGACCGGTTCGTCGTGGTCGCAGTCCGGGTCCGACATCGCAGCCGTCTCGGGCGACGGTAACGCCATCTCGGGCGACACGGCGGCGCTGCTCGACGGCGAGCAGTACGACGTCCGCCTGCGTACCGTCTACCCCGACGCGACCGCGGTCTCGAGCTCGTCGACGGCGACGACCGACCTCTCCGACGAGGACCAGCCGGTGCTCGGCAACGGCGTCGAGGACGAGATCGCGGTCGACCGCGAGTCGCAGCTCTCCGACTACGGCAACGTCCGGATCCAGACCCGCGAGACTGGCGAGACGGCGTGGGACTCCTCGGCGGTTGGCTGGGACGAGCAGGTCCTCGACCACGCTACCCTCACGACGACGGTCACCGGACGCGAGGATGGCGAGGAGTACGAAGTCAGAGCCAGGACCGAAACTGAGCACGTCACCGGAAGTTGGACGGCGCCGGTATCGATCAAGACCAAGTTCCCGGGTGCGACCGGACTCTCGCTCACTGTTCAGGGCCCGAAACAGATCGACGGGACGTTCACAGACAACTCCGACAACGAGGACGGATTCAGAGTCCAGCGACGTGATGAACTGGACCCCGCTCGACCGACCGGGTTCAGCTCATGGACGACCGTACAGACGCTCGACCCAAACGAGACGTCCTTTACCGACACGAGTCTCGAGCCGAATCACGATTATGAGTACCGCATCGAGGCGTTCACGGAGCACTCTTCGGCGACGACCCCAAGCGAGAGTGCTACCACAGATGTCGCGTACGGCCCCTACTGGACGCTTGAACTCCGACGTGCAGACGGAGAAGTCCTCACCATCGACGGAGAGCACTTCCTTCCGCCGAGCCCAACCATGTCGAGAGCTCCATCGCGCATCACGCCGTGGTCTGTGGAAATCCCCGAGACGCGTGCCCTCACAGAGTTCGACTGGCTCAACAGCGATGCATTCCTCTGGTTTGGCAACGGATCTGAACTCGTCCTTCGTGGCGAACTGCACAAAGCTGATCACCCGAACAAAGTCGCTCCCGAGGAGGGTCAAAGAGGCATCACCAGGCTGGAGGGCGCTGATGTCGGGTTCGAGTTCAAACACGGAGGAGCTCACGAGCGCTATCAGGCAATCAAGGCGTACAAAGCAGTCGAGGACTACCTCACGACGCACTTCCCCGGCTGGACGACGACTGTCTACCGACCGAGCGTGCAGCTCATCGACTCGGACAAGCTCGTTCAGTCAGCCGACTCGACGAGTGAGTGGCAGTCGATTTACTCGCCACCGTCGGACGTGCCAGTCGAGATCTCGAACGGCACGCTCACGCTGACGGATGCTGCATATTCGAAAGACGTTCTTACTGACCGCACGGGGTCTGGCGGATCATTTGGGAATGTCAACGATAATGCGTACAACGACGGAGTTGCTGCGTTCATCGGCGCGTCTGGTGCGTATATCGAGCTTGAGTTCACACCGCAGCACGATATTCCTGCCTCAGAAGTAGGAATCCAAATACGAGACGAAACCATCGACAGCACCCAGAATGCCGCTGTCTCGTATTACTGGGATGGTACAGAATTCGACAACAACACTGGCCTCTTCTTTGGCCTCGGTTGGAGGGACATCGGATCAGGGTACTACGGAGGACCGGGGTATGAGTCTGCGATCGGACAGGATCTACAAGCAGGACAGACGTACACCCTCCGCATTGAAGCGGGCAACGACAAGGACTACAACGCCGACGTGGTCGCAGTCTACGACAAACGGTACTCGTTCAGTTTCCCGAATCCTGATGCAGCGACCAACGCCGGCGGCTACCTGTCTGGGCCTGAGCCAAAGCCGGACGCTGTCGACGTTGAGTTCGCTTCAGTCGACGAAACACGGAACGTTCCATCGGCATCCGTCTCTCTGACCATTGACGACACGAGCAATAATCAAGCGATCGCCGCGAGCAACAACGGCGGCACGTCATACTCACTCACCGCCGCAAACAGCGCGACGCTCTCGGGGTCGTTCCCCAACCCTGGATCGCTTCCACGCGTGACGCTCACGCTCTCGCGGTACGGAAGTGGTCGAGACGAGTTCCCAACCAGCGGCTACAACGGACAGTCTGTCGACAACTACGAGCTGCGAGTTGACACCAACTCGCTTGCCGTGATCGACGACCGGACTGTCACTGGAGACCACCTCGGAAACATCCAGTCGCTCGTCGACGACGCGGGCATGATCTGGGTGACGCCCTACTCAGAGTCGGGCAAAGTGATCGAGGTGTTCAAACCCGGCGAGGTCACCGCGACGCTACCCGATGTGGAGATACTCGACGGGACGGAAACACACGACAAAGAGCAGTACTATAACGCGATCACGGTATTCGGCGGGGACTCCGGTGACGGTACGCCTCTCGAGGCGACCGCCGAGAGTCAGACGGAGATCTCTTCATACGGCCGTCGTGAAGGACCGGCCGCGTTTGAACCCCGGCTTGAGTCGCAAGCCGACGTCGAGAACCAGGCAAACCAACTGCTCGCCACGGGGATCGCGAACCGGAGCGCGGCGGCTGCTCTCGATATCGTCCCGAAGACGGTCACGCCGGGCTACGAGTACGACGTCCCTGGAGTCGACGAGGACCTCGTCCTTCGCGAGGTGCGGTTCGAGGACGGACAGCGTGGGCAGCTTCGCTTTACTGATGACGAGGACATCGTGTCGGTCCTCGCCGGACTCTCTCGCGAAGTGAAGCAGACGAAAGACGCGTTCTGACCGACCGACTGCAGAGAGGGTGATGACCCTTAGCGCCTCGAGCGCGGGAGAGCCCTGACCGACGTCCACGGAGGATTCTCATGCCCAACGACGCACTTCAGACAATTCCCGATACGAACACAGACCGGCAGGCGCACAGTCGAGTCCCGATCCATCGCGATAACTTCGTGATCCGGGGCTGCGAACTCACCCTTGACACGGCGACCAACACTCTCGGCGTCGTGCCAGGAACGCTGACTCGGACCTACAACGGGACTGTCTACCTCATCGACCTCGCCGCTCGGACAGGCGACGATGCGATTGATGTCCCGGACAACTCCCAGCTGGGAGTCTACTACAACATCGCGCCGAACCAGGTGGTCGTCCAGGCGTCGCCGCCGTCGGAGCCGATGCTCCAGCTCGGCACCGTCGACACCGCCGCCGGGACAGCGACCGACATGAACCGCGATCCGGACTCGTCGTTCGACACTGCGACGGCCGAGCGAGCGGAGGCGGAGGTGATAGATGCAGAGAGTATATCCAATCCCAACGTACTCCTCACCGAAGAAGATGACAACAGCCCAGTTTCTCTTTCGGGCAGTTCTCAGACAATTCAATTATCGAGCGACTACGATATTTTCGGTATTTTCTTCGAATTTGTTAGGTCAGACGGGGACACAAGCCGTGATTTGTCAATACAGGTCGATGGGGTTACATCAACAGATTATTTCTACAGAAACGACTCTAACACTCGGACCACATCGGACAGTAAAATTGTCCTCGGATCAACTGTCAAGAGCAACGTCCCCGTCTTTGGCTGGCTTAAAATAAGCCGCAACTTCAAAAAGAATCCAATCATCACAGCAAGAGACCTGACCAACGAAAGCCATCCCACGTTCGTCGGGGGGACATGCACAGCCGCATCAGATCCAATCGACCAATTCACAGTCAAAATCTCGGGAGACAACTTGAGGGGAAATATCCGCTTATTTGGGGGGTATCTGTAGTGTTGGTATCCGACAAGCGGTTCGAGGTCTCGGAGTCGACAGGAGAAATTACCGAACCGTTCGACGGCAGCGTTATTGGCACGATTGACACGAACGGACTATCTGATGACCAAATCAAATCTGCCATACTCGACTACGCCGTGTCTGTCTATCCGGAAAATCCAGAGCGTGCCATGAAGACCATCGGGTTGCTCGCTGCTGAAAACATCGACCGCGTCGACCTCGAACGGTAAGATGGCTCTTCTTAGCAGGCGATCCGACTACACCAAATCTGTAAGAAACGCGGTTTCCATCCAAAATCTGGGTGAAAACTTAACCCGCACAGTTGACAGCTACGGATGTGTCCCCTCTGACCCGATCCAGCGTCCTCGTGGCCGTGCTGCTCGTCGGCTGCCTCGCGATGCCTGCCGGGATCGCCGCAGCCGACGAAGAACTCGACGATAGAGGGTTGTACTGGCAGGGAACAACGCTCGTGAAGGCAGATTATGCTTCGAATGCGAGCGAGGCAGCACTCTATACTGCCGACGGTGAACACGTCCGAAACATCAGCTTGGACGATGGAGATCTCGAAATAGACACCTCCAATCTCTTGGGCAAGTACTACGTGACAGCGCCGGGAGCCTCAAAAATCGAGTTTGAGGTCATCGTGCAGCAAATCCGAGTCAGTGTCACCAATCTCCGGCTTGAAGAAAACCCCCTCAGAGCCGTTGTCGATGTCACCGTCACAACGAACCGATATGACGTGGAACTACACGTCTCGACGAAAAATGTCGACGACTTCTCGAGCCGAGTCAGCGGCGAGGTCGAAGCCGTCGATGACGAGACTGCCCGGCTCACAGGCAATACAGGCGGGGCGTTCACGTACGATCTTCGGGGGCTTGGACCAGGAGAGTACACCCTCTTTGCTGACGATGCCGACCGAGACGACGGGTCGCTTGAGAATTTCAGGGTGAACGAGACCGTCGCACCCCCAACCGGCGGCGAGCAAGTCACAGCCGAGCGCGGCGGGACGTACTGGCGGCCGAACGTCTTAGTTTTCGAAAACGCTGCTGAGGATCGGATCTACCACATCGAGACGCTCGACGGCGAGCGCGTCGGCAGCCAGCTGTCGACGACCTCCGGCAACCTCTACGTTGGGACGTCCGGGCTCGACCCCGGTGTCTACCGTGTCCTCTCGGCGAGTAATGGCTCAGAGCTGACGCGGTTCTCGCTCGAAGTCCACGAGCTCTCCGCGACGATCGACGGCGGCGTCGTGACGATCGTCAGCAACCGCGCAGGGTACGACGCCTCGCTCCGGATCGCGAACGACTCGACGAACGTGACCGGCGACGTCCTCCAGGAGGCGAATGGAGACACCGTGACGCGAACCGACCTCGCCGAGTCGGAGGAAATCGCACTGTTCACCGAGTCGCTCGCGCCGGGTAAGTACACGGTCTACCTCCAGGCAACTGACTCACGGGCCTCGGCGGTCGCGAACTTCACCGTCGAGGAGCCGACCCCCACACCAACGGCAACGCCGACAGCCACACCGACGCCGTCTCCGACCCCGACGGCGACAGCGTCGCCGACGGCGGCAGACCAGGTGGGCACTGACGAAGTCTTCACTGAGACGCCGTCGACGTCCACCACTGAAGCGACGACAACCGATATTTCGACGCCTGGATTCGGTCCGGTGGTGACCGTTCTCGTACTCGTGACGACAGCGATCGGCCTACTACTCCGCCAGCGGCGGTAAGAGACGTTGATTTAGACCCACTCTGGCGGGTCGCCATTCAGAACCGCCTGGAGGTGATCCTCGCAGAGTAAATAATCATCAACTGTTCGAACAGATCCCGTTGGCTCAGCACTTCCCGGGTCTCGCATTCGCTTCAGCGATCCTGTACCGCATTTTGCTTCGTTCGGACACGGGTCGGTGCTGTTGTAGCCGCAACCCATGGAATTGGGTCTATTCTGTTTCAACTGACGATAGCACCCTCTGCACAGAACTCCGACTGAATCAACCGAACCGTCGAATTTGAACAGTGACCCGACTGTTGGCCCGTCCCCGTCGCAAACGATGCATCCCATAGGCCCGGGTTCACTGGCGTTGTAAAATAAGCAGCGGCGAGGCCCCTCGCGATGACCGTCCCTCGGTGGGCGCGAGCACCACTTTTCGCATGCTACCCGACATCACAGCCGCGTACGGGGCACCGATAGTCGCATCGCTTGTCAGCCTCGTCGCGCTGCTGCTGTTCGTCCGCGCCCTCCAAGGGTCGCGCACGCGCCGGCTCCTCGGGCCCACCGCGGATTGGTGGGAGACGCTCCGGCGCGGCCTGCTCCCGCTGCTGGACCGCGTCGGTCGACATCGGCTTCCAGGCGACCACTACGCAAGTTACGAGCTCCCGGAGCGCGAGATCGTCGGCGTGATCGACGCGTCTCCCGAAGAGGTGGAGACAATGCTGTGGGACGCCGGCGCGAAGCGGATGCCGCTCGCGGCGTTGAAGGAGCTGCCCGACGGACGCGTCGAGGTCGGCTCGTGGGCGTTCCGTGACTCGCCGCTCGCACGCCGGCAGGTCCACGTGATGCTGTTCGCGACGTCCGACGGGAGGACACTCGTAGCGGCGCACGAGGAGGCGTCGGCGCTCAACCCGTGGACCGCGTGGGACCACTACCGTGGCGTCGGACTGTCGGCGCAAGAGGGTGATCGGAAGGTTCGCGAGTGGCTCGATGAAGGCGTGTGGGTGGAGTAACCCAGCGCGGTCAGCCGGGCAACTGCCGCAGCTTCCGCGCCGTTGCCTCACCAGATCCGGCAATATAGCATTCGGCCGTTTGGAAGGATGCCCAGCCAAACATCTGCTTGAGAGCGACGACGTCGAGGCCGCGGGCGACCAGGTGCTCGGCAGCGGTGCTCCTCAGGCAGTGGGGATACACGCTGGAGGGATCCAGATCCACCGCGGCCTCGGCAGCGGCGTCGACGCGCCTGTTCACGGCAACACGTGATGCTTTGAAGTTCTCGTACTTCTCGAAGTACTCCTCGATCGTGAGCGCGGTCCTCGTGTCTGAGTCGTAGGGTACGTCCCGAGCGGCGGCGTCCGTCTTCGGGTTCCACATCGCCTCGAGGGCACGCTCGTAGACGGCGTCCTCACCTTCTTCGTCGGCGTCGGCGTACTTGACGACCTGCTTGGCCTGCCGCTTGCAGTAGCCGCAGCGCCCGCCGTTGCGTCCCTTGGTACAATTTTGCTGCGCGGGGATCCGGATCATCCGGTTGCGCCGGTCGATCCACGAGTCGCGCATGTGGGCGATCTCGCCCGCCCGCAGGCCGAGGCGGCCGGCGACGAGGACGACCAGCCGCGTCTCGAGCGCGTGGTAGCCGTCATCGAGGCGGTGGGTGGCGGCGACGAGGCGCTCGTACTCGCGGTCCGAGAGGGCGTCCTCGCGGGTGTGGTGGACCATCAGGCGGCCCTCCACACAGTACTGTTCGTGGCGGTACTCCTTTCAGGGGAGTCGATGAACGTTCTCATGCTTCTGGTTTGGTCAGAAGCGCCGGGGTTCGGGTGCTCAAACACCCGCGCCCCAGCTGTCCCTGACTCCCAACAGGGACGGGTAAGCCGACGCCTCCATACCCAGCCGCGGGGCCGAGCCGCGGTACGCCTGTCCTGGGTGACCGCCGTCCGCGTCGCCGTTACGTCAGTAGTTCGTCGCGCGCCTGCTTCAGATCGGTCACGCTGTACGCCCCGTTTCCGCCCTGGTCGCCGTGAGCTTCCTTCACCAGCTCGCGAAACGCACCTTTCACGACTGGCTCCGGCGCGTCCTCCGAGACGCCGAGGACCTCGTGCGGCTCCTGGTCGAGACCGCCGCCGGAACCAGCGACAATCACGTCCGCCTGCTCGTCGCCCGGCGGGAGGCGGGCGGTGTCCATCGTCGACTGCGCGGTCGTGACGCCGCACTTGTCGGCCAGGCGCATCCGGCGGGCGTACAGCGCGATCGCGCGGGCGTTCTCACGCTGCGTCTCCCACCGGTCGCACGCGAGGACGTGCTGGTCGTCGGCGGCGCCGTCCTCACGACGGAAGCGAGCGACGACCCCGACCTCGTCGGGCTTGTCGTACTGGTGCGGGATGTTCGGCCGGTCGGCGTAGTGCTA
>Ga0207720_100465_pt1 | contig 27366 bp, 29 predicted proteins | sample A23P2SouthBayCA_2_FD_187751 | JGI IMG/M metagenome (GOLD analysis project Ga0207720, IMG submission 187751) | Aerobic enrichment media microbial communities from Eden Landing Ponds, California, USA - A23 E3 (2) (SPAdes) | ecosystem: Environmental > Aquatic > Marine > Unclassified | place...
GTTCGTCCGTGTTCTGGCGTTCGTCCGTGTTCTGGCGTTCGTCCGTGTTCTGGCGTTCGTCCGTGTTCTGGCGTTCGTCCGTGTTCTGGCGTTCGTCCGCGGCTGTCCGGATCGGATCCATCGATCGCGGGTCGCGGTCGGGTCCCGGATACTCGCCGCCGACGGCCTCCGGGTACAGTCCCGCCGGCGAGAACACGGTCGCGAACGCACGGGGCTCGCGAACGCTCACCGCCATCCGGTCCCGGAGCCCGGCGGCCGCCTGCGCCCCCGTGAGCGACGGGTCGAGGCTCACCACCTGCATCGCGCCGCCGCGGTACGCCGACGCCAGCGCCGGGTGGTCGCCGGGGGGTTGCGTCACCGGCTCGCGCCACGCCTCGACCGCGTCGCGCCAGTCGGTCGCCAACCCCTCGTCCGCGAGCGCGGCGATCACCGACTCCGCGTCGTCGAGGAGCGGGTCGCTGGCGACGAGTGTCGTCCACGCGTGCGAGCGCAGCGCGTCGAGCGCCTCGCGGGCGGATCCGCCGACGAGGAGGTCGGCCGCGAGCACGTCGGCGTCGGCGACGACGCGGGCGGGACTCGGATCGCGGTCGACGGGCGGGCGGTCGTCGGTGTCGCTTCCGGCGGTGTCCGTGTCCCCGGAACCGCCCTCGGACGCGGACCGTCGCTCGGCCAGCGCCGCGCGCACCGCCTCGGTGTCTGCGTCGTGCCCGGCGACTCGATCGAAGAGGTCAGCGAAGGTCGCGGTCATACGTGAGGGGTCGGCGGCCACGGGTATCGGGTTTGCGACCGGGGGTCGGGAAGCGTCTCAGAGCCGACGCTACTCGATCGAGACCGTCTGAGAAGAGCCTAGGCCGAGATTTGAACTCGGTGTCTCGTCCTTACCAAGGACTTGCTTTACCGAGGAGGCCTTCGGCCCTGAAAGCGGCTATCTTTGCCGCAATCGTCCACTTTGCGTGCTTCTTATCTCTCTATTAGCAACCCTGTTTATAAAAGAATTGGGTATTCAGCCCCGTATGCCGTCTGTGGACACCGGAAAACGACAAACAGGTTCGGGTGAGCGTTGCCCTACTTGGCACATCAGAATTGTGAGGGGTGCTGTGCGGTTCATACGTGTGACCCCACTTCATCGAGTGGGGAGTACCCCGTTCGTTTCAGAAATGCTGAGGTGAACCAGCTGGATAGTAGAGCGTGCGAATTGACCGCTGAGAATCCTACCAGTTTGAGACAATGTTCGGAGCACCGTGTAAGATACAGGGCGCATGTCGGTCACGTTTTAAAATTCACAGCAGAGATTGCCGCGATCGCCCGTGGCCGTTGCTCTATATTTCGAGCCAATTGTCGTTCCGGTCGCGAGGTTCGTGCTGACGGGTATCACCGGAGTGGGCTATCTCTACGGGATACTAGAGTGGTGTCTCAAGGAGTGTAAGCGCCGAGTGGTCCCTGAGCAAAGACGGCATCCAATCGACTGCAGAACCCACCGCCACGAGGGACGTATGAAAGCAAGGTATTTCCAAGTAGGATTTGAACGGCATCGTATGACTGAGTACGTCCTCTCATTTAAACCAGCCCTCCCCGGATTCGGAAGGCACGACCCGAGCGCGGCCATCTTTCGTGACGGTCAACTCGTATTCGGCGTTGAGGAGGAACGCTTCACACGCGAGAAACACGCCGTCAGTACGTTCCCCGAACAGGCGATTCGTGCCTGTCTGGACTACTGTGGCATCGACTTGCCTGCGCTCGCAAAAATAGTCCTGCCGTACGACCCACGCCTCGGGACGCGGATGTTCCGCTACCAGTTGCGGGAGTCACTCGCCGGAGACGACCCGCTCCCCCTCAGACTGCGGGAAGCCGAGCGAACCGTCGAGAAGCATGTCGCCCGCCGGTTCTTCACCAGAACCATCACCGGACAGGTCGTCGACCGACTCGCGAAGATAGACTCTCCCGTGCCGCCAGTCGAGACACAAGAACACCACAAGTGCCACGCCGCGAGCGCCTACTATCCGTCTGGACAGGACCGCTCGGTGGTCGTCACCGTCGACGGGAAGGGAGAGTACGACTCAACTGCCGTGTGGCAGGGGACGAAGAACGGCGTCTCGCGCGTCCGAACCTGGGAGGTCCCGAACAGCCTGGGATTCTTTTTCGCAGTGGTCACCGAGTACCTCGGCTACCACGCTTACAACGGCGAGGGGAAGGTAATGGGACTCGCCCCCTACGGCAAGCCGAACCGCGATATCGAGTCGACGCTGAGAGAGCATGTCACGGCAGGCGTCGACTACGACGTCACGGCAATCACACAGTACGGCATCGAACCGGGCGTCGAGAAGCTTGAAGAGATGTTCGATCGGCCGCGCAACCGGACCCGCGGAGAGTTCGACCAGTGGGAGAAGGACCTCGCCTTCGCCGCCCAATCGTTCGTTGAGGAGACAGTCGTCGGCATCGTCGAACACTACGTCGACAAACTCGGGACGGGCGCCGTCTGTCTCGCTGGCGGCGTCGCGCTGAACTGTAAGATGAACAAGCGCGTCCAGGAATCCGAAGCGGTCGAGGACCTGTTCATCCAACCGATCGCACACGACGGCGGCCTCGCTCTCGGGGGCGGGATGCTCGAAACCACTCCTACGGAGACGCCGGTGATGGAGCGGGTCTACTGGGGCCCTGAGTACGGCCGGACGGACATCGAGGCGGTGCTGGAGGAGACGAAGACCGACTATACCGAACCGGATAACCTCGAGCGAGCCGTCGCCGAACGCATCGCCGATGGCGAGCTCGTCGGGTGGTACCAGGGGCGACTCGAGATGGGCCCCCGGGCGCTCGGCAACCGAAGTATCCTCGCTGACCCACGGACCACCGCATCGCGTGACCGAGTCAACGAATACGTCAAACACCGTGAGGGGTGGCGTCCGTTCGCCCCCTCGATGCTGGAGGAAGCCATCGACGACTACCTCGTCAATGCGACACCGTCGCCGTTCATGATCAAGACGTTTGAGGTCGAACCGGAGAAACAGGACGAAATCCCCGCCGTCCTACACCCCGCAGACGGAACGACCAGGCCCCAAACGGTAACTGAATCCCAGAACGAGCGGTACTATACGCTCATCAAGGAGTTCGAGAACGTCACCGGTGTTCCCGCCGTCCTCAACACTTCGTTCAACGACCACGCCGAACCCATTGTATCGACGCCGCGGGAGACGCTCAAGGACTTCTACGGCATGGGTCTGGACGTTCTAGTGCTGGGCGACTACCTCGTTGGCAAGTGACGGAGAGGCGATCGTGAGGGTGAGGTAATTGCCCGCCAACGACCGGCTGTGGCGAGGCTGGTGTCGTATTTTTGTTGCGACATAATAAGGTTTGAGAAAGGATCCATCCGACGACAGATGATCGAGAACGCACGCAACCGTGTCGGAGTAATCGGACTGGGGTAAGCGGCCTCTCACTGGCCCTCGAGATGGCGGACGCCGGGTACGAGGTAGTGGGCGTCAATATCTATCAGGAACGGGTCAACACACTTCACTCGGGTCACTCCTACGTTGGCCACATGACTGACGAAGTCGTCCAGCGAGCGAAAGTGTAGTGGTTAGAACCGACCACCGATTACGAGGCACTCGCGGACGTCTCGGGAGTGTCTATCTGCGTGCCGACGCCGCTCCGGGAGTCGGAGTGCTCGAACATATCGTTCGTCGTCACCGCCGCTGAACAGCCCGCGCCCGTCGTACCGGACGACTGTACCGTGATTCTCGAGAGTACGGTTTATCCGTAGGCCCTATGTGCTGAATAGAGTCTCTGTACATTGTACGGATGTCCTACCAGTTAGGGGACAGATCGTTGTTCCATGCGTTACATCGTTGGCTTGTACTTACCGAAGATACTCACCACATCGAGGCGCAGAAGGAACAGCATCCCTCAATGATGTGGCTCACGACCCACGACGACCGGGGCCAAATCCATTGAATCTTCCACCCGTATTTCGTCGCATCGAGGGGTGTTCTATCACATTCTTGACCAAGGTTCATTTCTCCCTATGTGGACGCGGATTAGCGAAACCCGTGGTGTCCCTGAGGGGATGCGCCCCCGGTCGATTTCGGGGCTATCCTGCCGCTGTCTGTGGGTTGGTTTGTGTGTCCTGACACTTTATCGAATCGCCATACGGCGAGGGGTTCCCTGTTTAGCGAGAGAAGCGAATCTTGAATGGGTTTCGTTCAGACGAGCGTAGTCAGAAAAATGTGCGTACAAGGAGTGTACGGCAGAAAGAGCCTAGGCGGGGATTTGAACCCCGGCTCTCGTCCTTACCAAGGACGCGCTTTACCGCTAAGCTACCCAGGCGCAATCAATCGTTGACCGGATTCGACTTTATGGGTTTCGATTCGGGGGCGACCCGTCACGAAGGCACACACCGTCCCGCCGCCGTCTGGCGACCTCACCGGTCGGTCGCGCTCACGGCGCGGTCGGAGATGTCGGCGATCCGGTCGGCGGTCGTTTCGGGGAGCGCGCGGCCCGACGGCGGGAACCCGCCGTCGTAGTCGGCCGCCAGATCGCGGGCGTACGTCAGTAGCTCCTCGGGCGGATCGCCGCCGACGGCGGTGGTGCCGGCGACGACCGCGAGTTCGAGGGCGTCGATCTCCAGGTTCCGGTCGAGCGCGGTCGCCGCGGCGGGGTCGGTCCCCTCGCGGTCTCGGACCGTCTGGTCGCGGCCGAACGCGCGGACGACCTCGACCGCGGCCGCGGCGGCGTCGGTGCACGCGAGCAGGGCGAACCCGCGCGCGACGAGCACGTCGGCGGTGAGCACGTCCATGTCGGCGTCGATGTCCGTCTCCTGCGTGGCTGCGGTCACCCACGGCTCCTCATGAGCGACCGTTCGGGTGAGCCGGAGCCCCTCGTAGATGAGCTGGACGCCGGCCGCCCGGTCGACCACCGCGTCGAGGTCGACGTCGGGGTCGACGGCGCGAGCGGTGACGAGCGCCAGCACGCCGGGCGTCACGGCGGCGTTCGCGATCCGGTCTTCGAGGGCCTCACGCAGCTGATCGGGCTCGACGTCGGCGAGCGCCTCAGACGCGGCGTCACGCGCTCGCGCGGCATCGTCCATTACGTAACGGTAGTCGATCGAGGGGCAAAGACCTTTGGAAACGAACGGGATACCACGGTGTGATACGCACCCGAGACGACGAGGCGGTCCGCGTCGTGACCATCGACCGTCCTGCGCGCCGGAACGCCCTGCGGCCCGAGGACCTGACCGCGCTCCGCACCGCCGTCGCCGAGGCCGACGCGCCCGTGACCTACCTCCGCGGCGCCGGCGAGGCGTTCTGTGCCGGCGCCGACCTCGACGTGGTCGCCGCCCTCGACGACCCGGCGTCGTTCGCCCGCGCGGGGCAGCGCACGGCCCGGGCCATCGCGGACGCGGAGACGGTCGTCGTCTGCGGGATCGACGGCGCGGCCCGCGGCGGCGGCGTCGAACTCGCGCTCGCGGCCGACGTCCGGGTGGCGACGCCCGCCGCGACGTTCGCTGAGCCCGGCGTCGAGTTCGGACTCTTCGGCGCGTGGGGCGGGACCGTCCGCCTCCCGCGGGTGATGCGCGAGGGCGACGCGCTCGACTTCGCGCTCTCGGGCCGCGTGCTCGACGCCGACGAGGCGCTCCGGACCGGGCTCGTCTCCCGAGTCGACGACGATCCGCGATCGGTCGCCGACGCGATCGCGACCGGGAAGTCGGACGCGCTCCGCGCGATCAAGCGCCGGGTGCGCGACCGCCGCGACGACGGGACACAGGAGCGCGCGGAGGCGACCGCGTTCGCCGACCTCGTGCGCGCACACGCCGACGACGTCGCGGCGACGCGCGGGGAGTGAGCCGTCCCCTCCGTCGGAGTCAGTCACCCTCGTCCGCCCGGAGTCGCCCGAATGTGACATGTAGCGAGCGGAATTTCACCCTTTCAGGGGTGGGTCCAACCGACAGCACATCGTAGCAAACCACGCACTACGACTCGTCTGGATGTTCCACCGCTTCCAGACCCGCTTCGATAATCTCCCGGTAGGCTTCATCGAGGGCCAGATCTTTCTGTTTGGCGAGGTCTTTCACTCGTCCATTCAGTGTGTGTGATATGTCGATGTTCGGGCGCATTTGTGTCCAAAAGACATTTAGACACACATCTACAAACATCTATCGTCGTGAGGCGAACCAACACGTTCGTGGTACGCCCGCTATCTGACGACGACAAGCGGCTACTGCTGGACCTGTTGGATGCCTCTGCGAGTCTGTGGAACGAATTGAATTACGAGCGCCGCCAGCAATTCTTCGACGGCGAATCCGTGTGGGATACTGCCGACTACCGGAAACAGTACGTCGACGTTCTCGGCTCTGCAACCGCACAGCAGACCATTCGGAAAAACAAATCGGCGTGGCAGTCGTTTTTCGCCGCCTGCGACAACGGCGAGGACACTGCTCCCCCGGGCTACTGGGGCAACGAGGACGATGGCCGCGAGCTACGCACGTTCATCCGCAACGACCAGTACACACTGGAAACTGGCGAACGGTCACGAGTCGAGATACCAGTCGGCCACGCCCTGAAAGACAAGTACGGCTTGGGCTATCACGACCGGCTCCGCCTCGAAGTCTGCGGCGCTCCGAAATGGGACGGCCAACAGGGACGCTTGGAGATACAGTACGACGAGATAGACGACACGTTCAGGGCCTTTCAGCCTGTTACTGTGCCTGATTCTCGACAGGATTCACCACTGGCTTCTCACGAAGCCGCGCTGGACGTGGGCACGAATAATCTCGTTGCCTGTACTACCACGACCGGCCAGCAGTACCTCTACGAAGGCCGCGACCTGTTCGACCGCTTCCGCGAGACGACCGACGAAATCGCTCGTCTACAGTCGAAACTCCGCGAGGGACGATACAGCAGTCGGCGGATACGGCGACTGTATCGCAAACGGACACGGCGGCGCGACCACGCACAGGATGCACTGGTTCGAGACCTGCTGGACCGACTCTACGCCGAAGGGGTCGCCACGGTGTACGTGGGTGACCTTACTGACGTTCTCTCGACGCACTGGTGCGCCGATGTGAACGCGAAAACGCACCAGTTTTGGGCATTTCGGGTGTTCATCAAACAACTCTCGCAGGCTGCCGAGGAATACGGCATCACTGTCGAGGTGCGGTCAGAAGCCGACACAACCCGAACGTGCCCGGCGTGTGGCGAGCGGGACGCCACAGACAGAGACGGTGACCTGTTCCGCTGTCCGTGCGGTCACGAAGCTCACGCCGACCTGTGCGCGTCTCGTACGTTCCTCGAACGACAGGCTGGTGAATCCGTTGGGTCGATGGCTCGGCCCGTGCGTCTCAAGTGGGACGACCACAACTGGTCGGAGCTACCACACTCTCCTGAGAGGGCAAGTTCCAACGAGAAGCGCACAAACCGGAGTACCGGTGATGGGAAACTTGCCTCCGTGGGCGCGACATAGCCAGTAGACCCACCGGAGGAATCACACGGCTGAAGCCGTGGGAGGAAGTCAAAGGTTTAAGTAATCCTCCGACCAATCACCGAATGCGAAGCACGCACCGGTAGTGTAGTGGTATCACGCAACCTTGCCATGGTTGCAACCCGAGTTCAAATCTCGGCCGGTGCACTCCCTTCGGTCGTGCACCCTCCGGCTTCCCGCTCGCTTCGCTCGCGGGAATCTCGGCCGGTGCCCTCTGTCTGTTTCAGTCATTAGCGTTGTTTTTCGATTCGGTCTCCTCGGATCTATGATTGCTGAGGTCTCTATCGACCGTTTATAAACCGATCTGCGGTCGGCACGTGCCTCCGAGTAACTGACGAGGCTGGGGAGGCGTGAGGTGCGGGGCGGTGCTGTGCAGGGCGGGACTCAAAAGGGCAGCCGGGGGCGAAGCCGCCGCCGACACCACAAGGAGTGAGCGAAGCGAACGACTGAGGAGCGCAGCGAGCCGCGCGAGTCCCGCGATCGGGACCACGAACGTCGCAGCCCGCGCAGCGAAGCGAGCAGGAACGACGTTCGAAGGTCCTCGCAGCTGGCTTTGGAAGTGTTTACCGCCGATCGACTATGTATTATTTGGCTCTGTTGAAATCCTCAATCGATGATATTCTCACAGCCGTGCTGGATACAGAGCACAAATACAGCAGAAGCATTCTAATATCGAAGCAATAAATCAAGAGTAACATTGAATTGTAGGCATATTATAAGTGGAAATAATGATTTGGGAGGTCGGGGTGATAATTGCAGTTCTCACGCTTGTGGTCGGCTACCTCCGTTGGAAATCAACTCAGTTTCAGAGGCCATCTGAAATAAAAGAATCTATAAATCAATCTTACAGCGACTATCGGGTCTTCGAAGGTGCTAATCTTATGTATACCGCTGTGGATGTTCTTGCTGAAAAGCCGGGATTTCCTGAGCGATTATATAAGTATATTCCTTTTGTTGAGCGTGAAGGCTTCGTAGATATTCAACTTGCTATTTTCCCGTATAATGAAGAGAGCATAGACCTTCCCAGCCCCGAGGAAATAGAGAGACGTGATATATTTCCCTCACATAAGGTTGAAATACGAAATGTAACTTGGTCAGACAAGCCTATTCAGAACGCAAATATTCAACTCCGTGTTCATTATTTCAAAGATCGTTATGTTATCAACAGTGTTCACGCAGCGATGGTCAGCATTGTTGAATCAATTAGAGGAGAAGTTGATGAACGGTACCATGCTCAGTTTAATCATACAGACATTGAAAGTGCTAAATAATAAAAATAGGTCTCTGATAAATTCACGCTCTGTATCTCGCACGCCGATCCTATCTGATCCTATGGATTTCAACAGAGCCGATTATTTATAAACAATCGACCGAACCAGCGAACGCGCCTCCGATCGAACGGTAAACGCTCACTCCCACACACCGATCCAAACGCCAATCGTCACGGTTAGGTTCACCCGTTCGCTTGGACAGGTAAACCCGTCTCTCCGGCGAGTCTGCCGGCGAGCACGACCCCACCATGCAACAGTACCTCGATCTCGTCGACGACACCCTGTCGGCGGGCACGTACAAGCCGAACCGAACCGGCGTCGACACGATCGCGACGTTCAGCGGGCAGTACACCGTCGATCTCGCGGAGGGGTTCCCCCTCCTCACGACCAAGAAGATGGACGGCTACCGCTGGAACTCGCTGATCCACGAGGTGCTCTGGTACCTCTCCGGCGAGGAGCACGTCCGGAACCTCCGCGAGGAGACCAAGATCTGGGACGCGTGGGCCGACGAGGAGGGCCGTCTCGACACCGCTTACGGTCGGTTCTGGCGCCGGTTTCCCGTCCCGGACGACGTCGACGCGCTTCCGGGCGAGACGTGGCCCGAGGACGCGCACCGCTGGGTGACCGTCGAGAAGGGGCCCGACGGCGCCGAGCGTCGGACCTTCGACCAGATCCAGTACGTGATCGACACCCTCGACGAGAACCCGCAGTCGCGCCGGATGGTCGTGAACGCGTGGCACCCCGCCAACGCCGCCGTCTCGACGCTGCCGCCGTGTCACTATACCTTCGTCGTGAACGTGCAGGACGGGCGGCTCAACCTCCACCTCACGCAGCGTTCGGGCGACATCGCGCTCGGGGTCCCGTTCAACATCGCCGCGTACGCGCTGCTCGCGAACGCGCTCGCGCAGCGGACGGGGTTCGAGGTGGGCGAGTTCGGCCACACCGTCGTCGACGCGCACGTCTACTGCGGGCGGGGCGAGCGCGGGAAGTGGTACGCGAACAACCTCCCGTACGTACAGGACCGGCTCGCGGCCGTCGAGAGCAAGGCCGACTACCTCGACGTGAAGAGCTGGGTCGAGCGGACCGCACCCGACGAGTCGGCCGGCGAGGAGGGGTACGACCACGTCCCCGGCCTGCTCGAACAGCTCTCGCGGGAGCCGCGCGAGCGCCCCCGGATCGAGATCGCCGACGTGCCGCTCGACGAACTCACCTACGAGGACGTCGAGGTCGTCGACTACGACTCCGCGGACGGCATCTCGTTCGCGGTCGCGGAGTGACCTCAATGGCACCGGAGCGGGCGGTGGACCTGGTCCTCGTCGCCGCGGTCGCCGAGAACCGCGTCATCGGCGACAGCGGTGGGATGCCGTGGCACTACCCGGCCGATCTGGCCCACTTCAAGCGGCTCACGACCGGGCATCCGGTGATCGTCGGTCGCGCGACCTACGAGAGCATCGTCGACCGAATCGGCGGCCCGCTCCCCGACCGGACCAGCGTCGTCCTGACGACCCGCGACCTCGATCTCCCCGAGGGCGCCGTCGTCGCGAACGGCATCGAGGAGGCGATCGGTCTCGCGGCCGCCGACGCCGCCGACCGCGGTGTCGACGAGGCCTACGTCATCGGCGGCGCGACCGTCTACGAGCAGTTCCTCGACCGCGCCGACCGATTGGTGTTGACGGAGATCCCCGAGCGGCCCGACGGCGACACCCGGTTTCCGGACTGGAACGCCGGGGAGTGGACGGAAACGGAGCGAGCGGTCGTCGCGGGCGACGACCGCGACAGCGACGGCGGGGGCGATGGCGGCGACCGAGACAACGACGGCGACGACGACCCCGCCGGAGGCGACCTCGCGTTCGTCACGTACGAACGCGTAGACGGCTGACCGCCCCGCGGGACGCCTATAGGTGGGGGTCCCGGTCCGAACGTACCGGTTACGGATGCTTTTTCAACCGTCCGGCGTAAGAACGGGTAATGAGCCAGTGCGACACCGCGAGAGCGGGTGATCGACGATGATGGGCGGTAACGATCAGCAGGCGTACGACCGCGGCACGTCGCTGTTCTCGCCGGACGGTCGGATCTATCAGGTCGAGTACGCCCGCGAGGCGGTCTCGCGCGGCGCGCCGAGCGTCGGCGTCCGGACGGCGGACGGCGTCGTCTTCGTGGCGATGTCTCGCGCGTCTTCGACGCTGATGGAGGCCGAGAGCATCGAGAAGCTCCACAAGCTCGACGACCACCTCGGCACCGCGAGCGCCGGCCACGTCGCCGACGCCCGCCAGCTGATCGACCTCGCGCGCCGCCAGTCGCAGGGGAACCGCCTGCGCTACGGCGAGGCCGTCGGCGTCGAGACGCTGACGAAGTTCGTCACCGATCACATCCAGGAGAACACCCAGCGCGGCGGCACGCGACCGTACGGCGCCGCGCTCCTCATCGGCGGCATCGACAACGGCGAGCCGCGCCTGTTCGCCGCCGATCCCTCCGGGACCCCCAACGAGTGGAAGGCGACCGTCATCGGCGGCGGCCGGCAGGACATTCAGGGGCACCTCGAAGACGAGTGGACCGAGGGGCTCTCGATCGACGCGGGCGTCGAACTCGGCATCGCCGCGCTCGCCGCCCACGACGACGAGTTCGAGCCGGCGGACCTCGCCGTCGCCACGATCACCGAGGACGAGGGGTACCGGACCCTCGACGTCGAGGCGGTCACCGAAGCGTTCGATGCAGCGGGGCTGACGGTCGAAGACGACGAAGCCGACGCCGACGAAGAGTAACCACGTCGTCCCCGAATCCGTCTTCTCCTCCTCCCGGACCCTTTTGTCGCCGCTCCTCGAACCGCGGGTATGCCACGCATCGCGGAGCTCGTCGCGTACCCGCTGAAGTCGAACGACGGCGTCGGGGTCGACCGCGCCGAGGTCGGGTCGAACGGCGCCCTTCGCGGCGACCGAACGTACGCGCTCGTCGAGGCCGGCGTCGACCCGCACGCGGCCTCGGTCGGCGGCGACGGCGGCTACGTCAACGGGAAGCGCGAGCCGGCGGTCCACGGGCTCTCGGCGAGCTACGAACTCGTCGGTCCGGCCGACGCGACGCCGACCGCGGTCACGCTTTCCCGGTCGGCGCGTCCCGAGCGGGGGATCGACGCCGACGAGCGCACCTTCGCGCTCCCCGAAGACGGCGAGGCGCTGGAGGCGTGGGTCGGCGAGTACCTCGGCTATGCCGTCGATCTCGTCCGCGAACCCGAGGGCGGACTCCCCGACGACCGGGCGGCGCCGGGGCCGACGGTCGTCTCCCGGGCGACGCTGGAGACGGTCGCCTCGTGGTTCGACGAGATCGCGGACGCGACGGAGATGCGGCGGCGGCTCCGACCCAACCTCGTGCTCGACGACTGCCCGGCGTTCTGGGAGGACCGGCTGTTCGCCGACCGCGGCGAGGCCGTGCGCGCCTCGATCGGGGAGACCGAACTGTTCGGCGTCAACCCGTGTCAGCGCTGCGTCGTCCCCTCGCGGAACCCGGACACGGGAGAACCGATCGACGGATTCCGCGAGACGTTCCTCCGAAGGCGGCGAGAGACGCTCCCGTCGTGGACCGGGAGCGACCGGTTCGACCACGACTTCCGGCTGATGGTCAACACGGTCGTTCCGGAGGCGGAGTGGGGCTCGACGCTCGCGGTCGGCGACGCGGTCGAAATTGTGGGCGTCGAGCCGGAAGTAAAAATCGGGAACTGAAGTCGGGAGAAGCGAGAAGAGAAAAGCGAGAAGCGAGAACAGACCGGTCGACTACCGTCCGCCGTCGGTCATCGCGACCGGGTCACCGTCAGCGAGTTCACCGTCGACGGCCTCGGGATCCGCCGCGCCGTGTTCCTCGGCGACCGGGTCCGTCGCGCCGAAGTGGGTCCAGAGGGTGGCGGCAGCGACCGCGTAGGCGACGAGGTCGTAGTGGACCGTCCCGTCGAAACCGGTGAACGCCGCGGCGGTGCTGTACGCGAACAGCGCCGTGACGCCCGCCACGAACACGCTCTCGTTCGTGAGCCGTCCCTCCGCGAGCGCGCCGATGGCCCGGCGGATGATCGGGCCGCAGGCGACGAGGAACGCGATCCCGGAGAGCGCGCCGAGGTTGACGAAGAAGTGCGTCGCCATCTGCGAGTCGAGGAGCGACTGCAGGTACGCGACCGTGACGGGGTCGTAGAACAGCCACTCGATCCGGGTCGGGTACAGCACCGCGATGTACGGCGTCGCGACCATCAGCCCGAACAGCACGGCGACGGCGACGCGCGCCGACGCGAACTGCGAGGCCCGCCGGACCTCGAACGCCCGGTCCGCGGGGTCGACGACGAGCCCACACGCCTCCAGCGTCTCCCGTAAGTCCTCCCGAGAGACCGACGGGTCGTGGTGGACGCCGACGGTGCCGTTCCGCGCGGTCGCCGACGCCGCGCTCACGCCGTCGCGGTCGCGGAGGACGGCCTCAAGCAGCCCCTCCCGGCGCTTCGTGTCGATATCCTCCACGGAGAAGGTGTCGTGGACGTGCGGTTCGGGGACGCGCGCGACTCGCGGTCCCGTGTCGGAGCCCGACGCGCCGGCCGGAGATCCGTCGGCCGGCGCGTCGATCCCCCGATCACGGACCACGGCGTCGAGCCGCGTCGACCGCCCGTGGTGGTCGTCTGGCATGTGAGTTGCATACACCCGTACCGATATGAAACTTCCCCCGTCCTGGGCCGAGGGAGCCTCGACTGTCGATCGGGGAGGTCGGAGAGCGCCGGAAGCCGTCAGGAGTTCACCGACTCCACGTAGGAGGTGACAATCATCTGTCCCTTCCGCGTGAGTGCAGCGCCGGTGTCGCCGTCGACGACCAGGTTCTCGTCGCGGAGCGTCTCGAGGACCATCTCGGTCTGGGCCACGTCGCCGGTGACCACATCGGCGATGTTCGCCTCGCCGCCGGCGGTGTAGATCGACACGAGGATCTCCAGCTGTTCCTCCGTCGGATCGAACGCCTCGACGTCCTCCATCACCTCGTCGTACTCCAGCTTGATGTACCGACCGAGCACGTTCAAGATCCGTTTGTCGGGAACGGTCGCGATCGACGTCACGGTCTGAGTCTCGGGGACGTGACGGAACACGAGCGCGGGGCGCTTTTCGCCGGCGATCGTGCGGCTGGTCCGCTCGTAGTCGATGACCGAGGAGAGTTCGACCGTGAACGGGTCGGGACAGTCGGCAAACCCGATCGCGCCCGGCGAGAGGCTGATCGACGCGGTGTGGTCGGACGCGTCCGTGACGCGGCCGCCGAGCTTCGCCGGATGGCGGACCGTGACCGTCACCCCGCGCAACAGGGCCTTGAACAGCAGCCGAGTGAACCGCTCCATGTCGTCCGGCTCGCCCTCCACCAGGGCGGTGCGCCTGTTCCCGTCCCGCTCGTAGGCGACGGTAACACTGTCGCTGAAAAACGATTGGAGGTCCCCGGGGACGGTGCCGACGACGACGTCGAACACTTTCGAGAGGGGGACGGTCGTCTTCCCGTCGTCGGTAGCGAGCACGAGCCGGCGCTGGCTCAGGATGACGCGACCCGTCACGGGTTCGTCGCTTCCGAGGTCGGAGGTGTGGACGCGGCCGACGAAGTCGGCCACGACGGACTCTTCCATCGAACGCTACTTGCGACTCTCCGGTATTTACTGTTACTCATAACGTATCAGTCGTGATAACATACAATCGAATCGGGAACGAACGTGTTCGGACGGCCAGGGTTGCTCGATCGTCCGAGAAAACTGCGGAACAGCAAAGCCTAATGAGGTGGGCATCAAACCAGCAGGTGATGCCCACAGTAGAATACCTTAACTACGAAGTGCTCGACGACCACGGTTGGTCGATGGACGACGACGACCTGTTCGAGGAGGCCGCCGACGCCGACCTCGACGGCGAGGACTACGGCACCCTCGAAGTGAATCAGGGCGAATACATCCTCGAGTCCGCCGAGGCGCAGGGCTACGACTGGCCCTTCTCGTGCCGCGCCGGCGCCTGTGCGAACTGCGCCTCCATCGTGAAGGAAGGCGACATCGAGATGGATATGCAGCAGATCCTCTCCGACGAGGAAGTCGAAGAGAAGAACGTCCGCCTGACCTGCATCGGCAGCCCGGCGACGGACGAGGTCAAGATCGTCTACAACGCGAAACACCTCGACTACCTGCAGAACCGCGTCATCTAACGCCGCTTCGACCGCGCCGCGGTCGGACTCACAGACGGTGTTCGATGTGGATCATCCCCATCGGTGCCACCGTTTTTTCGAAGCACAACGCCGCAGAGCGACCGCTTCCCGCCGACTCACTTCCGCCTACCAGGCCGACCACGCCGTCAGGCTCTCGTCGCGGGCGTACACCCGCTTGCAGTCCTTGGCGTACGCGAAGTCGCCCTCGTGGTCCAGTTTCTCGTGGCGGTACTCGGGGGCGTCCTGGCGGATCTGAACGCCCTCGACCACGAACTCCTCCTCGCCGAAGACCTCGGTCTCGCCGACCGTGAACTCGTAGTCGCCCGGGACGTTCACCTGCAGCGACCGCGTCTGATCGGCGTTGCCGTCCTTCGGATGGAGCGTCACCGGCACGGTGACGTTGTCGACCGCGCGGGTCCACAGCGTCTCGACGGCCTCGATGTCGGACTCCTCGACGCGCCGTTCGGGACCGACCTCGATCCCGGTCACGCGCACCTGCATCAGGGCGTCGGGGGAGTCGACGACGAACTCCTCGCCCGTGGCGACGTGGGTGTCCGCCGGCACGTCCATCTCGGTCGAGAAGGACTCGCCGTCCTGCGAGACGATGACGGTCAGCCGGACGGTCTCCTCCTCGGGGATCTCCGTCTTATACGTGTGATCGCAGTCGGTACAGCGGACGGTCGCCTGTCCGCCGGGGCGCAGCACTTCGTGGACGGTCTCCTCGCCCGACGAACACGACGGGCAAACGAGGCCGACTCGGTCTCCGGTTTCGGTCATTACGGCGTCGTATCCCCCGCTCGCGTAAATATCCGCCCCTGTGGCCGCCGTGCGTCACACGGTCGCGTGGGGCTCGATACGTTCGTCGCGGGAACCGCCCCGCGACGCGGCCGGCGAGTAAGGAAACTGGTTTACCGGTGTCTGGGGAACGGTCGCTCATGATCGTACCCGGATCCAGCTCACAGCTGCTCGCCGCCGCGCTCGCCGAGGAGACGGGCCGGCCGCTGGCGACGCCGACCTACGACCGGTTCCCGGACGGAGAGGGACTCGCGACGGTTCCCGACTTCGCCGGCGACGAGGCGACGATCGTCGCCGCGACCGACGCCGACGAGGCGTGGGTCGAACTGCTCCAGTTGCAGGACGCCGTCCGCGAGGCCGGCGCCGAGCGCGTGACGACCGTGATCCCCTACATGGGGTACGCCCGACAGGACGAGTCGTTCGGCGACGGCCAGCCCGTCTCGGCGCGGGCGATGGCGCGGGCGGTCTCGACCGGAACCGACCGCGTCGTCCTCGTCAACCCTCACGAGGCCGGCGTCGCCGACTTCTACGACGTGCCGGTCGAGACGGTCGACGCCGCGAAGGTGCTCGCGAAACCCCTCCCGGCCGCCCTCGACGACCCCCTGTTCCTCGCGCCCGACGCGGGCGCGGTCGGCATCGCCGAGACGGTCCGAGACGCGTACGGCGCTGGCGAGACCGACTACTTCGAGAAGCACCGCGACCGCGAGACGGGCGAGGTCGAGGTGTCGCCCTCGGACGCCCCCGTCGGAGGGCGGGACGTGGTCGTCGTCGACGACATCGTCGCCACCGGGTCGACGATGAGCGAGTCGGTCGCCGTGCTGAATGACCGCGGCGCGGCGCGGGTGCTCGCGGCCTGCGTCCACCCCATGCTCGCGGCAAACGCCGTGACGAAGCTCCGCGGCGCCGGCGTCGACCGCATCGTCGGCAGCGACACCATCGAGCGGGGCTGCAGCGTCGTCAGCGTCGCGCCCGTCCTCGCCGACGCGCTCGAATCGATCTAACTCGGCTCCGGTGGAAGCTTCGGCTAGTGAGAGGTTCAGTATCTGTGCTGAATATCGGGCGCGTGTCTGATGTACAAACGCCCTTCCCCTCACACGACTCACGTCTCAGATTCCGAGCCTTTGGCTTCGTCTGGCCAGTAGTCTGAGTACCGACTCTCATATTTTTTCACGGTTTTTATCTTTTCAATATCTTCGTCCGCTAGGTCATCTCCGTCATACGACTCGGAGGATATCTCTTTCGGCTCGTGGTGTGGGTGGATCTCGGATGGATCCGTTGGATTCAGAAACTCCTCGACTTCCGCTGCTGAAAGGAGTTCCCCCTCTCGCCGATCATGAATAATGGCCATCGGAGACTTCGGGCCATCGTGATCTGTCCCATCGCTATCTCCAGTCGTTCCCGGTGCTGATTCACCGATCGTGAAATCCTCATCGTTACGCCGCTTCTTACCCATCACGCTCAACTTCGCGAGGAACGAATTAATATTTGGTACTTTAGTGATGGCTGACGATCGAGATGCCAGATGGAACCGCTGTATCGATCAGCATTTTCTTATAATTTTTCTGTCTATTCAACAGAGCCGCCTACTCGATTTCCCGAATCACCTGCGCCGGATTCCCGCCGACGACGACGCGGTCCGGCACGTCCTTCGTGACGACCGCACCCGAGGCGATCACTGCGCCGTCGCCGACCGTGACGCCCGGGTTGAGCACGGCGCGCCCCCCGATCCAGACGTCGTCGCCGACGGTCACCGGCTCGGCGCGCTCGCGGCCCGTCGCGCGCTCATCGGGATCGATCGGGTGGATCGGCGTGTAGACGTGGACGCCCGGCCCGAGCAGGCAGCGGTCGCCGAACGCGATCGGGTTGGTGTCGAGGAACACGCAGCCGTAGTTCGCGAAGAAGCCGTCCCCGACCGCGACGTTGTAGCCGTAGTCACACCGGAACGGGGGCTCGACGACGGGGTCGTCGCCGACCGAATCGAACAGCTCTCGCAGGAGCGTTTCGCGGTGCTCCGACTCCGCCTCGCTCGTCGCGTTGTACCGCCGGGAGAGGTCGCTGGCGCGCCCCCGGTCGGCGACCAGTTCGGGCGCGCTCGGGTCGTAAGGCTCGCCGGCGAGCATCCGCTCCGTCTCGGTGGGCATACGCGACCGAACGCGCCCCGGCGGATAGCCGTTTCTGTCGATGTGCGACGTCTCCGCTCGCTTTTAAATAGCCGTCACCCACGCCCGGTAGTCGTCGTCGAGCCCGTACACCTCGCGGAAGGCGCGCTCGATGAACCCCGCCACGCGGTTCGCGTCGGACCGGGCGGTGACGACGGCGTTCGTCCCCTCGGCCTCCTCCGGGCTCACAAGCTCGTCGATGCGGAACTCCGGGAACTCGCCGAGCAGGCCTTTTAAACGGTCCAGCTCGTCGTCGGTGCAGTCGAGGACGACGTCCGTGCCGGCGAGCTGGATCCACGGCGGCACCTCGCCGCCCTCGGTGGTGTCGCTGTCGGGGTCGACGTCGACGGTCAGCACCTCGCTCGACCGGGCGCGGTGGGCGGTCGCCGCGTCCGCGAACAGCTTCAGCCGCTCCGCCTCGGTCGCGGCGTCGAATCTGGTCATGCTCGCACGTCGGCGCCCCCGCGCCTTAAAAAGCCGCACCGAGCGCTCCGTCAATTCTTAAAAGGCTACTCCCGCTCCGTCTCCGCCAGCACGTCCCCGGCGATCGACAGCGTCCGCTCCGCCTCGCGCACTCTGTCGTCGATGACGCCGCGCTCCAACAGATCGAGTTCGGGGTCGTCGAGCGCGTCGCGCACCACCGCCGCGCGCCGGAGCCGTTCGTACTCCTCGTCGCGCGCGAGTTCGCGGACCGACCGGAGCGTCGCCACCGTCTCGTCGCCGGCGACCCGCGAGACGAGCGGGATCCGCTCGTCGATCTCGTAGGCCAGTTCGTCGCCGCCGGCCGGCGGCCAGTCGAGCGTCAACGGCTCGGCGTCGAGCCGCTCGACGTAGGTCCGATGGACCGCGACCGCGGTCCGGAGGGCGCCGGGGTCGTCGACGTAGTGCTCCAGCTTCGAGTTCGAGTAGTCGGCGTACTCCAAGAGGGTCGGAAGCGGCTCCTCGCCCGCCGCGTACTCGTCGACGTACTCGCGTAAGTCGGTCGGCGGCACGTCCGCGTCGACGAACGGGGTGCCGTCGGCCCGGTCGAGGAAGGAGAACACGTCCCGGGCCGACGCCGACTTGTAGAACTCGCGGAACGACTCGCGGACCGCGTCGTTGTACGACTCGATCGGCTCCCGGAGCCGGTCCACGTCGGCGTCGAGGTCGGCGTCGGCCATGTCGGCGACCTCGCGCAGTTCGTCGAGACGTGCGTCGAGCGCCTTCTTCGCCTCTCGGGCGGCCTTGCGCGCGGCCCGGTAGTCGTCCAGGGCCTCGTCGCGGTCGGTGAGCAGGTCGACGTACTCGCCGGCTGGCTCCAGCGCCTCTCTGGCGGCGGCGAAGTCGGACGCCGAGAGTCTCCGCTTGTCGACCGCCTCGTCCGCGGCGGCGAACGCGTCCGCCGCGAGCGCGGCGTCGTCGACGTCGACCGCCTCCCCGAACTCCCCGCGGAACTGGACGTAGGAGCCGAAGTCGCCGGTGCCGACCGCGTCCTCCTCGTACCCGTCGAGTATGCGGTGCGCCCGGCGGTAGGCGTCGGCGGCGGCCTCGATCCGGTCCCGGCCGAGGTCGTCGATCCTGCCCTCGATGCGGGCGAGTTCGTCGTAGCGCTCGCGCAGCGTCGCGGCCGCCTCGCCGGCCTCGCGGACGGGGTCGTCCTCATCCCCGTCCGTGGTCGCTCTCGCGCCCCTCATTCAGTACACCTCGTCCGGGTCGAAGACGCGCTCGCCGACGTTCTCGCCGTCGATCGTCCGGTGGAAACACGAGCGGTGGCCGGTGTGACACGCCCCCACGTTCTGGTCGACGAGGTACAGCAGGGTGTCCGCGTCGCAGTCGACGCGGACCTCGCGGACCTCCTGGGTGTGCCCGGAGGAGCCGCCCTTGTGCCACAGTTCGTCGCGCGACCGCGAGTAGTAGTGCGCCTCGCCCGTCTCGCGGGTCCGTTCGAGCGCCTCCGGCGAGACGTACGCGAGCATCAACACCTCACCCGAGTCGGCGTCCTGCGCGACCGCCGGGACGAGCCCGTCGTCGCCGAAGTCGACCTCGATCGCCTCCTCTCCCGCGTCGGCGTCGGTCATGTCTCGGTCGATGCGTGGGGCTCGAATAGGCCTTTTGTCTGTCCCCCTACTCCCGCCGCAACACCAGCGCGTCGCCGTCGGCGTACGCGTCCGCGCGCCGGTCGACGACCTCGAACGCCAGCCCCTCGTACAGCGACAGCGCGGCGTCGTTGTCGGGGTGCGCTTGGAGCGTCACGGGGCCGGTCGCGTCGTCGACGACGGCCGCGAGCAGTCCGCTGGCGCGCCCCTCCCGGCGGTAGTCGGGAGCGACGACGAGTTCGGCGAGGTGGACGCCGGGGCGGTTCGGCGCGTCGACCGGGAGCAGGTAGCCGACCGCCCGCCCGTCGGCGACGCTGACGAGCGCCGATCCGACCGCGAGCCCGTACTCCAGCAGGTCGGGATTGGGCTGGCGGAGGTGGTCCTGTAGCTCTCGGATCCGGGCGGCGTCGGCGGGGCGAGCGGCGCGGACTCTGGGGTCGGGTGCCGGGCGGTCCGCCGCCTCAGCGCCGTCGGTCGCGCCGGTCTCGCCCCCGGACGACTCCCCCGTCATCTCACGACCCCACCCCGAGCGCGACGGCGGCGACGACGGCGACGAGCGCCCCCGACAGCGTCGCGAGGAAGTTCACCGCCTGGTTGCCGATCCGCTCGCCCTCGATCAGCGCGCCGAGGAGGCTGTCGACGGTCATCCCCGCGACGCCTCCGAGGACGACGATCCCCCCGCCCCCGATCGGGTCGCCGATCGGCATCCCGACCGCGGCGAGACCGGCGACGAGCAGCGCGCCGGCGAGGCCGGCCAGTTCGCCCTGCCACGTCACCGCGCCGTCGGTCCCCGGCTCGACCCGGCGCAGGGTGGTCACCAGCCGGGGACCGTCGAAGAGCCCGCCGATCTCGGAGGAGAGCGTGTCCGCCATCGCGGTCGCGGTCGCGCCCGCGAACGCGAAGCCGAAGAGCGCGCCCGGCACGCCGACGTGGGCGGTCGCCGCGAAGCCCACGACGGCGACGAGCGCGACCGCGGAGTTCGCCAGCACGTTCCCGGTGCCGCGGGCGCCCTCGTTCTCCTGTGCGACGCCCCGGTCCGCCTTCTCGTCGAAGCGGTACTTCGAGGCGAGTCCGCCGACCGCGTAAAACGACATGAGCGTGGCGAACCAGCCGACGCCGCCGAGGACGACCGCCAGCAGCGCGGACAACACCCCCGTCAGCATGCCGGGGACGGAAGCCGTCCCGAGCGCGAACGAGACGTAGCCGAGCGCGCCGGTCACCACGAGCCCGAACGCGACGATCCGACCGGTGACCGTCGGGTCCAGCGCGATGAATCCCCAGACGGCGAACGCGACGAGGATGACCGTGATGTGCGCGTCTCGGTCGAACACGAGCGACCTGACGAGCGCCGCCGCGAGCGCGGCCACGGCCGCGAGGAAGACGAGTTCGGGGAGGCGGTCGACGAGGCCGGTCCCGCCGGTCTGGAGTAGCACGCCGGCCTGTCCGGCGAGGGCGCCGAGCGTCCCGCCGGCGACGTACCCCGCCACGAGGGAGAACTCGCCGGTCGAGCGGCCGGCGACGACCGCGCGGCCGAGGCGGCCGCCGCCGACCGCGAGCGCCGCCGCGGCGAAGGCCTCGTACGGGAGCGGTTCGCGGGGGAGGGAGGCGAACAGCGCGAGGCCGGCGGCCGCGAGCGCGAACGCGACGAAGCCGTAGAGGCGTTCCTCCTCGCGGTCACCGGGTAAGGCGAGCGTCTCGAACCACTCGCCGTCGCGGACCCCGAAAAAGGCGAGACCGGCGGCGGCGAGGAACGGCACGGCGGCGGCGTCGCCGAGCGCGGGCGCGAGGACGGCGACCGCGGCCACCGCGGCGAAGACACTCGCCCGTCGAAGCCTCCGTATCACACCCTCGGATACCCGGGACGCGCACTTAACGCTCCCGACAGCGCCCCGGCGCCGTCGGGGGACGCTCACCGCGGTGGTGTGGTCGTCGCGGTCGCGTGATCGTCGCGGTCGCGTGATCGTCGCGGTCGCGTGATCGTCGCGGTCACGTGGCGGTCGTCGTGTGGTCCGTGGCCGCTCGAACCGGGCGGCCGGGCAGCGTCTTTAGTACCGGTACTCGTTGAACTGTACCGCGTGCCCCTCGATCACGCGAACGGCCCGCTCCGGGTCCTCCTCGTCGTCGCTCGCTCCGCTCTCGCGATTGGTACCTGCTGTCATACCGCGACGGAAGCAGCTCTCCCGTATAACTGTTCGCCACGAGGCGGAAGTGATCGCGCCCCTCAGCCGATGACCCGATCGACATCGCCGAGGTCGTCGAGCACGTAGTCTGGCGAGACGCTCGCGTCGGCGAGGGTCGCCTCGTCGGTGACGCCCGACAGCACGAGGGCAGTGGTCATCCCGGCGCGCTCGCCGAGCGCGATGTCGGTGTCGAGCCGGTCGCCGACGACGAGACACTCCTCGGAGGGGTACGGCAGCCGCTCTCGGACCATGTCGATCGCCGTGTCCGAGGGCTTGCCGAGGACCGCGTCCGGCTCGCGCTCGGCGACGCCCGCGATCGCGTTGATCACGGCCCCGGATCCCGGCACGTCGCGCTCGGGAGCCGGGATGACCACGTCGGGGTCGGTCCCGATGAAGGGGATGTCGCGGTCGAGCGCCCACAGCGCCGTACAGAGGTCGTCGTAGTCGAACTCGCGGTCGATCGAGGCCACGAGCGCGTCCGCGGCGTCCACGCTCTCGGTCGTCGCGAGCCCGGCCGCCTCGAACTGGTCGAGCAGCCCCGGTTCGCCGAGACACAGCAGGTCGTCGTCCGCGTGTCGCTCGCGCAGGTACCGCGTCGTCACGGTCCCGGCGGTGAACACCTGCTCCGCGTCGACCTCGTAGCCCGCGGCGCCCAGCCGATCGACGTACGCCGGCGGGGCCTTCGTCGGGTTGTTCGAGACGAACAGCGTCTCGATCCCGGCCTCTCGGAGCCGGCGGTAGCCCGCCGGCGCGCCCGGGATTGGATCGTCGCCTCGCACGACCGTGCCGTCCACGTCGAGGACGGCGCCGCTGAACTCCATGGACGGGCTCGGAGCGCCACCGCCGTAGGGGTTGCGGCGCTCCGTCTGCGCCCGACCGATTCGGTTCCCCGCTTCGATCGCCGCCGTTTCATATCCGGTACCAGTTCCACCTTCGGGATAACGGAAGCGTAAAGCGGGGTCGTTCCCAACTCACGGTCACTGTGACGACGACTCAGGTGACGCTGGTCCAGATCGACAACTACGGGCCGTGGACGGTGACGCCGGAGCCCCGCCGAGAGATGGATCTCCAGGCCCTCCAGTCGCGGCTCTTCGCCGATATCGCCCAGTTCATGGGTCCGCGGGACGCCTACGTCTTCTCCACCCGCTACGACAACATGATCGCCGTGACGAACGGCCTCGACGGCGCGGCCCACGCGGCGCTCCAGGAGTCGATCGGGAACCGCTACCCCGTCAGCGTCAGCCTCGGGACCGGGGTCGCCGAGCGACCGATAGACGCCCTGGAGTCGGCGAATCGCCTGCTCCAGACCGAGGGGAGCGCGCAGGACGAGGGCCGGACCGAGGTGCTCGCCGGCGACTACCTCACCGAGACGACCCCGTCGGACCTCCAGATCGCCCACTTCGACGTGGTGAACGTGACCGGGAAGTACACCGATCGGCTAAACGAGTTCGACACGTTCCTCAACGTCGAGCGCGCCTACGGCTCGCTGACGCGGTACCTCCGCGAGACGCACGGTGCCCTCTCCTTCTTCGTCGGCGGCGACAACGTCGTCGCCGTCTGTCCGGACCTCCCCGAGCGGGCGTTCGCCGACGCGGTCGCGCACGTGGCCGACGACGCCGGCATCGAACTACAGGTCGGCGTCGGTCGCGGCGCCTCCGCCCACGAGGCGGGCTTCGCGGCCAAACACGCGCTCGAAGCCTGCCGCGACGGCGGCACGAGCGTCGAACTCTCCGGTACACCGGTTCTCGGAGACTGATCGCCGGGTTCGCGGTTCGCTCTTCCGCTACCCGCTCGCGTTCGCTTGACCCACATACGTTATCAGCACAGATAATTTGGCTGTGGCTTTTTTATATTCTCACTCTGAACACTCGGATAACATGTCCGATGACATAGTGTTCGTCTGCACGGCGGACGACTGCAACCAGGGTCCTTGGGAGGGTTCTCACGACGCGATGGCCCACTGCGCCGAACACCCGGATCACGGTTACACCGGGCGACCGCGCGACGAAGTCGAGCGGGTCGAGACGGTCATTCCCGCGACGGCGACGCGGAAGCGCGACAACCGGAACCTCCAGCACAAGGGTCACCCCGAGGGTGCGCTCGCACAGGACGACTGATCGCGGTCACGGACTGGTCGCCCGCGAGACCCGCGTGCTCGGCCGGGGCCGACTCCCGGTCATCGGCGTCTCGCGGTCCCGCGACGACTGACGACCGCTTTGCGCTCTCACCTTTATCGAGCCGCGCTCACTACTTTCGAGCCTTATCGACGCGTTTGAGTCGCGCTCGCGGTCGCTTCGCTCGCTTCGGCAGGCTTGTTCAGGCCTCGTCGAAGAGTCCGAGGTCCTCCGCGACGAGGTCCGCGAGCCGGTCTTTCAGCGCGGGATCGACCTCCGCGATCTCCTCCCCGTCGTGTTTCCCGTCGTTGTGTCTGGTGAGCGCGTCCGCCACGTCGGACAGCGGGACGCTGGTCTCCGTCTCGCACTCGGTGCACACGATCGGGACGGACGGTTCGTCGGTAGACATACGTCGAGTAGTCGCGGGTGGCCCGTATAGAGTTTCGGGACCGAGGCGACGGGCGGTCGAACCGCGATCGGACTACGGCTAAATCCGGTCGAAGACGGTCCAATTCCGGTCGAACGACCGTTAAACCACGATGTGTTCACTTGTGGGAGTCGCTTCGAGACGCGTCGTCCGACTCGGCCGAGAGCGTGCGGATGGTCTCGTGAATGCCGAGGACGAGCGCCGGCACGACGATCATGAAGAGGTGCTCCTCGATCGGGATGCCGAACAGGTCGTACCCGGTGCGCATCGTGATCTCGAAGACGCCGACCTCCAGCGTGTACCAGTCCCAGAGGTACGCGATCGGGTACAGGGCGGCGATCGTCCGGGCCGCCTGACGGAGCGCGCCGGCGTAGCGAAGCAGGCCGACGGCGAACGCGCCGAAGACGATCTCGGTGGCGAGGTACGTGTACGGTCCGAGCACGGTGATGTCCGGGAGAGCGGTGCCGGACAGCGGTCGGAACCAGACGGCCACCAGCAGGAGCGCCAGGAAGACGTACGCGCCGCGGATCAGCAGCATCGTCGCGATCGTCGGGCCCGCCCGACTGGCCACCAGCGCTATCGAGCCGAACGCGAGCGCCGCGACCGGCGCCGACGGCGGGAAGAGTCCGCCGACCGTCCCCCAGAGAACGCCGACCAACCCGGCCATCAGCAGGGCAAACGCCAGGGTCCGGGCTCGCGGTCGACCGAGAAGCACCGAGACGGTCCGCTTGTCGATCGACCTGTCGTACGCGTAGTCCTGTTCGTCGTCGATGATCTTCACCCCGGCGAGCGTCACGAGGAAGACGAGCGCGAACCCGACTACCGTCGCGGTCACCGCCCCCGTCTGGACGTAGAACCCGCCGAGCAGCGCGAGAGCGATACCGGTCGGGTACCCCAGCGTCGTGGTGATCGGGTTCGTGTCGAGTTGCGGCGCGTGGAGGTACCCGACGAACCACGTCGGGAGCGTGACGAGCGCGGCGCCCGGGCCGACGAGCGCGCCGAGCGCGAGCGTGCAGGCGGCGAAGCCGACCCCGGCGCCGAGGAGAGAGAGGCGACAGCCGCGGACCGTCATCGGGTGGTCGTCGTCCTCGCCGCGCCGGTGGAAGTCGACGTAGCCGTCCTTCACGTGCGCCGTGTACACCGCGAAGAAGATCGCGGTCATGTGAATCGCGCCCGCCGAGAGCGCGAACTCGCCGGCGACCGCCGCACCGAACCACGAGGCCGCGAGCGGCGGCAACATGAACACCGGATGGACCTGCGAGAGCAACGCTCGGAGGTCGGCTCGTCGTCCGCGGTCGTGCCGAGCAATTGCCATACGTTACCAACGCACTAATCACGATTAATCCTGTTGGAGGGTTTACAGAGAGACGGGTCGAGACGAGTCGTAAGGAGTCGAACGGACTCCGACCTTCGACACGCGACGACGGCGACGACTCGCAAACCCCAAAGCCCCGGCGACCCAAGCCGACGTATGGTCGAGGCTCCACAGACCGAGGAGGGGTGGTTCGCGCTGCACGACTTCCGGTCCATCGACTGGGACGCGTGGCGCGACGCCCCCGAGCGAGAGCGGAAACGGGCGATAGAGGAGGGGAAGTCCTTCCTGAAACACCGGGAACTGGTCGCCGACGCCGACGAGGGCGACTCCGGGCTGTTCTCCGTGCTCGGGCACAAGGCCGATCTGCTGTTCGTCCACTTTCGCCCCGCGCTCGACGACCTGTCGTCGATCGAGCGCCGGTTCGAGGACACCGCCTTGGCGAAGTTCACGGAGCGAACGACCTCCTACGTCTCCGTCACCGAGGTCTCCGGCTACGTCTCCGACGAGTACTTCGAGGATCCGGAATCCGTTGACGCGGGCCTCAAACGCTACATCGAGGGGAAGCTGACGCCGGAGATCCCGGACGACGAGTACGTCTGCTTCTATCCGATGAGCAAGCGGCGCGGCGAGGAACACAACTGGTACGACCTCTCCTTCGAGGACCGCGCGGATCTGATGGCCGACCACGGCGAGGTCGGCAAGGAGTACGCCGGGAAGATCAAGCAGGTGATCGCCTCGTCGGTCGGCTTCGACAGCCACGAGTGGGGCGTCACGCTGTTCGGCTCGGACCCGACCGATATCAAGGACATCGTCTACGAGATGCGGTTCGACCCCGCCTCCTCGCGGTACGGCGAGTTCGGTGAGTTCTACATCGGTCGCCGGTTCCCGCCCGCGGACCTCGGCGCGTACCTCGCCGGGGAGACGGTGCCGACCCCGGAGGGCGACCGCGACGAGGTCGGCGAGGACGGACACGGCCACGCTCACGGCGAGGGCGACCATCACGGCGAGGGCGGTCACGGCGCCGAGAGTCACGACGAGGGTAGCCATCACGGCGGCGACGACAGTCACCACGGCGAAGGCAACGATCACGCCGGTTCCGGCGGTGGATCGGCGCACGGCGACCACCCCCATGGCGATGGGGAGGCGGGCGGCGAGGGCGATCACCCCCACGGCGAGGACGAAGGGGGAGACGGGGTCGACGACGCCGACATCCGCGGCGAACTCGCGGATCTCGACATCTACGCCGGCAAGCCGAGCGGCGAGGACGTGTACGCCACCGTCCTCTACAGCGAGGCCGACGTGGACGAGCTGTTCGACGAGGTCGAGGGGCTCCGCGGCAACTTCGACCACTACGGCACCCACGTGAAGACGGCGGTGTAC
>Ga0207720_100470_pt1 | contig 27254 bp, 27 predicted proteins | sample A23P2SouthBayCA_2_FD_187751 | JGI IMG/M metagenome (GOLD analysis project Ga0207720, IMG submission 187751) | Aerobic enrichment media microbial communities from Eden Landing Ponds, California, USA - A23 E3 (2) (SPAdes) | ecosystem: Environmental > Aquatic > Marine > Unclassified | place...
CCGGCGTCGGCGCCCGTCGAGCCGAGAACGGCCCCGAGGCGGTCCGCGCGCTCGTCGACGCCCTCGACGCCCCGGTCGTCTGCTCGTACAAGGGGAAGGGCGTGTTCCCCGAGACGGATCCGCGCTGGGCCGGCACGACGGGCGCACAACTCCCCTCGGGCGCCGTCGAGATGCTGGAGCGGGCCGACGTGGTCGTCGCGCTCGGGACGGCCTTCGGCGGCCCGTCGAGCCGAGGCGACGCCTTGCCGCTTGGCGATCGGCTCGTCCACGTCACACCCGACCCCGACCTGATCGACGTCGTCTACGAGGCCGACGCGGGGATCCCCGCCGAGGTCGACGACGCGTGCCGGGAACTGACCGCGCGACTCGGCGCCGACGCCGGCGGCTGGGACGGCGCCACGGTCGGCCGCCGGATCCGGGAGGAGTACCTGGCGTTCGTCGAGCGCGACGGCATGTTCCGCGAGGGGGCGCCGGCGTCGACGCCCGCGGTGGTGCGGGCGCTCCGGGAGGCGCTCCCCGAGGAGGCGATCGTCGTCGCGGACATCGCGGAGTTCCGGACCTGGGCGCTCCAGTTGTTCGAGGCGACGCGCCCCGAGGGGTTCATCGCGACGGGCCCGTGGACCAGCATGGGCGTGGGGCTGCCGGGCGCCATCGGCGCCAAACTGGCAAACCCCGACCGGCCCGTCGTCTGTCTCACGGGCGACGGCGGGCTGATGCAGTGCATCGAGGAGCTCCACACCGCCGCCGAGGAGGGGATCGACGCGACGACGGTCGTGTTCGACAACTCGCGGTACGCGATGATCGACACGACCCCGGGATACGAGAACAGCGGCTACGGGTGGGAGTCGCCGGACTTCCCGGCGATCGCGGAGGGGTTCGGCTGCGGCGCGGCGGTCGCCGAGACGCCCGCCGAGGCGGCCGCGTCCGTCGAGGACGCCCTCGACAGCGACCGCCCCGAACTGGTCGACGTCGTCGTCGATCCCGACGAGCCCTCCTCGATGGACGCCTGGGCGTACGAGTCGGAGATCGACCTGCCCTGAGCCGGCAGTGCGACGCCGCCGACCCCGGGGCGGGCGTCGCCGCTGGCGACGAACCCTCACCGACGACCCCCGGGACCCCAACAGTATTACCGGCGGCCGCCGGGGACGACGTATGAAGGCCGCGCAGTTCTACGGCGTCGGAGACGTTCGTGTCGAAGAGATCGACGAACCGGAGCCCGGCCCGGGGGAGGTACTGGTCGACGTCGCCGCCTGCGGCATCTGTGGCTCGGACCTGCACTTCTACCGGGAGGGGTTCCCCTACACCGACGAGCGCCCGGTCACCCTCGGCCACGAGAGCGCCGGCACCGTGATCGAGACCGGCGAGGGCGTCGACCTGGCGGCGGGCACCGACGTCGCGCTCGGCCCGCACACCCCCTGTCTGGACTGCCCGTACTGCGAGTCGGCGCTGTACAACCTCTGTCGGAACATGAACGAGATGTCGACCCGCCCCGGCGCCTTCGCCGAGCGGGCCGTCGAGAGCGCGGGCACGGTCGTCCCGCTTCCCGAGGGCCTGTCGGCCGAGGACGCCGCCCTCGCCCAGCCGCTGAGCGTCGGCCTCCACGCCGTCCGGGAGTCGTCGGTCGGCCTGGGGGACAGCGCGCTCGTCGTCGGCACCGGACCGATCGGCCTCGGGGCGGTTCGCTTTGCCGCCTCGGCCGGCGCGGAACCGATCTTCGTCAGCGAGCCGAACGACTCCCGCCGGTCGATCGCGGGCGAGTTCGGCGCCGACGTCCTCCTCGATCCGACCGAGGTCGACCCGGTCGAGCGCGTCCGGGAGGCGACCGACGTCGGCGTCGACGTCGCCTTCGAGGCCGTCGGGCACGAGGCGACGCTCGCCCAGGCCGTCGAGTCCACGCGGGGGGGCGGCCACACCCGGGTGATCGGGGTGTTCTCCGAGGCCGTCGACTTCGACCCCGGCGAACTCGTCGGCTACCAGCGGTCGGTGGCCGGGTCGCGCTCCCACCAGCTCGGCCCGAATCTCGCCAACGAGTACGGCGTCGCGCTCGCACACCTCGCCGACGGCCGCGTCGACCCCGACCGGTACGTCAGCTCCCGGATCCCGATCGACGACATCGTGAGCGACGGCTTCGAGGCGCTGCTCGATCCCGAGAGCGAGGAGCGGAAGATCCTGGTTCGGCCCTGAGCGGGCGTGTCGCAGACTGTGAAGCTCGTACGCACCATTTATCACCCAGGGCTGTCAGGTTGATTCCATGTCCCGGACTGGTCCCCTCCCCCTCGAACTGAGTGACACCTGGACGTACGCCCTCCTCGGCGGCCTGGCCTCGGTCCCGTTCACGGTCCTCGGGTACGCCGAAACCGGCTCCGAACTGTCGCTCGCCCCGGTGTTCTTCGGGGGCATACTGGCCGGCTACCTGGCCACGCGGCGGACCGGAACGCGCGCCGGCGTCGGCGCCCGGGCGGGGCTGGTCGGCGGACTGCCGGGCCTGTGGCTACTCTCGGATCTGCTCGCAGCCACGTCGGCGCTGGGGGGCCCGACGTGGTTCGTCGCGGCCGGCATCGCGCTCGCGGTGGGCGCTGCCGCCGCCGTCGCGCTCGTCGTCCTCGGACTGTCGGCGCTCTGTGGCGCGGTCGGTGCACGGATCGGCGGGTGGCTGGCCGGCTCGGGCGGTCGACGACGGCCGGCTGCCCCCGACGGTTGAGCGTCCGCGGCATCCACAGTCGAACCGCGATCACTCCGTCGACCCGTCGCTTGCGTCCACCGCGTCGTCCGCGTCCGGGTCGTCCGGGGAGTCGCCCCGCCGGATCACGACCGTCGAGACGCGGGCACCGTCGACGGTCTCGACCGCGAGCACGTAGCCGTCGACGGTCACCTCGTCGCCGACCTCCGGTGCCCGTCCCAGCCGTTCGAGCACGAGGCCGCCGGCCGTCCCGAAGTCGTCGGTCTCGAAGGCGGTGTCGAGGCTCTCGTTGATCCGGTCGAGCGGGACGGCCCCGTCGGCGACGTAGGCGCCGTCGCGCCGGACGATCGAGGGTTCGCGCTCGTCGACATCGAACTCGTCGCGGATGTCGCCGACGACCACCTCGACGATGTCCTCGACCGTGACCAGACCCTCGAAGGAGCCCCACTCGTCGATCACGGCGGCCATCTGCTTCTGTTCGGTCTGGAACTGCTCCAGGAGGTCGACGACGTTCCCGGTCTCGGGGACGACCGGCATCTCGCGTGCGAGGTCGCCCGCCGTGACCGTCCCGTCGCCGCCCTCGCCGGCCGTGAGCACGTCCTTGACGTCGACGTACCCCTCGATCCGATCGCCGTCCTCGGCGTCGACGACGGGGTAGCGGGTGTGGCCCTCGTCGACGATCAGCGATCGAAGGGCCGAAAGCGGGAGGTCCGCGGACGCCGTCACGACGTCCGGCCGCGGGACCATCACCGATCGGACAGAGATGGCGTCCAGATCGAACACCCGCTCGATCATCTGTACCTCCGTCTGATCGATGTGGCCTTTCTGGCCGGAACGGGTCAGGACGGAGAGGATCTCCTCCTCGGTCAGCGTCTCCTCGGTCTCGGAGGCCGGCGGAATCCCGATCAGGCTGGTGAAGAAGTTGGCCGTGCCGTTGAACACGACGATGCCGGGGACGAACAGGTAGTAAAAGAGCTTCATCGGCGGGGCGACGAACAGCGCGACCCGCTCGGCCTCCGCGATGGCGACGGTCTTGGGCGCGAGTTCGCCGAAGACGACGTGGAGGAACGTGATAAAGCCGAAGCCGATCGCGAAGGCGACCAGGTGGATCACCCCCTCGGGGAGTACCGCAGCCAGCACCGGTTCGATGATCGCGGCCACCGCGGGTTCGCCGATCCACCCCAGCCCCAGGGACGCGATGGTGATCCCCAGCTGGGTGGTCGCGAGGTAGTCGTCGAGGCTGTCCATCGTCTCCTGGAGCACCCCGGCCCCGGGCTTGTCCTGCTCGACGAGGGATTCGACCGCCGTCGATCGGACCCGGACGAAGGCGAACTCCGAGGCGACGAAGAAGCCGTTCAGCGCCACCAGAAAGAGGGCGACGACGACACGGACCGCGGAAAGAGCGAGGTCGGCCATCGGGTGACCAGTCAAGCGCCGGCCCGAAATGGATTCCGATGGTAACCGCGGCGCGATCGTCGCCGAATCGCCTCCCAACGCCGGCGAACGGGGGTATCTTTATCCGCCCGTGCCGACAGTCTGAGCCATGTTCACGGTCGACGATGCCACGCTCCAGGCGGTCGGCGAGACGGTCATAGAAGCGCTCGGTGCGACCCCCGACATCGCACGCGACGTGGCCGATCACCTGGTCGATGCGGACCGCCGTGGCCACGGCTCCCACGGCGTTCGCATGATTCCGATCTACGCCTCGCTGATCGAGGAGGGGGAGCTCGTCCCCGACGCGACACCGACGACGAACGCTCTCGTCGACGGCTGTGTGTCCGTCGACGGCCGGCGGAGCTTCGGGCAGGTCGCCGGCCGCGTCGCGGTCGATCGGGCGATCGAGGAGGCGGCGGGCGGCCTCTCGCTCGTCGGGGTCGGCAACACCACCCACCTCGGCCGGATCGGCCGCTACGGCGAGCGCGCCGCCGAGGCCGGGATGCTGTTCGTCGCCCTCGTCAACGTCCCGGAGACGGGCGGTGAGGGGCCGGTCGCCCCCCTCGGCAGCACCGCCGGTGGGCTGGGAACCAACCCCCTCTGTTTCGCCGTGCCGCCGTTCGACGCCCTGCCGCACCCGGTCGTCGTCGACGTGGCGAGCAGCCAGGTCGCGATCGGGAAGGTCCGGCGAGCGGCCGCCTCGGGGACGGAACTGGAGCCAGAGTGGACGACCGACCCGAACGGCGAGCCGGTCACCGACCCGGAGGCCTACTTCGAGGGGGACGGCGTCCTGCTCCCGCTTGGCGGCCGCACGACTGGCCACAAGGGGTTCGGCCTCGCCGTCGCCGCCGAACTGTTCGGTTCGCTCGTCGGCGACGGGTTCATCTCGGGGCAGTCCGACATCGACTGGGGGAACCACGCCGCCTTCTTCGTCGCCGACCCGACGGTCTTCTCGGATCGAAACGCCATCGAGGACCGCCTCGACGCCTTCGCCGCCCACCTCCAGGAGTTCGAGTACGACGAGGCCATCGGGACCGGGAAGTCCTCGCGCAGCGACCGCGGCGCCCTCCCCGGGTGGCCGGAGTACCGCAGCGACGAGAAGCGACGCCGGGAGGGCGTGCCGATGCCGGACGACGACCTCACGGAACTGGCACGGCTCGCCCGCGAGCACGGCGTCGGCGACGTGATCCCGTCGGCCTGGCCCGAGCAGTAGGCCACCCGAACGGGCCGTCCGACTGGTGGCTCCGCCTCACTCCGGGCGGTCGAGATCGGACAGTGCCGCGCCGAGGTGTCCGTAGACGGCGCCGTAGTCCGACCCGAGGACGGTGAGGTCGTACCCCCGGTCGAGCATCTCCGCCGCGTCGTGGACGAAGACGCCGCCGAGGCAGACGTCGGCGTCCCGGACGGTCGCCTCCACCTCGTCGACGACGTCGACCACCTCGGGGTGATCGAATTCGAGCGGGTGCCCGAGCGCGTGCGAGAGGTCGCCCGGCCCGAGGAAGACGAAGTCCAGGCCGGGGAGGGCGACGAGATCGTCGAGGTCGTCGACGATCCGGTCGTTCTCGATCATCACGCCGACGTGGGCTGTTTCGTCCTCGCGGGAGAGGAACTCCGCGTCCAGGTCGCCGCCCCACAGCGAGGCACGGCTGCTGCCGATGCCGCGGCTGCCCGGGCTGCCGTCGCTCGCGCGGAACCGGGCAGCGTCGACCGCCGCCGCCGCGGCGTCGACCGACTCGACCCGGGGGACGAGCACGTTCCGGACCCCCGTATCGAGTACCTTCCTGATCCGGGCCGGGTGGGCGCCGGGCTCACCCGACGGCAGCCGGACGACGAGTTCGACCCCCGCGAGGTCGGCCGCGCGGGCGAGGTCCTTCAGCGGGTCGGCGTCGAACGGGCTGACGCCGCCGTGTTCCAGGTCGACGAAGGCGAAGTCGAGGTCGAGCGCCCCGAAGATCTCGATCACGTCCGGCGAACAGGAGACGGCGATGCCGCCGACGGCGCCACCGGACCCGGCCGGATCGAACGCGCTGTGTGCCATTCCTGGCCTCACTGTCCCGGATCGACCTAAAGCTTGCCCGGTGGTGGAGCCAACAAATTATATGTAGCCACGCCTGGCAGTCTTTCATATGTCAGAATCGGGCCCCTACAGGGTGCTCGTCGTCGATGACGAGGCCGACATCGCCGACGCCTACGCCCTCAGGCTTGAACTCGACGACGACTACGAGGTCGAAACGGCGTACGGAGGACGGGAGGCAATCGAGGCCGTCGACGACACCTTCGACGTCCTGTTGCTCGACCGCCGAATGCCGGAGGTCTCGGGGGACGAGGTGCTCGAACACGTCCGCGAGGCCGACATCGACTGTCGCGCGATCATGGTTACGGCGGTCGATCCGGACTTCGACATCGTCGAGATGCCGTTCGACGACTACCTCTGCAAACCCATCGACAAGGAGGACCTCTTTGAGGCAATCGAACAACAGCTCTCCTTTCGGAGCTACGACGACGCCCTCTCGGAGTACATGTCCATCTCCAGCAAGATCGCCGTCCTCGAAGCGGAGAAACTCCCCGAGGAACTCGAAGAGAACGACGAGTACCAGCGTCTCACGTCCCGGGCGGACGCCCTTCAGGAGCAACTAGACGAGACGGTCGCGGAGTTCGACGACATGGAACTGGCCTTCCGAGAAGTGGGTCGCGCCGGCGACCTCTGACCTCCCCCCGATCCAGGCCTCCCGGGACCGGCGTGGGGGGTCCGCGGCTCCCGACCACCATCACCGGTCGCCCGCGGCGGGTCGCCCCGCACCGACGACGTGGACCCGCGCACCGCCCGCATCACTCGTCTCGACTTCGACCGACCAGCCGTGGGCACCGGCGACCCGGGCCACGATCGGCAGTCCCAGGCCGGTCCCCTCGGTTCGCGTCGTGTACCCCGCCGACAGCGCGTCCTCACGCTCGTCCGGTGGGATCCCGGGGCCGTCGTCGCAGACGGCGAACCCCGCTTCGGTCCGGGTGACCCGGATCGCCGGGGCCGGCCCGGCGTGTTCGACCGCGTTGCGAAAGAGGTTCTCGAACAGGCGTCGGAGCCGTCGGGGCGACCCCTCGACGGTCGGAAGCGGCCCGTCGACCGCGAGCGTCGCGTCCCCGTGCTCGACACCGTCCCAGGTCTCCCGGACGAGCGACCCGAGGTCGACCGCCTCCGGGTCGGTCAGTTCGTCGCCGTCCCTCGCCATGTCGAGGACGTCGTCGATCAGGCGCTCGATGCGCTCGTGCGCCTCGGCGACCGGTTCGAGGTGGTCGAGGTCGCCGGTCTCTCTCGCGGTCTCGACCCGGACTTCCGCGAGTTCCAGCGGGTTCCGGAGGTCGTGTGCGAGTGCGTGGGTGAAGGTCCGGAGGCGCTCGACCTCCTCGTTCAGGGACGTCACCCGCCGTTCGTAGTCGGTGACGTCCACAAACAGGAGCGCACCCGTGGCTGGTTGCTCGTCACGGTCCGACTGTTCGTCGTGGGCGCGGTCCCCACCGGCGTCGCGGCGGCCGCCGGGTCGGCCGACGGCGTCCGGGAGACACTCCACGTCGAAGGTCCGCCCGTCGGTCTCAACCCGTCCCGTCCCGCCGTCGAGGGCCGTTTCGAGCGCCGCGGCGCCGCCGTCGACGTCGGAGAGCAGCGTGGCAACCCGCTTCTCTCCATCCGGAGCAGGCGCGCCGAACACCTCCTCGAACGCAGGCGAGACACCCGTGAGGACCGCTTCACCGTCGGACACCCTGTAGCGGACCACCGCGCGGAGGCGCAGTCGGTCCCTGTCGGTTCTCGCGTCCGTCCGGTTCGGGGGCTGCTCCGTATCGTCTCCGCCCGGTCCTCGCATTCAGTCTGATTTTTGGTGGGGGCGCCATAAACGTACACCCCTCGCCCCCGAACTGTACACACCTGCGTATGACCGGGTTCGAGCGGCACAGTTTAATACATCGGGAGGGTGTCAGTTTATGACATGACGCCCGTGTCGACTGTCCGGGGGTCACACTCGACTGCGTCCTGGACAGGGGGGCCGCGGGATGGGTGAGCGCCGGATCGTACTCGCGGTGGTCGGGGCAGTCGTCCTGGCGACGGTCCTGCCGACGGTCGGGGCGCTCGTCGGGAGCGACGCCACCGGCGGTTCGCCGTCGATGTCCGTCTCGCTCACGGGGGCCGTGACGGCGAACGGAACCGGGAGCGCCGGCGAGCGACTGCGATTCCTGCCGCGGGACGACGATATCGCTCCCGTGTCGACGTTCGCCGACGCCGGGGGCTACGCGGTCGATGTCGACCCCGGCGTGAACTACACGGTCGAGTTCCGACAGGAGTACGAGAGCGACGGCACGACGACCGACACGTCGACATCGCCCACACCGTACCCCACCGACAGCACGACCACCGACACGTCGACATCGCCCACACCGTACCCCACCGACGGCACGACCACCGACACGTCGACATCGCCCACACCGTACCCCACCGACGGCACGACCACCGACCCGTCGACACCGCCCCCGTACCCCGACGACGGCGTGCCGGACGTCTACGCGCTGGGGGCGGTCACGGTCAGCGACGACGCGACCCGCGACTTCGCGATCCCCGCCGGCCACAACCTCTCTATCGATGTCGTGGGCCCCGACGGCGACCCACTCGGGGACGCACGGGTCATCGTCCATCACAGGGCCGACACCGGGGCCGCCGGGGCCGTCCTCACCGGTAACACCATCAGCAGTGGGTCGTTCGTCCCGTCGGGGGCTGCGACCCCCGGCGTGGAGGTGACCGGCACCGTCGACGTGGTGGTGCGTCCGCCGGCCGGCCGCGACGACCTCGCCGAGTACCACACCCGGCTCGAGGTCGACGAGGACCGATCGCTCCCGGTCGAACTGCGGCCGGCCGCCAACGTCTCCGTCCGCGTCCAGTACGGGAGCGGTCAGGACGCCGAGGCCGCGGCCGGCGACACGGTTAGCTGGCTCGGAAACAACGGCACGACCCACGGCGAGCAGGCGCGTCTCGACGGCGCGGGGGCCTCGCGGAACGTCACGCTCTGGAAGGGTGGCAACTACACGACGGCGCTGTTCCAGGGCGACCGCGGCCTGCCCAGACCGGCTCCGGGCCCCGTCGACGGCCGTCCGGACACGTACGTTCTGGAGGCGGGGACCGTCGGCGGCGATGCCGCCCCGACGTACTCCGTCCCGACCGAGGCGACGAGAGTGAACGTGACGGTACTGAACGGCAGCGACGTGCCGTACTCCGAGGGTGAGGTCCAGTTCGTCCACGTGCGGTCGGGTGGATTCGCCCCGCTGCAGGCGAATCTCACCGCGTCGGGACAGGCCGTCCTGCCGGGACGAACGACGCCCGGGGCGGAGCTGACCGGGCCCGTCCTGATCCGTGCCGAGACGGCGGACGGCAACAGCGCGATGCGGCGGTTCTCGGCAACCGGGGACCGGCGGAACGTGACGCTGTACGTCGTCGACCGGACCTGGCTCGGGGTCGAATTCCTGACCGCCCGCGGGACCTATCTGACGAACGGAACGGTGCTCGTCGAACGCGCGAGCGACGGACAGGCCATCGCCGCATTCGACGAACCGATTGAGGGCTCGGTCTTCGCCGGCACCACGTGGAGCAACGTCACGCAGACTGTGAGTTACGTCCAGCGGGCTACCGGTCCGGCTGGGAGCCACGACGGCGTCCCCGACCTGCTGGCGCTCGGTCGCCTCAGGCAGTCCACCGACGTGTTCGGAACCGCCACGCTCCCGTCCGGCCACGTGGTCAACGTGAGCGTAGTCGACTCGGACGGAAACCCGGTCGAGAACGCGACGGTGACGGTCCGTGACCGGTCGCCGGCCATCATCCAGGCCCAGTCCGAGACGAGTGGCACGACCGTCACCGGCCCGGCGAACGCCTCGCTAAGAGCCACGACTGACGCCGACGGTCTGCTCCACCTGGAAAACCGGACGACACCGGGGATCGAACTCGCCGGCGACGTCTCCCTTAGGGTCCGACCGCCGGATGGGGGTGGCTTTGCCGAGGACGTCTATCGCCGCCGGGCAAACGTCACCGCCCCCGAGAACCGCTCGTTCGCTGTCGAACTGGCGGCCGCCGAGAGTGGCGGCGGCGGTGGCGGCGACCTGTCCACATCGACCAGCGAACCCACGGACACCGAAACGGCGACCAACGAGACGGTGGCTAACGAAACGGGCGTGGACGTCGGCAGGCCGTCGCTGTCGATCGCAAGCGACGAACTCGCCTTTGGGGACGTCCGGGTGGGAACCACGAGCAACCGGACGCTCGAACTGACGAACGACGGCACCGCTCCCCTCACCGTCTCGCGGATCGAGGTCGAGGGTGCGGCGTTCACCCGCCAGGGGGACGTGCGATCGGTCGCACCGGGCGAGACCCGGTCGGTCCAGGTCAGGTTCTCACCGTCGAGTAACGAGTCGGCGACCGGCCGGCTCACCGTCGCACACAACGGATCGACCGCGGTCGCCGCGGTGAACCTCTCGGGGCGAGGAGTCCGGAGTGCGATCGCCGTCTCGCCGACAGCCGTCGACTTCGGCGAGGTCCGGGTCGGCGAGAACGTCACGCGAACGATCCGGATCTCCAACGATGGCACGGCGCCCCTCCGGCTGTCGGCGCTCGACCTCGTCGAGGCACCGGGGGTCGCGCTCGACTCCCCGGCGAATCTGACCGTTCGGCCGGGCGAGGCCCGGACGGCGACGGTGACGTTCGCCCCCCGCGAGTCCGGGTCGCTCACCGGGTCGCTGTCGGTCGGGGCCCCGGGTGGCTCGCTCGACGTGGCGCTGGAGGGCCGTGCGGTCGCACCGGACCTGCAAGTCGGGGTCGAAGCCCTGCGGTTCGGCGACGTGACTGCGGGCGAGGCGCTCAACCGCACGCTGACAGTGCGCAACGCGGGCGAAGCGAACCTCACCGTCGACCGGGCGGCGCTCGTCGGTGCCACACCGGACGCGTTCGGCGTCGACCCCGACGGCGGGTTCACACTCGCCCCCGGCGACGAGCGATCCCTGACGGTGACCTTCGGCCCGCCCGGGCCCGGTACCTACTCCGCGACGCTCCAGGTCTTCGGTGCCGACCCGGCGAGTCGGTCCGACGTCTGGCTGTCGAACACTGACTCGGTGGTCAGGACCGACGGCGAGACCACGAACAACACCACCCGGGTCAACGTGACGGCTCGCAACGTCACGGCGGGCGAGACCGTCGAGGTCAACGTCTCGACGACGCGGTCGGTCGACGACGAGGTCGGGGTCGACTCCCTGGCGCTGTCGGTCGAGGAGGGCGGGGACTTCGCGTTGAACGTGACCGAGAGCAACTCCTCGGCGGTGACCGAGGCGAACTTCAGCGTCACCGACGGCACCCGGGGGCTCGGCTACCTGCGCGTGGACCACACGATACCGGACTCGGCAATCGGGGGGGTGAACTTCACCTTCCGGGTGAGCAAGGACAGACTCGCGGCCAGCGATACGGACCCCGGAGACGTGGTGCTCCACCGGTTCGCGAACGGGACCTGGACCGAACTGCCGACGACGATCGTCGCCGAGACGCCGACCCACTGGATCCTCCGCGGCGACTCGCCGGGGCTGTCGGACTTCGTCGTCGGCGGCGAGCAGGCCAAGTTCGAACTGCTCCGGGCGCTCGTGAGCGTCTCCCGGGTCGAACTCGGGGACGCGGTCGCCGTGCGCGTCCGGATCTCGAACGTCGGCGGCGCGGACGGAACGTTCACCGCGGAGTTGCTCCTCAACGGGCAGGTCGTCGAGGATCGCGACGTCACCGTCGCCGCCGAGGGGACCCGGCAGGCCACCTTCGAGCGCGAGTTCGGCGACCCCGGCAACTACAGCGTCCGCGTCAACGACGAACGAGCGGGGAACGTCACGGTGGTGGTTCCGGAGTCGGCGAACGGGACCGCGACGGCGGTGGTCGCTACCGGCACGGTACCGCCGGACGGGACGACCGCGCCGGGGGGGACCGCGACGACCGTCGTCGCCGAACCGGGAGCGCTTGGCGTGGGGGTCCCGACCCTCGGTGGGGTGGTAGCGCTGATCGTCGCGCTGCTCGGCGGGCTGGTGCTGTACCGGCGCGGGTGAGCACCGATCCCGCCGTTCCCGGTGGACGCGCGTCGCACAGGGGCCCGACGCGGAGCGTCGGTGTGTCGGGTCGCCAGGCCGGCTGCTTCGTCGTCGCTGTGTCAGATCGTTTGGCCGTCTGCTTCGTCGTCGGGGTCGTCAGCGCCGTCGTCGCCGGCCGTCGCATCCGGCGCCGCTGCGGGCAGGTGGAGTTCCACGACCGACCCGCGCGGGTCGTTCTCGCTGATGTCGAGAGTCCCCCCCGAGCGGTCGACGGCCCAGTAGACCAGCCAGAGACCGAGCCCGCTCCCGTGTTCGAGCGCCGTCTCGCGGCCCTTCTGGAGCACTGCGTGCTCCTGCTCCGGGATGCCGGGGCCGTCGTCGGCGACCACGAGGCGAACCCCGCCCACGGTCGCCTCAGTCGGGTGGTGTCTCCCCACGTCGGGCGAGGACTGGTCCGAACTGGACTCGCCCTCCGGCGACTCGACCGTCGCGGCGACCGTCACCTCGACCGTGGGCTCGTCGCTGTCGTTGTGCTTGCAGGCGTTTTCGACGACGTTCGCGACGGCCCGTCGGATCGCCGGGAGCGCCGAAACGGTGATCCCGGGGGAGTCGCCGTCGGGGGGCTCCGGCTTCGCTCCGTGGGGGGCGCCGTCGCCGCCATCCTGGACCACCGGGTCGCGACCGCCGTCTCCGGCCGCCACGTCGACGTGGATGCTCACCTCGGGGTACGCCTCCCGGATGTCGCTCACCACGTCCCGGACGATTTCGCCCAGATCGAGCGGGCGGGGCTCCTCGTCTTCGTCCATCACGTTCTCGATCTGTCGGGCCTTGTCGCTGAGAGCGGTCAGTTCGTCCCCGGCGTCGTACATCTTGCGGGCCATCTGCTGGATCCGGTCGTTGTCGACCATCTCCTCGACGAGTTCGGCGTAGTTGAGGACGACCACCATCTCGTTGCGGACGTTGTGGCGTATCACGCGGTTGAGCACCTCGAGACGCTGTTCGCGCTCCCGGAGCTTTCGCTCGCGGGCGGCGAGTCCGTCGGTCAGGTCGTTGAACCCGTCGCTGATCTGTTCCCACTCCTCGCCCGAGCTGAGCGACAGGGAGGCGTCGTACTCGCCCCGGCCGACCCGACGGAACCCCGCGAGTAGCCGACTGGTCTGGCGGAGATTGACGCTGTACTCCCAGTAGCCGAATCCGACGACGATCCCGAGAACGACGAACAGGCCGACGCCCTGGGCGAGCGCGAGCTGGCGGAGCTGGCGCTGGAGGGCGGTGCTGTCCCGCTGGATCCGGACCGTCCAGCCGTAGCCTTCGACCACGGCCCGCCCGGTGATGACCGACGCGAAGCTCTCGTGTGCCCCGTGCAACTCCGACCCCTCGTGACTCACGACGACCGCCTGGGCGCTCGTCTCCAGGGGGTCGAGCGTGGAGAGAAACGTCTGGTCGGTGACGCGGATGACGCCGAGCAGCGCGCCGGCTACCCGCCCCTCCCGGAAGATTGGCGCGGAAATGACCACCGCGTGGGAGTCGTTTGCGGGGACCGGATCGCTCACGCACTGGTCGCCCGTCCGGAGCGTCTCGGACACGCAGGGGCCGTCGGTCACGTTCGACCCGAGGAGGTCCTCGCGCCCCGCGGGCGTGTACGTGCCGCGAGCGTCGACGACGTGGCCGCTCGTATTGACGAGCAGTGTGTTGCGGAACCGGGAGTTGTCGAGCATCCCGGTCAGGACCCGGTCGGAGCGGTCGAAGTCGGCCGAAGCGTTGCGACTGGCGACGTAGCCGACGTAGTCGCGCCGGTCGGCGAGTTCGGTCCGGATCTGCTCTGCGGTCTGGGTCGCGGTTTCGTCGACGTCCGCCTGGACCCGCTGGACCTGCTGGTCCTTGAAGAACTCCAGGCCAGCCACGGTCAGGACGCTCAGCAACACCGTGATGAGCACCAGTGCGACCGCGAACTTGGTCCGCAGTTTCACCGCCTGATGAACGTCCGGCTGACGTGTTAATCGTTCCGCCGGAACCCTGACGCTGCGGCCCTCGGATTCAGACTGACCTGTTCGGACCGGAAGCGGAGTGGACGGGACGGAGATGCCGGGTCGGTATGGCGGTGGGTGATCTTTATACGTTGCCGACGAGGATTGCGTCCATATCGCATGAGCGACGACCGGACCAAACTGGCCGAGGAAGCCGACTTCGACGGGGACGGGTCCCGCGTCATCACCGAAATCCGGGGTCGGGAGATCGCCGTCTTCCTGCACGACGGCGAGTACCACGCAGTCGCGAACTACTGCATCCACCAGGCCGGCCCCCTCTGTGAGGGGGCCCTCACCGGCCACACGACGACCGACGACGACGGCTGGGACTGGAGTTTCGACGCCGAGCGCAAGTACATCTCCTGTCCGTGGCACGGGTGGCTCTTCGACATCGAGACCGGGACCAGCCCCAAGGACGACAGCTACCGGGTCCCGACCTACGACCTGGAAGTCGAGGACGGCGTCGTCTACCTGAGCGATTGAGGCGGAGACATCGCGGGTCGGGGACCGGGACGCCACGGGGGCGTCCGGGCTCGACACCCCGTTTACGGCCGCGGTCCCGTGTAGGTGTAGTACGTGACCTCCCGCGCACACCAGGCACACCCACAGCTGTATGAGCCGCTTCGGCCCGTCAGGTAGTCGGGATGCGTGACCTCGACGTTGCGCTCGAACCGTTCCGCGAGGTCGTGGTACCGGTCAACCTCCCGCCAGAACGACGCAGCGGCAGTTGACATGTCAACGAGGACGGACGGGACGCACTTGAGCCTTCCGTGCGCCAGGCTGCACCGGCGATTGCTCCGTCCGCCTCGTGCCTGCGGCGTCGCCAGTCACGCGTCGCCACCGGTCTCGACGGAGCGCGACTCCGCCCGCCCGTCACGTTCTTCCTTGCCGTCACGCTCGTCCTCCCCGTCACGTTCCGCCGCGCCGTCCGTGACGGCCTCGCGGACCCACGCCCGGAACTCGTCGCTCGGCAGTTCGAACCGCGTGTACCCCTCGGTCGACCGGTGGCGTCCGACGTCCGCGATGGTGGTTCCGTCGACCTCGATCGCCCAGTCGTCCCCGAACCGACCGTCGAAGCAGACGAACCGGACGTCGACGCCGAGGTCGGCTTCGAGGTCCGCGATCACCTCCGGCGTGAGGGCGCCGTCCTCGAACCGCGGCGGCCGGTAGGGACGCAGGCCGGCGGCCTCGAACTCGGCGATCGCCTCGCGCCACCAGTCCGGGAGTTCCGAGACGTCCACGTCGGCGTACGGGTCCTCCGGGTCCTCCCCGGGCCCACGGGCTCGAAGGTCCTCGACGTCGGAGTGGGCTTCGTCGGCGTCTGCCTCACGGTCGACGTCGCGGTCGGCGTCGCGGTTCATAGGCGTCGCACGGGCACGGGATCAGATGCCGAACACGCGCTCGGCGTTTTTCCCCATCAGCTTGTTCAGCTCCGCGGCGGAGAAGTACGGCTTCACCCGGTTGAACAGCTCCTCGGGCGTATCGAAGTCGGGGTGGGGGACGTCCGCCGACCAGAGCAGGTTGTCGATGCCGGCCATCTCGACGAGCCAGGCGAGGTGCTCGGGCGTCCCGTGGGTGTGGCCCAGCGGCTGCGTACAGAAGTAGACGTGCTCGTCGAGGTACTCGCTCGGCGGTCGGGTGACCCCCGGCACCTCGTACCCGAGTTCGGCGTAGGCGGCGTCCATCCGCTGTTTGAGGTAGGGGAGGTAGCCGATCCCGGCCTCCTGCATGACGATCGTCAGGTCCGGGAAGCGCTCGAACACCCCCTTGAACACGAACGACGTCAGGATCGACATGTGGAGCATGGGGTGGGCGCTGACGTGGTCCTCGGCGTAGGTCTCGGCCGACCAGAACTGCTTGGGGAACGAGCGCGGCCCGGTCCCGGTGTGGATGGCCACCGGCAGGTCGTGGGCCGAGGCGGCCTCCCACACCGGGTCGTACTGCGGATCGCCCGGGAGCGGCCGGAGCAGGGTGCCGAGAAGCTGGACGCCGACGGTCGAGTCGTGGTCGCCCATGCGCTCGATTTCGGCCGCGGTGAACTCGGGATCGAGCGGCGTCCCGAGCATGTTGGCGTAGATGTTGGGGTAGTCGTCGAACTCCTCGCGGACCCAGTTGTTGTAGGCGTTGACGAGGCCAGCGGCGTGACGCGGGTTCCGCCGCGGTGAGAACCCCAGGTTGTTCGCGATCGCCCGGTCGATCCCGTGTTCCTCCATGACCTCGAGGAGGTCGCCCGCGTCCGAGGGGCGCCCGAACGAGAACCCTTCCTTGCCTTCCCGCTCCTTCATGCGCTCGTAGAGATAGAGAGGGGAGGCGACGGACGCCGCCGAGAACTCCAGCGACCCGTTTGGCGAACGCTCGTAGAACTGCCTGACGTCGTCGAACTCCGCATCCATGTACGGCAGCAACATCGGCGCCGGCGCCGTCACGTGGCCGTCCGCCTCGACGACGGTGTCGAGGTCGTCGACGGTTCGGAGTTCCCCCCCGCCGGTGGTCCGGGACATGTTCCGGCTAGATCCCGGCGAGCGAAAAAAGTGTATCCCCCACGGCGCCGGACGGAGCCGCCGAACGGACGCGAGGAGAACCGAAGTCGTCGATGACCGGTCAACGGACCGGCATACCCTCCATCGGTACGCTCCGTGACCGCCTCAGCCGCTATCGCGGGGACGGGGCGCGCACGTACCGAACGCCCGGTGGCCGACGCGATCAGAGCCCGAAGACGCGTGCGGCGGTGCCAGAGAACACGGCTGTCGCCGCGTCAGCGTCCAGTTGGTCGCCGAGTGCGGTGTCCACCCCAGCCGGGGTGTCGGTCCGCGGGTGTGGCAGGTCGGAGGTAAAGAGGACGTTGTCCGGACCAACCATCTTGATCGCGCGCGCGAGGTATCGGGAATCCGGATGCGTCCCGGCGTCGTGGACGGGGCCGGTCCCCCAGTAGACGCTCTCGGCGGCGTACTCGCTCGGCAGTTTGTTCAGGGCCGGGATCTCGTAGCCGAGTTCGAGATAGTGATCGTCCAGGCGCATGATGGCGTAGGGGGCCCACCCGACACCGCAGTCGAGCAGGACGACGTCGAGGTCCGGGTATCGGACGGGGACGCCCTCGAACATGAGCGACGTGAGATGTCTGAGGGCCAGAAACGGCTGGTGCATGACGTAGTCCTGGGCGAAGTACGCCGACTCGTAGAACTGCTGGTGGAGCGAACTCGCGCCGACGGTCGGCTGGACGACGATCGGCAGGCCGTGGTCCTCGGCCGCCGCGTAGATCGGATCGTACGCCCGGTGACCCAGGGGGTGGGTGACCCCCGTGACCGGGAGGTGGACCCCGGCGACCGCGGCCTCCCCGCCGACCCTGTCGATCTCCGCCGCCGCGCGCTCGGGGTGCTGTGGCGCCACGACCACGTTGCCCACGAGCCGATCCCGACCGTCCAGCCCGTCCAGCAGCCAGTCGTTGTACGCACTCGCCAGCGCGACCGCGAACCGATCGTTGTTGACCTCGGCCAGGTCGAGGTTCAGCGTCGGGTTCACCACCGCCGCGTCGATCCCCTGGGCCGCACACTGGCGTTCGACGGCGTCGAACCCGATCGCCTCCGTCAGGTCCCCCTCGGCGGCCGGAACCCCGTCCGCGCCCGCGCGCTTGTATTCGTACAGCGGGTGGGCACCGACGCCGCCGTAGACGTCGCCGCGCGGGTTGTTAGAGAGGTCGAGGAACTCCCGGGCAGCCGTCTCGGCGTCCATGTACGTGAGGAGGTCGTCGACCGTCTCCTGGACCTGTGCGCCCGCGTCGATCACGCGCCGATCTCGAAGCGCAGTCGCCTCGTCAGGGGAGCCCTCGGTCGTCATCGTTGTTCATGCGCGCGCTAATCCGCAAAAAGATACCGGCCAGGTGGACGTCCTCGCATCGATCGGTCCGACCCCCGTGCAGGTCGCCGTCCCCCGGTCAGTACCACGCCATCCCGCCCGAGAGGTTGATGTCCTGGGCGGTAATCAGGCGCGCGTTGTCGCTCGCGAGGAAGGCGACGAGTTCCGCCACGTCGCGAGCGTGGACGAACTGGTCGAGGGCCTGCTGGTCGAGGAGCCGTTGCTCCTGCTCCTCGTAGGACGCGTCGGCCGACTTCGCCTGCTCCTCGACGACGCTCTCGAACCGGTCCCCGGAGTCGGCCTTGACGCCGCCGGGACAGACCGTGTTGACGCGGACGCCGTCGTCGCCGAGTTCGTAGGCCAGCGTCCGGCCGAGGTTGATGATCGCCGCCTTCGAGGCGGCGTAGGCGGTTCCGTTGGGGTACGGCCCCTTTCCGGCCGTCGACGCGACGTTGACGACGCTGCCGCCCCCCTCCTTCAGCGCCGGGATCGCCTGTTTCGAACAGATCGCCGTCCCGACGACGTTGGTCTCCTGGACGCGCCGCCAGTCGTCGATGTCGGTCGTCTCCAGCGGCCCGCCCTGCCCCTCGCTGACCAGCGAGATGCCGGCGTTGTTCACCAGGCAGTCCAGCCCGCCGAAGGTCTCGGTCGTGGCGTCGACGGCGTCGCCGACCGACGCCTCGTCGGTGATGTCGGTCTCGACTGCGAGCGTCCGGTCGGGGGCGTCGATCAGATCCGCCGTCTCGTAGATGCCGTCGCTCCGGGCGGCCAGTGCGACGTTCGCGCCGTACTCGGCGAGCGTGACCGCGATCTCGCGGCCGATCCCTCGACTCGCCCCGGTAACGAACGCCGTGGTACTCTCTAACATTGGCGTCCCCCAGTTCAGGCAGCGCCGTCAAAACCGTTGGCATCCGGGACCCCGTCGACGCGGGAGGATGTCGGCAGCGAACGCCGTCGACGGCCGGAGGCCCCCGCCGGGGCGACGCCCTACCGCTCCCGCTTCGGCGGTCGGCCCAGTTCCCGCTCGACCGACGCCACCTTCTTGCCCGCCCCCACGTCGCTCGTGCGCTTGTCGTCGACCTTCAGGACCGTCGAGACCCGGTCGGCGTCGACCGCCCGGTGGGCCGCGGCGGCTGCGGCGAACAGTTCGTCGACGTCCTCGGCCTCGACCACGGTCCCCATGGGGTTGGTCTCGTAGCTCACGTCGAAGCCTTCGAGGGCATCGACCGCCTTCGCGACTTCACTCGCCATGCTGCCCTCGATCACCGGTGCCACGCTCAGGAGTGCGACGACCGTCATGGTCGAGCGTGGGCGCGGGAACACAATAGTCTCTCCCCGGCAGCGGCCGGTCTCGACCGGCGCGAGTCGCCCAGCCATCGGAGGGCGACGACCGGACCGCCGGGAACCGGGTCACCCGGGGCGACAGACGAGCACCCGCCCGTCCTCGCGGGGGTCGCTCTCGCCGTCCCGGTCCCGGACCCGGCGGACGACCCGCTCGCCCACGAAGTAGTTGCCGACGTGGGTGCCGAGGTCGGCGTGGACGGTCGCCGTGGTGTTGCCCTCCATCGGTTCGTTGTAGTAGCCGCCGTTGACCGGGACGCGCGCGAGCACGCCGTGCTCGACTGACTCGGTCTCGACGGTGCCGACGATCACGTGGCCGTCCACGATCTCGTCGTCGGGCGGCAACACGAGCGTGCGCTCGACGGCCTCGACGTACGATGCCACCGCCGACGGCTCCAGCGACTCCGGGACGGCGGGCGCCGACGCCGGGAGGGCGTTCGAGGCGCCGTCACAGGTGGCGTAGGCGGGGAGTCCCGGCGACTCGTCGGCGGTCTCATCCGCGGGCGTCGAATCCGCGCTCGTGGCCGGCGACCCCGCGTCGGTACCATCGGCGTCGGTCCCGTCGGCCGTCCCCTCGGGGTCCGAACCGCCGGGATCAGTCGTGCCGGTACAGCCGGCAAACGCGGCCAGAAGCGCCGCACAGACCTCGCGTCGGCGTGGGGACACGTCCGGGTCGTTTCGGCCGGCCGGTAAGTGTTTTCGGGAGCGCACCAGGCTTTTGCCCCGGCGGCGCCGACCCGGCACCGATGACGGATCTGTACCTCTCGCATCCGGTGCGGCGACTCCGCCGGGAGCCGCCGGCGGACGAACGCGTGGACCTCGTCGTCGAACCGACCGACGGGGACGCTGCCGACGCGGTCGCGGCGGCCGTGGACGACCTGGATGGCGACGTGACGGCGTGGCTCCCGTCCGGGTCGCTCAGAGTCGATCTCCCGGCGGCGGCGGTCGACGCGCTCTGCGATCGGGACGACCTCCGGCGAGTCGAAACCGCGAACACCCTCGGACTCGGGCTCGACGTCGACGAGTGATCCGTCCATCATTATCTTTCGATAACTACAACGAACGTCAAAGCCTCCACAATTGACATTACGTGGTGGGCACTATGGTCGTCGTGAGGGCGACGCACCCGCGTCCCCCCTGCGGGTATCCGCCCTCGATTCCGCCGTTCGACCCCTTCCCCGCCCCTCCCCCCCCTTTGGAAACCCCTCACGGACGACGTTTCGTCCCCCGCGGCCCACCCGCGTAACTGCGGGCGACGGGCCGTCCGCCGCCTTCGACTCAGACCAATCGACGACTGGCGAAGACGAGAATACCGACGACGAGGAGTCCGATCCCCCAGTAGACGCTGTCCCCCGGGAGGGAGGCGAGCAGGAGCGTGACGATGCCGGACGTGATGAGCGACCAGCCGACGGTCGTTCGGTACGCCATGTGTCCGGAGGTCGGGTCGAAGCCGAATAGTTAGGCGCGGCGTTTGGAGATCGGTAGATGACCCAACCGGTCGACGGCCCCGGCGACACCCCACGTACGACAAAGGCGACCGGAATCGAGAACCGCAGCAGTCGCTCACCGGACGACTTCAGTAGAAGTGCGCTGGCGGGGATTTGAACCCCGGTTGCGACCATGGCAAGGTCACGTGATACCACTACACTACCAGCGCGCGTCTTGCACTTCTGGGTAACGCCGGATTCATTGATAAGGCTTCCGAAACGGGGCAGAATCGAGCGACTGCGACGGGCTGGCGCGGGACGACCCACCACGGCATCGACCCACACGGTGATGGCGGACGAATCGCCCACAGACGGGGGTGTGAGCGCCTCACAGCCCCGGACGCGTTCCGCTACCCTTATAGGTTCGGACGCGGTATCGCGAGACAGTCTGGACGCGACGAGGAAGGGATCGGCATGACACGCACCGTACTCGTGCCGTCTTCGCTCGTCCGTGAGGCCGAAGACAAACGCGAGGCAACTCGCAAGCTCGGATACGTCGCCCGCGCGGCGACGGTGTACCGGGCTGACCGGCTCGTCGTCTTCCCGGACCGGGAAGGCGAACGGCGCTGGGGAGGCGAGTTCGTCGAAACCGTACTCCGGTACGCCGCCACGCCCCCGCACCTCCGGAAGGAAGTGTGGGAGATGCGGCACGAACTGGAGTACGTCGGCGTGCTGCCGCCCCTCCACGTCGCGTCCACGACCGGCTCCGAACCCGCCGGTTCGGAGTCGTTAACACAGGGAATCGTGACCGAGGTCGGATCTGACGGCCGCGTTCGGGTCACTTGCGGACTGCAACACCCGATCTCCCTCGGCGTTCCGCCCGACATGGCGGTCGCCGAGGGGGAGCGCGTCGCCATCAGGATATCTTCGCGAGAACCGGTCCGCGCGCGCATCGTGGACGAGCCCCTCCCGGGCTACGCGGTGGCGCGCGAGACCCTGCCGGACGCCCTCGAACGCCCCGACGCGGGACTCGCCATCGCGGCGTCGCGCCACGGGGCCGAACTCTCGGTGGACCGCCTCGCGGTCCTCAGAGAGCGGGTCGACGACGGCGACTTCACGGTCGCCTTCGGCGCGCCCGACCGGGGGCTGCCGGCGATCCTCGACCTGGCGGTCGAGGACGTTCCCGCCGCGTTCGCGCTCGATCGACGGGATCGGCCGACGGGCGACGGGGACACAGCAGCCGACGGAGCGCCGTCGGACGTCGAACCTGACCCGGGGTTCGACCTCTGGCTGAATACGATTCCGGACCAGGGCAGCGAGGTGGTGCGAACGGAGGAAGCGCTGTTGGCCTCCCTCGCGACCCTGACGCTCCCGTAGGGGAGTCGCGGACACGAAGCCAGAACGGAGAACACAATGCCACAACCAAGCAGACCACGAAAAGGCTCGATGGGCTTTAGCCCCCGCAAGCGCGTCACCCGCGAGGTGCCGCAGATCCGGTCGTGGCCCGACGACGACGGGTCCCCGGCGCTACAGGGCTTTGCCGGCTACAAGGCCGGGATGACCCACGTCGTCATGGTCAACGACCAGGCCAACTCCTCGCGAGAGGGGATGGAGGAGTCGGTGCCCGTGACGGTCGTCGAGACCCCGCCGATGCGGGCGGTCGCTCTGAGAGCTTACGAGGACACGGCGTACGGAATGAAGCCGCTGACGGAAGCGTGGACCGGCGAGTTCCACGAGGAACTCGACCGGACGCTCTCGCTCCCGAACGAGAACACCTTCGAGGACGACGCCGCGGAGATCCGCGAGGCCGTCGATGACGGCCGCGTCGCGGACCTGCGGGTCATTACTCACACGGTGCCGGCGGCGCTGGACAACGTCCCCAAGAAGAAGCCCGACGTGATGGAGACCCGCGTGGGCGGCGGCTCGCTTTCCGAGCGCGCCGACTTCGCGCTCGATCTGGTCGAGGACGGCGGCGAACACGAGATGTCGGACGTGTTCCGCGCCGGCGAGTACCTCGACGTCGCGGGCGTCACGAAGGGGAAGGGCACCCAGGGCCCCGTCAAGCGCTGGGGCGTCCAGAAGCGGAAGGGCAAACACGCCCGCCAGGGGTGGCGGCGCCGGATCGGCAACCTCGGCCCGTGGAACCCCTCTCGCGTGCGCTCGACCGTTCCCCAGCAGGGACAGACCGGCTACCACCAGCGGACCGAACTCAACAAGCGCCTCATCGACTTCGGTGCGGGCGCCGACGCGAGCGTCGACGGCGGCTTCGTCAACTACGGCGAGGTCGACGGCCCGTACGCGCTCGTGAAGGGATCGGTCCCCGGCCCGAACAAGCGGCTCCTGCGGTTCCGCCCGGCCGTCCGGCCGAACGACCAACCGCGCCTCGACCCCGAGGTGCGGTACGTCTCAACCGCATCCAACCAGGGATAACTCATGGAAGCAACAGTACGAGACCTGGACGGCGACGACGCGGGCACGGTCGAGTTGCCCGACGTCTTCGAGACCACGTTCCGGCCGGACCTGATCCGCCGGGCGGTCGTCGCCGCACAGGCAAACCGGAAGCAGGCGTACGGCGCCGACCCCTACGCCGGCATGCGAACGCCGGCAGAGTCCTTCGGCAGCGGCCGCGGCATGGCCCACGTGCCCCGAGAGAACGGTCAGGGACGACGCGTCCCCCAGACCATCGGCGGCCGCCGGGCCCACCCGCCCAAGGCCGAGAAGGACCAGGGCAAGGGAATCAACGACAAAGAACGGAAACTCGCGGTCCGCTCGGCGATCGCCGCCACGGCGGACCCCGAGGTCGTCCGCGAGCGCGGCCACGAGTTCGACGACGGCGTCGAACTGCCGCTGGTCGTCTCCGACGACTTCGAGGATCTGCAGAAGACCCGCGAGGCCGTCGAGACGCTGGAGGCGCTCGGCGTCCACGCGGACATCGACCGCGCCGAGGACCGGACGGTCAAGGCCGGCCAGGGCAAGGCCCGCGGCCGGAAGTACCGTCGACCGAGTTCGATCCTGTTCGTGACCAGCGAGGAGCCCTCGCGGGCCGCCCGCAACCTCGCGGGCGCAGACGTCGCCACGGCGGCGAACGTCTCCGCGGAGGACCTCGCGCCGGGCACCCAGCCCGGCCGGCTCACGATCTGGACCGAGAGCGCGCTGGAGGAGGTGGCCTCGCGATGAGTTTCGACGTGATCGAGCATCCGCTGGTCACCGAGAAGGCGATGAACCAGATGGACTTCGATAACAAGCTCGTCTTCCTCGTCGAACTCGGCGCGACCAAGACCGAGGTTCGCGAGGCCATCGAGTCCCGCTACGAGGTCAGCGTCGAGAACGTCAACACGCAGGTGACGCCCAAGGGCAAGAAGAAAGCCACCGTCGCCCTCGGCGAGGACGACGACGCACAGGAAGTCGCCTCCAGGATCGGGGTGTTCTAACAATGGGACGCAGGATTCAGGGACAGAAACGCGGGCACGGCTCCTCGACATTCAGGGCGCCGTCCCACCGGTACAAGGCGGAGCTATCGCACAAGAAACCCGAGGACGCGGACGTCGTCTCGGGGACGATCGTCGACATCGAACACGACCCGGCCCGCAGCGCGCCGATCGCGGCCGTCGAGTTCGAGGACGACGACCAGCGGCTGGTGCTGGCCCCGGAAGGGATCGCGGTCGGCGACACCCTCCAGGTCGGCGTGAGCGCCGAGATCAAGCCGGGCAACACGCTCCCGCTCGCCGAGATCCCCGAGGGGATTCCGGTGTGTAACGTCGAGCGCCAGCCCGGCGACGGCGGGAAGTTCGCCCGCGCGTCGGGCGTGTCGGCCCAGCTGATGAGCCACGACCGCCACGTCGCGGTCGTCCAGCTTCCGAGCGGCGAGGTCAAGCGCCTCAACCCCGAGGCCCGCGCCACGATTGGCGTTGTCGCCGGGGGCGGGCGGACCGAGAAGCCGTTCGTGAAGGCCGGCAACAAACACCACAAGCTGCGCTCGCGCGGGACGAAGTATCCGCGGGTGCGCGGCGTCGCGATGAACGCCGTCGACCACCCGTTCGGTGGCGGCGGTCGCCAGCACCCGGGACGCCCCAAGAGCGTCTCGCGGAACGCGCCGCCGGGCCGCAAGGTCGGCGACATCGCCAGCAAGCGGACCGGCCGCGGCGGCAAGGGAGGCAACCAATGAGTGGAGAATACCGTACCGGCCGCGAGGGTGAGTTCACCTACCGCGGTCACACGCTCGACGAACTGCAGGAGATGGACATGGAGGAAGTCGCGGAACTGCTGCCCGCACGACAGCGGCGAACCATCAGCCGGGGCCTGTCGGTCGAACACGAGAAGCTCCTGGAGGCGGCCCGCGAGGCGGACTCCGAGGAGACGGCCAACGACCCCATCCGGACGCACCTGCGCGACATGCCGATCCTGCCGGCGTTCGTCGACCTCACCTTCGAGGTGTACACCGGCCAGGAGTTCGAGCGGGTGCGAGTCGAACCCGAGATGATCGGCCACTACCTGGGCGAGTTCCAGCTCACCCGGGTCTCGGTCGAACACGGACAGGCCGGCATCGGCGCGACACGATCCTCGAAGTTCGTGCCGCTCAAGTAACACCATGGGAATCAACTACAGCGTCGAGGCCGACCCGGACACCACCGCCAAGGGGATGCTCCGGGAGCGGCCCATCAGTCTGAAGCACAGCAAGGCCATCGCCCGACAGCTCAAGGGCAAGACGGTCGCGGAGGCCCAGCAGTACCTCCAGTCCGTCATCGACGAGGAGCAGTCGGTCCCGTTCAAGCAGCACAACTCCGGGGTCGGCCACCGCTCGGACATCGACGGCTGGGACGCCGGCCGCTACCCCGAGAAGGCGAGCAAGGACTTCCTGAAGCTGCTGGAGAACGTCAGCAACAACGCCGACGAACAGGGGTTCGACGGCGAGTCGATGCGGATCAAGCACGTCGCCCCCCACAAGGTCGGCGAGCGACAGGGCCGCAAGCCCCGGGCCTTCGGCCGCGCGGACCCGTTCAACACCACCCTCTGTGACGTGGAACTGATCATCGAAGAGGAACGCGAGGAGGTCGAAGCCTGATGGCGGACGAACAGCAGTTCATCCAGGACGGCCTGCAGCGCTCGCAGATCGACGAGTTCTTCGCGGAGGAACTCGGCCGCGCCGGCTACGGCGGCATGGAAGTCGCCAAGACCCCGATGGGCACCCAGATCGTGCTCAAGGCCGAGAAGCCCGGCATGGTGATCGGCAAGGGCGGGAAGAACATCCGCAAGGTCACTCGCGAACTCGAGGAGCGCTTCGACCTCGACGACCCCCAGATCGACGTCCAGGAGGTCGACGAGCCGGACCTGAACGCCCGCATCGTCGCCGACCGGCTGGCCAACGCCCTCGAACGGGGCTGGTACTTCCGGAAGGCCGGCCACACCACGATCGACCGGATCATGGAGGCCGGCGCGCTCGGCGCCGAGATCGTCCTCTCGGGGAAGGTCACCGGCGCTCGCTCGCGCGTCGAGAAGTTCAACCGCGGCTACATCAAGCACAACGGCGAGCCCGCCCAGTCGATCGTCGACGAGGGCCAGGGCGTCGCCGTGATGAAGCTCGGTACCATCGGCGTGACGGTGAAGATCATCCCGCCGGGCGCCCAGCTCCCCGACGACTTCGAGGTCGAGGAGGACGCCGACGTCGAGGCCGTCGAGCAGGTCGCCGAGACCGAGGGCGTCGAGGAACTGCTCGAGGGCGAACCCGACGAGGTGCCCGACGTCGAAGACGATGACGTCGAGGTTCCCTCCGGCAGCCCCGACGAGGTGCTCGACGAGGAGGTCGTCGAGGAGGTCGTCGAGGAGGAGATCGACGAGGCGCCCGCCGGCGAGGAACTCGAGGCCCCCGACGTCGTCGAAGAGGACGTCGACGTGGACGCGGACGAGGCCGAGTCCGACGACGAAGCAGACGCGGACGCCGACGAGGCAGACGACGAGGAAGATCTCGACGAGGAGGTCGCCGCCGAGGCCGAAGACCTCGTCGCGGAGATGGAAGACGAAGAGGAGGGTGAGGACTGATGGCGATCCTCTACCCCGACGAGATCCGCGACATGACGCCCGCCGAGCGCGAGGCCGAACTCGAGGAACTCGAAACCGAACTGCTGAACGCGAAAGCCGTCCAGGCCGCCGGCGGCGCCCCGGACGATCCGGGTCGCATCGGCGAGCTTCGCCGCACCATCGCGCGGATCAAGACGATCCAGCGCGAGGAAGGCGACCTCGAAGGCGAGGCGGAGGCCTGAACGGATGCCGGTGACGCCCGAGACCCTGACCCGCCACGAACTCAACGGCCTCCGGGTGGAGGTCGTCGACGCGCCCAACCCCGACCTCGTCGGGATCAGCGGGCGCGTCGTCTCCGAGACGATGCGGACGCTCGTCGTCGAGTCGAGCGCC
>Ga0207720_100473_pt1 | contig 26952 bp, 21 predicted proteins | sample A23P2SouthBayCA_2_FD_187751 | JGI IMG/M metagenome (GOLD analysis project Ga0207720, IMG submission 187751) | Aerobic enrichment media microbial communities from Eden Landing Ponds, California, USA - A23 E3 (2) (SPAdes) | ecosystem: Environmental > Aquatic > Marine > Unclassified | place...
GGCGTCGGTTACCGGCGGACACGCGCGCCAGCCTTCTTGGCGCGTTCCGCCTGTGTCTTGACGCCTGTCCCGCGTGTGAAGGCGTCGTCGCACTCGGGAACGATACTGCAGAGTCGTGCTGCCGTTCCTATGAGGTAGTCACGGCAAACTGCGAGGGATGCGGCGCACGCCTGTTCGAGGTCGACGCGTCGCTGCTCGTCGATGTCACCGATCGTGGCGTCAATCCTGAACCTGAACTTTGAGTTCGGATTCTCATCTCACGCCCGCAGATTCCGTTACGAGGGTTTTGTTGAATCCGCTGTCGCTGATACGTTGTTGAGATCGAGGTTAATACAGGGCGCGTCTCGGTCATTGGGGTAGTGGCTGGAGAGGGACGCTCTGTTGGAAGAGACAAGAATGGAGCTAGCAGGCTGGTTGAGGATCTATACTGTCTCTGTCAAGAGTGCCGTGCTGAATACAGAGAGTGAGCCTTGTGTAGGCGCTCCGGAGAACGGCGATTAGCGACTAGACCACGCAACCAGATTGACCTCCTCCCGCGCCTGAAGACGCGGGAATCCCACCACGGGATTTCAGGCCGAGCGCGGCCTTGTGGTTTCAAGACGCATACGTTCCAAGCGTCTTCTGCTGGGTGTCAGCATCGGCGTGGCTGTCTTGTGGCGCGGTCAAACACGCCCCATCCGCAGCCGAGTCATCGCCGTTCCCGTGTTCTTTGGAACGACTCTCTCCGCTGCGGTAGCGATCTGCGATGTTCACCGCTCCGTTCACATCCGCTTGGTACTCGCTCGTCCGGCAGTCGTCGTTCGTCCACTTGAACGTCGACTGTTGTGGGCGGTCTCTCACGACTCCGTCGGGCGCCAGCCATCGGCGGCCGCAGCGACGGTCCCGCGACCCGAATGCCGCGGACGGAGCGTCCACACGTGGTATGCGGAAGCCGCCGCGTACGCAGCCAGCGAAGCGACCGCGGGGCCGAGCGGATTCACCGCGCCAATCACTGGCGCACTCGCGAGCGCGGCCACGACCCAGAACAATCCAGCCACGCCGATCCACCGGTACACGTCGCTCCAGGCGATACCGAGCGGTCCCGCATCCCTGATCCGGCGGACGACCCCCTTCGCGGCCGCAGTCGCCCGCGGGTTGCCGTCGTCGAACGTCACCAGCCCGTGGCGTTCGAGCGTCGGGAGGTGCGTCTGCCGGAGGGACGTGGCAACGCTCTCGTGAGCCGCGCGAGGCGCCGGGTCAATGCCCGTCTCGGCCGCGGCGACGGCGGATGCGAGCGTCGTCAGCGGCGTCGGTGCTGCAGCATCCCAGAGGAACTCCAGCGCTAACCGACGGCGTGGACAGCTCAACACCCGGTACAACTCGGCGTCCGAGAGCGGTTGGGTCACAGACGATGTCGGTTCGGTGGACGGTTTGGGAATCATGGATACTGTCGAGCCGACCGCCTGTACGGTGGTCGCGTGCTCTGGTGGCCATCTCGCGTGCGGGTGACTAAGTGACGGGGCACCTGCGACCGCGCAAGGGTGTCCGTGCCCACCCGCGAGGTGGTCCCTGTCACGACGAACGGTCAGCGTGTCACGATGACACACTGTCTCTGCGATCCGCCACGGACCGTCGTCCAATCCGGCACGGCATCCATACCCAGGAGCCGGCGGCGGCAGGGAGTGTCTGTCAACCTGGATGGATCGGCGTGTATCGTCGGTTTCACCGCCGAACGTGCCGTTCTGTGATGTCGTTGCTCTGCATGAGTAAGTCCCCCTGGGTCCACGAGGGAACTGTCGCCGAGCCCCCGGGGCTCCGCGCTCACCACCAAGACCGACTGCCGGTCGGGTCTCCAGCTCGTGTGGGACATCCCACTGGGCCGGAGACGTGGCCCAGTCGAAGCCGGCGAGCTATCGTCGCCATCCGAGCGCGGGAGCGGTCCGGGAGCGGCCCGTGCGACACACGACGCAGGCAGTCGCTCGTGCGGCCGCTCGCTGAGACTCATGGATGACGCCCCGCCGGACCGCCGCGATCGTCGCGACGGAGCCGCGTGACGACGGTGCGACGCCGTCTGCGGGGCCTGTCCTGCCCACGGGGCGGGACGAACGCACACGACCACCAACCAACAACCAACAATGGAAGACAAAACCCAACTGTTCGAAACGTCCCGCCGGCAGGTGCTGGCGGGCCTCGGCGCCGTCGGCCTCGCCTCCGCGGGCGCGGGCCTCGGCACGACCGCCTACTTCAGCGACACCGAATCGTTCTCCGGTAACAACCTCCAAGCTGGTGAGTTCGACCTCAAGGTCGACTGGCAGCACAGCTACTACGGCGCGATGAGCGACGACATCTACGCCGAGGCCGGCCGCCCGTACGTCAGCGCGTTCCCGGACGCCGACGGTGACGGCGTCCGCGACGAACTTCTCTCGCGCGCGGAGATCGGTGCGGCGGATACGGACCTCACGATGGACGAGATCGAGGACGCGTACCGCGCGCAGTTCGCCGACGTCCCGCAGGACTTCGAGATGCCGTTGATCAGCCTCGACGACGTGAAACCCGGCGACCGTGGCTGCCTATCGCTGTCGCTGCACCTGTTCGACAATCCGGGCCACATCTGGGTGGGTGCCGACAACGTCGAGATGTCCGAGAACGGCCAGTCCGAGCCCGAGGCCGAGGCCGACGAGACTGCCGTGGGCGACGGCGAACTCGCCGAACTCACCAACGCTCGCGTCTGGTACGACGACGGCAACTGCGAACTCGACAGCGGCTTCGAGGGCGAGACGGCGGAAGTCGTCGCCGTCCTCGACCGCTCCGGCTCGATGGACAATGACACCAACAACGACGCCACGTCCGCGAAGTGGAGCGGTGCGAAAGACGGCGTGCAGACGCTCGTCGACGCGCTCGACCCCAACAACGTTGACTTCGGCCTCGTGTCGTACTCCGGGTCGGCCTCGGTCGACCAGGGACTCACGAACGACCCCGCTGACATCGACGCCGCGCTCGGCACGCTCTCGACCGGCGGATCGACCAACATCGAGTCCGGCCTCGCCGCCGCCGACGGCATGTTCTCCGGCACTGCAGACTCCGAGATCGTCGTCCTGCTGACGAACGGGAACGAGACCACCGGCGACGCAACGGGCTACGCAGCGGGCATGAAGTCCGACGGCGTGACCATCTACACGATCGCGTACGGCAGCGACGCCAACGCCGGCACGCTGTCGACCATCTCGTCGGGGGTCGCATACTCGTACCTCTCGACGGAGCTCAACGCGATCGAGAGCGTGTTCGCGGCGATCAGCCAGAGCATCGCTGGTGAGCAGATCATCGTCGAGGGTACCCTGGGTGAGGTGCTCACCGCCCTCTCGGAGGGCGTCCACCTCGACAGCAACCTCCAGGAAGAGGGTGTGCAGTGTTTCGTTAACTCGACGACCCGCTACATCGCCATGGACTGGGAGGTTCCCACGGGCGTCGGCAACGAGATCCAGACGGACACGCTCAGCTTCGACCTCGTGCTTGAGGCCGAGCAGTGCCGCCACAACGAGAACCCCGACAACCCGTTCAACAACAGCCAGGTGCCCGCCTGATCACACCAAGCGGCCGGCTACTCCCCCCATCCCGACCACAGTGACTCGCGCCGTCGCGGTGTGAGATTTTGGCCGGGGCGATCCCCCCGATCCGCTCGGCGCTGACGACCCAGTCAGCGGCCGACGCGGCGGTTCACGACCGTCGGCGGATCTTCGCTCGCAACAGACGCGAGCAAGACTACACCAACATGTCACAAGACACCCCAAAACTGTTCGAAACGTCCCGCCGGCAGGTGCTGGCGGGTCTCGGTGCCGTCGGCCTCGCCTCCGCTGGCGCGGGCCTTGGCACGACCGCATACTTCAGCGACACCGAGTCGTTCGAAGGCAACACGCTGCAGGCGGGCCGCCTCGACCTCATGCTCGATTACAAGGCCAGCTACGACGGGCCGAACGGCCCGGAACTGATCGGGCAGGCGCCGACCGAACAGCAACTGATCGAGCAGTACGGCGAGCAGGCCGCCGAGTTCGACGGCCCCCTCACCTGGGAGCAGCGCGCGGACCTCGGGTTCGCCTGCGACACGAACGGCCTCATCAACGGCGAGGCGATGCCGGTGTTTGATCTGGACGACGTGAAGCCCGGCGACTACGGCGAGGTCACGATGAGTTTCCACATCTGTGACAACCCCGCGCACGTGTTCTTCCGGGGTACCGTCTTCGACGACCTCGAGAACGGGATCACCGAGCCCGAAGGCGAGGTCGACACCACGCCCGAGGAGGGTGAACTCGCCGAGTCCATCGACGTGCGGATGTGGTACGACGAGAACTGCTCGAACACCTACGACGAGAACACCGGGATGGCCGACGTGCTCGTCGTGCAGGACATCTCCGGATCGATGGAGTACAGCCAGAACGGCGGCGTCATCTCCGACGGCCAGGGTGGCCAGACGACAAAACTCGCGGTCGCCAAGGACGCCATCGAGGCGTTCGGCAATCAGGTGTTCACCAACCCGGCCGACATCGAGGTCGGGCTGTTCACCTTCGGTAACGAGGACTACATCGGCGACGACACACCCAGCGGCGACGACGTCGGTATTGAACTCGCACCGACCGACGACCAGTCGGCACTCAACGCGGCCGTTTCAGCGGTCGAGCCGGCAGCACTCGGCGTCGGCGGCACCGCACTCGGACTGGCCGTGCAGGAGGCGAACGACTACCTGCAAGCGAACGTTCGGTCGGGCGCGACGCCCGTCATGATCGTCCTCACCGACGGCGAGCAGTTCGACTCGAACATCAACGAACTGGCGGCCGCGAACCAAGCCAAGTCCGAGGGAACCCGTATCGTGATGATCGACATCAACGATCTCGGCGACGGCGAACCGCAGCTGCTCAGGGACATGGCCGGCTCTACGCAGACCGCCGCCGGTGACGGCGACGGGACCGACTACTACCAGAGCGCCGAGGCCGATTTCGCGAACGCCGCGATCGACATCTTCGACTCGATCCTCCAAACCATCGTGGTAGCCGAGGCGGTCATCTTCGAGGGAACGCTCGCAGACTTCGGTGCGTTCACGGCGGACGGGATCCACCTTGACCCGGCTCCGCTGCTGGGCGAGGACGTGTCCAACGAGATCTGTTTCCGCCCAGGCACCCACTGCGTCGCGTTCGAGTGGTCCGTCGATACGGGGGTCGGCAACGAGATCCAGACCGACTCCGTCTCGTTCGACTTCGACTTCGCGGCCGTCCAGTGCCGCCACAACGACGAGCCCGTGAACCCCTTCGCCCAGTCCGCCTAGGCGAATTCGACCGTCTCCGATCAGGCTCCCGAGTCGATCGGCCACCGCCCTCACGGGCGCGGCCAGTTCGGCGAGTCTCCCGGCTCGTTCGGCACGACCATTCGGTCGCCGGCCGACACGGCGGTTCGTGACCGCCGACGGGCCATCGTCCGCAATCGACGCGGACAGGACAACACGTCAATGACACAAGATACACCGAAACTGTTCGAAACGTCCCGCCGGCAGGTGCTGGCGGGTCTCGGAGCCGTCGGCCTCGCCTCTGCGGGCGCGGGCCTCGGCACGACCGCCTACTTCAGCGACACCGAGTCGTTCGAAGGCAACACCATGACTGCGGGCGAGCTTGACCTCGCGGTTCGGGCCGACATCTACGAGTATCAGGCCGCCGCCAACGGCGGCGGGCAGCGCTTCGGCGGCATCCAGAACGGCCAACTGCCGACGATCGCACAGGAGCTGACCGACGTGAAACCCGGCGACTACAGCTGGGGATCGTTCTGCTTCTCGATCGTCGACAACCCCGGCTATATCTGGGCCGGCGGCGAGCTGACGGAGAACCACGAGAACGGCCTGTCCGAGCCGGAGTCGGCCGTCGATACGACGACGGGCGCCGGCAACGGCGAACTCGCCGATGCCATCGAGGTGACGCTGTTCTACGCCGATCCGACGTTCGATCCGAGCGCACAGTCCCGACCGAGTAGCGCGTCGTTCGCCGACGTGCTGTTCGAGGGGACGCTCCGCGAGACGCTCGCGTACCTCGGGACCGGCGTCCCGCTCGACGCAGATCCGAGAGTGGCCGGTCGCCAGGCCTTCGCCGGCACGCCGACCGAGAGCTTCGCGGACGACGTCTGTCTCGCGTTCGCGTGGGAACTCCCGACGTCGGTCGGCAACGAGGTTCAGACGGACTCGGTGGCGTTCGACATCAGCTTCCTCGCACAACAGGAACGGCACAACGACGGGAGCCAAGTCCCCTTCGCCGACGCGGTCGTCAGTAGCGACGCGACGACGGGGACCGACGGCGACGGCCCCGCCCCGTGGATCACGGCGAGCATCAACGCCGGCCCGACGACCGCCGTCACCGTCCAACTTGACGGCGAGATCTACGGCGACGACGACAACGCGGGCAACGCCGCCCTCCCGGAGTGGCCCAACAACCCGAACGTCTACTTCATGGAGGCCAACATCGACGTCGACACCGACGGCATCGACGAGGCCGCCAACGACGACGACTTCCGCGTCGGATTCGCGGCAGCCAACTCCGGCGCCCGCGCCAGCGCGATCGCGAACAGCACGGTCGCCAGCGGCGACGGAGGGTACATCCGCCGGAATATCGGCGGGTCCGCCACCGGGACTGCGCCCGATCGCTTCGACGTCGCCGCCGAGGACGTCGACGGGTTCAGCGTCTACGAGAGCCAGGACAAACTGACCTACGTGTTCGTCCTCGACTGGGCAAAGATCGCAGCCGACAGCGACGCCCAACTCGGGGGCGTTCCCACGGCGATTCAGGTCAACGAAGTGTTCGGCGGAGACGGCGGCGAGGGCGTCGCCGCGACGCCGAACAGCTCCAACGACGGCCGAGGCGGCATCGACAACGTGACCGACTCCTCGGGAACGCTTTCGTTGTAAGATCGTCTGGGCGACATCACTTTTTCCACACCGACATGGCGTCGGATTCGGGCCCCCTCGTTCAGCGTGCGGGCAGCCAACTGAACTGATCCCGCGAAGACAGGAACGACCGCCAGAAATCGACCGACTGGGGGCCGGCAGGCTGTCCCTACAGCGTGGCAGGGCACCCGTGTCGCGCTGGAACGGACACCGTGACCGACTGACGCGTTGGCCGTACTAACGAGGGTCCCAGCCGTGGGGATGGTATCGCGCCCGCGTGGGCGGACGCGGGAAATACACACATGACTCACTTCACTCGACGGGGCGTACTCACCGCGCTCGGCAGCGTCGGGCTCACCGCTGTCGCGGGGGCCAGACTCGCCGGGGGCAGCAGTCCGTCGTTCGCGCGCTATACACTGGCGCAGACGACGGACGGCCAGGGCTCGCTCCGCGTCTCATGGTACGAGACATACAACGGCACGCCGATCGATTCGCCTGAGGGCGACCCATCCGCGGGTGCCGAAGCCACGCTCAACCCCGAAACGTCTCCGACGTACGTCGAGGACGCGCCGGGAGCGGTTGTCTCGCTCGGGGATGTCGTCCCCGGAGATCGAGGGACGCTCGTCGTCGGACTGCAGGCGATCGACGCTGATCTGAACGTCTGGTTCCGGCCCGTCGTCACTGAGAACGCCGAGAACGGTCAAAACGAACCCGAGGAGACCGACGAGGGCGTCGATACCGACGACGTCGGCGAACTCGGCGACCAGACGAACGTCCTATACTGGTTCGACAACAGCGCCGTTTTCGGTGCCTGCGACGGGCAAGCGGATCTGTTCGAGCCGCAGGTTCCCACAGCGGATGGCTCCGGGGCTGCCGGCACGTTCCTGGACGTGGCCGACGCGTTCGAAACCGGCGTCAGGCTGCCGTTCGACGGCGCCGACGGCTGTCCCGACGCGCTTCCCGCCGACGGAAACCGCTGTCTCGGCTTCCGCTGGGAGCTTCCCACGGAGGTCGGCAACGTCGTCCAGAGCGACTCGCTGGGGTTCGCCCTTGAGTTCGCTGCGGTCTCCTGTGGCGACGACGCCAACCCGTTCGAGGTGGAGCAATGAGGCGCGTCACCCGTCGTGAGGTGCTCGCCGGTATCACCGCCGCGGGTGCCGCGGGGGCTGTCTCCGGCGTCGGCACCGCGGCCATGCTCGTCGACCGCGAGACCTTGGCAAACGGGGCCGCCGCAGGTCGCGTCGAGCTCCTCGTCGACGTCGGCGACGGAGCCACCAACGCTACTGACGGCCCGATCGCCGTTCCCGTTCCATCGTTGGAACCTGGAGACACGGCAACGGTCGATCTTTCGCTGCTCGTCCCCGCTGAGGCCGGCGTCAACCCGGCGTACCTGTGGGTTCGTGCGGGCTGTGCCGCCCCGAGTTCACTTGTCGACGCGCTGCGACTGTCACTCGTGTACGCCGACGGTGCGGGCGAGCAGTTGTTCGAGGGGACGTACGGTGAGCTCCTGTCGGCGTTCCGTGACGGTGTCCCGCTCGATGCGAGTGGACGCGATCTGCCGGCCGGATCCCAGTCGTGTCTCGCTCCCGGGACGGCGGTCCACCTGACGATAGACTACGAACTCCCCGACGACTACGTCGGCGAGGGGACAGCGACGACGCTCATTGAAGCGATCGCCGTCCAATGTCGCCGGGTCGACCCCGCCGAACGCCCCGTCGCGTTCGACGCCCCCCTCGGGCTGGCGGACTGTACGACCGAGCCACCGAATGACCATGACCCGTGCCCGTGTTGTGTTCGTATCGGAAAGTACGAACTGAACGGCGCAAACGAACTCACCCCAGGGCAATACGCATTCACCGAAGGCGCGGAGACGTATCTCCTGACTGTCGATGATGTCGAGGAGAACGGCGATGGCGAGGCGATTGCCGCTCGCTTCGGCGTCGTGCTCGCGGACGACCCCTCGACCGCGGTTGACGTGTGCCGGATCGAGGTGAAATCCGGCGGCGGCGGTGGCAGCACCCCAGTGTTCATCGCCGACGGTGAGGCGACCGACGATGTCGTGGGAACTGACGGGAAAGGCATCAGCCACGTCACCGTCTCGATCTGCGCAGCGCACGTCGAGCGTGACGGCGGCCAGTCGTGCCCTGACGATCTCATTCGCGATCCGAGCCTCGACGGCGGTAGGCCGAATGGCGGCCGTAGTAGTGACACCGACGGGACGGACCACGACGATGACGAAGAAGAAGACCGCCGTGGCGGCGGTCCGCCTGCACACGCCGGCGGCCAGGGAGGTGACCGATGAGCCTTCGGGAACGGTTCACACTTCGGCAGGTAGTCGTTACGCTCGTAGTCGCTGCGGTGGTGTTCCCGTTCGCAGCATACGCGGCACCAGCACTGGTTGGTGCCGACGAGAGTTACGTCGTCCTCACCGGAAGTATGCGCCCGTCCATTGCGCCGGGAGATGTGGTGTTCGTGACCGAAACTCCGGCCGAGGAGATCGCCGTCGGCGACGTGATCACTTTCGACCGCGGCGCCGCGGTTCCGACCACACACCGCGTCACCGAGGTGATCGAGGAGGACGGGACCTACCTGTTCCGCACCCAAGGCGACGCGAACGAGGACCCGGATTCGGGACTCGTAACGTCCGGACGGCTGATCGGCGTCGTGTCGCTCACGGTCCCGTTCCTCGGGACGGTCGTCACAGCGGTCGACTCCCAGTACGGGTTCCTCGCGCTGGTGGTCGTACCCTTCGGCCTGCTGGTGCTGGATCTGGCATACGGTGCGGTCCGATCGCGTACCTCACGCGGGGATGGGGCCGATGTGCGCGTTGAGGACGACCCCGAAGTCTCACCGATCGATCCCGTACCGGGATCGACGACTGGCGGGACGGACCGGATCGCCGCAACCGTGGCAGACTCCGAGTTACCGGAGGTGTACGACGCCGTTCGTGCGGCACGCGCCTACTACGAGGCGGCCCAGACGGTACGGGTTGAGTCGGCGACTGCAAACGCTGCTCACGAGAGCGACTCGGATCGCGGGGACGCGGCGCTCACCGGCCGTGACATGACCGCGTCAATCGCGATCGCCGCGCTCCTGGTCGGATACGCCGCGTGGAACGCCTACTGGCAGCTCACGACGCTTGACGCCCCCCGCCCCGAGACAATGTCCGTGCTTTCGGGTGCGATCGTCGGACTCGCGTTCCTGACGTACCTGCGGTTTACCGGCAGCGGCGACGCGAGTCGTGCGAGCGGCGGCGGACGGTCGCCCGTTACCGATGCTGGCGAACCCGTCGTCTCGCCCGACGGCGGCACGGAACGGATGGAGCCGTCGTCGCCCGCGTCGCGCGTCGTGGCCGACGAGGAGGTGCGCGATGCGAACTGAGACGCTCGTCGCGTCCCTTCTCGTCGCGTTCGTCGTCACCGCGGCCGCCGGCGGGGGAGCGACGCTGGCACTCCTCTCCGATCGTGAGACGGTTGTGGTCGGCGTCGCGGCGAGCGGGCAGCCTCCAGAGCCTGCCGCGCTCGTCGCCGCCGGTACCGGGCCCGTCAACAAGACCGATTCAGAACTCGATGACAACGGAACCGTAGTCGAACACGAGGTGCCGAACGGGTCCGCCGACGACGAGTCCAATGAAACGAGTTCGGACTGGGTCGGTGCGAACGAATCTGTCAACGACGGTGCCGCGGACGGAGACGCCAATTCGGCCAACGAGTCCGTCCTGACAAACGAGGACTCGGACCCGGCCAACGAATCTGTCTCGACCGATGAGGACGCCGGGAACACGACCAACACAGGCGAGGGCACCACCTCCGACGCCGCGAAGGGTCAAGACGACAGTGCCGACGACAGCGATGACGGTACCGACAGCGAGACAGGTGGTTCGGACGGGTCGGCCGATGACGGCGAAAGCAACGCCGGCAACACGACGGATGTCGGCACCACCAATGATAACGGAACGAGTGCGGGCGACGGCCAAGCGGACGAGACCGACAACGGCGAAGACAGTGAGGCCTCGGCCGACGGGACGGACGACGGTGAAAGCAGCGAATCTACTGCTGAAGGTGGGACTCCCGACACCGAGGCAACTGACGGTACCGCAACCGACACTCCCGGAGCTGAAGACGGCGGAAGCGAGAGTCCCGACGCCCAGGAAGGGTCGGACGAGTAAACTACCCCACCCTACTCCCTCGGCGCATACGCGCCTCGGTCCTTGAGAGTGGGGCTTTGATGTGGACTCCCGGCGATCAGTCGCCAGCAATTGGCTGGTGACTCCCGCCGTTCAACGTCCCACCATTCAAACGCACGTCTACTGGTGCATCTCCGCTCCCCGACTTGGGCGAGGAACGGAGTTTGTGTGTTCGTTTCCGAGCGTACCGCACGCCAATGTTCTTCGCGCCGTTGTAGTCCGCGTTCACTTCGTATCCGCACTTCTGGCACTCGAAGTGTTCGCCGTGCCGGTTGTCCGGATGTGTAAACCCACAACCAGACCGAGAACAGCGTTGGGACGTGTGGTTCGGCTTGACTTGCTCCACGGTGATGCCCTGCTCTGGCCTCTTGTAGGAGACGTACTCGTAGAGGCGTCGGAACGCCCAAACATGGTGCCACTTCGCGTGCGGGAGCCGCTCTCGAATGTGCGTCAAGTCCTCAAACACGACTACGTTACAGTCGTGTTCAGTGGCTTCCGCGACGATCTCGTTAGCGACCGTGTGGATGTACTGTTTCCGCCACGCTTGTTCGCGTTTCCCGAGTCGAAGCAAGGCGGTGTGTGCGGCTTGTGTCCCTCGCTCTTGCATCTCACCACGTCGCTTCTCGAACTCACGACACCAGTGGTCGTAGTCGTCTCCCTGCCAGAACGTACCGGTTGAGGAGACAGCGAGGCTGTTGACGCCGAGGTCGATACCGAGGACCGTTTGATCAGGGTGCCCGGAATCTGTCGGAACCTCTGGGTCGTCACCGTCAGTCCGGCGAGTCGAAATATTGAGGTAGAACTCGTCGGTCACCTCATCGTACCGTAGGGTACTCTCACGGAACTCGTAGTCCTCGGAGAGCACGTACTGCTCGTAGGGCGTCGGGCTGTCTCCCGGCAGAACGAACGAGGGTTCAACCCGGCCCTCGACAGTTGCCAGCGACACCTTGTTGCGGTAGAAAGTCGCGCTCCGCGCGTCGTAGTCCATCGTTTCGGCGGTGAACGCGGGACAAGAGACGCGCTGTCCTTTTTTCCACCGTTCGATAATGCCTTTGATGGCTTCGACAGCGCGTTTGATGGCGGCTTGAACGAGTTGTGCCTGTAGGTCCGTCTCCTCTCGAAGTTCGGAGTAGAGCGCGTCACGAACCTGTCGCTTGTTGGTGTTGCACTCGGTGTAGGAGGTGTCGGATCAACAGTAGTCGGCGGTTCGGTTCGCGCAGTACAAGTATTGGTCGGCGGTTCGGTGGAGTGCGTCGCGTTGCTCGTCGGAAACGGCGAGCTTCACGACGGCGGTTCGACGCACTTCCATGACTTCAGAGAGTACCTGACGGTACTTTTATGTAAGGGAGTCGGTCAGTCGCAGTACTACGGTTGTGTTGTACCATGTCGGTTTACTCCCCGACCTACTCGCTCACTTCGTTCGCTCCTTGAGGTCGGGGGCTCCACCTCGAGGTTTGCTGATCCCGCCACAGGATGAGTCCCCGTCCCCCGGCCGAACCATTCGTTCGGCTAGGATACGGAGTCGCTGTTTAGTTCTCCAGAACACCTGTACTCGCGTATCCGAGCGCGGCGTTTGAACGCCGTCTCACGGAGACATTCATGAAACAACTCTCACGACGGGCGACACTGATCGGCATCGCGGCGATCGCAGGCGCCGGGCTTGCCGTCCCAGCGGGCTCTCCTCTCACGCGGATGACGCCCGACACGACGAGCGCGCTCCCGGACCCTACCATCGAGGTCGACTACCGTGTCGTCGACGCGATGGACCCTGGTGTCACCGGAGCGGGCGTCGGAACGAACCCAGACGGCGGACCCGCGGGCAACGACACGACAACGGGTGGTCCCAGGGAGTCGACCGACACGGTGCCAACGGCTCCGGAGACAACGACCGCCGGTGCTAGAGCCGCATCGGACCCCCAAGGCCGCGCTCCAGTTGTGACGACCGTCGACCGCGACGGCGACGGCCGGACACGGCTTCTCACCCGTGCAAGCACGCCTGCAGTTCCCGTCACCGGCACGACTCCGGGTGAAAGCGGCGTTCTTGACCTCTCGGTCCGGGTCGGGGAGGTCCCGGTGTTCGTCGACATGGCAGCGACAGTGGCGTCATTCGAGAATGGGTTGTCTGAGAGCGAGACGGCCGCCGGCGACGTGACTCCTGCCGACGGCGAACTCGACGAGTTCGTCGTGGTGCGCGTGGTCGGAGGGATCGCCACGAACGCGGGCGTCGGCGACACTTCGACGCTATTCGAGGGGACGCTCGCCGACCTAACCCTGGGTAGGGGAGAAAACGGCATTCCGATCCCCGGAGGCCGCCCCGACGGAAGCATCGACGCGGGCGCAACCTACGAACTGCGCGTCGAGTGGGTGTTTCTTTCGACTCCGGCGGCGTTCTCTGCGCGGGGACTCGCGTTCCCCGGCGACGTGAACGTGGCACAAAGCGACGAGCTCGGCGTGGAGTTCATGCTGCGCGCACGCACAGTCGAGTAGAGCCGGTCGGGTCGGAGTCGTGACGCCGCCACAGGGAGACCCTGCCGGTGTGAACGTAACTCTTGGCGACCAGGGAAGGGGCGGTTCGGGACGTCGAACCGGAGATTGGGACCGTCGAACGTCAGCTTTCGCCGCGGTGGGGCTGCGCGTACATATGGCCCGATGATGCATCGGGACGGTTGGACAATGAGCGACAGACAGTTCGACACGTCACGACGCAATGTACTCCTTGGAATGGGCACCATCGGCCTCGCGTCCGCTGGCGCGGGTCTTGGTACGACCGCCTACTTCAGCGACACCGAATCATTCTCCGGCAACACCCTGCAGGCCGGCACGTTCGACCTGCGCGTCCGGTACGACGGACAGTACAATGCTCCAGGAGAGCCCCTGTTCGGACAGACCAGCGGCATCATCGACGGCGTGAACTCCACGCAAGCGGGTCAAGTCGTCGGCGAGGTAGACTTCGGTTTCGCCGTAGACGACCTCAAGCCGGGAGACACCGGTATCGCCGAGTTCTGCTTCCAGATCGACGACAACCCAGGGTACGTAACCTTCGGTGGGACCGTAACTGAGGACGCCGAGAACGGATACACTGAGCCGGAGCCATCGACCGCGGCCGGTGGCGACACCAATTCGCCCGGCGACGCCGATGGCGAAGGAGAACTACTAGACGCGCTGTTCGTCGACGTTTCCTACTCGAACGGGAACTACTCTGACGGTGGCCTGATTGAATACGTCCCAGGAACCGTGAAAGGCGAGCTGTTCAGCGGAACCCTCCGCGAGTTCTTCGCGGGGGAGCACCTCTTCGACTACGACCCGACCACGGTCGTCGCCGACCCCATCCCGGGCTCCGACGACGGGTTCGTCGAACCGTGCCTGTTGTTCGAGTTCGAGGTCCCGACCTCCGTCGGCAACGAGATCCAGACTGACTCGCTGGGATTCAGTATCGACTTCCTGGCCGTCCAGGCTCGCCACAACGTCGTTCGGTCCTCCGACGTGGACACCGGCTTCGTCGATGTGGCTCCCTCAGTCAATCAGAGCGGTAGCTACGGCGACGGAGGCGAAAACTTCGCTTCGAAGACGATGACCGCACGTGCACGCTACGGCGGCGTCAACACCTACGAGGTGGCGACCGGGACCAGCAACCCCGGTGGTGATACGCAGAACGTCGATTGGGGGCCGATCCTCGGTAATCCGGTTGAATTCGCGTTCACGTACGACGCTAACGCGGCGACGGGTACCTTCGAGCTCGACGGTGGCGCAGTCGTCTCAAGTGTCGCCGGCGTGAGTGCTCCCGCAGGTCGGATCGGGATCCAGACGAAGGCAGATGAGGCGACCGTTGCAGTTGACGACGTGACGTTGTCGGTCGATGGGACCACCGTCTCGTTCGTTGGCCCCGACGGTGTAACCGCCATGGACGACGACGTGGTCGGCGACCGGACGTTCGAGTACCTTGTACTCGAGACCGCTGCCGCCGATCTCGCAAACGGATTCGTCCTCTCGGGCGAGGTGACGATCACCGTCCAGGGCAACTACCCAGGGAACGACGAGGGACTCGCTCTCGACATTGTCGTCGAGTGAAGCGGGTCGCTGCCTGAACGGTCGCCACGAACTGGCTTTCCGTTCGTCTGGCCGTGTTAAGTTAGGAGTGAGGCGGCAGTTGGTTCGGATGGTCTATGGCCGAATTCGACCGCCTCAGCGGAGGTATCGAGTGGATCGAGTTGGAGTTTGTGGAGCGAGAGCGGACACCCGAGCAGATCGTTGAAGTCGGTATTCAGCTCCATCTTGCGGGTCTCCCACTTTCGAATACCAAACAGTATCTCGAGAGGTTGGGTGTCGAACGGAGTCGAACCGCCATACACAATTGGATTCAGAAAGCCGATCTACAGCCAGCTGGCGACGGGGCTCCGAATCAGATTGCGGTGGACGAGACGGTGATTCGGATCAATGACGAACGACACTGGCTGTACGCCGCCGTCGATCCCGAAACGAATGAATTCCTCCACGTGAGGCTGTTTTCAGGCGAGAATCAAGCAACTCACCGTGCTGTTCGTGCGCGAACTCCGCGAGAAACAGCAAGTCAAGCAAGCGACCTTTCTCGTCGATGGCACGCACTATCTCAAGGCCGCGTTGGAGCGGCTCGGGCTCTGATTTCAGATATCTCGCCACGAAAATCGGAACAGCGTCGAACGTGTCTTTCGTGAGGTAAAACGCAGAACCTCTTTGTTTTCAAATACGTTCAGCAACGTGGAGCCACCGACGGCAGAATCGTGGCTCCAAGCCTTCGCAGTCTCGTGGAATCAATGCTAAAGTTAACACGACGGAGAACGCCGACCTCTACAAGTTCTGGTAGTACACGTTCGACGATGAGACTGATTACGCGAGCATCACGCTGAAACATGCTCAACACTATCGGATTCAGTCACAGCAGTCGCGTCTAGACCAGTTCGAGAATCTCCCGACGAGATCGGACGCTGGGTGGTCCGTCCCGCAGGCTGATTCTGTCTGGCGACTGCAGGAGATTCCACTGTTAGTTCCCGATGGACTAACTGACAGCACAGCGCTGGCAGCGTACTTTGGGTTCCACCGGCGGCAGGCAAACTACTACGCAAAAGCTGCTGAGGAGAATCTCGGCTTGATCGACCGAAGTGGGAGCGAGTCTCGGTTGACTGAGACGGGGCGAGAATACGTCGCCCGGGAGACGGCGGGCCGACATGAGCTGTTCGCACAGCAGATTCTGAGTATACCGATGATGAATACGCTATTTGACCACCTGACGGCGAAGCTTGGACAACCGGATCCGACCCTCACGACCGCTGAGATTGAAGCCGTGATTCGAGAGCACACAGATCTTGCAGGTTCGTCACCAGCTCGCCGGACAACAACCGTATTGTGATGGTTCGAGTGGTTGAGTTCGACTGTGGGCGTGGCCGCTGTCGAAAATGACTGTGTCAGGTTCGCTGAGTATGTCAATCAAGACGGCGACTAATTCCGAATCGTACGCGCGATGCACAGCCTGTAATGGCAATCAATACACGGTGACCGATTTTATCAGGATAGTACCCGTCCAGTTACCTCCTCTTCATCTAAAAGAATCTCAAACCCGCTATCAACTCCAGTGATTGTCACGGCCAAGATTTCTCCGTCCACAGTAAACGCATCTCCCGCTTCATCTCCCGTCCGCCCCTTGATTATCGAGGTATCAGACGTGAACGGTTCCACGATATCTTCATCATCGGCTGTCAATTCATCAGTCTCTGATTTCGATGCGGACCCGGCGATGACGACGGTGTACCCAAATTGATTATCGGCAGTCGAACGAACCTCAAGCGTAGAGTTCTCACCGACCACGTCGGTACCCTCGTAGGAATCAGCGGAATACCCACTTCCCACAGTGGGGTCAGTGATTACATCTGAGGGATCAGTTAACTGTTCATCTACATAAAATAGCACGTCTGAATCCGACAGCTCCGTCGTCGCATCAACTCGAAGCACATCCCCAGTGAACAGGAACCGATCACCCCTGTAGTTTGTCGGTCCGGCATCACTCTCTGCTGGACCGGACTCATCGGTGACTAACAAGTCTCCTTCTGGGGTAGTGATCGGCAGGTCCAGTGTATCACCTACGTAGATTCCACCAAAACGGTCTGGCTCAAGTTCTCCGTCGACGGTGATCGTGTATTCTGTTGGCCCATTCGCCGTAATCATCACACTATGTGTGTCGCCACTCGTGTCGCTGAACCCTCGAATCGACTCAACTGAGCTGTTCTCCTCGTCAAGATAGACATTGACTTCTGTTTCACTACGTTGGGGCGTCACCTCGAAGGTTTCAACAGCGCCACTGAACAGGAACCGGTCGCCGCGGAACGCTGTGGGGCTGGCATTCTCGGGCTCTGGACCGGTTTCGTTGGTGAACGAGAACACGCCCTCTGAGATCTCCTCTGGCTCGTCATCTTCATCAGCCGCGAAGTCGCCCCCGTATCGGTCAGGCTCGATACTCCCATCGACAACGACATCATACCCAAAGGGCCCGTTGCCAGCGATTGTGAGTGTCCGAGTCGTGCTGGTATCGGTCGGCTCTGAGTCGGACGTGTCCAGAACACTGCCCAATTTCTGGATGACGACATTTGCCTTATTCGTGAGCGACCGACTGATCGACTGAGAGAGAGCCCCTTCACTTGCGATAGAGTCGCGGAAGGTCTGTACCGACTCCCTAGCACTCTGTACCGACGAAACCTGCTCCCCTTCAGTTGAGGCTGACTCTGCTGATTCGAGATCGGAGATAGCCACATCTACGGTCTCGATAACCGACTGACGCTGATCCGAAGAGAGAGTGTCAAGCGATTCAAGCTGGGTACGAATATCTCGAAGTGTTGTCAAGGACGTCTCGAATATTCCAACAGGCTCCGCGACAGTGATTGGAACGCTCCGTGTCGCCGTGCCTGCATTGTCACTTGAGACGGCCAGTTGAATACTACCACTCCCGGCGTCAGATCCAGTTGCTTCGAATTCCACCACTGTGGTCTCACCACCAGAAAGCGAGCCAACACTCTGCTCGCCTGGTGAGACCGAGACCAACGATCCTGTTCCAGAGACAGCAATTCCTTCAGCGGTCTCATCACCAGCATTCACGAGTTGAACTGACACCGACAGCGATTCCTCCAATAGTATCACTTTCTGCTGGCGGGTAACCGATGCGACCGCGACTTGAGGAGCAATAGACACCCCAGAGAGAGTCTCACTAGCATTTGCTGCTGCAGCGTTCAGCGACTCCTCTTCTGGAATCAGCTCGGAAATCGCATCTGTGAGCTCTGATTGATCAACAGCAGCTGGATCTGTTAAATACAGAGACGCCATGGACAAGAACGAACCTCGAGCATACTCTGTCCGAAGATGTTGGAGGCGATATTGGGCTAGTGATTCATCTCCGGTATCAGAAATCTCGGACGATTCATTCCCACTCTTAGCACGCTGTTTCTGGCTCGTTTCGACCGCTTCGAGGTTATCGTATCGTTCGATTATTGAATCCAAGGTTGCTTCTGCCTGATCGAGATCATCGGCTTCGATCGAACTCTGGAGCTGATTCAATAGCTCCGTTATTGACTGTTCAGACATCACGCACCACCTCCGCTGGGGTCTATTATGCTGTCAATTGAGGCATTGTGGATATTCAGAACGTCATCCATACCAAAGGCTAAGTTGAAAATTGCATCAAGGGTGTCAAAAGTCAGGGCAGCAGTCCCAGCGACTAATGAGCCAACTTTCCCGAGAACTGCCACAGAAGTTGCCAAAACACCAGATCCCGCGGCACCACCGACAGACCCAGCTAATCCGATCACACCACTTGCAAGATCCAGAAGTTGTGAGACAGAATCAGCACGAACAGATTTGGATCTGATAGTATCAATCTTCGATCGAACCGACACATCTCCAGCTTCGATGTTAAGCGATTGCTCTGCAACCGATTGCGCGTCTAATTGATTTCCTTGTAGACTTGACTCTTCTAGATTGAACGCGTCATCGACCTCTTGCAATTTTGCGTCGAAGCCCGTGCCTGCAGTGATACCACCACCCTTCTCAAACCCGAACCTCAGTAGTAGGTTTGTGACGTTCTCTCGCGTAATCTGATCGACCACAAAATCAACGAGCTGTCGTGGAGCCCCGATCCCTCCTGAAATCACATTTGACAGGCCTTCGCGTGCAACGTCATCTACCAATGGCGCAAATTCCGCTGCAACGCCCGGGAAGATACTCGCCAAGTCATCAGCAGTCCCTACGTACTTGTCGATAGCTCGTAATCCAACATAGCCAGCACCGCCAGCAGCAGCGCCAGCGGCAACCCCTGGTAGGGCCGCGACAGATAGGGCGATGAGAGATATCCCGACGCCAATGAAGAACATCGACTCAACAAAATCGCCCGCAATATCGAATTCTTCTAATGCACCTGGGCGTTCAGATGGAACGCCAGCTCTGAATTCGGGTGCTGTTACTCCTGAACTCGATGGTGGGCTCGTTGCTACCCCCGGGCCAAGTCCTGCGAGCGCGACCTCCGTGAGATTTTCTGCGTAGATCATCCGCTCGATAGCTTGGCGTGCCGTCCCTTCGTCGAGTGATCCGTTCGACACCCGCTGTTGGAGACTGTTGAGCGTTGGATCAACTCGACTCCGTTCATCGATTGAAGTAGCCAGACGGGTGATTTCATCCGCTACGCTGAGTTTCTGCGATCGGATATTTGCGAGGACATCCCCACCACCAACCGTTGGTGGCACATCGACGGTCGATTCATCGCTTCCGGCGCCTTCCACGGGATCTGAGACTTCGACTCCAATGTCTCGGCTTTCACCGAGCGGCGTATCAGTGATGTACTCAAGAACGTACGCAGTTGCAACCAAGCGTTGAATCCGCTCTAAAATCTGATCAAAGTTGCCCTCATTAATGTCGATCCACAATCCATCGACACGCTCTGCGAGCACCCGTGTACTTGAGTCTTCGTCAGTAAATCCAGGAGAGACTGCGATATACGCGACACCGCTTTCTCTGATCCGAGTCGCAATCTCATCAATTGAGACCTCCGCAAATTCAGATCCATCCCCATCATAATGTGACGGAGCATCCGTAATTCCAATCAACACTTTCTGCGCCTCAGTGCGAAAGTCGAGACTGAGTGCCTGATTCAACGCGTCAAAATTGACTTCTGGGCTATCATCGCCACCTGCTGCCTCAAGCTGATCGACAACCGATTTGAGTGCTGCCGCATCTTCAGTAAACCGCAGATCTGTCTCGACCGAGTCTTTGAACGAGATGAGTGAATATCGTGCGTCAATTCCGGCAGCTTCGATGTCATCGGTGAGCTGGGTTACCTTTGCCTTCATCGCGGTAATCTGGTCGTTCATGCTTCCCGTGTCATCGAAGACAAATGCGATGTCAGCCGAGGTGCTGGTGTACGAGAAATTCTCAATCGCTTTCTCTACCCCAGCTTCAGTAATTGAGAAGTCTTCAGCAGTTAATTCGCCATTCCGACCGGCTTCAGTATCAACGGCAACGTTCAACAGAACTTCGGGATAATTGCTGGGGTCTGCACTGAGGATATCGACAAATGACGCGTCCGTTTGGAGAGCACCAGCGTGGGGCAACCCCATTGTCCCGGCACCCAACATGGCCGACTTCATCACATCACGTCTGAATATTCTGCTCCCTCGATCTGCCAATTCTTCCTCTGGTGCGTCGTCATCTGGATCTACCATTATTCTCGCCGGGTGGTATCACATGACACATCAATATCCTATTTGCGTGATATCTTTTGTTGATTGAGAATACTTCCTCGTCACACTCCATCAGCGTTCGTGAACGACCCCAAAAACATCTCAAGCTTTGCCGTTGACCGTCCCGATGATAGATCCAATGCGGAGTATCTGCCCAAGGCTGAAGACACGTTCTTGTACGCGAAATCGGCGTAACGGTCAATACTAGATCACAGTTCTTCAGTCGCATATAGTTGAAATCGGATTGATGATATTGCTATACCCCTGTTGTGCCGCGATTTGCTGAGACACTAGTTTCGCATCGAATCCTGCAAATCCGATAGGAAGAAAGACACCTCAAAGGCATCGTTGAAGTGGTTCAACAACTCCTGTGATTCCGAGTGAGGATTTCAACAGATCGGATTTGAGATGGAGCTACCGGGTCAGTTGGTGCCGGACCCAGTACCGAGACTCCCGGACCCAGTACCGAGACTCCCGGACCCAGTACCGAGACTCCGGGCGATCGGATTCAGGGACTGCTGGTGGTGGGTGGTACCATCCCAGTCTGGTCCGATCTGCACGTCACCGTCGTCATCATCACCTCGACCTAGCTCGTCATCGCTCCCGCCATCATCCTCAACAGGGAACAGTCTAGAGATGTCGTTGCGATAGCGGGACCCCAAACCCAGGTTGAGTTGGACCTGCTGTGTCGCGCCAGCCTTACGCGCTTTTCGCTTGATCGTCCGGACTGGGATCGGGTAGAAGTGGTCCACTGAAATCCCACGAGTCACCCTCTTGTAACTTCAGGATGATTGTGAACGATGCCGCGACTGCACTCGCGTCAAAGTTGACCTCATCATCGACAGCAAATTTCGGCGAATGGCCTTGCTGGTGCGTCGCTCGAACGCGAGCAGCCATGCGGTCACCATCCACGATCAGCTGTTCGCCGATATCTATTTGCATTGGACTAATTTGGCTTTGTTGAAATCCTCTTCTTCAGGCATATTCTCCTCCGAAACAGCCGTTCGCTGAAGACTGCGTATCTTGAACAGCAGTTGCCCCCGAGAATGGGAGTTGTAATTGTTTGTTCTGATGACCCACGATACTTGAGTAGACTGGCAGAATCAAAACGGCGGGTGAGCGCTACGGGCATAAAAGCCCGTACCACCGGACAGAACGGGCCCAAGGTTACTTGTCGAGTTAGTCGTCGGTCAGTGTCGCTCGTTGGGTCTCCTCGCGTTCGTGGTGGGTGTCGTTCTGCGTCCATCGTGCGATGCGCGTATCGATGGCGATGGCCTCGCGGGTCAACAACAGCCAGGTGAACAGACAGGCCGCGCCGACGAGAACTTTCCCGACCGTCACAGACAGTTGTGACACCCCGTACGTGACTTCGGCGAGCGCCGGAAGCGCCATCGAAACACTCGATGGCTGGACCACAACCGCAGCCCAGAGGTTATGCCCAAAGTGTAGGCCAATCGCTATCGACAGCCGACCGGTCAGGACGTACGCGCCGCCCCAGAGTAGGCCGTTGAGCACACTCGTCACCACGAGATCGACGCTGCGGCCCGCGACGCCGCCGCCGCCGCTCGTAATGACGTGCATTGCGCCGAAACAGACCGAACTGGCCACCAGCGCTACCACAACCGCCCGGTGCACTCCCACATCTCGGGCGTGCAACCCCTCCGCGAAATTTCTGAGCATCGCGCTGCGGAAAGCGAACTCCTCGAAGGACACCTGCGCCAGGAATGCGACTGCCGCTACCCCGGCCAAGAGCGCAGTCACGCCGGTGTCGGCGACTGGTGAGACGAACCGGCCGGTGAGCGCGGCGCTGCCGGCCGCTAGGAACACTGCCGTCGGCACCGCGTAGGTGAGACCGCCGACTACGGTCCCGACGGCGAAGCCCGCGAGGTCTCTCCGGGAGACCACGATGCGATAGTAGGCGAGCGACCGCCGGTCAAGACGGCGTGCGAGCGCCACCGCGACACCCAGACCGGCGGCCGACGCAACTCCCAACAGGAGGAGGTCCAGGCTCGCGAGCCCGCCCGAACCGAGTGCGTCCGGATCGATGGACTCCCGGAGCGCCGCGGCGACCAGCGCCAGTGCGAGCAACTGGACGCCGAACCCGACGGTAAACGGGACCAGCCCTCGCCAGGTCGCCCTGACGCGTCCGTTTGGTCCGCGGAAAAACTGAATGAGCGAGGTTCGGAAGGTCATCGTGGACGACGTATCTCGCGACACTGGCGTAAGCATTTCCAGCAGAACTTTACTATTGAATATCTGTTATGTTTGGTCGATAGCGTTAAACAGTCGTCTCCTAGGAAGTCGAGATATGCCGGCCGACAGGGTGCCAGCGGCGGACCTCGACGACCTGTTCGGGCAGGTGTCCCACGAAGTCCGCATCCGGATTCTCACGGAACTGTGGGACGCCGACGAGCAGACGCTGTCGTTCTCGACGCTCCGTGAGCGCGTTGGCGTCCGCGACCAGGGAAACTTCAACTACCACCTCGGGATGCTGACGCCCGAACTCCTCCGCCGGGACGAGGACGGATATACACTCACACACGCCGGCCGCCAAGTCGTTGGAGCCGCCGTCGCCGGCAGCTACACCGACGCGGCCGAACTTGATGTCGGCCCCGTCGCCGCCGGAGCGTGCCCATCCTGTGGCGGCAGAGTCGAAATCGTCTACGATGACGGCGATGTCTCGATGGACTGCCGGGATTGTGGGGAACTCATCGCGCGCCTACCTGCGCCGCCGGTCGTCATCGCCGCCCACGACGCCGACGTGCTTCCCCGGGTCGTCAGCGACCACTTCCAGACCCAGTCGGCCCGCTTGATTCACGGGTTCTGTAAGCTCTGTGACGGCCCCGTCGACGCGACGCCGACAGTCGCGACCGACCGCGACGCCGTCACGAACCCGCCGGAACTGGATGTCACCTTCGTCTGCCGGGCGTGTGGCGATATCACCCATCTCAACGTCGGCGTCGTCGCACTCCACTTCCCTGAACTCCGCGCGTTCCTCCTAGAAGCCGGCGTCGACCTCCGTGACCGCTACCTCTGGGAACTAGACTTCCTGCTCGATCCCGACGTGTGCGTCCACGAGGATCCGTTCCGGGCGGAACTGGTCGTTGACATCGACGGGGACGCCCTCGCGCTCACTGTCGACGAGTCGCTCGCTCTCGTCACGTGTGAACGCCGGTGACGCCCGGGACAGTGCGAGCGGGGAACCGCTATATATCAGACGGCTTGGCACGCTGAATAACGGTTAGAGTGACTCACAGGGCGGCTCTGTGTTCGAGATAGCGAACAGCAGTTCTTGATGCCGGCGTTGCATCCGCGAGCGAAGCGAGCGGTTCACCGCCGGAGCGGGGTGAACCCCCGCGACGGCGGCCTTTTGGCATCACCGGACGCCTAAGGCGTCCGGTTAGCAGCAGGAACGCGAAGCGTTCCTGCAGCATCATCAGAATCGCTCTGCGATTCTGATTGGCAGTCAGGCTCCACGAGTCTGACAGCGTCGACGGGGTTTCGCCGAGCGGTTCCCACAGCGGGCGGCTCCGCCGCCCGCGAAGAAACCCGAGGCGAAAAGAGGTCGTGGTTCAGTCCGCGAGCGCCTCGTCGCCCGCGGCGGCGACCCCCGCGTCGCGAACCCACAGGTCGCCGAACAGGTCGTCCTGTTCGAGCGTGATCTCCCCGCGGTGCGCGAGAAACAGCAGCGCGAGGTACGTCATCACTGCGGTGTTCCCCACGTCCGAGACCTCCCGGAACAGCACCTCGCCGCGTCCGCGTTCGTACTGCGGACGCAGTCGAGCGCGCACGTTCTCGATGACCGTCTCGATGTCCTCCTCGTGTGCCGTCCCCGTCACGTCGTCCTCGCCGGGCTCGCCCTCGCGCCGGAGGTCGTCGGCGCCGCGGTACTCCAGCGTCTGCGTCCCCCGGGAGAACCCCCGCGGCGACTCGCTGGTGTCGTACTCGCGCGACTCCTTCCACCACGTGCCCCGTTCGGCCTCCCGAAGCTCCCGCACGAGCTCGTCCAGCGTCTCGGGCGACCCGCGGGTGCTCTTGCGCTCCAGTCGCCGGTCCATCTCGTCCTCCAGCGCGTTCACGGGGTCGAAGCCGTCGTCGATCGGCGCGTCGTCGACCATCGCGGCGTCGCCCTCGAAGGCCCGCTCCCACGGCTCGAGGTCGTCCTCGGGGTCGTCCTCGTCGTCCGCGGCGAGCATGTCGTCGGACTTCATCCGCAGGAGGACGCTCGCGTAAAACAGCGCCCGCCCGCCCGTCCGGAGGTCGGCCTCGTCGAGCCGGTCGAGGAACGCGTCCGTCACCTCGACCACGTCGATGTCCCACGGGTCGATCTCGCCCTCCTCCGCGAGGTTGACCAGCACCTCGACCGGCTCGACCTCGTCGTCGTCGGTCTCGTCGGGCGCGGCGATCCCCGCGTCGCCGGGCGCCTCAATCATCCGCGCTCGCCTCCGGCATCGGCTCGCCGTCCTCACCCAACTGGATGCCGGTGACGGCGGAGACGTTGTCCGACTGCATCGTCACGCCGATGGCGCGCTCGGAGCGCTCCAACAGCGCCGAGCGGTGGCTGACGACGACGAACTGCGCCTCGCCCGCGAGGTCGTGGACCATCTCGCCGACGCGCTCGGCGTTGACCGCGTCGAGGAAGGCGTCGACCTCGTCGAGCGCGTAGAAGGGCGCCGGGTTGTGCCGCTGGATGGCGAAGATGAACGCCAGCGCGGTCAGCGACTTCTCCCCGCCCGACATCGCGTCGAGGCGCTGGACCGGCTTGTCCGCCGGCTGCGCCTTCATCGTCAGGCCGCCCTCGAAGGGGTCCTCGGGGTCCTCCAGCACCAACTCGCCGGTCCCGGCCGAGAGGCGCTGGAAGATCTCGGTGAACTGCTCGTCGATCGCCTCGTAGGCGTCCATGAACGTCGCCCGCTTCTGGGACTCGAACTGGTCGATGCGCTCCTCGATGGCCTCGCGCTCCTCGACGAGCACGTCGCGGCGCTCCCGAAGGTCCTCCAGATCCGCCTGCACGTCGTCGTACTCGTCGATCGCGAGCATGTTGACCGGCTCCAGCGCCTCCATCTCGGCGGACAGCCGATCGATCTCGGACTCGACGGTGTCGTGATCGGGGATCTCCTCGGGGTCGTAGTTACCGACCTGCTCCTCCAGCGAGTCGATCTCCCACTCCAGCCGCTCGGCGGTCTCGCGCAGCGACTCCAGCTTCGAGACGACGCGCTCGACCTCGCTCTCCTGATCGTCGCGCTCGGCCTTCGCCTCGCGGAACGACTCCTTGACGGCCTCGCGCTCCTCCTTGAGGTCCGCGAGCTCGTCCTCCAGCTCCGCGATGGCGTCGCGCTTCTCCTCCAGCGTCGCCTCCTTCTCGTCGATCCGCTCCTCGAACTCGTCGATCCGCTCCTCGGCGTCGGCCTTCTTCGACTGCGCCTCCTCGACGGTGTCGTGGAGGTCGTCGACGGCGTCCTCGGCGTACTGCTTCTCCAGCTGGAGCTGGTTCAGCTCGCCGTCGAGGTCGTCCATCCGGTCCTCGAGGTCGTCGATCTCCGCCCGGATCTCGTCGGCCCGCGCCGACAGCTCCGGGATCTTCGAATCGGCCAGCTCGGCTTCCAGCTCCTCGATGTCGGCCTCGACGGTCCCGATCTCCTCGTCGGCCGCCTCGATATCCTCGTCGAGGGCCGTCATCTCCGCGTCGACCGACTCGCGCTCCTCGCGCAGTTCCGCGAGGCGCTCCTCCAACTCGCCGATCCGACCCTCCTTCCCCTCGAGCTTCTCCTCGGCGCGCTCGATGTCGGACTCGATGTCGCGCACCTTCTCGGCGGCGTCGGAGGCGCGCGAGCGAGCGTCGTCGAGGTCGTCGTCGACGTCGGCGATCTCGGCTTTGATCCGCTGCCGCTCGTCCTCCAGCCCGTGGATCTCCTCGGCGACGCGCTCCAGCTTCCCCTTCCCGGACTTCGAGAAGGAGTACCGGGAGCCGCCGCCGGAGCCGCCGGTCATCGCGCCGGACTTCTCGACGAGGTCCCCGTCCAGCGTCACCATCCGGTAGTTGCCCATCAGGTGCCGGGCGGTGTCCATGTCCTCGACGACGAGCGTCGACCCGAGCACGTACGAGAAGATCCCCTCGTACTCGG
>Ga0207720_100478_pt1 | contig 26677 bp, 23 predicted proteins | sample A23P2SouthBayCA_2_FD_187751 | JGI IMG/M metagenome (GOLD analysis project Ga0207720, IMG submission 187751) | Aerobic enrichment media microbial communities from Eden Landing Ponds, California, USA - A23 E3 (2) (SPAdes) | ecosystem: Environmental > Aquatic > Marine > Unclassified | place...
TCGCTGTGTTGTTGGTTGAGGTGTTGGTGGTCGCTGTGTTGTTGGTTGAGGTGTTGGTGGTCGCTGTGTTGTTGGTTGAGGTGTTGGTGGTCGCGCCCGTCTCCGTAGAGTTCTCGACAGAGAGGTTGCTTGAGGCCGTCTCGCTGTCGGAGAGTATACTAACTGTCACGCCACCAGTGGCCGCAGCCGTCACCAGAAAGACCGCTAGAACGACCGAGAGGAGAGTACGCTTACGCATCGGTTTTGCCCCCCGAACTATTGGCCTCCGAGACCGGGCCCCCACTATCGTGCTCAGGAGACTCCGACTGTCCGTCACCGTTGGTTCGCCGAGAGGCAGCGCCATCCGACGCCTCGTCTCCTGCTTCTATGTTCGAGTCCCGTGAATATACAAATTCTCCGTCGCTGTGGGTTCTATCGGTCTCGCTCGCAGAGCTGACGGGTTGGTCCGACTGGGTGCTCGGGCTTGACTCAGAACTGGGGCCTCCCTCGTCAGTCGCGTTGTCGGCACCACCGAATATGTACAGTCCACCGAGCAGCAGGAAGGACGCGCCGACGCCGCCGACAACGCCGAGGGCCCACGTTTCAACCGTGTCATAGGCTGTCCAGATACCGTACACCACCCAGATGCTGTACGCCAGAAACGCCGCGTTCATTCCCAGTCCCAGCTGTAGCTCCCCCGTGGTGAAGCTAATCCCCGCATCAGCACCGTCAGACGCCGCGGCGGTGCTATTGTGTTGCATTTCGGTTTTTTCTGTCTCCCTCGAGTTGCTCGGGCCTCCTTCAATGGCTTCAGCGGTTCCTGCGGCTTCTGTGTCGACCTCCGCGTCGGCGTTGCCACCTGTTTCCGGGCTTGAACGAGCCGAGGCAATGACGTTCCAGATCTCGTTGAGAACGAGCAGCGAGACCGGGAGGGCGACGAACAGGACGAGTCCGGACTGCGTGCCGGCGAAGTTGATGAGGTATCCGATGAACGGGATGACCAGTAGGTAGCCGGCGGGCGACAGCACCTTCCCTTGGAGCTGGTCCGATGTGACGAGCGCCCCGTCCGGGTCCTCGTTCGCGTCGCCCTGCGTTCGGAACGCCGTAGTGCCGTCCTGCTCGACCACCTCGATTACGCGGTGGGTCGTCGGCGTGTCCCCTTCCTGTCCCCCGAAGGTTATCACGTCGTTTCGCTCGATCGCCGAGGCCGGGACGCTGTTCACGATGATGACGTCGCCGGGACTCATCGCCGGCTCCATGCTCCCCGAGAGGACGACGTAGCTCTGGTCCGCGCCGACGACTTGCGGAACCGCAAAGACGACGAACGGAACCACGACCGCAACGAGGAGCACCACCCCGGCGACGTTCGCTACGTTCCGCCACGGGATCTCCTCGCGCCGCGGGCCCTCAGTCGCCGTGTTTTGTGTGTTTTCGTCGGTCATGGGCTCTCAGAGAACGTTTCAGTTTGTTCGTCCCATTCCAGTTTCACTGACGGGCCATTATCGGGGAAAGACCCTGAGCCGAACTTCTCAGCCGCCAGTTCGCATGGATTGGACGACCGGTTATTGGATGATTCGCTGCCGTAGAAGTCAGCGTCATCGTTACCGCCCGTGGTCACCGTGTCGGTCGTTGTACTGCCACCGGAGTAGTCGTATATCGTGAAGTTCTGACCGGATTTGGCGACAACGTAGTCCACCTCGTCTTCAGTCTCCCACTCGAGTGATCTCGGAGTGCCGTCGTCGTCGAAGTCGCTGGTTGCGAGGATGTCTGGATCGAGCGTCGCCTCAGATTCGGAACAGAACGCGATCCAGCTGATTCCTTTGGCCGGCGTCGTCTCGTCTCCTGTGTCGCACTGAGCAAGCGAGTCGAACGGCGTGGTCGCTTCCGTGTTGTACCGGCACTGTTCCGCGTAAAACTCGAGTTCGAAGGCAAAGTCCTCGGTAGTATCGGAGCTGAGCACCTCGAGCACGAGTTCGACGTTCTCGCCGGGTTCAAAACACCGAGGAGTTTCGCCGGAACAGCGCAGCGGCTCTCCTGCGTTCGTACGCAGACCGTCGACCACCTCTCTCAGTGTTCCCTCGGCAATAGTCACGGTGTCGCCGCTGTCGGGACACTCGACCCGGAGATCGACGTCCACGTCGTCGGCCGCGTCGATCGGGTCGGGACAGGTCACCGGCTGAACCCAGATGTACGACGGGTTGTTGTTCGCCAGATCCGGAACTTCGATCGTGTAAATGAGTCCGTCCGCGTCGCCCAACGAGTCGACAGCAACGTCTAAATCGACCACGCCCGCGGTGCTTGCCGAGGTCGTGACCGAGTTGTTCGTGAACAGCTCCTCGTCCGAGAAGAGCGCCACGGTTCCCCGCCCCGTGAGCGCCCCAGCCCCGCCGCTCACTGCGATACCCGAGAGCACTCGGCGGCGCGTCAGGTTTGGTTTGTCCATGTGTAATCCCCTCTCCCCCTAGGGGCCACACCGATCGTTTCGACTACGATACATATCTCTATTCGCTGCCGTATTATAGTTATTGGCCAGTAGACAGCTTTCAGACTTAATAAGATTGTCTGTGAGACATTCACGGGACGGATCGGCCATTCACTGGTCACCCCCGCACTGAATGTCGAGCGTGAACGTCACGGAGTCGCTCTGTACGGCGTTGATGTTTTGCGCGTCAACGAACTCCCAGCGGAGCGTCGCCGACACGGACTCGTCACTGCCGGTCGACGTGTCGATACTCCCGAGCGGCTCGTCGTTCAGCACCGCGGCCACTTCGGCGAACGTTCCCTCCGCTATCGTCGGTTCGGTGATCTGCTGGGTGAGGTCGTCAGAACCGAGCGCATCGATGCCCAGAATACCCGTATTCTCCCAAACGGTGACCCGGAGATAATCCTGGAGTTCGCCGACGTCCTCGGTGGTGTCGCCGGCCTCCTCTTCGGCGTCGTTGAGTCCGTTCTCGGCCGTCTCGACGATGTCGAAGCCGAGCGTCGGACTGACGGTGTCGGTCGCCTCGTCGTCCGCTTCGGCGGTGAGTTCGAACCCGACTGTACCCCTGTCACCGGGGAGGATATTCGATAGTTGGATAATCGAGGAGTTTCCGGGCGCGGTGCCGTCCGACGACGTCGTGTTCTCGAGCAGCGCCGTGTCGCCGTCGCTGGTGTAAGTCTCTCGCCACTCGGCGTCGAGCGTGTAGCCGTCACAGTCGTGTGACGACGCGTACGTGTACCTAACCGGATCCCCGGTCGCGTATTCGAGACCGAGATACGCGGTCACTCCCGTACCACCGAGGAGGCCGATCAGCCGTCGTCGATTGATGTCGATATCTGTCATTTACTGTCGATCGTGATGTGTTCGTGCGCGTTCGCCTGTGTCAGATCGCCTCATCGCCGCGTCGAGACGCACAGCCACCGGAGTGCGTGACGAACCCGACCCGGTCAGCGCCGTGACGGGCGGTAGCCGCTGCCCAGCTCCCGTCGACGATCGACTTCGTCGTCTGCTCGGACGTCCGTCGTCGGCCGGTTGCGTCAGCCGAAACGCGTCGCCGTCGTTTGCCATGTGGTCGGCTCCCGTGTGAGCGGACCCGGAGGTGGTGGGGCCCGCGTTGGTGTGTCGACGCGTTCGATTCGGGTCGGTCATGTGTCGGGTCGTCCCCCGGAAACCCACCGGCGGAGTCGAACCGCCGTGCCGAGTGACCCCGATAGAACCGGGGACGTGCCATCCCGGATGGGTTAGTTATTCACCCCGTTTCGGGGGGCGTGACCGGCGACGTCTGACCGTCGCTACGGGTGCGTGCGAGAGTTATGGCTGGCCGGCGTAGTTCGCGCCGCTAGCCCGATCGATGAGGTTACCACCGTCCTCGTCTTCGTCTGCCGGAACGAGGCTGGGAGAGATCGTGCTTCCACTCGTGTCGTAGTAGGTGTTCTCTCCGTTCAGGTTGAGTGGCTCGGCACCGTTGAGATTGTCGAGCGGCTGGTATATTTCGTTCCCCCGGACGTCGTGGTCAGTACCCATTCCGCCACTCCCGCCGACGAAGATAGCGGGCTGACCGTATAGGCCCTTGATCGGATCATCGGGGCCCGTCCCGCCGAGGACGTTGTTCTCGATGATGAAGTTCTTTGGGGCTCTCGTCCCACCGGCCTCGACGATGCTGATGCCACGCGGCTTGTCCGTGCCGGTTTGGGACGTGTTGTATGAGAAATCGGCCGACGACGGATTGTCACCGCTGGTCGCGCCGATATCGGTGATTTCGTTCCCACTAACCACTGCATCATCGACGTTACCGTTCAGCGCGACCCCTTTCGCCTTCGAGTCGCTGTCCAGAGTGTTATTATTTACCGTCGACCCCACACACTCGATGTTGGTGATCGTATTGTGCCTGACCGTCGCACTGCCTATGGACGAAGAACCGGTCCCGGGTGCTCTCATCACGACGCCAGTCGACCTAGTGGCGTTCTGACCTGCGCTCGTCTGCTCCGTAGTTATGTCGCGAACGACGCTGTTGCAGAGCGTGAAGTTGTCTGCCCCGCCTCGTACCACGACGCCGTACTTCTCGGCGTGGGACGAACTGCCAGCACCGCCGGAGAAGGTGACGTCGAGTCCGTCTAAGATGACGTTCGTGGCGTCGACCGTAACTGCTCTGTTGACGTTCTGCGCGTCCGCGGCGATCGTCGGTCGTTCGGCACTCGCCCGCGCCAACGTGAGCGGCTTGTCGACATCGAGTTCTTCGGCGTAATCACTCCCGTCCCCGAAGTTCCCGCCGAAGACGCTGATCACGTCATCGTCGCTCGCGCTGTCGATGGCGCTCTGGATCGAGTCGCCGGGGTAGACCGTCGTAGCGGCGAACGGATTCTCGGGATTGGGGTTGTTGCGCCACTGCCGTGCCGCGAACGTGATGTCGAACTCGACGGCGTCGGACTGGACCTCGTTGCCGACCTCGACCGGGAGGTCCCAGCTGATGCAGAGACAGGGACCGTTCTGCGTGCTCTGATCCGGCGACGAGGGATACTCCGTCGTTCCGTCCGCCGGATCTGCGTCGCCGTCCAGCAGGAACCCGCTCTCAAGTTCCTTGAACAGGTCCGCTAGCGTGTAGTCCGCCGGGTTGTTGAAGTCGTGGACCGTGTTGTAGTGTTCGGGACCACTTGGCTCATCTACATCGTCGACGACTTCGCAGTATTCGACGTCGACCTGAATGGCCTCGGAGAGTTCGCCGGCTCCCGCACCGTCGTTTGTGCCGTTGTCGAGAGTACCACCGCCACTCGGGTCGACGTCTCCCTCTGGTTCGGTCTGGCCGTTTTCGTAGTCGGTGACGCCGCCGTCGCTCCCCACGAACAGCCACCCCTCGTTGTCGACGATTTTCGGACAGAAGGCGAGGAATCCGCTGTCGCCGGGCTTGACGTCCGCGATCTGGTACGGGACAGACTCGCCGCCCTGGATCATCCCGTCGTTGGTCGTACTGTCCGTGCTGACCCCGTCCTGCGTGACCGTCGTCACGTAGTCGACAACCAGGTCCAACTCACCGGCCTGAATCTCGTTGTCTTCGAACGATTCCTCGTCGCTGAACAGCGCGCTGGTCCCGACGCCCGCCCCGGCGCCGGCGACGCCGACAGCCGCTGTCGCGCCCAAAACCTTCCGCCTCGATAGTTCGAATTTGTCGTCTGACATTGATATACATCATCCCAGAGGGATGAGACCCACCGGCGGAGTCGAACCGCCGTTCCGCGGCGAGACCGCGTCACGGGCCGTCTGTCACGACGGCACCGTGCTCCGAGTGGGCGAACTGCGCGGGAGGGGACGAGCTGTCAAGCCGAACGGTCAGGGTCCGGTCGGATTGTCGTTGTTCCGGCACTGCTCAGTGTAGAACCCGAGGTCGAAGCTCACCGAGTCACTCTGGATCTCATTGCCGACATCTTCGGGCACCCACCACGCGAGACCGAAGCAGTGGGTCACACCGGCGGGATAGCAGTCCTGTTCGGTCGTCGACCGGTTGAAAAGAGCCAGACCAGGGTCCAGCTCGCTTTCCAGCTGCTTGAGCGTCCCGCGGAACATAACCTCTTCTCCGCTATCACCTGCGAGTAGCGCATCCGCGATATCTTCACCGACAACAGTGCCCCCGGTCTTATCATTCGTGCCCGCAGTAGGTATGTCGTACGCAGTCGCGTCGCTTGTCGCGTACGCCGTTATCGTGTCGCGGGCAAACTGTTTCGTACTAGATCCGGAACTGGAACTATATACGGCAGCGGCACGGACCGTGATTCCGTCGTCACCCGAGATGTTTGCCGGGTCACTGCCATCAAGTCCCTGGGGCTGGTTATCGGGATTGTCACCTTTCGGACCCGCCGGTTGCGAGTACGAGGTGCCAGGAAGGAACGGTTCTCCGTCGATGTCCCGTGCCACGAGCGCCGTTTCGGCACGGTCTTCGGCGCCGGGGGGGTTGTCGGGGTTTGGCAGTTGTAGGTTACTGCCGTTTGCCTTGCCGTCGAAGTAGTCCGACTGGTAGGTGTTGCTATCGAAGCTGAAGTCGCCGTTCGAATCGACCAAGTCACCTGCCACCGCTTCTAGGTTCCCGCTGGTGTCGTAGACGGGATTACCATCTGAGATGAGGAGCAGCTGCTTGCTGACGGGGGCGTCGATGGTGCCGTCGTCAACGAGTTGCGCAGCCTTGTCGTTGAGATACTCGCGCCCCACGTCGAGAGCCTGCGGGATTGGGGAGTTACCGCCAGTCTGTCCGGGCGGCAGAATGCCACCGTCCCCGAATATCCCCTCTGGTTCGGATCCACTGGTGTCAACGTAGTTCTCGATCGGTTCGATCGGATTTGCGAGGAATACGTCGTTGTTATCGCCTTCGTCTTCGAACGTGATAACACCCGCTTGGACCTCTAAGTCCGCGTTGTTTTGGCTCGCTTCGAACAGATCTTCAGCCAGCGCGTTCCCGACGTCTATCGTTTGTTGAAGATTGGGGCTAACCGAACCCGACGTATCAATGATCGCCAGTGCGACGATATCGTCGGTATCAGTCGCGATCCGGTTGTTACAGTCATCGTCGTACCAGAGGGCCGTCTCAACGTTCTCGGCGAGTTCGCCCTCGTTTGCCGTGTCATCCACGTCGTCTTCCGGCTCTGTGAGGCCATTTTCACTCTCGTTGAGCCCGGTGGGCATCGTCATCCAGAGGTAGCCGGGGTTGTCACAGAGATGCGCACTGAGGGTGAACTCTCCGAAGTCACCGGGCTTGACGTCCTGAAGGTTGAGCAGAGGTAGCCCATCTCCGTCGTCGTTCGTGTCTCCGTTCTGGGTCCGGGCCGGCATGGTGTCCGTGGCAAAAGTACTCAGGTCCGGTGGAACGTCTGCCAAGGCATCACACGGATTTTCGACCCTAGGTTCGCCCACACTGTTTACCGACGTAAACGTCGCCTCGGGGTTCTCACCGCCTACACGGTCTGGGAACGCCTCGATAGTAGTGTTCTGGAAGTACAGTTCGAGGCTGGACTGCCCGTTGTCAACCGGGTCGTCTTGAGCATTTGCCCACACTACAGGGTTCTCCGGATCCGGCAGGCCGACGTATCGGCTATCGTTGGGGTTCGTCCTAACGACGTCCAGATCGACATCGTTGTCTTCCGAGTCCGTTTCCACGGTCGGATCGCTGAACTCATCGTAGATCTGCGGGAAGGAGTAGTGCTCCTCCCAGTCCATCTTGAGGTCGAGCTGTCCTGCCGTGAGCTGGTTGTTCTCAAGCTGTTCCGTGTCGCTGAACAGCGCGCTCGTCCCAATGCCTGCGCCGGCTCCGGCCGCACCGACCGCACCCATACCGGCGAGGATCTTGCGCCGCGAGAGTTCCAAGTTGTTGTCGCTTGCCATTGTTTGTCCCCTCCTGGGGGAAGACCCACCGGCGGAGTCGAGCCGCCGTAACGCCGCCTCGCCGCGTGACGGGCCTTCGGCGGAGCCGAAGACGCCGTTCCGCAGCGAAGCCGCGTCCCGGGCCGCCAGCGAGGCGGTCCCGGAACCCGTGTGGGTCGGGAACTGCTCAGCTTCGTTCGAGCGAGCTAATTCGGACTGCCGTCGACTTCGGAGGCGTTCGCGGGCGGGGAGTTGTTCCGCACCTGTTCGAGACTCCACGTGAGGTCGAAGATGAGCTTATCACCCTGAACGATGTTGCCGACGCTCGTCGGCAGTGTGAACCTGACGAGGTGGGTCACTTGATCGGTGTCTGCGTTGCTTCCGACACCAACTTGCGTAGCAGGAGCACTGCCATCGCCGTGGCCGGCAGGAGGTCCGCTACCGTCTCCCCGGCACAGGAGTCCGTTGTTTAGGAAGTTGGATAGCGAGGTTGGTGAGAACCCGGCGTCAGAAGTTATCCCGGAATTGGGAAGGCTACCCGGAATCCCGTCGTTGGGATCTCCGGAATCGTACCCGATATCCGCTACCTCGAGGGCCGTGTCTAGCTCGCCTAGGTTATTCGACGTAATGTTAGTGGTATTGATATCATCGTCCACCTCAACCTCGGGCTCGGTGTTGACATTATCGGAGTTGGTCGTTATGCTACCACTGAGCGCGAGGTAACCCGGATTACCCGTCACCACTGGGTCAACGCCGACGACGAAACTGTCGCCCGGCTTGATGTCTGTGACGGTGATCCCCACTGCCGGGTCTCCGTCCGCGGTAGTGTCTTCGAGTCCTATCGAACCTGGGTTCCCACTGAAAGTAGAGGCATCGACGATCCCGGCGTTGACGATGAGATTCTGGGTCCCTGCCGTGATCGTGTTGTCTTCGAACGTTTCTTCGTCACTAAACAGTGCGCTCGTCCCGGCCCCGGCCCCGGCCCCGGCGACACCGACGGCGCCCATACCGGCGAGGATCTTGCGCCGCGAGAGTTCCAAATTGCTGTCGCTTGACATTGTTCGTCCCCTCCTGGGGGAAGCCCACCGGCGGAGTCGAACCGCCGTATGACGGATCTCCGGCCGAACCGGAGACGCCGCGTGCCAACGTGGGTCGGAGTTCGGAACCGAACGTTGGATGTTCGGGTGCGCGCCAGCTACGGATTCACGGTGCCGTCGATGACAGCGGTCGGACCACTCGGCTCGGGGTTGTTCCGGACCTGTTCGCCGTACCAAGTGACGTCCCAGGAGACGCTGTCGCCCTGGATCTCGTTGCCGACGCCAATCGGCACCTCGAAGTACTGCCAATGCGTGACGTTATCGCCGTTTCCGAGTTCCGTCGCGCTGGCGGTTCCGTGGCCCTGTCCGTTGTTCGCCGGACTTCCGCCAGTATCTGGGTCCTGATATAGGAATCCCTGACTCTCTAGATTGTTGAGGAACGAAGTCAGGGTTACACCGCCGGAGGTTCCGGCTTCGGGGTTGTTGGGTGCCACGGCACCGCTCTGATCCCATGTGAAGTTGTTGGCATCAGAGCCGTTAGTAGAGCCGTCGTACCCGAGGACGGTTTCCATCTGGTTATCAAGGTCACCGGCTCCAGATCCGATGGCGTCTCCCCCGGTGTCGGGGTTCACCGAGTTATTCCCCATCTGTGTCGCGTTCTCGGGCTCGGTGTTGGGAGTGTTCTCGCTGTCAGTCACGTTGCTCGCCTGCGCGGCGACGTACATCGGGTTGTCTTCGACGGTCACATTGAATCCGACAACGAACGCGTCGCCGGGCTTGATGTCCGTCGCTTCGATGCTAACCCCTGCGTCCCCGTCAGCATCCGCGGCCTCAATAACGACATCTCCCTCGCTGTCTGATAGACCCTGACTCTGTGCCGCGACCGTCGCTTCGACGATCAGGTTCGTCGTCCCGGCCTGAATCGTGTTGTCTTCGAACGTTTCCTCGTCGCTGAACAGTGCGCTCGTCCCGACCCCGGCGCCGGCACCGGCGACCCCGACTGTGCCGAGTCCGAGCAGCGCCTTCCGCCGTGAGAGGCTGTATTTGCTGTCGTTTGACATGGTTTGGTGTCCGGTTCCACCCGTCACGGGCGGCCCGAACGTACGAAATCCATTCACATACCCAATTTAAAGTTATTAACACCTCAGTTCTATTCAACGTCGGGTTCAGCGGCTTTAATGCGTTATTAAAGAGTAATAGAAGTGATGTTTTTTGAATCAACACCAGTTTGTAATCCGGCAAGCAAGTCCTGTGATCCGTCAGGCAGAGATTGAGGTCCATTAATCACCGATTAATCGGATCAAATACGGTGTTTGAATTGAAGAGTCGGTAATAGACCTACCGGCTGCCGTCGATCATCTCTGGGCGATATTGATAAAATATGTGATATTTGAAAAGCTATATGCACCAAGGATATCGTTGTTTTGTCACCCAAAACAAATTACCGGCCACCTGCGACTGACCCAGCACACATGCTCACACAGCGACTGCGGCGAGACCGCACCGACACGAAAGAGATCCACGATATCCTTCGAAACGACCGGCGGCGACTCGCGCTCCAGTATCTCAAGCAGCGGCTCAGGCCGGTCGAGGTCCGCGAGCTGTCCGACCACATCGCGGAACGCGAAGTGGGGGAGTCACCACCGCCTCGGGACTGCCGCCAGAGCGTCTACAACGCGCTGAGCCAGACCCACCTGCCGAAGCTCGAAGAGCTCGGATTCGTCGACTTCGACAGGGACGAGAATCTCGTCTCTCTCCGCGAGACGGCCCGCGAGATCGACGTGTACATGAACGTCATCACGCCGCTAGGTATCACCTGGGAGACGTATTACCGAGGTCTCGGTGTGTTCGGACTCATCAGCGTCGTGGCGGCCGACACGAACGTCGCGTTCTTCGCCGGAATCGAATCGCTGTTGTTTGCGACGGTGTTCCTGTTCGCGTTCGTTATCTCGATATCCTACCAGCTGTGGACGCTTCGGTGGTTCTATCTCCAACGAGTCCTATCTGGTGGTTGATGTTTATTTCTCCAACGAACCGCCGCCCCGATGACGGTCTTCGGTGCGGTTTGCGTCGGCCTACTCTCCGTCTGCTATCGCATAGACGCGTCTCGCGGTGATCGAATATACTAGCGGTAGACTCGCTTACTGATCGACCGTCTCCGAAACGTTCCACTCCTCATCGTTGTGTCGCTGGTGTCGTCGGGCGATCCGCTCGAAGTACGGTACCATCACGTCGGTCATCTCCTCGAACCGTCGCGTATCGTGTAACTCGACGCCGAGAGCGTACTGCGCCGCCTCCGGCCCGTGCCCGGACTGACCGCCTCGCGGCTTGTGGGGGTACTCAGGGTCCTGAAGCGCCGCCCGGAGTTCGTGTACCTGCGCCTGCTTCATCGGCGTCCAGTAGTCGCCGCCGACCTTGTGACGCCGCCACGCGACGGTGGATAACTCGGCGTACTCCGGGTCCATCTCGACGACCGAGGCACGCCGCCCAAAGGCCTCCCTCACGGGCGACCAGTCGGCGTCGTCGAGCGCGGCCGTGTCGAGTTCCCCGTCGACAGTACACGCCGACTCGATGCGGTCTTTCTCCCACAGGGCATCTACGTACGCTTCGCTCGCCTCACGGACGGCGTCTTCACTGAGGTGTTGAAACTGGAACGCATCGGCGACTGCAAACGCCTTTGTCGCTCGCTCTCGCTTCCGTTCATCGTGATACATGAACCCCAGACCCAGATGCGTCGCCGCCTCTCGAGGCCCCTGGTGGTTCGTTTCCTGTAACGTTTGTGACTCTGATTTAGACATGGTTTGTGACTCCGACTGTGAGTTAGTCGTTATGCGTGCGCTGGTTCACTCGGAAACAGCCTTGTTAGCGGCTTACTACCCGATATACTCGTCTCGCTTAAAATCATTTCGCGCGAATTTCTGCTGTTGATAATTATGGAACGCGGTGAGTAAAATTCAGGTCGCCGATCGACGGGATGTCTTACGAGCGAACAGGCGGGGCGCCCTGCGATCACAGCGATCGGTAGGGTAACCAGAGGATTAAAATTATTGGAACGAAGTCGTCGGACTCCAGACCCCTCAGAGACCAGAAACCAATTGCTCATCTCGTGTGTGACGTGATGGGCGACTCCGGGCAGACAGACGGGTCGCCGTCCGGATTCGAGACGGTATCGGAGCACGGACTGTGTACGCCGACATCGTGTAATCCGGCATAAACATTTAATCTGTAGACACTACCAATACCGAATATGAGCATTAGCGATGTAGTGAGCCGGTTCCGACGACCGGAGTACACGGGCGAACAGCGGTGTGTCCCCTGTACGGTCGTGAACAGCGCTATCGCAGTCGTCGCCGCAGCTGTCATCGGGGGGGCGGCCGGGGCGAACGCCGGAGTGGCAACTGGGGCGGGCGTCGGTGGCGTCGTACTCGGACTGTCGGCCGCGAGCATCGCTCTCCGGGGATACCTCGTTCCCGGCACACCGACACTCACGAAGAAGTACTTCCCCGACTGGCTACTGCGGCGGTTCGACAAGGCTCCGCAAGCCAGGGCTGCCGTGTCTGTCGACGAGAATCTCGACGTTGAGACAATTCTGCTGCGCGCGGAAGCGGTGGAGCCATGTGAGAACGTGGATGACCTCTGTCTGACCGACGAGTTCCAGGCGGATTGGAGCGATCGGTTGAAGTCTGCTCGGTCAGGAAAGACTTCGCGAGCAGAGCTGGCAGCGATTCTCGGCGTCGAAGCAGACGTTCTGAGCTTCGAGGAGTTCGACGAGGCGTTCGTGGCATACGCCGAGGAGACACAGGTTGGGCAGTGGGAATCCCAAGGAGCGTTCCTCGCGGACGTGGCGGCTGCGACGGAGTTGGAAGCTCGGCTCGACGGGTGGCAAACGCTCGGTCTCCAGCAACAGAGCCAACTCCTGTACGCGCTACGGCTGTTCCTCGAGGAGTGTCCCGAATGTACCGGGACCGTCGCGATCGAGGAAGACACCGTCGAGTCCTGTTGTCGGTCAATCGCCATCGTCGCGGTCTCGTGTCAGGAGTGTGGTGCGCGGATATTCGAGACGAACCACCCCGGCGACGTCGCAGGACCAACGTGATGCGACCTCTCGCCCGAGACACGCGTCAGAGTGAGGAGCCGGTCGATTCCGAGGCTCCCGGCTGCGACGAGAAGTGTGTCGAATTTGTCGAAGAGCGCCGTCCGATCACAACCGGTGTTGAGCGAGGGTGTTTATGCATAGACATCCAAGCCGAAACATGAGCAGAGCCGTCCCGTTCTCAGCCGGCCTCTTGATGGGGGTCTGTGTGTTCGCATGGCTGGCTGGACCGGTTCTAGAGGCTCGGTTCGGAGTAGAGGCGCTATTGGCCGTGTACGCCTCCGTGTCAGCGGGAACGGCAGTCACGGTGTACGTGCTGGTCCGGAAGATTGGTGTACGACTTGCCAAGACATCAGAGTCGAGCGGTGGTCGAACAAACAGAACCGAGAATAACCAGAGTGCGAACGGCGGCAACGGCACCGAGACACCGCAGACGCTGACGGTGAACCTCGACGATCTTGAGGACCTCGACGTGGAACGGGAGGTCAGGCAGTTGAAGGCTGAGCGGTCAGAGGGGTCGGACGAGAACTAGCCGACTACGGATCGTAATCCGACGTCTAGTGGGAATACGTCCCCAACGATTGCGACTTCGAAAGTCTCAGAGTCTTTTCGGTGAATACTCTCGCTCATTTGAGTAGCGGATCCGGTTACATTCGCGGTTCCTTCGGTGAGTAATTACTAACGGTATTACGCCCCGCCGTCGGTGTACGCCCGGTCGTCGAGCACGCGCTCGGCGGTCGCGTTCGCTTCGGCGGGCGTCGGTCGGTCGCCCGCGGCGACCGCGTCGGCCAGCGCGCCGGCGAGCGCGTAGACGGCGCCGCCGTCGGCGCGGGCGGCGACGTGCTCGAAGGTGGGGCGGTAGCCGGCGGCCGTTCGCTGTCCGCTCTCGTCGAGCGAGGCGTCGATCGCGTGTTCGAGCTGGCGGACCGCTTCTTCGGGTTGCATACGCGTCTCACTCTCCCAGTACTATTTAAATATACTCGGATTCGGAACTGAGTTAATAATCGCGTCTCCGCGCTCGTGAGATCGACGTTTATACGCGTTCGGCGATCGGAGCGTGGGTATGGGTGACACAGAGGAGCGTGCCGCCGTCGCCGAGCGCGCGGCGCGGGCCGGCGCGCGGGTGGCGAACGAGCAGTTCCGGAGCGACATCGACGTCGAGACCAAAGGCGTGGACGACGTGGTGACGGAGGCGGACCGCGCGGCCCAGCGCACCGTGATCGAGGCGATCCGCGAGTCGTTCCCGGATGACGCGATCGTGGGCGAGGAGGAGGACGAGCGCAAGACGGTCCCCGAAGAGGGCGCCGCGTGGGTGATCGACCCGATCGACGGCACGGACAACTACGTCCGGGACATCCCCGTGTGGGGCACCGTGGTCGCGGCGGTCGTCGACGGCGAGCCGGTCGCCGCGGCCACCGTCGCGCCCGCCCTGGGCGACGTGTACGCCGCCGACGCGGACGGCGCGTACCGCAACGGGGAGCCGATGCACGTCAGCGACGTGTCGAACCCGCGTCAGGCCACGGTGGCGCCGACGCTGTGGTGGGACTTCGACTCCCGCGACGAGTACGCCGTCGCCTGCGAGGCGATCGTCCGTCGCTTCCGGGATTTTCGCCGCCTCGGCGCCGTGCAGGTCGTGCTGCCGACCGTCGCCTTCGGCGGGCTGGAGGGGGCGCTCTCGAACCGACGAGCGAACCCGTGGGACTCCGTCGCGGGCGTGTTCATCGTCCGACAGGCCGGGGGGACGGCGACGGATCTGGAGGGGGACCGCTGGCGACACGACTCGACCGGGCTCGTCGTCTCGAACGGGCACCTCCACGACGAGGTGCTTGAGGCGGCGCGCGCGATCGAGGGGCTCGACTGAGGCCGCCGATCGGGGCGTCGATCGGGGCTCCGCGGGAGCGAACGACTGCAGATCCTACTGCCCTGGGTCGTCGTCGACGTACCGGTCCGGGAGGAACGGCGACAGCGCGTCCGGGGCGTAGGGCGCGATCCGCGCCGCGAGCTCCGCGAGGTAGCGCCGAGTTACCGTATACACGGTCCCGACGAGGAGCGTCCCGAGAACGATCTCTCGAAGCGGGCTGTCGACCAGAGTCAGGAGGGGAAGCGCCAGCCCGACCGACAGCGCGAGGTCTTCGACCGCGCCGTCGTATCGCACGAGGCGTCGCGGGGGGATCCACGCCCCGTGATAGTGGTTGTACACGGCGCGGTCGGAGTTCCCTTCCCACGGGCGCAGCTCTAACCCCCCGCCGTACATGTCGGCGACGCTGTGCAGGGCCGCCCCGAGGAGAAACAGTGCGGCGGCGACGGTCACCGCGGACGGCGCGGCCACGGCCGCGAGGAGGGCGAGCGCCGCGAACAGGCCGTAGTACACGGGGAAGTGGAGCGTCTTCCGGTGCCCGACGTACATGTCGAGGTCCGGGAAGAGCCCCCCGAGGAAGCCGGCGACGAAGCCGATCGGCGCCAGTTCCGGGGCCGCGCGCACCAACGGCGCGGCGAGCAGCATCCCACTGAGCACGTGGGTCGGAAGCATCATCGTCGTAATCAAAGCGACAGAACGGTATTAACGTATCGACGACGGGGAGCGCTTTCCCATCGGTGGGATCATACGTCTCGGCGCTCGAACAGGGCCTGCGAGATCATCAGCAGGCCGCCGAAGGCGAGGAGGAGGATGGCCGAGTCGATCGGCTCGAACGACCCGTCGATCAGGGTCGGCGTCGGCTCGTAGTACTGGGTCGGACTCAGGTACTGTATCCAGTCGTACCCCTCGGCTCCGCCGACCACGGACTCGACGAGATACAGGACGAAGGCGGTGCCGACGGCTCCCCGCTCGGCGATCGCCGCGCGGTCGACGGCGACCGAGAACACGAGGCCGATCCCCGCACAGACGAGGAGGAACGGGACCGATAACAGATGCGTCAGGAACAGGTGGTCGGGCGGTATCGTCTCCCCGACGGCGACGACGAACAGGTAGATGATCGGGCCGCCGAGGGCGTTGACGGCGACAATCGGAACGAGCAGCGCGGCGAACTTCTCGACCAGCAGCCGGGAGCGCGTGACGGGAAGCGACAACAGGAGGTCCATCCGCTCCGTCTCGACGTCTCGCGCGACGACGCCGCCGCCGACGTACGCGAAGTACAGCCCCAGTCCGAGCAGCCAGACGAAGTTGAACACCTGCGCGCCGAGGAACCCCTCGATGGTCGACAGACTCTCGATGCCGAACGCCTCCAGCATCGCCGGCGGCAGATTACTGAAGACATCCTCGTAGTCGACGCCCTCAAGAACGGTAAAGTACCAGATTATGAACCCGGCGTACGCCCCGACGCCGGCCGTGAGAACCGCAGCGCCGCGGAGCCGCCGTTTGCCCTCGTACCGAACCGTTTCAAACATCCGTTCCTCCCGCGCTGTCGGTCGGGTCCGTCGCCTCCCCGCTTCTGTCCCCTTCGGCTGCGTCCTCTCTGCTCCCGTAGTAGTGAGTGAACACGTCCTCTATCGGGGGTTCACCGAGTTCCACGTCCTGAATCTCGTGGGTCGCGAGCTCGCGGAGAAGCGCGTTCACGTCCCCGGCGTAGATGAACTGGACGCCTTCTGCGAACCGTTCGGGTCGTATAACGCCATCGAGAGCAGTTATTTCGGCGACCGCCGCGCCGCTCGCGTGAACTCGCACGTGCTTTCCGCTCCGATGGAGGAGGGCGTCGACGTTCTCGAGTTCGACGAGGGAGCCGGCACGGAGGATGCCGACGCGGTCGCAGACGCGCCGCACTTCGCTCAACACGTGCGAAGAAAAGAACACGGTCGTGCCGCGGTCGCGCTCGTCCCGAACGAACTCGTTGAACGCCTCCTGTTTGAGCGGGTCGAGTCCGGCGGTGGGTTCGTCCATGATCACGAGGTCGGGGTCGTGCATGAACGCCTGCACCAGTCCGAGCATCCGCTTGTTTCCGGTCGAGTACTCCCGTATCGGTCGCTCGACCGGTGGCGTAAACACCTCTAACAGCTCGTCCCGACGACCTTCGCCTTTCATCGCGCCGTGGTAGTCGAGCATCGTCTCGCCCGTGACTTCCTCCTCGAAGCCGAGGTGCGCAGGGAGGTACCCGATCCGGCGCTTGGCTTCGGTCAGTGCGGCCTCGTCTCGGACGTCGGCACCGAGGACCTTCGCGCTCCCCGAGGTGGGTTTCAACAGCCCCAGAAGCATCCGTATCGTCGTCGACTTTCCGGCACCGTTGGGTCCGAGGAAGCCGAACACCTCCCCTCGGTTTACGGTGAACGAGACGGCGTCGTTCGCCACCACGCTTCCGTAGTCCTTCGTGAGTTCCTCGACGACGAGGGGGGAGTCGGTTTCATCGGACATAGAACCACCACGCCCCGCCGGCGACGAGGACCAACAGCACGATCAACACGGCGGTTTCGATGGGGAGGTCGCCGCCGGACGACTCGACGACCGAGGCGGCGACCGTCGCGGAGTCACCCGTGACGCGGACTCCGTCGGGAGCGGTGTAAGCGGTTTCGACCCTCGCCGGGTACCGGCTCGCCGGTGCGTCCCCGTCGACCGCGAGGTCGAACGCGACCTCCCCCGTCTCTCCGGGGGCCAGCGACGGGATCACGGTCGTTCGGAATTCGCTCTCCAGCGGCGCGTCGACGCCGAGCCGCAGCTCGACGTCCCGAAGCTCGACATCGCGCCGGTTCGTCACGGAGAGCCGTAACACGCCGTCCTCGCCGGCGACGAACCGCGGGTCGATCGGATCGACCGTCACCGCGTCCCGCCGCTCGGCGACGGGCACGCGGACCGCCTCGCGGGTCGTCCGCTCCGCGTCGGCGGCGCTCCGGTAGCTGGTCGCGAAGCTCACCTGCTGGGGGACCGAGTCGGCGCTCGCCGGGACCGCGCCGCGGAACCGGAAGGCTGCGCTCTCGCCGGCGGCGAGGTCCCCGACGGCGTACCGCTGACTGCGGGGGACGAACGGCCCGTCGCCGACGGCGACGACGACCGCCCGAACGTCGGCCGGCCCGTCGTTGCGGATCGTCCCGCTGATGCTCCCGTTCTCGCCGATGCGAAGCGCGGAGCCGTCGACCGCGACCGAGAACGACTGCTCGGCGAGCGGTCGGACCCCGACCGGGATTCCGCCTTGGACGCCGCGGATGCCCTCCCCGTCGGTGTACCGCACCGTCCCGGTGAGGTCGAACGACTCCGCGGCGGCGTCCGCGCTGACGCTCGCCGGGAACCGGACCGTCGCGTTCTCCCCGGGGGCGAGTCGGTCGACGCGCGCGGTGTTCCGTCCCGTGTCGCCGAGGGCGAGATCGGGGCCGTTCGCGGCGAGTTCCACCGACAAGTCGCGGGCGAGTTCGCCGCCGAGGTTGGTCACGTTCGCCGCGATCGTTCCGGAGTCGCCGACCTGCACGTCGGTGTCGACGGTCCGCATCGCGAACCGGGGGCCGTCGTCCACCGTCACCGACACCGACTCGGTCCGCGTTCGCGATCGGTCCTGCACGACGCCGCTCCGCGGCGCCGAGAGGTGCGTGTGCGAGTATTCGAGCCGCACGTCGAGCGTGTACGTCCCCGACTTCGCGTCCGCCGGGACCCTGACCGAGACGGGCACCTCGCGGACCGCGCCGTCGCCGATCGACCCGACGGCGAACCGGCCCGTCTCGACGACGAGCGGCGAGCCGTCGTTCCGAACGTCGACGGTGACGCTCCGCGCGGTCGTGACGGTGTCTCGCCGGAGGTCAGACCCCGCGTCCACGTCGCCGTCGTTCGCGATCTGCACCGTGAGGTCGGTCGTCGTCCCCGGCGACACGGTCGGGTCGGGGAGGTACACGTCCAACTCGGGCTCGCCGCGCACGAACGGCGGCTCCTCCTGCGCGACGGCGAGTCCGGCGAACGCGCCGACGAGAAGCACCGCCGCCGCGAGGAGGGCGAGGGACCGTCGAGCCATTCACGCCTCCCGGCCCTCGATCGGTTCGCACCCGCCGCCGAAACCGACCGACAGCGGCGGGTCGCGACATATTCGTGTCATACGTCAAACTCCATTCGACGGGTTATATATCTACCCATGGTCCGACTGAGAGGCGGGCTCCGTCGCTACTGACATCGCAATCGGGACAGCGCCCTTATGGCGATGGGCGCGAGTGACGGCGTATGCTCATGACGCCGGGGCCGACCGCGGTCCCCGCCTCCGTCCGCGACGCGATGAGCCGCGAGCTTATCAACCCCGACGTGGACCCCGAGTTCCGCCGGATCTACGACCGGCTGACCGACCGGCTGGCGACGGTGTACGGGGTCGATCCTGACGCGTCGACGGGCGCGTCGGCGGACGGGTCAACTGGCGGGGCGACCCGCGACGTCGTCGTTCCCGGCGGCGAGGGAATCCTGGGGCTGGAGGCGGCAATCGCCTCGCTGGTCGAGCCCGGGACCGAGGTGTTGTGCCTCTCGAACGGGCTCTACGGCGACGGGTTCGCCGACTTCGTCGCGGACTACGGCGGCGAGGCGACGCTGGTGTCGACCGATTACGACGACCCCCTCCCGCTCGCGAAGCTGGAGTCGGTCCTCGACGACGACCACGACTTCGAGGTCGCGACGATGGTCCACTGCGAGACGCCGACGGGGACGCTCAACGACCTCGGGCCCGCGCTCGACCTCTTAGAGGAGGCGGACGGGGAGATACTCACCGTCGTCGACGCCGTCTCGTCGCTCGGGGGCGTCGAGGTGCCGACCGAGCGGATCGACGTGTGTCTGGGGGCGTCCCAGAAGTGCTTCAGCGCGCCGCCGGGGCTCACCACCGCCGCGATCAGCGACCGCGCGTGGGCGGCGATGGCGGAGCGCGACCCGCACTCGCTGTACACGAACTTCCTCCCGTGGCGCGATACCTCGGAGGGGTTCCCGTACACCCACCTCACGACCGAGGTCGTCGCGCTCGACGCCGCGCTCGGCCTGTGGCTCGACGAGGGCCTCGACGCGGTCCGGGAGCGACACCGGACCGCCGCGGCGCGGTGTCGCGAGCGCGGCGCGGAGTTGGGGCTGGAACCGTTCCCGGACCCAGAGCGGAGTTCGCCGACGGTGACGGCCTTCGAGGTCCCCGGGCGGGCACAGGAGTTGCAGGCGGCGCTCCGCGAGGAGCACGACGTGCTTCTCGCGACCGGGTTGGCGTATCTGAGCGACGACATTCTGCGGATCGGGCACATGGGGCACAACGCGCGGGTCGAGCGGGTGGACGAGGCGATGGACGCGCTGGCGGACGTTTTATAAATATCGAGCGGCCCGACCGTGGGCTCCGATTCTGACGCGTACGTTCGTTTATAAATGGTTGCTTGCAATTCGGTGGCGAACACCTCCAAAGCCCCAGTCGGTAAGGCGGGCGCACGCTCGCTGCGGTCCTCGGTCGTTCGCTTCGCTCACTCCCTGCGGTCCTTGCGTCCCCTGCGCCCGCCTTACCGACTGCCCCTTTGAGCCCCACCCCGCACCGCAACCGCACCTCACGCCTCCCCAGCCTCGTCGGCGCGGCGTTTATAAACGCCGCGCCGACTCCCTCGCGCGGTGCTCCTCGCGTCCGGTGGGCGCTCGGAGGCACGCGCCACCGCAACTGTTTATAAGCGATCAGTGCTCTCGTCGCTCTCCCCTACTCGCTCCCACGCGAGGTGCGCGACGATCCCGAGCAGGAACGCGACGCCGAGGTTCGTCGCCAGCGCGACGAGGCCGATAGCGACCGAGAGCGCGACGTTCTCGGAGTCGAGGGCGTTGCGCGCGAGCGAGACGGCGACGATCGCGAGCAGCGCGCCGAGCATCGCCACAGGGAAGGCGTCGAGGAGCGCGGGCGACGCGAAGGGGACCGCGACGAGGTAGCCGACGCCGAGCACGACGTTCGCGCCGCCGGTCCGGGCGCCGAACGCGTGCTTGCCGGCGACCCCGTCGCAGCCGTGACACATCGGAATCGCGCCGAGCGGCACCGCGATCAGGTTCGTCGCGCCCATGCTCGCCGACAGTTCGTCCGGCGTGACCTCGGCGTCGAACAGGTCGGCGAAGAGGAGCGACGTCGCCAGCGCGGCGTTCCCGATCGTCATCGCGAGCTGCGCGGCGATCCCGTCGGCGGTGTTGCGGGTGACCGCCCCGGAGAGCACCGCTAGGGACAGGGTCGGCGGCGCGCCGGGCCACCGCGGCGCCGGGACCCCGGCGGTGACGAGCGCGAGCGCGATACCGACGACAGCGACCGCGAGGGCGCTCGCCTTCCCGTGGCCGGCGAGCGCGGCCGCCGCGGCGATCGCCACCCCCGCGGCGGCGAGGACCGGGTCGCCGACCGCGAGGTCGACCCCGGTTTCGAGGAGCACCAGCCCGACCGCGAACTGCACCCCGCGGATCACCGGCTCGCCGATCCAGCGTTCGACCCGGGCGAGCGTCCCGGTGAGCCCGATCGCGAGGAGGAGCGCGCCGAGGACGAGCCCGGCGAGCGCGAGCTCCGCGTACGTCAGCGCCCCGGCGATCGCCAGCGCCGCGAGGGCCTTCATCGGCTCGACCGACACCGGGAGCCCGTACCGGATCCCCCAGACGATCTGAAAGACCCCGAACCCGACGAGCGCGTGCGGGAGGGACACGTCTGTCAGCAGCGCGAGCGCGACGACCAGCGGGATCACCGTAATCGAATCTCCTATCGCCCCGGTGAGCGCTCCCGTCCCGAACGCGACGCCTCGCTCTCCCGAGATCCGACGTGTTTTCACGAACGAAACGCTCTCCGAGCCCGGTCCCCTTGAGCGTGTTCAGAAACTGCAGACGATATCGCCCGTGCGAGATGCACCCGATTCCGGTTACTCGCCGCGGCTCTCGTCGAGGGTCGGATCGTCGTCGTTGATCATCGGGCAGTTCCGGACCCGGAACTCGTCGAACCCGACGGCTTCGAGGATGGTCGTCCCCTCGTGGTCGCACTCGGTCGCCGGCGGCGCCGAGAAGTGCGGGCACTGCTGGCAGTACGTCCGCTTCGAGACCACGCGCTCGACGTCGCCGCCGCCGAACCCGCTCCCCCGGCCGGATCCCGTCGCGTCCGCCCCCGCGGCCGCGCCGCCGAACTCCCCGACTGGACCGAACTCGCCGTCCGCGTCCTCGTCGAGCGACTCCCAGACGTCCTCTTCGCTGACGCCGCCGACGTCCATGCGCTCGAACGCGTCAGCCAGGTCCGCGTCGGTCTCACCGGTCGACGGACCGAGTTCGTCGAAGGGGTCCTCGCGGTCGCGATCGGTGTTCCCCCCGCCGAAGAGCGAGTCCTCGGTGCCGGTCTCGCTCTCGGGGACGGGTTCCCCGGGCGCGTCTCTCGGCGCGTCGGATCCGGGTGCGTCTCCCGCCGATGCGTCTCTCTCTGACGCGTCTCCCTCCGATGCGCCCCCGCCCAGTTTCGCGAAGGGGTCGTCGACCTCGTCAGTGGCGTCGATCGATTCGTCGTCGAACAAGTCGTCCGCGTCCGCGCCCCCGCTCGCGTCTGCGCCCTCGGTTGTGTCTGCGCCCCCGTTCGCGTTCGGGTCGTCTTCCGTCACGGGTCACCGCCCCCGTCGGCGTCGCGAGTGGTCACACTGCCTCGCTCCTCGGTGTTCGTCTCGTCGGTCGCTGCGCCCGCGGAGCCGGACGAGGACTCGGTCACCTCGCCGTCGAGCGCCGGTCGGTCCCCGACGACCAACCGCGAGGTGCCCAGGAAGCCCGTGCTCGGATCCAACTCCTCGAACTGACGACCACAGTGGGGACACTCCGGTGCCGTCAACAGCCCGATATCGACGGTCTCGCCGCAGTTCGTGCATTTGGCCTTGCGGACCCCGCCGCGGTTCGCGGCGGCGGTGAGGGCGTCGAGCCGTTCGCGGTCGGCGCGGTCGCGCTCGGCCGCCTCCAGCCGTCGCCGGACTCTCACGACCGCGCTCGCGACCCGCGAGAGCTTCTCTTCGATCTCGTCGAGATCGTCGACGCGAGAGTCGAGCGACTCCAGATCGGCCACGCGGGATTCGAGTCCGTCGAGACCCTCGGTTCGGGCGTCCAACTCGTCTATCTCGTCGATCCGGGACTCGACGCGGGCGAGCCGGTCGTCCAGGGCGTCGATCGTCTCCTCGACCGCCTCGCCGACGGTCGCCGTCGCGGCCGCCTCGGCCTCCAGTTCGTCGAGGCGGTCGGCGACCGCGTCGAGTTCGGACGCGACCGCCTCCACCCGCTGGACCGTCTCCTCGTGGGTGTGATCGGCGGGCGCTTTCGACTCCAGATCGCGGTACAGCTCCACGAAGCGGTCTCGAAGGTCCTCGACCTTCTCGTCGATCTCGGCGTCAAGGTCGTCGAGCCGCGCCTCGATCGCCGCCACCTCCTCCGCGTCCGGGACGTCGATCCCCTCCGCGTCCGCGAGCGCGACGATGGCGCGCTTCAGCAGCTCCTCGCGGTCGAGGTCGGCCTCGTCGGCGACGGCCTCGATCGCGGCGTCGACCGTCTGGTCGGTCGGATCGAGGTCGCTCATCGAGGGTCCTCCGTCATCTACGCTCCGTTTAGGGGGGAGACTTAAGTAATCTGTCGCGTCGTTCTCCGGATCGATACTCGGACACTCGCGGTGACGCTCTCTTTCGGGATCACGACTCGCGGCCGCTCACCGGATCTTGCGCACGTCGCTGATGTCGAAGCCGCCGTCGTGGATCTCGGTCTCGAACCGGACGATGTTCTCGGATTCCAGCCGGGAGAGCACGCCGCGGAACTCGCGGACGAACATGGTCCTGGCACGCTGGGAGCCGCCGCTCTCCCACGTGAACTGCAGGGTCCCGCCCGCGGCGTCCATCAGGGCTCCGAACTCGCGGTCGGAGATCGAGTCGGTGTTCACTAACACGAGGATGAGCCCGCCCCACTCGTAGGCCGCCTTCTTGAGCCCCTTCATCACCATCGCCACGTCGCTCCACTCGGTGTCCTCGTCGACCATCGAGACGAGGTCGGTCACGGAGTCGATACAGACGAGGCTGTCGCCGGCGTGCGCCGACAGGTAGTCGCCGAACGCCGTGAGCACGTCCTCGTACTCCCCGCGGTCGCCCAGTTCCGTGATCGACGTCGTCTCGTCTTCGTACCAGTCGCGCGGGATCGGGCTGAGCTGGAAGTACTCGGGCGAGAGGTCCCGGAACGCGATTCCGTCGATCGCGGCGTCGACGATCTCGTCGGCCATCGTGTACCGCATCTCGCGGGTGAGCGCGCCGGTGTCGGCGGTGAAGGAGAGGTAGTGGACCTCCTCCGGAAGCGCCGCGTCGTCGTGGAGGTCGCCGTAGTAGAGGTCGAACAGCTCCGCGTCGGCGTGTCCGAGGGCGTTCATCGCCGCGCTGGTGTACAGGAACTCGCGCGCGCCGGCACCGGACTCGCCCGCGAGCAACACGACGTTCCCCGGCGGCGCCCCGCCCTCGAGGATCGAGTCGAGCCGGGCGACGCCGAACGGAAGACTCGGCATGTCCCGTATGGGGAGGCCGCTCCGCTTAGTGTTGTTGCTCGTGCGGGCGGCGATGGCGGGGGGCGAGTCGCCTACTCCGTCACCCGCGCCCCGCCGTCGGCCGCCTCGACGACCGTGACCGACCCGTCCACGCCCGCCTCGTCGAGCGCGGCCTCGCCCGCGGTTGCGACCGCGCTCGCGTTCGCGGCGTCCGTGACCCCGTACACGGTCGGCCCCCACGAGGACTGGCCGGCGCCGAACACCGCCGCGGCGTCCGACAGCGACGCCACCACGTCGCCGACGGGCGGGCGGTAGACGCCGCCCTGCTCGTCGGCGTACCACGCGCCGTTGAGTCGACCGATCTCCGCGACCGCCGCGCCGAAGCGCTCGGCGTTCCCGGTCGCGATCGCGGGGAGCACGCGCCGGGTGACGATCCCGCCGATCCGGTCCGCGAGCCCGGGCTCCGCGCGCTCGACCGCGGTCCGCATCGCGTCGTCCTCGGCGTCGCCGTTTCTCCCCGGGTCGGCGTCCGGGCGCACGAGCAGGAACCGCCAGTCGTCCGGGACGGCGTGGCGGGCGGCCACCGGCGGGACGGTCCACTCGCCGTCGGCGGGGCGGTCGGTGGTGAACCGCGCGGTGGGGTGGCCGGCGTCGAGCACGAACCCGCCCGCCTCGAAGGTCGCGACGCCGACGCCGGAGCGCCCGCCGCGGCCGAGCGCCGGGGCGCGCTCGCGGACGTGAGGGTCTTTCCCGTGGGCGGCCGCGACCGCCGCGAGCGTCGCCGCGGCCAGCTGGGTACCGCTCCCGAGCCCGGCGTGGCGCGGGAGCGCCTCGCGGACCGCGACTCGGGCGCCGTCGACGCCGAGGAGGTCGGCGGCCGTGGCGGCGTACTTCCGGGCGTCGGCGCGGACGGATGACTCGGCGGTCGGGGGTTCGACGTCGACCGTGACCGAATCGGCGGGGTCCGCGTCGACGACCACCCGCGGCTCCGCGAGTCCGAGCCCGAGGGCGCCGTAGAGCCGCTCGTGCGAGAGGCTGAGGTTACAGAAGCCGAAGTGGAGGCGGGCCCCGGCGCTCACGCGTGCCATGGTTACCCCGTGGTTGGCGGGCGACTGATAAAGGGTGCGTGACTGTGGCGGGCATTGCCCCGGTATATGGATGGGAGATCCCCGATTGACGTGGCCACTTATAAACGGTTGCTGGCGGATCGTCGGTGAACACTGCCAAAGCCCCAGCCGCGCTCGGCTCCCACAGCTCGCTGCGCTCCTCGCTCACGTTGTTCGCTGCGGTGCTTACGTCGCTGGGGTTCGCCGAGCGCGGCTGCCCCTTTGAGTCCCACCCGACCGCACAGCACCGCACCTCACACCTCCCCAGCCTCGCGGTTCGCGCTCTTCGAGCGCTCACCGCGTCCCTCGCACCGTCGGTGAGCGGCCCAGCGGGCCGCTCACCGGGGCGCGCCACCGCACCGCTACACCTATTTAAAAATCGTATCGCTGCTTCCGACTCCTCTCGATCAGCCCTCGAACCCGTCTTCCCACCGGAACGTGCCGTTCCGCTGGACGACCTCGCCGTCGATCTCCAGCCGGGAGTCCTCGCTCACGTCGCTGATCATGTCGACGTGGACCGCACTTTCGTTGCCGGACTCGCCCTCGGGGAGACAGGCGTCGTAGGCGCGACCGACCGCGAGGTGGACCGTGTCGCCCATCTTCTCGTCGAAGAGGATCGAGTCGGTGAACCGGTCGATCCCGCGGTTCATCCCGATCCCGAGTTCGCCCAGCCGCCGGGCGCCCGGGTCGGTGTCGAACACGCTCGCGAGCGCGTCCTCGCCGGCGCCCGCCGAAAAGTCGACGACCTCGCCGCCCTCGAAGGCGAGGTGTACGTCCCGGACGCGCGTCGCGTCGATAGTCATCGGCACGTCGAAGAACGCCTCGCCCTCGGCCCCGTAGGGGGCGGTGAACACCTCGCCGGAGGGGAGGTTGTGGGAGTCGTAGGCCACGGAGGCGGCGGAGTTGACCGCGGTGCGGCCCGCGATCGACATCGAGATGTCGGTGTCGGGGGCGTCGTCGCGCTCGGTGACGATACGGACCTCGTCGCCGCGGTCGAGCGCCTCTTTCATCGCCGCCATCTCGTCGGCGAGCGCCGCCCAGTCGCGGAGCACCGCGTCGTAGACGAACTCCTGATACTCCTCGTAGGCCATCCCGGCCTGCTGAGCGAGCGAGCGCGTGGGGTGGACCGTCGACACCCAGTCGGTGTCCATCCGCGCCTCGCGCACGTCCTGCCGCGATTTCGCGTACGCTTGCCGGGTCTCACTCGACACGTCCGCGGTCGCGGTGGTGTTGCGGCC
>Ga0207720_100487_pt1 | contig 26448 bp, 35 predicted proteins | sample A23P2SouthBayCA_2_FD_187751 | JGI IMG/M metagenome (GOLD analysis project Ga0207720, IMG submission 187751) | Aerobic enrichment media microbial communities from Eden Landing Ponds, California, USA - A23 E3 (2) (SPAdes) | ecosystem: Environmental > Aquatic > Marine > Unclassified | place...
AAACTCATAGGGAGTGTCGTCGCTGGCGGAAGAGTCTCGTCGGACTGGGGCGGCACGATGTCCGAGACACCCTACATGAAATCGGAGAGGCCGGACTGGCCGTCGTCGGTGTCGGTGTCGGTGTCGATGTCGTCGGTGTCGGTGTCGTCGGCGCTATCAGTGCCGACATCAGCATCGGCATCGACGCCCTCGCCTTCGTCCCCATCAGCCGCGCTACCGTCGTCGCCATCGGCGACCGCTCGACCGCCGAACGCTCCCGAGTGATCCTCCATCGCCGACTCACGGAGATCCTGCGCATCCGCGACGATGGACTCCACCTTGTTCGTCGTCTCGCCACTCCCGGTCACGAACGACACGGCCGCCTCGTCGAGGTCGTAGTAGGCCACCATCGCAACCGTCAACTCCCGGGGTTTGCAGTGGTGCGTCATCGCGGCGAGGAACGGCAGTATCTCGCGGCGCGCCGTCGCCATACTGAATCCGCCGCTCTCGGCGACCTTGCGCACCACCTCGTCGGCCGTCGAGTCCGAGGACGGCCAGAACTGGGGACGGTTGAATCGCGTCCACCCACCCTTGGACCCGTCGCGTGCGGCCGCCACGCCGCCGGCGAGCGCGTCGGTCGCGTACCGCCAGTAGCCGTACTCCTGGCTGGCGCGCACGCGGCCGAGCCATCGGTCGGCGTTCGCGAGGCTGTCGTACGCCCGGGCGAGTTCTGCCCCCTCGTACACCTTCGTGACGTTCTCGGCGATCCACTTCGTCAGGTCGTCCGGCGTCTCGTCGACGCGGTACGCGGACTGGATCGCCTCCTCGGCCGACTCCTCTTTCAGCACGGCGTCGAGGAAGGGAAAGATTCCGAGGCTCCGGTCGCGGTCGCTCGTCACCACATCGTCGACGGTCAAGCGACGGTCGCCCTCCACGGCCGCTTGCAGGTCGTTCACCGCCGATCGGAGGTCGCCGTCGTTCACCTCCGCGATTCGGTCGAGGGCGTCGGCCTCGAACTCGACGTTCTCTCGCCGGCAGATGTCCCGGAGGACGGGGACGATGGAACGCGCGGACACGTCGCGGAATTCGATCTCCTGGCAGGCGTTGCGGAGCCCGCGGCTCATGTCGTAGTACTCGTTGGCGATGAGGACGATCGGCTGGTTGGCGTCCTTGACGACGCGAGTGACCGCGCTTGCCCCACCCCGGTCGTAGTTGCCGTGGATGTTGTCGGCCTCGTCGAGGATGACCAGCTGGCGGCCGCCGCTCCCGTCGCCCGTCGAGCCGGCGAGGGTCGCGTTCTGCGCCGCGCGCCCGGCGAAGCGTTCGATCACGTCGGCCGTTCGCTGGTCGGAGGCGTTGAGTTCGACCGTCTCCCAGCCCATGTCGGCCGCGAGGGCGTGGGCTGCCGAGGTTTTGCCGACACCGGGACTGCCGTGGACGACGACCGCTTCACGGTGGTCGTCCCACGTCTTCGCCCACTCCGCCAGCGCGTCACGGGCCTTGTCGTTTCCCCGAACCGCCGACAGCGTCGATGGGCGGTATTTCTCCGTCCAGTCTACCATTGTCGGGGGAAGGCGCGAGGCGCGTTTAGTGATTGCGGAGCACCGACGCCCGAACCACACTGGAGACGGCTCGTGTGGTAGTTGACACCGCGGTAACGCTAACCACACACTTATCAACGAGGAATAACAATCGCCCGGTGCCCGCGGCCCACTCTCCCCCCCATCAACTGGCACCCCAGTTCGAACGCGCATTCGCCGTTCGGGGCCGCGGTTCGCTTTTTCAGACCCTTCCACGATCGATACCGAGCGGTGCCGCGACGCCGACCTACAGTATCCAAACAGTCACACTCGGCAGTGTGCGTCGAACGCCAATAAAAAAAATCCGCACCGTGTGACCGCTTTCGGCGGTCAGTCGTGATTAGTTTAGTTGTCGCGCCGGGCGGCCAGCAGCGCAGCCGCGATGAGCGCGATGACAGCGACGATGGCACCGAAGCCAGGACCGCCGCCCTCAGTGGGCGTCGGCGTGGCCGTCGCGGTCGGTTCCGGCGTCGGTTCCGGCGTCGGTTCCGGCGTCGGTTCCGGCGTCGGTTCCGGCGTCGCCGTGTCAGTCGGCGTCGGTTCCGGCGTCTCCGTCGGTTCCGGCGTCGCCGTCTGGCGGGTCTGGACGATCTCGACTTCCTCGGTGTCCGTGTTGTAGGAGTCGTCGGACTCGAGCGTGTACGTGCCCGTCTGCACGTCCTCGAGTTCGAGGGTCACCATGTAGGAGCCGTCGTAGCCCCAGTCCTCAGTCGTCGCGAGGGCGACCGAGTCGCCTTCGCTCGTCAGGAGTTCCACGGTGATCGAGTTGTCGTCCGGCACGAGGTTCGTCCCACCCTCGACGACCATCGTGTCGTCGACGGCGATCGGGTTGACACCCGAGGCCTCTGCGCCTTCAGGGTAGACGTTCTGGATCGTGGTCTGAGCGTCCTCGTAGCGGAAGCTCGAAGTCACCATCCGGTCGTCGCTTGCGACCGCTTCGGTCGTCTGGTCGAGCAAGCGAGCCCGGATCTGGTCACCAGTCAGTCCAGCCTGGCTGAGGTTCGTCTCGACGAACTGCTGGAGGTTACCGTTCGGGAGTTCGCCGTCGCCGTAGTCACCGTCACGGCCCGGCGTCATGACGTGCACGCTGACCTGGCCCTCTTCGAGGCCCTGGCCACCGGCGACGCTCATTTCATCCTCGTCGAACGTGTTGTCGTCGTCGACGCTGATCGAGTCGTAGTTCGCGTTGCCGCGCTCGTCCACGAACACCACGTCGACGTTCTGGTTACCCAGCGCCGTACCCGTGATGTTCACTTCGTCGTCTTCGATGGCCACCTGGCCACCGACCGTCTGGACGTTCGCGGAGAGTTCCGTATCGACCACACGGATGGACTTCTGACTGCTCGTCCCCGTGTTGAACGTCGAGACGGAAATCGACGGCAGGACGTCGCCGTCAGCGACGCCGTTGAAGCTCTGCGTGCTCGTCACGTCTGCCGCATCGACCACACCGATGCGGTACGTGCCGGGCAGCGAGAGGATCTGGTTACCCGGGCCGTCACCCTGCGAGATGACGACGTCTTCCTGTTCGAACGTGTCGTCCGCGTCCACGGAGATCGTGGACGTGACGTCACTGGACTGGTAGTTGTTGTCGCTTGCCGAGGTCGGCGACCACGCGTCGTTGTCGTCGTCGTCGGACGATCCGTCGACGTCGAGGAGCTTGTAGTCGCCCTGACGCCGGACGTAGAGTGCGACGTCGTCGATACCTTCACTCGCGGTACCGTTGATCGTGATTTCGCTGCCGACAACGTACTGGTTGCCGGGCGTCTCGAGGGAGACGTCACCCTCTTCGACGGTGAGGGTCGGGTCGTCCTCGGGGTCGTCCAGCGAAGTCGGAGCGCCAGTACTAGCCTGGAAGACGTTGACGTCAACGTCCGAGTCGTCGAGGTACTGGGTTTCGATCTGACCGACGCCGACACCGGTGTCGTCGTCGATCGTGATGTTCGCCCACGCGTACACGACATCGTCACCAGACGGCACGGCGCCGTTGCTGACCTGTGAACGCGTGTAGAACGATTCAGCGGTCGACGCGTCACTGTCCGTGCTGGTGGCGAGACCGACTGCGCCGGTGTCGCCAACGTTACGGAAGATCTTCGCCGAGTCGTTGTCCGAGTTGCTGTCGCGGAAGTCGTCGGAGTCGATTGCGACGTAGTGCACGTCGCCAGCGTCGGAGCCGCTGATATCGAAGCGGACGTCCTCACCGCGAGTCGCCGTCTCCTGGTCGAGGTTGAGCGTGACGTCGTCGTCACCAGTGACGGTGATGGTCGTGGAATCGCTGGCAGTACCGAAGTCGAGGTCGTCGCTACCAGCGAGCGTCACGGTGTACGTGCCAGTGCCGGTGTCCGAGAAGTCAACCGGGTACTCGACTTCGCCCGTGTTGGTGCGGTCGCCACCGCGATTGGCGTCGGCACCGTTGGGGTTCGTACCGTAGTTATTGTTGATCTGACCTTCGGACCGGAACGCACCGGGACCTGCTTCGACGATGTCACCGGTCACGTCGAGACCGGAGTCGTCCTCGATGGAGAGTTCGAGGTCCTCGGCCTCTTCGTAGTTCCAAGCGGCGACAACCGTGAGGTTGCCGGAGCCGCTGGATTCGTCGCCCTCGTAGACCGAACCGCCCGAGATGTCCTCGAGGTTACCGTTGAGGACGTCGAACGTGGTCACACGCGGCTGGCGGACCGTGACCGAGTTGGAACCGTCACTGTAGCCACCAGTCACCTGGTCCTGCGGGATGTTCGGCGTTTCGAGGGGCACACCGGCATTGTCACCCTGCGAGCGCTCGAGGGAGCCAGAGAAGCCGCTCGGTTCAACGTCGGTTTCACCCTGGAACAGGGTTGCGCCGGGGTAGAAGACACCTTCACCGTTTCGGGTGTCGAAGTCACCGATCCCGTTGGGACCTGCACGAGTCGTTGATGACGAGGTCGTGTCAGTGATCGTGAACGAGAAGAATCCGGAGTTCTGCTGATCGATGGTACTGTCGGAAGTGTCACCGTCGACAGCCAGATCAACAGGAGCGGTCTTTGTGCTGGAGACACCAGGCGCCCCGACGTTCGTGATTTCGAACGTCGCGTTGACGGTGTCGCCAGCCATACCACTGTCGTCTCCGAACGTCACGTTGACGACGTTGTTCGTCGAATCAACGTTGTAATTCCCGTTGTACGAGAGGTTCTCGCCCGAGATGTCCATATTAGAGACACCTGAACTACTCATAGTCAGGTTGTCCTGGAAGTCAAGCGAGATCTTCTGATTGTTACTATCCTGCGTGTCTATCGTGTCAAGCTGGACATCGACGGTAAGGGTATTCGTCGATCCCTCAGTGACACTATTCGGGGAGAGACTGCTGTTCCCCGAATTCGCGGTCTGCGCGGCAGCAGTCCCCGAGAGCGCCACAGTACCAGCGAAGACGCTGAATACCATGAGCGCAGCCAGGATTACTGCGCGGATCTGATCGTTATAGTCTGTCATGTTTTGCGTTGTTGTCTGCAATGACAGTCCCGAGGCCGATCCTCTTTCGTGCCGAATTTGTGGTCTGGCGTAACGCCAGCCACTGGTAGGGGTGTCCGATATGTCCGTTGGATATATTAAATGCTTTGTGGTTTTGACACTGCATAGAGCGCGTCAGACACCCACACGCAGTCGTTTCAAGCAAATACTCATAAGGAGGATATTTTGTACCACTCAGTGCAAATGATATACAATGACCACGCTCTTCGACCAGCTGCAGAAGATACCACAGACCGATTTCAATATCGGTGACCTCAACTACGACGAGCGAGCGCAGATCCGACGGATCCGCATACAAGGCGGTAATTCGTGGGGCGAGGGTAAAGCGTTCAACTCCGTGCTCTATCTCGAAGGGGACGAACAACAGGCAGCAGAAGTGTTTGTGGACGCGAATTGCGAGGAGCTCCAAGACATCGATCTCTCGGGACAGAATATCCTCCAAGCACGGCTCGATCGAGAGATCTACGATTGGATCCTGCACCACCTGGGCAAGCGGACGATCACCAAATACGAGACAGTTGTCGAAGAATCACGACCAGACGGGACAACGTGGATTATCGATCGCGACCGGTATGACACACAGCCCAGCCGGCGGTATGGAATCGGTGAGGCAGGTGTTGTGGAACTCTCAGACCACTCGCCACGAGAGGTCTTCGATTCGTTCGGGCCGATCATTTCACGCTCGGGGATCGCCGATCACGACCATGTGACGACATCGACGCCAGTGACGCTGCTCGAATACTATTGCGTCGCGCCCGAGTATGCTGTCGAAGCGATCGAAATTAGTCGTAAGAGAGGCGCTGCATCCCAATCCGAACCAGCAGTTAGAAAGCTATCTGAGGAGAGTGACGAACCATAGGTCGATAATTTGCGGGCGAGAGTGTGACGAAGGTCACAGAATCCAAAATACACCGCATACCTCAAATCGCACCTGAAGCGTCGCTCGACTTGAAACAGATGAAGCGGAGGTTGTTGGAACCCATAGTGAAATCGTAAGAGCCAGCAACAGACTTAGTTCGTCTAAGCGATCAGAAAAGCGGGATACCCGCTTCTGTGGTCGAAATTTATCTGACTCGAATGGAGAAGTCTGCTTCAGACCCGGCGGTAGCGAAGACTCTTAGGCAAGGGCTATTATCCAACCGATGTGCCACTTCCCGACCGCCTCGGATCACTGCTCGATGCAGACTCCGTCCCTGCCCGGGCGGCTGGTTTCTGGCTCACCGTCGGTATTCAAACGGTTGCGGTCGGGCTCGTCACGATACCGTTGGGAGTGTCGCTCGTGACGTTTATCGGTCCCCTACACCTGTCGCCGTGGCCGCCAGATGGCTCTGTCTGGGTCGTTGTCGGTCCCATCCATCTCTCCCTAACTGCTGCCTTCGGATTCTGGGCAGCACGAACGTCCTAAATCCGTGGCCGGAGTCGCTCGCCGAGGAACGGGAGTTGCGAGATCGCACTTCGCCGGGCCACTCCAGCAACCACCAGGACGACCGCAATCAGCCAGGCGGTGATCCCTGCCGGTGAGAGACCGGTTTCTCGAAAGAGCAGATTGTCAGCGAACGGGATCACGACGGCCGCGAGCAGCGCCGGGGCGGTAACGCCGCCGCCCAACAGCGTCGCGATCCACACCGTCCCGAACAACAGCGTCGTGATATATGCGGCGAACAGAATGGCCGCCACCACGACCTCAATCGGGCGCAGGCTGAGTTCATCCGCGGCATCGAATCGGCCCAGCTTCGCATCCCGGAGCGCGAGCGCGGAGAGTTGCATGACGACACCGACGAACGCCACCGCGACCAGCGCATTCGAGCCGACACCAGTGAGCGCGAGGAGTAACAGTCCCGGTGCTCCGAAAATCCCTGCAGAGACCGTCAACACCAGCAGCACCGCTCCAAGCCCACGATAGAACTCGGCAACGCGGCCTGGGAGCGTCTCGGCTGAGAGGGACATGGCGCAGTTCCTACAACAAATCTATTAACTCCGCTGTTGTAAGTGTGGCTCTCGCCGATACCTTTTCACTACGCTGACGAGAATACCAGCCGATGGCAGAGTGCATCGCCTGCGACGCTGATCTCTCGGGCGTGACTCATCGCTGCCGCTACTGCGAGGAGCCGGTCTGTCCCGAGCACCGGCTCCCGGAAAATCACGACTGCATCTATCAGTCGATGGCCGACGCGCCCTCGACCAAAGGCGTCACCGGCTCCGCGACAGAGTCCTCGGCTTGGGCCGGCGTTCGCGACGTGCTTGCAGGGAAGCTCCCTGGCAGTAGCGACGACAGTGCCGATTCCGAGTCCTCGAAACAGAGCAGCACACAGAAGAAGACACCACTGCGAAAAGATACCAGCGACGCGGATCGCGCAACGTGGGGTAGCTCCAGTACGCCGCCGGATCGAAGCGACTCGTATCCAGACGACGGTGTCTCAAGAACACATCCAGCGGAAGCCGCAACGTCGCGAGCGCCGGGGGCGCGACGCGACGAGCCGACAGCAAAGTCGCCTGACGTGAAAACGAAACAACCCGGCGATGCTGGTCACGACTGGCCGGCAGCGGACGAGTCAGACTACCCCACTGCCGGCCGCTTCTGGCGAGCAACGGCACTCGTACTCAAACTCGCAGTGATCGGTGGTCTCGGCTACGGTGCTGCGTGGTACGTCGGGATAGTGTGAGCGCCGACACCTTTTCACTACACTGACCAGTACGCCAGAATATGCGCTGGCGACAGATTCTCCTCGCCGCCGCGCTCGCCATCGGCGCTGCCTACGCCGCCCTCCTGCGCCTCGAGGCCTCCCTGCTCGTCGCTACCCTCGCCGGCGGCGCCGTCTACATCGGTACCCGCACGCTCATCGCCACTCTCTTTCGCACTCGCTACTGGCTCTCCCGCGGGACGAAAGGCGCCTACACGCGTCGCTGTCCTGGCTGTGGCCAGCGGATTTACCGAAAGCGCGGCGACTGGATCATGCAGTGTCATCGCTGTGGCTGGGCAGCCGGGCGGCTCGGCCTCCGGTGGCTCACCCACACAGTCCCCAGCCGCCAGCTCCGACGCTCAATCTCGTGGGCTGGCCTCGGCGTGATCCTCATCGCCACCGCGGCGATCGTCGTCGCGCCCGCCTTCGGCGCGCTACCCGCCGCCGATGCTGGGGCGACAGGCGAAAGCGGCGCGGCGGCGACTGACACACCGGAAGAGCAGATTACTTCAACACCAGAGGAAACACAGACATCTTCAAGCGACGAGGCAGACCGACGCTTGGATCGACGCACAATCGAGCGCCATCTGCTTCGATATATCAACGAAGAGCGTGCCGATCGAGGGCTTTCAGAATTAGAACGTGACGAACGCCTCGTCAAAATAGCTCGGTTTCACTCGAAGGACATGGCAGAGACAGAGTACTTTGCTCACGAGTCACCGGGCGGTGAGACGATGTCGGATCGATATAGAAAATTTGGCTACCAGTGCCGCGTGCCTGTTGAGGGGAATCGGTATCTATCAGGGGCTGAAAACATCGCCTACACGATTGCATTCTCGCCCGTTCAACACCCTACCGGTGGCACCGTGACGCTCACGACAGAGGAAGAGATCGCTCGAAATCTCGTGGCTATTTGGATGAACTCACCACCTCACAAGAAGAACATCCTTCGTGAACCATGGGATAATGTTGGTCATGGAGCATATATCGGCCGAGTGAATGGCGAACTGCGCGTATACGCGACGCAAAATTTCTGCTGATCTGTTTCAAAACTCCTCGTGCGCCAGCAACAGCGCCATCCCGGCGCTGACCACCAGTCCCCACTGGATGATCGACCACAGCAGCGCCGTCCGCTCGCTCGCTGGGACGACCGCCAGCGGCGTCCACAGCAGCGCCGTGAGACTGATCCAGGCACACGCCTGGCGTCGCTCGGGCGCGATCCACCGGCGCAGGAGCCGACCCCCGACCGCGCGCCCGGCGTTCGTGACACCGATACCGAGGACGACGCCAGCGACGACCTCGACGCCGTAGGTGCCGAGGTCGAGTTCCGTCGTCGTGATCGTCGCCGCCGCCACGGCGATCGCCGTCACGAGGATCGTCGCCATCTGGTCTTGGGTCTCGGGATCGGGCGCCCCGTCAGTATAGAGTCGATAGGCGACGACGAGCGCCGCTGTCAGCGCCACCAGCGACAGGACATCCCCAACCCACACCGGCGGGTTGTAGAGCCACTGCGCCAGCCACGACGGCCCCTGCGTCGGTGACGGGTCTGGGGCGAGGACGCGACTCATTACACTGTCACGCGGAGGATCGCCGCCGCGACGGCCAGCCCCACCAGCGCGATCAGGATGATCTTGAGCCACACCGGCGCCAATCCGATCGAGATCAGCCCGAAGACGGTCACGACCGCGACGACGGCGCCGGCCGGCGCACCGAGTCGCGTCCCCGCGATCCCACCGAGGAAGGCCCCAGCGAGGATCAACCCCATCACGATCGGGCCGGCGTAGCCGCCCCCGCCCGGGATCTGCCCGCCGGGGCCGACGACGAAGGCCAGTGTCCGCGTTACCATCCGGCCGAGTCCGGGGAGCGTGTTGCCCTGTGTCCCATCGAACCACGGCTTCGGATTCGGCGTCGCCGTCGAGTTGTTGTAGTACGGAGCGGTGCCGTTGATGAGGACGAGTCGGACGAGTGTATCGAGCATGGTGGTGAGCATGGTCAGGCAGACCTCCGGACCAGGCGGACGAGCGCGCCGTAGAACATCACGGTGAGCGTCCCGCCGAGCAAGACCGTCACGCGCGGTGGAACACTGTTCTCGGCCATCACGAAGATCGGCCAGTTCAAGAAACTGACCAACCCGACGACGAGGTTCCAGACGAGAATCAGCGGTGCTCCAACTTGCCCCACGAGCGACGTGATCGCCCCGGCGACGCCGCCGAGGTTCTGACGCGTCTGTTCGTCCGGGCTGACGCCGGTCGCATCCTGCGAGATGAAGTACTTCGTCGGGCCGGAGTCGTCCCAGGTGACGGCGCCGCCGCCGAACATCAACGCCCCGAGCACGAAGTAGACGACGATCATCCGAGTAAACTGCATTACAATCCCCTCCGGAGGGCGGCGAAGGCGACGACGGCCGCGCCAGCGACGAAGACCACGTCGTAGCCGACCCAGCCGATCACGGCGAAGCCGGTTAGCGTGAGCACGCCCGCCAGCGCCGTCGTCTCGCCGCTGACTGGCAGCTGCGTCGAGACGCCAGCCATCACGAACACCGTCGCGGCCGAGGCGACGAAGGACGTGAGCACCGCTGCCGTCCCAGGGGCCGCGAGCCCGACGAACTCCGCCAACAGCGCCAGCAAAGAGAGTTGGTTCGCGGGCGAGTCGTAGACCTGCAACGCCGCCACGCCGGCGGTGACGGTCTGGCCGTCGTCGAGGGTCGTTTCGACGGTGACGTTCACCTGCGTCCCGCTGGCGTTTGCGAGATCGGTCGTCAGCGTCGTCTCGCGCGTACGCCCGGCATAGGTGGTGTTGGTGATCGTCGTCCCGTTGCGCTCGACGATGACACGCCAGGAGTCGACGGTCGTGTTCCGGCCTGCCGAGAGTGCCACCGACAACTCGGTGTTGTTGCGGGCTGGGATCTGGCGGGTCTGGGGGCGGACGCTGGCGCTGGGGAGAGCGCCGCGATCGCTCAGCCCGCTCTGGGGTGAGACTTCGATCGTCTGGGTCTGGGCTGCGATGGGTTGGTAGGTCCCAAGCAATCGCGTCGCGCCGGTCTCGGGGTTGTAGAGGCGCAGTCGGTACCGGGCGCCCGTTTCGAGCGTCGCCGGGTACTGCGCGGTCGCGCCGAAGTAATCGCCCGAAATCGTCTGCCAGTCGCCGTTGATCGAGCGCTGGATTTCGAGGACCGTGTTGTCCGGCGGGTATCGCCCGGAGTAATCGCGCATCTCGAAGATTGTCTCGACGGAGTCGGCCGACGAGTTGAGCAGATACATCCGCTGTTGAGCGTACAGCGAGCGGATGAACACGCGCCGAGACTCGTAACCCGAGGCGTTCGCGACCGCGACGAGTGGCTGGTTGACCGGGAGCCCGGTCATGTTGATCGTCCCGTTCGAGGTCGTCTTCGTCACGACCTTGGCACTCTGATTGCCAACGGGGTAGAACCGCAGCGTCACCGTCGCGCTTGCGATTTTCGTCGAGGAGGTTGCCTCACGATAGATCGTCAGTTGATCCGGTGTGTCGAAGGTCTGCGTAACCGTCTCGGTGTGGCCGTAGGAATCGGTCGCCGTCCAGTTGATCGTGTTCGTCCCGGCGAGAGCGTCGTACTGGAATGAGACGGTCTGGTTCGAGGTGATCGTCGTTTGCCCGACCTGGATACCCGAGCCGTTGACCGCCGTCACCGTTACCGAATCGCCGTAGGCTGTCCCGAACTCCCGGTCAGCCACGTCGATACTCACGTCGCTGTGATACGTCGACTGTGGGCCACTTGGGTCTGGGTTCGAGAGCGTCGGCGGCCTGGGATCGAAGGTCACACCCTCGTCCGCGAGGACGACACGCGCCGCTGGCTCGCTCGCCGCCGTATCGACGCGCAGCCGCCACCGGTCGCTCGTCGTCCCCGAGAGATCGGCCGTGTAGTTACCCGGCGAGGTGACGGTCTGGCTGGTGACATTGGTCCACACGTTGTCGTTGTCGGCGTCTTCCTGCCAGAGCAGCGTCGCCGAGGTGTTCCGAACCGTTGTGAGATTCGCGAACGCGGCCGAGATATTGCTGTTGTCGTGGACGGCACCGTAGTAGTGGCCGGGCTGCGTGTTGACGCGAATGTTGTCCCAATAGACGGCTGCTGTCTGATTATCTGGCCCATCCGCTTGGTCACCGAACAGATGTATCCCGCCAGCAGTATATTGTGTATCTGTCGCTGTTGTTGACACAGAGACGTTCGTCGCGTTGATCGTTGCAGTGATCTGTCCAGTGTGTGTCCACTTGACACGGACATCTATCCACTCGTTTTCTGGCAGCGCCCCAAGTGGTGTGGTTGATAACGTTGTGAGTCCAGAGCTGTTTTCTTTTACAATTCTGAGGCTGCCATTTTCTGTTGCTCGGGCAGAATAGTATCCGCCCCGTGTGGTGTTTGTGCCAACCCCAAGCCAGAATCCGTTATCACCATCACCAGTTATCAGAACATCGCCAGTAACCGTCTCGCCTTGTGATGGCGTGATCGGGAGCCCGCCAGTCGAGCGGATGCCGTGATATCCAGTCGCGTTCGTCTTGAACGAATACTGTCCGTGGGATGCTCGTTCGCCCGTTACATTCCCGCCGAAAAAGACACCGTTGTATTCGTCCTGATCGCCGTCCTCGAATGAATCGACGAGGCCACTCTCGTAAGACACGGCCGCGCTATCGCCACTCCCTTCGATATCCATCCGCGTCAGCGTCGGCGTGGTCTCACTCCCGGTGCCGAAATCGGTGTGTTTCGAGGCGACGACGCCGACGCTCGCGGCCGCGACCGGCTGGGCTGAGACGGCGAGCAGCGCGAGGACGACGACCACCCAGCTACGCCGCATCGGCCACCTCCGTACTCCGGCGCGTCGAGAGCCGCAGGCAGGCGATCCCGAGCGCGACGCCGAGGCCGTTGACCAGGAGGTCACCGACCGTGTCACCGACCGTCACCCGGACGCCGATGCTCGCGACGTACAGATCGGCGATCCACTCGACGCCCTCCCAGGCGACGCCGACGGCGGTGACGACGATCGCCGCTCGGACGCTGTCGACCCAGGCGTGGGCCAGGACCGTCAGCGCGAGCGCCGTGTAGGCGTGCGTGACCACGTCGAAGCCGGGGATCGCGGCGTAGAGTGGCAACGCCGACAGCGCCCCTGCCGACCCACAGAGCAGCCCGGTCACGCCGGGCGACGGCCGACTCATCCGCCCGACACTCCCGTGACGTAGGTGACGATCAACACCGTCGCGATCAGCCCTGGGAAGATCAACTGCCAGACGTAGGCCGTCCCGGTCGACATCGAGCCGGTGTTGTTCGCGAAGACGGTGTAGACCGGCCCGGCGAGATTGCCGAGGATGAAGATCGCGACGCCGATGAACACCGCGTCGACGGGCGTGAGACGGGCGCGATCCATGCTCACGTCCTCCCCGAGACGCCGACGGAGACGATCAAGGCGATGACCATCACGGGGAGCGCCAGCGCCAGCAGCGTCCCCGAGAGCGGGTCGAGGGCGGTGCGGCCCTTCTGGACGGCGTCGTAGACCCACGGCGCGACGGCGCCGAAGGTCACGAGCGTCGCAAAGGTGAGTACTACGTCGACGTACTGGACGCGGGCGCGACTGTTCATGAGGCTCCTCCCGGCGAGGCCCAACTCGCGATCAGCAGCATGATCGTAATCGGCATCACGGCCGCTGCCAGCCACTCGACGTGGGTCGGGAGGCTACTGTCGAGCCCGGCGCCACTCCAGTACATCCAGGCCGGCGCGACGATGACGACCCCGAGCAGGGCGAAGATGCCGAACCAGAACCGAAGGACGTTCACAACAATCCCTCCTCGTCGGTCGTGACAGTGGTTGGACTGACGCCGAAGGTGTCGTAGGCTGCCAGGAGCGCCGTGCGCTCGCTGCCTTCGGCGCCGAGTTCGCGTTCGGTCGGTAGTTGCTCGGTGTACGTCTCGGCGCCCTCGAAACTGGCGAGCGTCTCCTGGCTCGGGGCCTGGGTCGGCGCGGCGCCGAAGGTGAAGTCAGCGACGAACTCGTTGAAGAAGCCGACGCTGAGTGGCCGATCCGAGTCGGTGGGGCGCTCGTCGAAGCGGTCGGGATCGGTGTCGAGATCGATAGTCCACTCGTTTTCGCGATCTGGATCGGGGCGGGACTGTTGCTCGGGCGTGAACGAGAATCCGTCACCGCTACCCGAAGTCATCCCTGGCGAACTACCGGACGAGCCGCCAGCGCTCCCCGACGACCCCGTGAGCGACGGCGTGATGAACGAATCGAACGCCGACCGTCGACTCACCGGACTGCCACCGGGCGACCCTGTCAGCGAGGGTGCGAGAGGGCTGCCCACCTGTTCCGAGCGCTCGCTGGCGCTGCTCCCGCCGGCACTACTCCCAGGCATCGCGACGGGTCGCTCACGGCGGTCGTCGCGGTCGCTGCGCTCGCGCGGCTGGGCGCTGAGCAGGCCATCGTCGCTGGTGTCAGTCTGGCTGCGTCCGTCGCCGCTGTCGCGCTCGCTGACGCCGAGCAACTCGTCGGTATCGGACTCTGTGCCAGTGCTGGATGCGACCGTTTGGCCACTGCCTCTGGCGCGCGCATCGACGAGGTCGTCGTCAGGCTGGGTACTGGTGTCACTGCCGGATGTCTGCTCACGCACACGCACGCCGAGTGTGTCGTCCTCGGCGGCGCTGTCGCGTGGGCGCGCTTGGAGCAGGTCATCCTCGGCGCCGTCGTCGTCCCCGGCGCCCACCTCCTCGGCGTCGACGACTTCGGTCTGGGAAGCACCACTGGCCGACGGTGCGGCCGTTGGGATCGGTCGGTCGACGACCTCGCCCTCAACTCGGTAGTAGGAGCCGATCTCTTGTGCCTCCGGATCGACGTTCGGAGCATCCGTATCGACGCGATCGTCGGGTGCAACGAGTCGGAGCGGCACCCGTCGCCCTGACACCTCGGTGTAGTAGCTCGCGCCGATGCCGAAGCGGTTGCCGCCGCTGGCGGCGTCGTCGACGGCGCGGAAACTCGCGCCTGGTGGGATGACCGTCTCGATCTCGCCTGGGTTGACTGCATCAGCGGGTTTGGTCACGGCCGTCGTCTCTCCCGACCGCTCCTCGACAAGTTCGCGATTGAACGCATCCATCGTATCGGCGTCAGGGTTCTCTACGTCGGTGCGGGCAATCACGCCGGTTGGACGCCCACCGACACCTGGGAAGCCCGGGCGGAGTGAGTACGAGCGCCCGGAAACGCCTGCGAAATACGGCGACAGCTCCGGCCCGGCGAACGCCCCTGGCGACTCGTACCCGCCTTCTTGCGTCCGAAATCCGGTGCCACGACCGATACGCGGTTGTGCCGGGCCTTCGGGCTCGGTTTCGATCGCTTTCTTCAGATCCGTGCCCTCGTCGACACCCGCCGCCTCGAACTCCTCTCGAATCACACTCGGCGTGTACTCGTCGGCTTGCTGGCGGACGGCTTCGGCCGGGTCAGACTCATAGAGGTCTGGGTTTTCGGCCGACGGGAAGCGCGCCTCGTCGCTCACATCCGCTTCTGGGTCATTGTAGTAGGCGACTGTCCGCTCGTTCGTCAGCTCCTCCGGATCGATCCGCGTGCCGCCGAGCGTCCGCGTGCGGCCGACAGCGCGGCGCGTGATGATCCCGGCGCCGCGGCCGACCCCAGCACCGAGGATCGCCTCGCCAGCGAGCGAGCCGGCGAAGCCAGTCGGGTCAGTGCGGGCAGTGGTTGCGAGACTCTCGCCCGTTTCGCGCCCGATCGCGAGCGCACTCGTCGTGACGGCCGCCCGGGAGGCGTCGCCAGCCTGCACTTCGTCGTCGATGTTCGACGCGATTTCGGCACCCGTCTCGGCCGTTTGAGCGGCCGCGAAGGGGTTGAGCGTCGTCCCGATGCTCTCGGCAGCCTGTTCCTGTACGCGTTCGATATTTCGCTCGCCGTCGCGTTCGGTGTCGATCGTCGCCTCGCCGATCGGCGTGTCGACTGTCGTTTCCACATCGGTGTCGGCCCCGGCCGCGTCGGCGATGGCCGCAACCGTCTCGTCGGCGAGCGTCAGCGGGGTTCGAGCCGCCGCCACATCGGCTCCGCGTCGCACGTCGCGATTGAACTGCCCGGCTGCGGCCTGAAGTCGCTGTTCGTCATCCTCGGAGAGAATACCGCCGCGCGTGAGTCGGTCGGTCGTCGACTGGACGACTTCGGCGCCTTGTACGTCGTCGCCGACCGCGGTGCCGGTCGCGACGGCGCTGCCGTACAGTCCGGGGAGGAGACTGTCGCTGCTGTCGCCGGGGACGGCCATGTCAGTACTGGCGAACCGGCGCGCAGCCGTCGTCGCGCCCGCTGCGACCTCGTCGAGGCCGCCGCTGAGGTTGTCAGCCGCCCGTGACCGGTCGCCGACCGCACTGGCCCGCGCCGCCCGCCCGATCGCCTCGTCGGTCGAGCCAGCGAGCGCGTCGGCGGCGGCGAGTGGCGAGGACGCCGTCATGGCGCGACCGATCGCCTCGTCGGTCGAGCCAAGGAGTACATCGATTCCGGCCCGGTATCGCTCCCGGCGCGTCGTGAGTTCATCAGCGAGGTCATCATCCGTCCGCGCGCGCCGTCGATTGAGTTGTTGCTGACTAAACCGCGTCACGTCGCTTCGCAGCTCGCCGTCGGCGCTCTCGGTGCGCTCGGTCGTGCCGAGGTCTTCGGGCGTCTGGTCCGGCGTGACGACGGTCGTCCCTTCCGGGCCGCGCGTCACCCCGACGCCACGGTCGTCGACGGGCGACTCTCTGACGGTGAGTTCGCCGTCGTCTGAGTCGACCGGCGAGTCCTCTGGCACCGTCGTCGTCCCTTCGCCAGGCGATTCCACGTCGCCGTCGTCGTCGGCCCCGGTCTCGCCTTGGGGGGCTTGGGTCGTGTTCTGGTCGCTGTCGCCGCCCTCGAAGGTCGTCTCCGACCCGTCGTCGCCGGTCACGCCGGAGCCGGCGTCGGTATCGCTCCCGCCGCCCGAATAGGTCGTGTCCGAGTCGTCGCCGCGTCGACTCCCACCGCCGCCGACGACTCCGGACGGGTCATCGTCGTCATCGTCGCCGCCGCCGGCTGACCCGCCACCGCCACCGAAGTCACTGTCACCACCGCCCGACGAGCCGCCGGTCGACCCGCCACCGGTTGCGCCACTACCAGTATCCGTCTCAGTACCGCCACCACCGCTGTAGGAGGTGTCCGAGCCGTCGTCGCCCGTGACGCCGGAGCCGGTGTCGGTATCGGAGCCGCCGCCCACGTCCGAGAAGTCGTTGTCGCTGTCGTCGCCGGTCGAGCCACGGCGCGCCATCTACTCCTCACCTCCCAGCACGCTGACGCCCGGGAAGAGCTCGCCGTCGTCGTCATCGTCCGTGTCGTCGCGATCGTCGCCGCCAGCCAGGCCGAACGGGTCCTCGAAGCCTATCCCATCGTCCATCCCGGCGTCGACGCCGACGGCGACACTCGGCCCACTACGGCGACCCATCCCACCACGATAGGCAAGTGGCGCCCCCGAGAGCAGGCCCTCGGTCTCGGCGCTGCCGGCCCGGGCCATGTCGGTGACGACCCGTTCGTCGCCGACCGTGCGCAGCGACCCGCCCATCGGCGCCCGGATCGAGGCGGCGTCGGTCGCGCGCTTGGCGATCTGCTCGGTTTTGGTCCCGGTCGTCCCGTAATCATCCGGCGCGCCCTCGTCGGCGGCGACGCCCTCGGCCGCCCGCTTCGCGGCGGCTTTGACGGTGTCGGCGTCGGCGCGCTCGCGGAGTGCTGCGGCCGCCCGGGCTTTCGCCTTCGCGACGGCGCCGCGCGGTTCGGAGCCGTCGGCGGTCGGGACGCCCTCGAAGCGCCCCTCGCCCGCGCTCGCGGCCGCTTCGTCGTCGACAGCCACGCGCCGGGCGTCGACGGCGCTGCGGTCCTCACCGCGAGTGCGGGCGTCGACACCCTGCGGGCTGTCGTCCGACCGCAACTTCGAAACGCGCCGTCGGAGCGCCGCCAGGCGCGACTCACCACGGTCAGCCATCGCCGACCTCCCGGCCGGCCTTGGCGGCGACCTTCTCGGCGAGTTCATCCAGCGTCTCGGCCGTGATGACGGTGCGTCGCGAGTAGCCGTCGCGTTGGTGGAGTTCGTAGCGTGCCATTATCCCATGTATCGGTAGGCCGCGAAGACGAGGAACAGCGCCCCGATCCCGAGCCACATCAACTGCTGGCTCGACATCCCACCGAGTCCGAGCAGGCTCGTCGAGGGTTCGTTCTCGGCTTCGAGGTTGATGATCCGCTCAACCAGATCCGTCTCGATGCCCGGATAGGCGCGGTCGGCGAGGTTGATCGGATCGGCCTCGCCTTCGGGGTGGACCGCGACCCAGGCACCCGTGCGCTCGTCGACGACCATCGCGTCGCGATCAAAGTAGTAGGGCTGGCCGCCGTCGGTGACTTTCGGCGTCCCGGCGCCGTCCTGGACGGGTTTGACCCACTGTGGACGCGAGAAGTTCGCCCCGACGCGATACCACTTGATCCAGCCGCGTTTGGCCGCTTTGCGCTGTTTCTGGAGGTGGCGGCCGGCGCGAACCCAATCGAGCGGTGACAGTGAGATCTCCGGTGGCTCGAAGGCAACCGGCTGTACGTCGTCGTCTACATCGACCGGCCTGTCGCCGTCACCATCGTCGTCGAACAGCTCCGCGGTGACGACATCCTCCTCGGCGGGTAGTTCCTCGTCGAGTTCGTCCTCGACGGTCGCGCGCTCCTGCCACCACGCCATCACATAGGCGCCGAGTCCGGTGCCGAGTGCCAGCGGCACCAGCACGATCGCGACCAAGATCGGCGCCGAGACCTGTGTGAGCGCCGACAGGCCACCGATCATCGCTCACCTCCACGGGAGAAGATCGAGCGCCCGAGATCGCCGTCGGACGAATCGTCGACGAGGTGCTTCTTCACCCGGCCGAAGAAGTTGTCCTGGGTGCGGGCGTTGCGGCTTTTCGAGCCTTCGTGATAGACGGCCATCAGCCGCCAGAAGACGGGTTTGAACCGCTCGATACCGACCTTCTGAGAGAGCGCGGCCGCCTGGGCGTCCGAGAGTGGCTGGCCTGGCTCGGCGAGACGCGACCAGATGCGCTCGCCGCGTTCCCGGAGTGTCGGCCCGCGACCGCCGTTCTCGGCGATGGCCTCCTCGTCGACTGCCTCGATCCCGTCGATTTCGAGGACAGCGCCGTCCTCGTCGCGGTACTGATACCCTTCGTCAGCCAGTTTGATCTTCGTCTCGTAGACCGCGCGATCGAACAGCCGGCCGTCGAAGGCGACGGCGGCGACCATCCCCTTCCGGAAGGACCGCATCTGCATCGCGAGATCCTCGTCGCTGTAGTTGCCGGTCCCGATGTTGAGATCCTGGAGCAGCTCCTCGTAGCCACTGGAGGCGACGAACTCCGCCGCCACGTCGAGTTCGTCACGGGGTTGGGTCGGCTGGCCGCCGGTCGATCCGTTCGTCGTGCCGTTCTGTCGTTGGGATTGCATGGCTTAGAGCATCTCCTCGCCGATGAGTTGCTGGGACAGCAGCAGCGCGCCGAACAGCATCAACAGGCCGCCGATGCCCAGCGATGCGAGAACCGTGGCGCCGAAGGCGGCGCCGACCTCGGTCGTTCGATACTGGATCGTCTCGGTCGAGTTCGAGACGACCGTGGAGTTGTTGATCGTCTGGTATGCAAACTCAGTCGTCACGCCCGCCCGGTACTCCAGGCCGGTCAGGACGATGGCGCCGCCGACGGCGATGATAACGACGCCGCCGATCGCGCCGATGCCGCGGTACTGAAAAATCTCACCGATGAGCCAGGCGGCGAGTCCGATCGCCACCAACAGCGCGGTGGTTGCGAGGAGCATTCACATCAGCCCCTCGACGCGTCTGGCGATCGGGACGAAGATCAACAGCCCGATGCCGACCGGAATGAAGCCGGCAACGAGGGCCGTGAGCTCGCCGGTCGCCTGGTAGTCGTAGTCGACCCGTACCTCTTCGCCGTCTTCGATGTTGGTTGCGTTCTGAACGTCGAATTGAATGTCTCCTGGTTGGTCGTACAGCGTGTACTCGGTGGTCGTCTCCCAGCTCCCGCTGGTGTCGTTGTACGCCTCGACCGTGACGGTGGCTGGATCGATGTCGTAGCCGCTCAGTGCGACGCGCTCGCCGCTCTGGGCGACGACAGTCTCGTCAGTCACCGAGACGGTGCCCGTATTGGAGTTGACCGCAGCCACGACCGGCGCCAGCATGATGACACCGACCGCTGCGAAGACGCCGAGTGTCATCACGACCTTGGCGGCTTTACTCGGCATGGTGAGTCACCTCCAGTTAGGTCCGGGCCATGATCGGGCCGACCGTCGCGACGAAGATCAGCACGCCCAGCATCACCGGGATGAAGCCAACGATGGTGGCCGTAATCCCTGTGAGGTTGGACTGCTGGATCACGTCGTTCGTGATCGGGATCGCGACGCCGACGCCGACGATCACCGCGACCGCCACGCCCACGACCAGGCTGACGAGGTTGCCGGATGCCTGGCCACGCGTGGCGCGAGCGAACGAGCGGTCCTCAGCCTCGAACGCCGACTCGGCGAGGCGGTAGCCCAGCCGGACGCGCGCGACGAACCGTCGCTTGCCGGCCTGGGCGTAGGCGACGACGAGTGCGAACAGCATCGCCATGACAGCGCGGGTGCGTTCGTACCCGGCTGCGAGTGTGGAGTTCAGTGTGTTCACCTCCTACGAGCGATGAAGCAACCTGCTCACAAAGGGCCGCTGAGCGGTGCATACGGACGCATATCTATTAACACGAACGAGGGTTTTACTAGACCGAATGGACAATTCAGTGTATGGACACGAACGGATTGAACGGCCAGTCAGTGTTCGATGTCTTCGAGTCTGGCTATAAGCGGACGGTGATCAACACGAACGGGAAGGGGACGCCCGGTGTCTCAATCCCGCAAGACCTCCGCGAGTCGATGGCGATCCAGCTCGGGGACGACGTGGTCGTCTACGAGTCCGAGAAAGACGGCGTCCTCGAACTGCATTTCGGAGGTGAGTGAGCGTGGCGACCGAGACCGAGACCTACTTCGAAGGATACAGCGATTACCAATCCGTCTCGAAGGATATCGGCCAGGCCGTCCGCGACGCGATCGACGCGTACGCCTTCCTCGACGGGCGACACACGCAGGGCGCGCGGGTACGGGCGACAAACGCCGCCCGTGCGCATCGCTGTATCCTCGGTGCGGCGATTCGTCTCCTGCCCGAACTCGAACGTGACGCCGAGACCAAAGACGCACTCGGCGATATCCACACCGACTGGATGGGCGACGGTCAGGACGACGACGGCGATATCGACAAGCTTCGGTCGCTCTCGCTTCAGAACCCGCCGCCGGACTGGCTGTTCGACTTCGTCGTGCAGATCCGCGAAGCCGCGTGGGAACTCGGGTATCTCCAGGCCGGCCGCTCGCGCAAGGCCGAGGAAGGTGATCCTGCCGAAGAGGAGCCCAAGAAGATGTTCGAGGAGCTCTGACCATGGAGAAACTCGAAAACTGGCTCTCGATGGTGAAACGCCGACGCCTCGATCGCGAGTTCGACCTGATGTGTCCGCTTGTCGCCGACGAAGGGATGGGCAAATCGACACTGACGCTGACGCTCACCGGGTTGTGGTACAAGCAGCAACTCGGTCGCGACGTGAGTGCCGAGGATCTCTTCGCGCGGATCGTCTGGGGCGGGCGCGACGAGTTCAAAGAGCTGGCCGTGAACTCCGCACCGAAGGACATCATCGCCGTCCCTGACGCTGCCCGCGTCCTCTACAAGCGCGACGCGATGGATCCGAAACAGCGCGAACTCGCGAAGGACTTACTCGATATCCGGACGCACGAGTACTTCTTCTTACTCGGTTTCCAGTGGTGGAAGGACATCCCGACGATGCTCCAGGAGCGCCGTGCGAAACAGTTGCTCAGGATCCCACAACGCGGCGTAGTCCACGGCTACTCACGGAGTACGCTCGACGAGAAACTCCAGCTGAACGATCCGAAGGAGTGGCCCGACCCCGATCTCGTGGATACGTTCCCGTCGCTTGAAGGGACGAAAATCTGGGAGCAGTACCAGGAACTCGACACGGAGAAGAAACACGAGCGGATCAAACCCGACGAGGACGACGACGCGGAACCAGAGGTCGACGTTCGTGCTGTCGCCGAGGAAATTCTCGACGAGGGGCTCGAACCGGTGATCGCGATTCACGGTGGCAACAAGAACCCCTACATCGCGAAGGAACTGATCGAACTGAATTACGGTCTCTCAGCGCGAGACGCCAAGAAGGCGAAATTGGTGCTGGAACAACGAACGGGCGATCTACAGCAGTATGTGGAGGAAGCATGAGTCGGCACCGAACAGCCACAGCACGGCCACACAAGGGTAACAAAACGGGGAATATTGCGCGCGGGCGTAGTGCCCGCGCGGCCGCGCGCGACCCGGAAAGATCATCGGCGGTTCGATTTCGATTCGATTCGCATCCGCCCACAGAATGCGGCTACGGGGTGATTTCCGATGGGTAAGGCACTCCACAACACGCCCGAAGCAGTCGTCTGGATGTTCGCGATGGCAGTAGCGTACTGGCTGGCCGGAATCATGTTTGGGTTGTTGGTCGCGCCTGGGAACAGCCGACAGTCGCTCGTGGCCGCGGCCGGTGTCGGGGTCGCCGCGATCGTCGCCGCGCAGGTCGCGAAGGCATCCGAGTGGGCTGCCTCGACCCGCGCTGGCCAGTGGCTCTGGCGCGTGGTCGTCTCGTGGTGTGCCGAGGACGCGATCGAGCGCGAGCAGCTGCTCGCCGAGACAGAGCACGGGTTCGTCACGGAGGGCGAGGATGACTGATCGCGCGCAAGCCGCGATGGACGACAACGTGCCGGTCGTGTCCGCGACCCTCTTACTCGCCGCGATCGGCATCACCGCCGGCAGAATCGCAGCGTCGTCGCCGCTCGACACACCAACCGCAGCGGTCGCTGCCGGCATGGGTTCGGCCGTTCTCGGTGGAGGTGCAGTATGGGTACTCGCCCGAATGCAGGAGGTAGGTGATGCAGATAGTTAGACCCTACATCGACGACAACAAGCAGGTGATCTTCGTCGAGATCGAGAACAAACTGATACACGATATCGTCAATGGCGCGATCCTCGCGCTGGTCGTGTTCGGGCCGCTGGCGGTGGTGTCGCCATGAACCGCGCCCAGGCCGAGAGCGTTCCGCTCTTTCCGACCCTCGTCGCTACCATCAGTCTCTCGATCTACGTCGGAGCGATCGTCGTCGAGCAGATGGCTGGTCGCGTCACCAGCGAATCGACGCTGTGTGCCGGTGGGTGTGGGTTCTGGCTGCCGCCGAGCGAGGTGGCCGGGCTCGTCGCGTTAGGCGTCCTCGTGGTGATCGTCCTCATCGGCTTCTTCGGACGGGCGTTCATGTTCGCGGGGTTCTCTTCAGGAGGCGATGATGGTGCTGACTGACCTGCTCCACGAGCAGTACGAGGCTGACGGCCAGCTCGTCCTCTTCCGCTGTACCGAGTGCGGACTGACGAGTCTTAGCCTCGGCTCCCTCCACGGCCACATCGAGCGGCATCGCGGGTATACGCGCTTCAAGATCCAGGTGCCGTTCACTCGGACCGCAATGGCAGACATGGATGAGTTGATGGACCGGACCGAGGTGCTTCGCGTCGAGGAGACGAGCGCGATCGACCTCGAAGACGTGGAGGCGTTGTGATTATGCCGACTGACTCACGCTGGCACCGGCTCGGGCAGGTCGTCGGCCTGTGGCGAGCGGCGGTTCGTGATCGCGGCGTCGTGGACGGGACCGGCTGGTTTCTGCTGCTCGGTATCGTCGCGATCATCGTGCGGCTGGCCGTCGCCGATGTCGAGCACTACGGTCAGGAGACAATCGATGCTGCCGACTGACCCATGTGGGCGTACGCCGGTTCGACTCCGGCGGTGGGCATCCCCGCGAGGGGAGTGAAACCATGGCAGATGCAAACGATATCCCGGACCTGCCGAACGACGCCGCAGCAACACAATCTCGTCCCGTCGGCGGCGAATCGGAGACGCTTGCACAGCGTCCTGATCCGGCGCCGGGCGATCCGCAGCGGGCCACATTCCCCACCTTGTGCCAGCATCCGAGGTGTACCAAACCAGCCGAACCCGGGAGCGCGTACTGTTCGAACCCGCTGCACACCGGGAGCGACAGTCACGGCATCGATATCGAACCACCTGATGACCCTGACCCGACGCGTCCGGGCGGCGTCACCGACCTGACCTCAAGCCACGATAACGGTGACGACGAGATCGCACAGCTCCGCCGCGACGTACATCGCCTCGAAGGCAAGATCGACGCGCTCCTGGCAGCGTTGGAGGTGGATGATGGCGACGAGTGAGCCCACCAGCACGCTCGAACAGATGGAGGACCACTCGCTCCGGTGGCAGGCGCGATTCTACGTCGAGCGGTTGGCGTTCACCCAGCGAGGGCGCTTCGCGCTGATCGTCGGCGTCCTCCTGGTGGTGTACAGCCGCGTCGGGACGCTCCTCACCGAAGGTGTGCCCTCGGCATCGCGACCTCTCGCCGCCGCACAGACACAGACCGCGGTTAAGCAGCTGCTCACCGTCGCCGAAGGATCACTCGTCGTCGTGAGCGCAGTGACGGCTGGTGTTGTCGTGTTGCTCGTCCTCGACGTGTACGAGCACGAATTCGGGACGCTCGTAGATATCGAAGAACCGGACGACATCTAACCGCTCGCGCAGCCGAAGACAGCAGCAGAGCACCTGATCGACCATGTCCACGCCCGCATCCACCGCCCGCGATCGCCGCGACCGCGAGCGCGTGCTCTGTCGCGTGGACGATTACGTCCTCCCGACCGGGCAGGAACTTCGCGAACTCCGGATTCTGTCGGGGTTGACGATCCGCGAGGCAGCCGATCGGGCAGGTGTGTCGACCAATTCGATTCAGCGGTGGGAAAACGACGAGATCACACCGCGGATCGGTGACGCGCGAACGCTCCTTGAGATCTACGCCGAGGTGTCCGACGGGCAGACACAACTGCGATAGCCGTTTGTGGCGATCTGTGGGTGGTTTCGACCCGTCTCAACCACCCTCGGTCCGTACCCACGCGCATGGCCGGCGACGTGACGCCGCGTGAGATCGCAGGCTACGCCCAGATACTCGTGTTGCTGGCGGCGGCGCTGCTGGTCTTTAACATCGTCATCGGACCGGCCCTGAGCGGCGCGACCGGTCCCGAGCGATCGGTCGATGAGCAAGTCATTCTCTATCCGGATGGGAGTGGCGAGCTCTCGACGGACGGCGAGGTGCGGAACTTCTCGGCGACCCAGAGTCTCGGCGACGCCGTCGCCTTTACCGGCGCAAACGACTCCGAGCTGACCGGCCAGGCGTCGCTCGCGGTGTCGGGCAACTGGACCGTGACGACGTGGGCGCGACGCGACCCGAACGCGACCGGCGATCGGCGCGTCCTCCAGCTGGATGGCTGGCTGTATCTGACCCACAACGAGTCGGCCCAGCAGTGGCGCGTGACCTACTACGACGAGAGCGATCTCCAGGTCTACTCGGTTACGGCGGCGGCGCCGAGTCCCGAGACGTGGACGCTGCTGGCTATCGAGCGCAACGCGACGGCGCTGTCGGTCGCCCGCAACAACACGACCGTCGCCACGGTGCCGATCGACGGCGTCGGTGGCGGCGCGGTCCGCAACGCCTCGAACTGGGACGGCACGGTCGAGGAGACCCGCGTCATCAACGAGACGCTCACGCCGACCCAGCGCGGGCGCATCTACCGGACGCCGACGGCGCCGCTGTCGACCGACGACAGCGCCCGCATCTACTACGACGCGTATGCGGGCGAGTCCACGATCGACGTGTACTACACCGGGAGCGATCTGACGCTGTCGAACGCCTCCGTCGTGGCCGGCTTCGACGGGCAACCGCTCGTCGAGGACGATCCGCTGGATCTGACCACCGACGACTACGTCCGCGATGGGACGACGATCGCCACGACGGGCGACGGGAATCTCACCGGCGCCCCGGTCGTGTTCGCCAGTTACGACACCGGTGGCGAGGGTGGCGGCGTGTCCGGCGCGAACGCCTTACTCGGACTCGTCCTCATCGCGGCGGCACTGGCGATTATCCAAAACGTGATTCCAGAATGACCGATACCGACGACACTGCACTAACCGAGGCACAGCGAGCAGAGATCCGCGAGTTAGTCCAGGAGGAACAGGCCGACGGCCCATCACTCTCCCGGCGCGACGCGCTGAAAGGCGGCGGCTTGGTGGCCGGGTTGGCGGCGCTGGGTGGTGGCGCGGTCGGCTCGGCGAGTGGCGATCTCGCGACCGGCGAGGAGCACCTGGCTGTCGGCGGATCGCTGTCGGTTGATGACAGCTACCAGATCGCCGGCAACTGGTACGCCGGGCCGGCGTCGGCCCAGCCGGCGAGTCCCGGGACGACCGACCAGGTGATCTGGGACGTGACCGACGCCCAGGCCGGCTACGTGATGCGCCGGGAGTACTGGACCGGGAGTGCCTGGGTGACGGTCGGGTTCGAGACGGATCGTGTCGACGCGGATGTGCTAAATGGACAGTCCGGATCTTTCAGCGAGTCATTAGAGCTTTCGAAAGCTGATCGGAGCCATTGGTCTCCGCGGTCCTTTGAGTTTTCGGGACCACCAATGGTTGCTCCCCATCCAGTAGCATCAAACCCCGAA
>Ga0207720_100490_pt1 | contig 26182 bp, 24 predicted proteins | sample A23P2SouthBayCA_2_FD_187751 | JGI IMG/M metagenome (GOLD analysis project Ga0207720, IMG submission 187751) | Aerobic enrichment media microbial communities from Eden Landing Ponds, California, USA - A23 E3 (2) (SPAdes) | ecosystem: Environmental > Aquatic > Marine > Unclassified | place...
CGAAGCGAACGGAGACGCTGCGTCGGCACTATCCGAGCGGTGCGAGACGCGAAGGAAGTGAGCGTCTCGACGAGGCGAGCGGCGAGAGCCGCGAGCCAAGAGGATATCCGGCGCAGCGACCGCGAGCGGGCCGAGGGCTTTCATCGCGCAGGATCGACCACGGTCACCACAACGATTAGCGAGCGGGGGATCCGGGCCGACAGCGACAGCGTTTCGGACCCGGACGGGCAAGGGTCGGGTGATGTACGTCTCTCCGGCGGTCCGGTCCATCCGCGACGATCCGATCGAGGGCGAGGCTGTGAGCCTGCTCGTCGAGGCGGCCGACGAGGCGTCGGTCGAGGGACTGGCCGACCGACTCGAATCGGCCGGTGCCGCCGTCGAGGAGGAGCTGGAGTTCCGGACACTCCGAGTCGCGGTCGCTCACGGGGACGTCAGCGCGGTCTGTGACTGTGAGGGGATCGCGGCCGTCGAGACGGCGAACACGCTGGTGCTCGACCCCGACGGCGCCGGCGAGGACGTTCGCGAGCTGGGCGACGACCGCTGAAACGGGGCTCTCTCTACGTCGGACTGGCCCCGCCGGTCGGAGAACCCCGTCGGTCGGAGAACTCCGTCGGTCGGAGAACCACGCCGGTCGGAGAGCTTCCCCGGTCGGAGAAGCCGCGGTCGTCCGGAGGCGGACAGACCGAAACTGAGAGTGGCTTTTGTGGCTGGCGGCCGTAGTCGGGGATATGCTCCTGATCCGTGGGGAAGCAGGCGGAACGGCGCTGACCGGGACGCTCTACGAACCCGGCGACCGCGTGCCGTCGTTCTCGGGCGCGCCCGACGACCCCGCGCCGTTCGTCTGGATCTGCGATTCGTTCTACGAGGTCGAGTCGGGTGGACAGGTCCAGACCGTCGGCGGGCGGGACCACCGCGTGGCTTTCGAGGCGCCGACGACGCGGGGGTTCGCGGACCGCGAGGCCGCCATCGCGGCGGCGAAAGAACACGTCCGCACGCAGTTTCTCCGCATCGGCGTCGACGCCGACGTGCGATTCGAACTCGTTGCGGACCCTGACGATTCGGAGGCTTCGGACGACATCGAGGCGCGGAGCGATACCGAAGCGCCGGACGATTCGGGGGATACCGAGCGCTAAACCAACTCGTCGTCGACGACGCCCCAGCGCTTGTCGTCGTACTCGCGGTGGCGCTCGGCGTCGAACTCCCGTTCGATGCGCCGGCGGAGTTGCTCGTTTGCCTGCCGGTCGATGTGGGCGAGTTCGTCCGCCTTCGCGACGGCCAGGGGCGGCCCGCCCTCGGCGGCCACGTCGTGCAGGACCTGTCGGCGGAGCGCCTCGCGGGTGTCCGGGTCGCGCGTGAACGCGTAGGGCGCTTCAACCCGGTAGACCAGGTCGTCGCGCGGGTCGTAGACGGCGAAGAAGGTCACCTCGTAGGCCTCCGGATCGAGGGTGCGTTCAAGGCCGAGCGCGTCGCCGTCGGCGGCCATCACGGCGTCGGTGCCGGCCCGCGACCGGAACCAGTTCGTCGCGGTCAGCGCGTCGGTCAACCGGTCGCCGTCGTCGTCGCGGCGGGCGAGCACCCGTCCGAAAAAGGCGTTGTCGTTGGCCCACGGCGCGTTCGTCGACTCGCGGACGGCCTGTGTCACCGCCTTCGACGCGGAGTTTTTGATGAAGCCGATGAGCGGAACCTCGCGCTCGACGAACCGCTCGACCAGCGAGACGTAGTTGGCGACGACGTCCCGCGGGCGCTCGTCCTCGACGAGGAGATCCGCGAGGGCGGTGTCGCGCTGGGTCCACTTGAGCAGGCCCGTGGGGTAGAGCGGCCCGTCGAGGATCAGGAGATCGTCGACGATGCCGGCCTGTTTGAGCGCGTGTTCGCTTTCGGCGAGATAGAGCGCGAGCGCGTGGACGACGTTTTGCTCGTAGCGGTCGACCCGCGGGGCGTGGAGCGCGCGCTTGCGGACGAAGCCCGCGTCCTGCATCGTCCAGTCGTCCTCACCGAGGACGTAGGTGTCGTCGTTGGAGTGGACGGTCATCACGATGGTCCGGGCGCGATGGAGGGCAAGATCCGAGGGCACCGCGGCCATCGCAGCCTGCGAGACGTCGATGACGAGGCCGTTCTTGAACGTCGTCGGATTGATCGTCCCCGAGTCGAGGCCGTGCTGGGTCGGGAACGGCGGATCACACAGCGCCACGTCGGCGATGTCGGCTTTCAGGCGCGCCTGTTCGTCGAGCGGTTCGAGGACGACCCGGCCGTCGTCGGACAGGGGGTCGAGAAACTCCGCCCAGACGGTGTCGGCGACGGCCTGCTGGTCGCGCTCGTCAACGCCGCGGCTGACGCGGCCGGCGAGGCGAGCGATGCCGTCGACGTGTATCGGGTCGAGCGTCATTCAGGATGAAACCTCGGAACCGGGCGGTCAGTCCCGCGTCGGGTCCTCATCGAGCATCTTCTCGAGGGCGTCGGCGATCTCCTCGTAGGACTGCATCTGGAGGCCGTCGGTGGTGATGAGGACGCCCGAGCGCTCGCCGGTCACCCGCAGGAGGTAGCCGTTCGTAAAGGCCCGGACGGTGAACTTGTACTCCCCGAGTTCCGAGGACTGGTAGGCGTTGCGCGTATCGCGGAAGCCGCGCCACTCGTGGCCGACGAAGGTGTTGAGGTCGGCGTCACGTTCGAGGTCCTCGCGGAGATAGAGCTGCTCGAAGTCGGACCGTGAGAAGTAGGTCACCGACCGGAGGCTGTCGCCGGTCGCCGTCCGCGCTGTCGTCACGATCTGGTCAGCGAGGTCGTCGGACAGTAACTGCGCCATATCTCCGGGGAGACGTGCCACTCACATAACTCCGATGCCTGCGGTGTCTCGGAGAGCGAGTTGCTGACCCGGTGACGATGGGCTGAACGAAGTGAGGCGAACGTCGGGAGAGCTTGCTCTCCCGGAACAAGCACCGCAGTGAGCGCAGCGAACGAGGACCGCAACGAACCGCGGCGGTGCGAGCGAGCAAGGCTATTGTCCCCGAGCGAAGCAGGGTGGATAGTTCATATCTCGCTGATGCGTCACCGGCTAAGGTATCCGCCGTCGATGGCCAGCGTTTCACCGGTAGCGAACGAGGCGTTGTCAGACGCGAGCCACAGGACGGCTTCAGCGATTTCGTCCGCTGTTCCGAGTCGTTCCATTGGGTGGAGTGCTTCAGTTTCAGCGCGTAGCTCTTCGTCTGTGGTCACGCCAGCGTCATCCAGCATTTGCGTTTCGATATATCCCGGACAGACTGCGTTCACCCTGATGTTATCAGTCGCACGTTCGAGGGCTGCAGCCTTCGTGAGGCCGACAACTCCGTGTTTCGCTGCAGTGTAAGCCGGTGTTTCCGCTTCACCAACTTTTCCGAGAACGGAGGCCGTGTTGACGATCGCACCGCCACCGTGGTCGAGCATCACCGGAATCTCCTTGCGCATGCTTCGCCAGACGCCCGAGAGGTTCACGTCGATAATTGCTTGCCACTCCTCTTCCGGGATCTCATCAACTGATTTGAACGTTCCGGGGAGCCCCGCGTTATTGAACGCTACGTCAAGGCCACCGTACTCCGACGTGGCCGTTTCGACCATCTTCTCGACATCCGCGTCGTCGCCGACATCCACTTCGACGAACGTCCCGTCCCCTGCCGTCTCATCCGTTATCATCGAAACGGTGTCCCTCCCACCGTCCTGGTCGATATCCGCCACGACAACGCTCGCACCAGCGTCTCCGAACGCGGTGGCAGTTGCCCGGCCGATTCCCGAGCCGCCACCTGTTACCACGACTGTCTCACCAGCGAAGTCACCAGTTCGTACCATACATACTGGTACACCACTCCGTGTGAAAACCGGTACCAATGTTCTCGGGAGCCGAGAATACAATTAATATTTATGTTAGATTATGTACGGCGGTGCAGGGCGCTAAAACCTCGGCTTTAGCGCGGGGATACAGCGCCCGTCATCGTCTCCTTTCACTGTGTGCCGAAGGTTCATATCCCACTGCGTCATTTGGGTGGATGTGCGTGGAAAACTGGCAGTTGACTCGGTGTTTGCCTCACCAAAAAGTAAGCCGACCACGCCGACTGTCGTTAAACAATCAGGTAACTCGAAGCCCCTTGCGGGTACGAGTAACGGCTTCGTGGCAGAGCCAGTGGCCGACAGTCCACAAACCTTCGATTCCCAACTTTCCGAATCGACGGGAGTAACATAGGAACCTCGGGAAGCGTCGCCCTTTAGCGCGGCGAGGATGTCACGACGCCCAATCGATCTCACGGACATCGCTGACTCGCTCACCTCTCGCACGCACGACCGATACCGACTTGGGCCGGCCGGCCGACCCATCGTGCATGAAAGCGGCACTCGTGATCCTCGACGGTTGGGCGCTCAACCCCGACGCGGACGTCCGGGACGCGGTCGCGGGGGCGGACACGCCGAACTTCGACCGGCTACGCGGGGCGGGCGCGTTCGGCACGCTCGTCACCTCCGGGCGCCGCGTCGGCCTCCCCGAGGGGCAGATGGGCAACTCCGAGGTCGGCCACCTCAACATCGGCGCCGGCCGCGTCGTCAAACAGGAGTCCGCGCGCGTCTCCGACGCCATCGCCCGCTGGCGAGCGGCCCGCGGGGACGCCGGCGCGGACGCCGACGACATCCCCGACGACATCGTCGGCGACGGCCCCATCCACGAGAACGAGGCGATCCTGTCGGCGTTCGCCCACGCCGACGACAACGATGGTCGCGTCCACTTCATGGGCCTGGTCTCCGACGGTGGCGTCCACTCCTATCAGGCACACCTCCACGCGCTGATCGAACTCGCCGCCGAGGAGGGCATCGACGCGGTCACGCACGCCTTTACCGATGGCCGGGACACCTCGCCGACCGGTGGCGAGGGCTACCTCGCCGACCTCCAGGCCCACGCCGACGAGCACGGCACCGGCGACGTGGCAACCGTCTCGGGCCGATACTACGCGATGGACCGGGACCAGAACTGGGAGCGCACGCGCCGGGCCTACGACGCCGTCGTGAACCGAGAGGCCGAGTACGCCGCCGGATCGGCCGTCGAGGCGGTCACCGACTCGTACGACCGCGGCGACACCGACGAGTTCGTCGAGCCGACGCTGATCCGCGACGGCCCTGCCCTTTCGGCGGACGACGCCGTCGTCTTCTTCAACTTCCGGTCGGACCGGGCGCGCCAGTTGACGCGGCTGCTCGCGGACATCCGCCCCGAGGCGTGGGGGGCCGATACCGCCCCGCCCGCGGCCCGCGTCGTCACGATGACCCAGTACGACGAGACGTTCGACCTGCCGGTCGCCTTCCCGCCGATCCGGCCAGAGGACACGCTGGGGGAGGTGCTGGCCGAGACGGGCCACACCCAGCTCAGGCTCGCCGAGACCGAGAAGTACGCCCACGTCACCTACTTCCTCAACGGCGGCCGCGAGGTGGAGTTCGACGGCGAGATCCGGCGGATAGTCGAGAGCCCGGACGTGGCGACCTACGACGAGACACCCGCGATGAGCGCCGCCGAGGTGACCGACACCGCCATCACAGTCATCGGGGAGCGAGACCCCGACGTGCTTGTCTGTAACTACGCGAACCCGGACATGGTGGGTCACACCGGCGACTTCGCGGCGGCGGTCGCGGCCGTCGAGGCCGTCGACGAACAGCTGGGCCGGCTCGCCGCGGCCGTCCGGGCGGCCGGCGGGCACGTGCTCGTCACCGCCGACCACGGCAACGCCGACGATATGGGCACCGAAGAATCGCCCTACACCGCCCACACCACCAATCCCGTCCCCCTGATCTACCTGGCCCCGGACGGCACCGACGGCGGCCGGACGGTCCGTGCGGGCGGCGCACTCGAGGACCTGGCCCCGACGCTGCTCGCGCTGATCGGCGTCGAGAAGCCGACGGCGATGACCGGCGAGAACCTGCTGGAGTAGGGACAGTCGCGCTTGAGCAGCGGGGACGACGCCCGCCGGGCGCGCCGACGCGGCCACGAGGACCGTCTCGCCGCGCTCGAAGTCAGTCCGACTCCCGCTCGTCGGGCTTGCCGTCGAGCAGGCGCTCGGCCAGCCCCTCCATGTCGCCGGTGCCGAGCGCGGACTCGACGAGGAGGTGGCCGCCGATGACGGCGGGGCTGATGACGGCGTCGGCGCCGGCGCGACGGAGTTTCTCGGTGTTCTCGCGGTCGGTGGCGGCGGCGACGATGCGCACATCGGGGTTGAGCTGGCGCGCGGTGAGGATGGCCAGCGCGTCCTGTGCGTCGTCGTTGGTGGCGACGACGACGGCGCGGGCGTGTTCGATCCCCGCACGGTGCTGGGGTTCCTCGTCACTGGGGTCGCCGGTGACGGCGTGAACGTCGCGGCTCCGGAGTCTCGCGGCGGTGTCGCTGTCGGGCGTTATCACGACGAACTCGACGGCGGCGGCGAGTTCCTCGAGGAGCGGTTCGGTCAGGTCGCCGTAGCCGAGCACGACGACGTGGTCGTCCAGGAGTTCGAGGTCAGCGTCTGTCATGGTTCCAAGTGCCTGTGAGAGGCGGGCTTCGATGGCGGGGCCGAGCAGCGACCCGATCGCGAGCGCGAAACTGGTCGTCCCGACGACGATGACCGAGAGGGTGAACAGTCGGGCCGACTGGCCGGCCGGGTGTATCGGCGTGATCTCGCCGTAGCCGACGGTGCTCGCGGTGACGACGGTGAAGTAGAAGGCGTCGAGCAGCGTCGTCGCGTTGTTGAACTGCTCGCGGAGGGCGTAGGTGCCGGCGGTCCCGTAGACGAGCGTCCCCGAGAGCGCGGCCGCGGCGGCCAGTTGCGTCGTCGACAGGTTGAGGTGGCGGTCGAACCGGCGGTAGTTGACCAGCAGCGTCGGCATCGAGAGCACCGAGAGGACGACGAGCGGGACGGAAAACTGGCTGGACTGGACGAGCCCCTGGAGGGCGGTGACCGGCAACAGAACGAGTGTCGCGACCCAGGCGGCACGGAGGCGGCGGCGCATCCCGGCGGCGCTCAGGAGCATCAGGAACCCGGTCAGCGCGCCCGTGAATCCGGCCGCGCGCTGGACGGCCTCGGGGACGTACACCGAGAGCGGGCCCGCGACGTTGGTCATGCTGATGTTGATGACGCCGGTCGCAAACGAGAGCACCGCCACGAGCGTCGGCAGCCAGATGGCCGCACGGGTCCGCAGGATCTCCGTCCGCGGGTCGCGCAGGAGTCGCCCCGGATCCATATTCCTCAAGGATAGTCCCGCGGTGAAAACGTTGCCGTCCCGTGACGGTTGGTGACGCTGGCGTCGCACGGCGGTCGGTGACGCTGGCATCGTACGGCGGTCGGTGACGCTGGCATCGTACGGCGGCCGGCGACGCTGCCGTCCCGCGGCGGTCGGTGACGCTGCCGTCGCGCGCCCGCGGCGGTAGACGTTTACGAGTGGATTCCGTCGTGGCCGATATGGAAGCGTTCCCGGTCCAGGTGCTTTTCGGCATCTATCTCGGCATCCTCACTGGGATCATTCCCGGCCTCGTCGCGTGGGGGCTGGGGTTCGTCTTCAAATACTTCACCGGGGTGACTATCCCCGGGTTCGGTGTGGTCGTCCTCGCGGTCGCGCTGGCGGGGGTCAACGGCGGCCTGCTCGCGCTGGTCGACCCCTCGATCACCCAGTCGGCCAACGCGGTCACGATCACCACCGCGATAATGGTGGTGTTGATGATATCGCTGTACGCGCACAGCCGCGGCGACGCGATGGGGGCGACCTTCCCCAAGCGCCTGTCGCTGAAGAAACTGCGCGAGCGGACGCTCGCGGCCGACGTTCGCGGCGCGCTCGGCGGCCGCGACGAGGTGCGGATCCGCGTCGTCGGCGACGTGGCGGATATGGAGGGGTACCCCCCGCTGCCGGACGAACTCCGGTTCGCGATCCGCGACAGCGAATGGACGTTCCCGGCCGACCTGCGCATCTCGGAACTCGAAGCACGACTGGCCGAGCGGCTGAAGACCGAACACGACCTTGGCGACGTGGCGATCACTATCGACGAGCGCGGCCGGGCGTCGGTCGTCGCCGCGCCGCCCTTTTCGGGACTCTCGAAGCGCATCCCCGACGGCAAGCGGGCCGTCTCCGTCGACGTACTGGTCCCAACGGGACTGGCCCGCGGCGACGAGGTGACGCTCATCACCGCCGACGCGCAGGTCCGCGGGACCGTCGTCAGCGCGAAGACACGGGGGACGACTCCCGACGCGGGACCCGACACGGAAACGGCGGGCGAGGCGGACGGCGGCGGCGAGGGCAAGGGCGAGGAGGGGGTCCCCCAACCGGTCCGCGCGCCGACGACGACCGGCGGCGAGGGACGGATCACCGTCGCGGTCACGCGCACGGACGCCGACCCGCTCCTGCGCGCCGACCACGCGCGTGTCGTCGTCGAGTCACGCGGCGTCCGCCGGGAGTACGAACTCGTCTCGCTGTTGCGCCGGGCCGGCCGGCGGTTCAGCCGCGTCCCCGTCGGTGCTGGCGGACCGCTCGACGGGCAGTCGGTCGGCGCGGTCGACCTGCGTGAGGCCTACGGCGTCGCGCTGATGGCCGTCCGCGGGGCCGATGGCTGGTCGATCGCCCCCCGCGGCGAGACGACGCTTTCGGCCGGTGACGAGGTGTTCGCGGTAGGCACCCCCGAGCAACTCGAGCGGTTCGCGGAGGCGGTACAGTGACGCCGCTCGCGCTCGCCGGTCGCGGCCCGTTGCAAGGCGAATCCCTGGTCGCGCAGTTGCCGACGGCCGCGGCGGAGGTGCTCGGCCTGTCGCTGGTGGCCGGCGTCCTCGCCGCGCTGGTCGCGCTGGTCTACCGCTGGTACGTCAACGAGCGCGTCCCGTCCGGGTTGCCGATCCTCGTCGGCCTCAGCGGCGTCGCGCTGTATCTGGGGTCGAGTCGCGCGCTCAAGCAGGTCATCGGCAACACCGGCGACCCGTTCGACGAGATGACCGCGCTGGCGAACATCGTCACCTTCCTCGTGGCGCTGGCCGCCGCCCGTCTCGGGACGGACATGGGCGACCGTGTGGGCACCGACGTCTTCGTCGCGACCGGCGCGACGCAGGTCGAGTCGGAGGTCAGCCGCGTCGTCCAGGCGGTCGGCCGCGTCATCACCGTCGAGATCCCCGACGAGGTCGACGACATCGTCGGCTACGACCCTGTCCCGGACGAGACGAAGGCGAAACTCGAAGGGAAGACGTTCGTCTTCCCGCGGCGGTTGACCGTCGCCGAGTTGCGCGAGCGGCTGGTAACCCGGCTCAAGGCCGACTACGCCGTCGGGCACGTCGACATCGAACTCGCCGCGGACGGGACCGTCGACTACCTCGCGGTGGGCTCGCGCGCGGCGGGCATCGGCCCGACGCTCCCGCCGGAGACCTCCGCGGTCGCGGTGCGGGCCGACCCCGCCTTCGCCGCCAGCGCCGGCGACCTGGTGCAGGTCTGGCGGTCCGACCCCGTCGAGCGGGTGCTCACCGCCGAGGTCCGCGCGACGGCCGACGACGTCGTCACGCTCGCAGTCGACGCCGCGGACACGCGGAAACTCGACGCCGGCGAGCGCTACAAACTCGTCACGCTCCCGGTCGAGACCCGCCCCGACAGGGAGTTCGTCTCCCTGCTTCGGGCGGCCGACGAGACGATGGCCGCCGTGACCGTCGCCGCCGGGAGCCCCCTTGTGGGGCAACCGACCGGCGCGCTCGATGTCTCGGTCGTCGCCGTCCGACCGGCGGAGGGCCCGGTCGAACCGCTCCCCGGCCGCGACCGGGCACTCCGCGGCGGCGACACCCTCTATCTCGTCGCCACGCCGGAGGCCATCCGGAAAGTCGAAGCGGCCGCGAGCGGCCCCGCGGAGCCGGACGGCCCACCCGACGGCGGTGCCGAACTGCCGCCCGAGGACCGCGTCGACGCCGGCCGCGCTGTCGGCGCCGGTTCGGACGGATCGCCGGCGGACGCGACCAGCGATGCGGCCGCGCCATCCGAAACGGCGGCCGCCCCGGCATCGACCGAACCCGAAGCGACCGAGGCGACCGAATCCGAAGTGGACGAAGCGCCCGAATCCGAAGCGGAGACGGCGACCGAAGCAGAGTCGGAGGAGACGGCGGCCGTGACAGAGACAGCGGACACGGCACCGAGCGGCAAGGAGGCACAGGACTCCGACGCCGCGGAGTCGCTCGGCGATCCCGATCTGGTGGACCTCGACGGTGATTCGGCGGACGAGAAGAACGAGGCCAGCACGGACGAGGAGGGCACGGACGAAACCGATGCGGGCGGTCAGTGGACGACCGTCAGCGAGGAAAGCGACGAGGACGGCGACGGCGAAGACGACGATGGAACTGGGGAGAGCAACGACGGGAAACGATCCGGCGACGAGTAACACTTCGGCGACGGGAAACGATCCGGCGACGAGTAACACTTCGGCGACGGGAAACGATCCGGCGACGAGTAACGAGCCGTCGTCTCAGTTCGACTGCTTGGAGGGTGCCAGCTCTCGGATGGCGATCTCCACCTCGATCCCCTCGACATCCCAGGTCTTGCGGTAGCCGTCCGTGACCTCGCCGACCGCCTCGGCGCGGACTTCCTCGGCGATCAGGTCGGCGTGCTCGTCGACGAGGGCGGCCACGCGGTCGTCGGCGACCGCGTACTCCAGGCGGATGGGCGCCTCCATCGCCAGGTCCAACTCCTTGCGCATCTCCTGAACGCGGCGGATCACCTCACGGGCGTAGCCCTCGCTCTCGATGCCCTCGGTGAGCGTCGTATCGACGTAGACGACGCCCTCGCCGTCCGGCGCCTCGAAGGCGGCGCCGGCGACGCCCTCTGGGGTGTGGCGGACGAACTCGACCATCTCCTCGTCGAGGTCGACCGACTCGCCGAGCGCGTCCTCGACGGCCGATTCGAGCGCATCGACGGTCGGTTCGGAGACGCGCGCGTCGTTGAGCGCGTTCATCACCATGCCGGCGTCGTCGCCGAAGGCGGGGCCGAGCAGGCTCATGTCCGCCTCGGCGGAGTAGGTAAGTTCGCCCCACGAGCGGTCGGGGCCGACCACTTCGACCCCGCGGGCGTTGAGCCGGTCGGCGAGAATGCCCTCGCGCAGGCGGACGGTGTCGGCGACGCCCGCGTCGCTGGACTCGTCCGCGGCGACGTCGACGACGACCCGCTGGACCGGCCAGCGGAGCTTGCGCTCGGCCTGCTGGCGGGCGTTCGAGCCAGCCTCCTCGACCGCGCGGACGACCGCGATGTCCGCTTCCAGACCCACGTCGTGCCAGCGCTCGACCGGTTCGGGCCAGTCGCACATGTGGACCGTCGGGTGCCCGGTATCGCCGGTCAGCGAGCGGTAGACCTCCTCGGCGACGAAGGGCGTGAAGGGGGCAAACAGCGCCGCCACGTCCTCGAGGACGGTGTAGAGGGTGGTGTAGGCGGCCCGCTTCGACGCCGATTCCTCCTCGTCCCACATGCGCTCGCGGACGACCTGGACGTAAAAGCGGGAGACGTCCTCGACGACGAATTCGAGCAGTTCGTCGACGGCTTTGTCGTTCTCGAAGTCGGCCATGTGGCCGGTCATCGCGGCTTTCACGCTCTGAAGGCGGGAGAGCACCCACTCGTCGACGAGTTCGAGGTCGTCGGCGACCGTCTCGAGGTCCGCTTGGTCGGGCGTGAACCCGTCTTCGCGCATGTACGGCAGGGGGAATCGCGCGACGTTCCAGAGAATGTTGAGTCGCCGCTGCATCTCGGCGGTCTCGTCCCACGAGAAGTTCATGTCCTCCCCCTGGGCCGTCACCGAGAGCAGGAACAGCCGCATCGGGTCGACGCCGTAGTCGTCGATGACCTCGTGGGGGTCGACAAAGATGCCCTTGGACTTGGACATCCCGCGCCCGTCGGGCATGTTGGCGTAGCCGTGCATCAGCACCTGCTCGTAGGGACTCTCGCCGGTCGCGGCGGTGCCCATGCCCAGTTGCGACCAGAACCACCCGCGGGTCTGGTCGTGGGCCTCGATGATCAGGTCGGCCGGCCACAGTTCGTCGTAGGCGTCGGTCTCGGCGGGGAAGTTCACGGTGCCCCACGTCGCCACCGAGGAGTCCAGCCACACGTCGAAGACGTCCGGGACGCGCTCGTAGACGACGCTGTCCCCGGCGCGCTCCTCGGTGATGGTCAGGTCGTCGACCGTGTCCTTGTGCAGGTCGACCGCCTCGGGGTCGATATCCTGGTCGGCCCGCGCTGCGAGTTCCTCGCGGTCGCCGATGACGACCGCGTTTTCCATCGATCCATCCCAGTCCTCGGGAACCCAGATCGGGATCGGGATGCCCCAGTAGCGCTGGCGGGAGACGTTCCAGTCGGGGGCGTCTTCGACGAAGTCGCGAAAGCGGTTGTCCCGCGCCCACTGGGGGTACCACTCCGACTCGCCGATGTTGTCGAGGAGTTCCTCCTTGACGTCGGTGATCGTGATGAACCACTGGTCGGTGACGATCTGGATGATCCCCGTATCGCAGCGCCAGCAGTGGCCGTAGCTGTGGTGGGTGTGCCCGGCGTGGAGCATCGCCCCGTTCGATTCGAGATCCGCGATGATCTCCTCGTCGGCGTCTTTGACGAACTCGCCGGCGTACTCGCTGGCCTGCTCGCCGTAGACGCCGTCGGCGCCGACCGGGCAGAAGACATCCAGCCCGAGTTCCCGGCCGCGCTCGAAGTCCTCCTCACCGTGGCCCGGCGCGGAGTGGACTAACCCTGTGCCCTCACCCTCCGTGTCGACGTAGTCGGCCGTGTAGACTTCGAGGGCGCCCTCGAAGTCGTTCGCGCCGCCGCCCGGCGCGTCGGGCACTTCCCCGCGCAGGGGGTGCTCGTAGGTCCAGCCGACCAGGTCTTCCCCGGGGAGTTCCTCGACGACCTCGTAGTCGTCGTAGCGACCCGTCGAGAGCACCTCCTCAACCTTCGGTTCGGCCAGGTAGAGCCGTTCAGTCTCACCGTTCTTGGTCGCATCGACGCCGACGTAGCTCCCGTCCTCGTCGACGGCGACGAAGGTGTTCGCGGGGATGGTCCATGGCGTCGTCGTCCAGATGACGAGGCTCCCCTCGCGGTCTTCCAAATCGAATTTGACGTACACCGACGGGTCCTCGACGTCCTCGTACTCGACCTCGTTGTTGGCGATGGCGGTCTCACAGCGGGGGCACTGCGAGATGGAGCGTTGCCCCTGCTCGACGAGGCCGCGCTGGTGGGCCTGCTCGAAGCCCCACCAGGCCGCTTCCATATACTCCGGATTCACGGTCTTGTAGGGGTCGTCCCAGTCCATCCAGACGCCGAACGACTGGAAATCGGACTGGAGGCCCGCGAGTTGCTCGTCGGCGTAGGCCTTGCACTCCTCGATGAAGGCGTCCTCGCCGAACTCCTGAATGTCCTTCTTGTTCTCGAAACCCAGGCGCTCCTCGACTTTCGTCTCGATGGGGAGGCCGTGCATGTCGTAACCCGGCCGGTCGGTCACGTCGTACCCCTGCATGCGGAGATACCGCACGTAGCAGTCCTTGAGGACCTTGTTCCAGGTGGTCCCCATGTGGGCCGCGCCGGAGGTGTAGGGCGGGCCGTCGACGAAGAAGAAGTCCTCGCCGTCGGCGCGATGGTCGACAGTTCGCTCGTAGGCGTCGGTCTCGTCCCAGAAGTCGAACACCCGGTCTTCGACCGTGTCGGGGTCGTACTGGTCGGGCACGTCCGCGAATCGCTCGCGGTCGCCGACGGGCGGCGCGTCCCCCGCGGCTTCCTCGTCCGCGGCGGTGCCCTCGGCGGCGCCGTCCCCGGCATCTGTTTCGGCGTCCTCAGTGCTCATACCTGCACGAACCCGCCCGACGCTCTTGGAAACTTCGGTCCGTCGATAACGGTTCACACAGTCTGGTGGTCCGTCGACACGGTGCCTGTCGCCTGCTCGCGTGACTACGCCATCACGGCGACGAACGCCGACGCACCGACTCTGTCCCGCGCGTCTCGACTCCCGCCATTCCACACAGCAGTCGAACCCACCCGCGAATCCCCGTTCGGTTCGATCCCGACTAGTATATCAGATCATCCTCCTTATCGTAATAAACTATTTAAATCTAAGACCGGATTTCGAAGCATGTCCCGGAGATCGGAAGAGCGAAGCGAAGCGGGGATTTCGATACGAGTTCCGATACCGGCGAGCGAGCCGAAGCTGTACGGTCGGTCGGCGGTCGACGACGTGTTGCTGTATCTCTCCCGGCAGCGGTACGACGCGTTCACGCCCAGCGAACTGACCGAGTGCGTGGACCACGCCGAGTCGACGATCCGCCGGGCGGTCGATGTCCTCGAGGCGAACGACCTCGTCATCGTCGAGCGAGAGGGAAATCGAACGCCGGTGCGGATCAACCGGGCCCGGCTCTCGGTCCCCGACGACCCGGTCATGCGGATCCCACAGCCCGAGTTTCACCGACCGGTGCGGGCAGCCACGGACCGCCTGACGGCGGAACTGGAGGAAGTCGTGGGAGTCGTACTCTACGGGAGCGTCGCGCGCGGCGACGCCGACCGGCGAAGCGACATCGACCTGTGGGTGGCTGTCAGGAGTGATAGACCGTCGAACCAGCGAGCGGCGAGCCGGATCGTGGATGAACTGGAATCGCAACGGTTCGACGGCGACCGCTACGACTTCCACGTCACCGTCGAGTCGGTCGACTCGATACCGGCGTTCACCGACGATGTCGCGGAGATACTCCGGGCCGGCATCGCCGTCTCGCAAACTGAGGAGTTCGAGACGCTACGGGCGCTGTTGCTCGAGGAGGCGAGCGATGAGTAGCGATCCGACTGCCGTGACCGACGCGATCGACCGGGCGACGGACGCGTTCGAGTACCGTGGCCGCGGGACCGTCGAGTTCGAAACCGGGATCGAACAGGACAGCCAGTGGCAGACGCAACTGACCAAGGCGTGTCGATACCTCGAAGCGTGTCGCGCTCTCCGGCGAGCCGACGGGTTCGACGGGGCCGTGGTCGAACTGTGTTTCGGCGCAGTCGAACGAACGCTCGAAGCGTACCTCCTGCAGGACACCGACGACGACGACCTCGCCGACTTTCGGGACCACGAAGCGGTCTACGACCGTGCGACACAGCGCGGGCTCTTCGAGCGGGAGACCGCCGCGGCGTTGCGGGACCTGTATCGCACCAATCGGACCGAACACTACTACGGTGGCGCGGTGCCGACTGCCGGGAAAGCGACTGCGATGTACGAACTGGCCGAGTCGGTCCACGAATACGTCACCGACGAGATCCGGACGGGCGGTGTCTGTCGCTGTTGACCCGATACGCTCCGCCTCAAGCACACTCGCTGCCGACGTGTGGATGACAGAGCGTTGCTTCGGTCGGATCAGTCGCGTGTGAGTCGACCGGGCGTTACCTGATCCGTCCGATCGCGGGCTTTCGAGCAGTTTATGATTGGGTGCTGTCACGCTCCGATATGGTCTCCGCCCCGCTGCTGGCTGTCGCCGGCGCCGTCGCCGTCGGCGGCGTCCTCGCGCTCTGGCAGGCGTACCGCGAGTTCCGGCCGGTGTATCACATCCTCACGAACGACCCCATCTCGGTCCGGGACCTGTCGACCCGCTCGGGCCCGGTGGAAATCGAGGGGACGGCGCGACCGACCGACGACCACGGCACGGTCCACACGCCCTTCACCGACACGGACTGTCTCGCCTTCGAGTACGAGACACAGGAGTACCAGTCCCACGGCCAGGGCGGGAGCTGGAAGACTCTCGACGAGGGTGGCGCGTGGGTCCCGTTCCTCGTCGAGGACGACACCGGGATGGTCCGCGTCGATCCCGCGGACGCGGAACTCCACTTCGAGGAGCACTCGCTCAAGGTGCGCGGCGGCGACGACCCACCCGACCGGATCGCCGAGTACATCGCCCAGACCGACGACGTCGACCCCCAGGACAAGTCCATCGACGTCGTGGTGACGGAACTGAACTACGGGAACAGCCAGAAGTTCATCGAGCGCCGCCTCGACGTGGGCGAGCACGTGTACGTCTACGGCACGGCCGGCCGCGCACCCGCCGGTGAGTGGGGGAGCCGACTCGTCGACGCCGAGATCGCGGACGGCGAGGCCGTCCCCCAGTTCGTCGTCTCGGACACCTCCGAGCGCGGGACGGCCTGGCGCATCGGCAAGGGTGCGCTCGGTTGGCTTGCGTTCGGACTGGCGCTCCTGGTGGTCGCTGCCCTGATCGTCGCCGTGTCCGTGTGACTGCGGGCGCGGCGTTTCCCGACGCGTCGACCGAGAGGACGACGACGACCGCTCGCCGGACACCCGTCCCGTTCCAGTTCCACCGCTGCAGACAAACGATTAAGTGGCGCGGCAAGCGTGGTGAAAGTAATGAGCGACGACCCCGAGGAGGGGATGCTGTCGTGGGACGAGTCGGTGTTCCGCGACGAGCACGTCTTCGAGATCGACTACGTCCCGGAGACGTTCCACCACCGCGAGAGCCAGATGGAGACGCTGAAATACGCGCTCCGCCCCGCGGTGCGGGGCTCGCGCCCGCTCAACGTCGTCGCACGCGGCCCGCCCGGCACCGGCAAGACCACCGCCGTCCAGAAACTGTTCGGCGAACTGCGCGCCCAGACCGAGGTCAACCCGGTGCGGGTGAACTGCCAGGTCAACTCCACCCGCTACTCCGTCTTCTCGCGGCTGTTCGAGGGCGTCTTCGACTACGAACCGCCCTCCTCCGGTATCTCGTTCAAGAAACTGTTCTCGCAGATTACCGACCGCCTGGTCGAGCGCGACGAGGTACTCGCCGTGGCGCTGGACGACGTGAACTATCTCTTCTACGAGAGCGAGGCCTCCGATACGCTGTACTCCCTGCTGCGCGCCCACGAGGAGCAGGGCGGCGCCCGTATCGGCGTCATCTGCATCTCCTCCGATATGGATCTGGACGTCATCGACGCGCTGGATACACGCGTCCAGAGCGTCTTCCGGCCGGAGGACGTCTACTTTCCCAAATACGACGAGCCCGAAATCGTCGATATCCTCCGCGAGCGCGTCGAGCGCGGCTTTCACGACGACGTGATGGACGCCCCCGTCCTCGACCGCGTCGCCGAGTGCACCGCCGAGCAGGGCGGGGACCTGCGGGTCGGTATCGACCTGCTCCGCCGCGCCGGTCTGAACGCCGAGATGCGCGCCAGTCGCGAGATCGAACGCCGTGATGTCGACGAGGCCTACGACAAATCGAAGTACGTCCACCTCTCGCGGCGACTCCAAGAGCTGTCGGATTCGGAGAGCGCGCTGCTCGAAGTGATCGCCGCCCACGACGGCAAGCGCGCCGGCGAAATCTTCGACGCCTTCAACGACCAGACCGGACTGGGCTACACGCGCTACTCCGAGATCATCAACAAACTCGACCAGCTGGACATCATCGACGCCAGCTACGCCGACGTGGAGGGGCGGGGCCGCTCGCGGGAGTTGACGCTCAACTACGACGCCGACGCGGTGCTGGAGCGGCTGTAACTGATCGCGGAACCGACGCCACCACACCACCCAATAAACGACGACGCGTACGATTGGATGGACGAGCGGAGCGCCAGAACGTACTTGTATCAGGTGAGAATATAGATCGGTGTGAAAAACCAGATCCGCGCCGTGCTCGCGCGCTTCATTGTCGACAGACGAGAGCGCGTTCGAGCGGGCGCTGGACTATGGGAGGGCACCGACGCTGCCGAGAGGGCACGCGAGGCGAGAGCGGAGACGAAACGAGGTGTCGGCGACCGATGACTGGCGACAAACAGCGACACGGAGCGTTCGAAGGTGACGACGTGAAAACGCCGATGGGCGGAGACGGGATCGAGACTCACGACCTTGCTGGCCACGAAATGGACTCCGCGTTCACGGAGAACGCTCCTCGGTGAACCACGGAGCTGCTGCTACCGTCTGGCCCCCGTCCTCCGGGTCGGGACGCGCATGGAGTTCGAGCGCCTCGGCAAGGTTCGCAAGCGCTTCAGCCTTCGTTTCCCCTTGGCTCGCAACGCCGGACCCGTCGTCACGAGCGACGACGTAGCCGTCGCTCTCGGTGAGTGTGACGGTCCCATCTGAGCGCTCGAAACGGCCACTCATACGCTGTCGTTGGCTGTCTCGGGAAAAGTCAGTTTCGTCAGCGACAGTTCCCAGTGCCGTCGCCGGACAGCGAAAGAAAACGGAACAGAGAGCGAGCGCCCTCGACTGCGAGAGCCGGTTACTCCAGCGCGTCGAACCAGTCTTCGACGCGGGATTCGGGCGCCTCGGCGGCCTCGGCGGCGCGCTCGACGCCGGCGGCCTCAAGGTCGGCGACCGTCTCGATACCGGCCGCGCGCAAGCGCTCGGCGTAGGTCGGGCCGACGCCGTCGACCGTCTCGATATCGGGACTGTCAGGCTGGTCCTCGGCGGTCGTCTCGGCGATGACCTCCTCCTCGGCGGCCGGGCCGGTCTCCGCGGCGGCCTCCTCCTCGGCTTCCTCGGCGGCGGTCACATGCTCGGGTTCGGCCGCCTCGGTGGCCTGTTCGCCCTCGTCGGGCGACTCGAACTGGTTTTCCGCGTACCAGGCCGACACTTCGGGCCAGACCTCGGCGTGGGAACTCGACGAGACCGAGAGGCCGATGTGACCGGTGGCGTACTCGATGGTGGTCACGTCGTCGCTGCCGACGACCTCGTTGAACGGCTTCGAGGCGTCGGCGGGGATGAGATGGTCGTACTCGCCGATGATCTGGATGATCGGCATGTCGATGTTCTCGACGTCGACGTGTTGCCCGTCGAGTTCCATCTCGTTGTGATAGAGCTTGTTGTCCTGGTAGAGGTCGGTGAGGAACTGGTCGTAGGCCTCGCCAGCGACGTCGATGCCCTCGGAGAGCCATTTTTCCATGCGGCCGAAGTTCTCGACGAAGTCCTCGTTCTCGAGGTTCTCGTAGAAGCGGACGTACTTCGAGACGTAGTTGTCGACCGGATCCATCAGCGCGAAGCCGACGTCGAGGAACTCCGCGGGGACGTTCCCGAACGTCTCGGTGACTTCCTCGGGGTCGTAATGTTCGGCCGAGCCCCACTGTTCGAGGACGCCGCCGGTGCCGTCGAAACACAGGCCCGCGGCCATCAGGCCAAGCGCGTTGACCTTCTCGGGGCGGAGCGCGGCGTACATCGCCGACATCGTCCCGCCCATGCAGTAGCCCAGGACGTTGATGGCGTCCTTTCCGGAGCGCTCGCGGACCTCGTCGACGCAGTTGTCGATGTAGCGGTTGACGTAGTCGTCGAGCGTCAGATGCTGGTCGAGCCGCGAGGGCTCGTTCCAGTCGATGAGATACACGTCGTGGCCCGCCTCGAGCAGTCGGCGAACGACCGAGCGTTCGGGCTGCAAGTCGAGGATGTACGGCTTGTTGATCAGCGCGTAGACGATGAGGATGGGCGTCTCGTGAGTCTCCTCGGGCTCGATACCCACTTCCTCGGGCGTGTAGTGGAGCAGTTCGAGCTTGTTCTCCTCGTAGACGACTTCGCTGGGCGTCTCGCCGACTTCGACGCTCTGGAGCGTCTCCATGGCGTCGGGCAGCTCCTGGTTCGTCTCGGTCGTCTCGGTGAGCGTCTCGACGGCCCGCCGCTGGGCGTCGAGCGCCAGCGAGAACGGGTTCACGGGATCGGCGCGTTCGCTCGCCATGTCACTCCTCCAGGTGTTCGAGCACGCGGTCGAGTTTCTGTTCGACGGCGTGCTGGCGGCGCTCGAGTTCGACGAGTCGCTCGCCGACTTCGTCCACGTCGTCGCGGGTGGGGAAGCCGAGCTGGGCGATGGTCTCCTGGCTCACGTCGTCGGCCTCGCGGCGCATCTCCATCATGCGCTCGACGAGCTGGCCGTTCGCGGCGGCGAACGCGCCTGTGGACATGACTTCCTTGAACGCCTCGTTTGCCGACTGCAGCCAGATATCCCGGTATTCGGCGGCGTCGACCTCCTCGCCCTGGGCGGCGTCGGTGGTCCGCTCGAACATCTGCTCGGCAGCGTCCATCCACACCTCGTAGGCGCGGTTGTACCCCTGGAACCCCTCGGCCATCGCATCCTCCTCGGGGACCGAGTCCTCGACGGCCTCGGCCCAGGACTCGACGAAGGCGGCCTGGGATTTCATGTTCTGCTCCAGCGAATCCGCGACCGCGTCGTTCATCTGTTCGACCATCTGACTCCACTCCTCCTGGACCTCGTGTGCGTCACTCATTGTTGGATCTCGTGTGTACTGAAAGAAAACTGTCGGGGAGTTACGCCTCGACGTCGATGTCGACGGCGTCGGCGGCCTGCTGCTGGACGTCCTCGACCTGGGACTGGAGGTCCTCGACCTGGCCCTGAAGGGTCTCGAGCTGGTCGCCCCACTCCTCGGCGGCCTCAACGGCGCCGGCTTCGACTTCCTCGTGGGCTTCGACGAGCATCGCGACCTGTTCGTCGAGCGCCTCGACGTAGTCGGCGGTCAGTTCGTCGTAGGCGTCGACGCTCTCCTCGTACTCCGCGGCGACGGTCTCGAAGGTTTCGGCGTGGTTCTCGAGCAGGAACTCGAACTGCTCGTCGACCGAGGCGCGAACCTCGTCGACGGTGCCTGCGGTGCCCGGGACGGTGGACTCGACGGCGTCGAGGTAGCCGTGGACGGCCGTCTGGAACAGTTCGACGCTCCGGCGCTGGGCCGACTCCTGGCTGTCGAGACTGTCCAGCATCGCCTCGTTGACGCTGTGCTGGAGCTCGATGGTCCGCTCGAAGGCCTGCTGACTCTGTTCGATCGTCGTACGCTGTACCTCGAATGCCGTGGTGAGGGGGTTGGTGTATGCCATGTGTATCACTCTCTGTCGCGTTTGACCGGGATGACGACGGTCTGGACGATGTCGCCCTCTTCGATGTCGAGCGCCTCTCGCTCGGCGTCGGGGATAGAGATGCGACCGCCGGACTGGACCCGCGTCTTGAACGTCGCGGTCTGACTCATCGCACCGAGCTGGTTCATGTCCAGCCCGCCGGCGCCCGACTGCATCATCTGTTCGAGGAACGCCTGTTGCTGTTCCATCGCCTGCTCGCCGGCGTCCTGCCAGCCGCTCATCATCGGCGGCCACGACGGCGCGTCGTCATCGTCGGTCATCAGTCATCGTATCGTACAACCCTCAAATACATAAGAGTTGCGCTCGTTACCATTAGATACCATGAGTTGCCATCAGATACCATCGAAAGTGGGCAGGGCGGGATCCCGGGTTGGGACCGGGACCGGAACCGCGGGAAGCCATCGTGGCGGACAAAGCCGAGTCACGCCGGGTAGTCGTGTCAGCGAATCGTCCGCTCCCGGCGCGCAGACGGCGTCTCGCGGCGTTCCGTGTGAACCGCTATCACTACGTTTTAATAAGGCCGAACCGAAGGATGGGACCGATGAGTTCTGACTCGGACCGGAACGCGCTGCTGGACACGTGGACCCAGACGTCCTCGCACATGTTCGACAGCGTGGTTGCGGCCAACCGGGCGGCCTTCGCCGCGTTCGGCGTCCGTCCGTCGAACGGGAGCGATGGCCTGGAGACGGTCGACCGGATCGAAGCCGACGAGGACCTGCCGGAGTGGCACGTCGAACTGACCGAACACGACCGCGGGCAACTGGGTGTGGGTGACCGCGTCGAGTTCACCAAGACCATCCTCGAGGACGACATTCAGGCGTTCGCCGCCGCGAGCGGCGACACGAACCCGCTCCACCTCGACGACGAGTTCGCGAGCAAGACCCGTTTCAAGGGCCGGATCGCCCACGGGACGCTCGTCGGCGGCCTCATCAGCGCCGCGCTCGCCCGCCTGCCGGGACTGACCATCTACCTCTCGCAGGACCTGGAGTTCCACAACCCCGTTCGCGTCGGGGACCGCCTGACCGCGGTCTGTGAAATCGTCGAGGACCTGGGCGACGACCAGTACCGACTGACGACCCGGGTACGAGACGGCGACACCGTCATCATCGACGGCGAGGCCGTCGTCCTCGTCGACGAACCGCCCGCGGAGTAGCCCCCACAGACTCTCGGATTCCCACAGCCTCTCGGATTCCCACAGTCTCTCGGGTTCCCACAGCCTTTTGCGCCGAATCGCCGTAGCCGGGGACATGACAGACACCCAAGTTCCGCTCGAATCACCAGTGCCCGACCGCTGGAGCGAGGAGTCCGTCGACGTCGACGGCGTCCGCCTCCACTACACGCGCACCGGCGGCGACGGTCCGCCGCTGGTCGTCGCCCACGGCGTCTTCGACGACGGCGCCTGCCGGACGCCGCTCCTCTGCGCCCTCGAAGACGACTACGACGTGGTCGCGTTCGACGCGCGCGGCCACGGTCGCTCGGACGCCCCCGAGTCGGGCTACGCCGTTGCCGACCGCGTGGCCGACCTCGCGGGCCTGGTCGACGCGCTCGAACTGGCCGACCCGATCCTCTTTGGACACTCGATGGGCGGCGATACGGTGCTGGCGACCGCCGCGGCCCACCCCGACCTGCCACGGGCCGTCGTCGCCGTCGACCCCGCCTGCCTGCTCGGCGACGGCGACGAGGACGGAACCGGCCGCGCCGACGAGGTGCGCGAGCAGATCCTGTGGTGGCACGACCACTCCAAGGCCGAACTCCTCGCGGCCGACGACGAACTCGCCGGGCACGTCGATGCCGGCGACGCGGAACTGGCCTCGCTGCTCGCCGACGCTCGACTGCGGGTCAGCCCCAACATCGTCGAGGTGTTCGAGGAGGGGTGGTTCGACCCCGAGGCGTACTTCCCGGACATCGAGGCGCCGACGCTCGTGCTCCGGGCCGATGGCGACGAGGCCACCAGAACGCGCGACTGCGAGCGGATCGACCTGATCGACGACGCGCGCCTCGTCCACGTCGACGGCGCCGGCCACTGCGTCTTCCGCGACCAGCGCGAGACCGCGACGCGGGAACTGCGGGCGTTTCTGGACGAGGTATAGATCCGAACGTTACGGAAGTTCGAGGAGAAAGCCCCGTGCTTTAGCGCGGGGATGAATCCGACACCACCTTTCACGAACCACCGTCGATAGCACGACCTGATATTCCAACAGATACTTAAGAAAATCTGTTCAATTACATTTGTAATGGTCACGGTGACTGTCACCGCGAAGTTCCACAACCCATCCCTCTCACGGCGGAAGGAGTGGCAACGCGCCACTCGCATCTACCGTGACACCAAGAGATTCTGCATCGACGGATGGGAGAACGGCGACTTCAGCAAATCCGTGACCACATCCAGCATCGACAACGAACTCTACTCGGCTCTCCAGAATCAAGCCATTCGAGAGGCGAAATCCGACCACAATAAGGATGGGGAGGTTCGATACCGAGAGAGTCAACCGTTCGCCGTCAACAATCAGAATTGGGAAATCGACACGACCGACAACGGCACGGTCGTCGTCGGCTTTCCGTGTGTCTCCCAATGGTGGTACACGCCTATCGAGTTGTACGACGACATTTCAGACCCCGTAGACCGACTGGTCGAAGGAGACGCCGACAAGACTCGGCTACAGGTCTACCGTCGTGGCGACGACTGGTACTGTACGTTCAACGCCGAGTACGACACTGACACAGTGGGTGAGACGCCCATCGGAGTCGATATTGGTGAACGCCACATCCTCGCTGCGACGGCCGACGATGAAGGCGAGTCGATGATGGTGTCGGGTGCTGAGGCGAAGTACGTTCGACGCAAATATCGTTCCCTACGCGATTCGCTTTCGGAAGCGGGTGCGCTTCGCGCACGAAACCGCGTAGGTGACAAAGAACAGCGTCGAATCACGGACCTGAACCACAAACTCTCCCGTCGTCTCATCACGTTCGCGGAACAGTTCGAGAACCCCATAATTCGGATGGAGGACCTCGAAGGTATCCGCGAGAACAGTTCGTGGTCGGGTGTCCACTCGTGGCACTTCCACCAACTCCAACAGTTCATCACGTACAAAGCCGAACGGGCTGGTATCCGCGTCGAAACGGTCGATCCGTACCATACCAGCCAGGAGTGTTCGGTGTGTGGTTCGATGGGAACCCGTGATGGCGACCACTTCTCGTGTTCGGAGTGTGATCGTGAACGCCACGCCGACCTGAACGCTTCGGAGAATATCGCACAACGGGAGGGTGAACCATGCACGGGCTAACGCCTCGGGCGAGTCGAACCGTGCTACCTCGTGGGATGAAGAACCCACCGTCGTTGACGCCCGCTATATGCGGGGAGGAAGGCCCCATTGACAGGGCTATACGCGCTGTAACGCACGTCCCTGGTCACAACTGGACGGCTACTGCTGACGTTCCACGCGAAAGCGTCCTTGAGAACCGAGGAAACGCGCAACCTGAATATCCCCTTCGGGGAATCCTCGCCCTTTAGGGCGGGGAGGATGTCAATCTCGCTCGAACCACGGCGCGTCAGGTTCGGGCGCTGCCGACTCGTCATCGCGAGCGGCCTCGGTCGCCGCGACGGCCTCGTCGAGGTTCGCGAGCGCCTCGCTCCGGGTCGGTCCCTGACTCGCGACGCCCGCGCTCTCGTCGATAGCCGACCACCAGCCGTCGTCTTCCTCGACGAGTCGGATCTCCCGCCCAGTGCTCATGGGCGAGTGTAGGCCGGAATCGCGGATAAACGTTCGGTCGACGTGGAGACGAAACGGCCGGGAACGGAAGACCCGATCTGGTGGATTCAAGTCCGCGGGAGCGGAACCGACGGGCATGAACGCCGGAGACCGCGTCCGCGTCGACCGCGCGGACCAGACCTACGAGGGCGTCCTCCTGCCCTCGACGACCGATGACCATCTGGTCGTCAAACTCGAAGGCGGGTACAACGTCGGCGTCGACCGCGACGCCGCCGCGGTGGAGGTCCTCGAGACGGGCGTCCACGACGTCGAACAGGCTCAGGCCGAGGCGGGCGAATCGCGCATCGAGTTCGACGAGGACCTGCCGACTATCTCGCTCATCTCGACGGGCGGGACCATCGCGTCGACCATCGACTACCGGACGGGCGCCGTCACCGCGCAGTTCGACGCCGAGGACGTGTTGCGCGCGGTCCCGGACCTGGCGGGCCTGGCCAACTACCGCGGCCGCGTCGTCACGAACATCCTCTCGGAGAACATGACGCCCGGCGTCTGGCAGGACCTGGCCCGCGCCGTCCACGAGGAGATCGAGGCCGGCGCCGACGGCGTCGTCGTCATGCACGGCACCGACACGATGCAGTTCTCCGCGGCGGCGCTCGCCTTTATGCTCGACACCCCGGTCCCGGTCGTCTTCACGGGGAGCCAGCGCTCGGCCGACCGCCCCTCCTCCGACAACGTGATGAACGCCGTCTCGGCCGTCCAGGCCGCGAAATCCGACTGCGCGGAGGTCATGATCTGCATGCACGCCGACGAGTCCGACGACCGCTGTGCGCTTCACCGCGGCGTCCGGGCACGCAAGAACCACACCTCCCGCCGGGACGCCTTCGAGACCGTCGGCGCGAAACCGCTCGGCGCGGTCGACTACGACACCGACCCCGAGGCCTGCGAGGTCACCTTCCGCCACGACCACGCCGAGCGGGATGAGATGGATCTCTCGCTCGCGCCCGACCTCGCGACGGACGTGGACCTCCTGAAGTTCACGCCCGGGGCCGACACGGCCCTGCTCGATGTCGTCGAGGGGAAATCGGGGGTCGTCCTCGAGGGCACGGGACTGGGCCACGTCAACACCGAGTGGATCCCGCGGATCGCGGACCTGGTCGACGACGGCACGACTGTCGTAATGACGAGCCAGTGCATCGAGGGGCGGGTCTGCGACCGCGTCTACGACACCGGCCGGGACCTGCTCGACGCCGGCGTCGTCGAGGCGGGCGACACGCTCCCCGGCACGGCGATGGTGAAGCTGATGTGGGCGCTGGCAAACAGCGACGACGTTCGCGAGGCGATGGAAACCTCGCTGACCGGCGAACTCACCGAGCGGTCCGTGCCCTGGACCTGACAGGGGGTAGTGTTCAGATACGGATTTGGTATCGTAAGAAACAGCGTGAAAGCCCCGACCCGTTCGACTCGGGAGGCTCGCTGCGCTCCTCGCTGCGCTGCGGTGTCCGCTCACGGCGCCGGAGGCGCCGTTCGCGCGTGCCGAGGCGTCTTTAGTGATTGCCGAAAGTTTTGTATGATTTCGATGAGATGGGACAATAATGCCGGGACCGTCGAAGCAGGTGAAAGAACATCTGAATGAATCTGAACTTGATGAGGCGAT